>TARA_R110000850_G_scaffold96655_4_pt1 | contig 39364 bp, 34 predicted proteins | sample TARA_R110000850 | Tara Oceans TARA_R110000850 (sample SAMEA4397586) | marine metagenome | biome: Polar Biome; feature: [SRF] surface water layer (ENVO:00010504); material: water (ENVO:00002006), including particulate matter (ENVO:01000060) such as... | depth 5 m
CTCCCACCAGTTGAAACCTATCCCCCCCGCAAAATCCTCTCAACCAACCCCTGCGTAGACCCATCCGTCGCATCCCCGCACTCAGCCCCGCGCAATCGCGCCAGCGTATCCACCGCAATCTTCTTGCCCATCTCCACCCCCCACTGATCAAAGGGGTTGATGTCCCAGATCACCGACTGCACAAACACCTTGTGCTCATACAGCGCAATCAGTGCACCCATGCTGCGCGGCGTCAACTCATCCAGCAGCAGTGTCGAGCTCGGCTGATTACCGCGGTAGCGCTTCTCCGCCGGCATACTCTCGGCGTCCTTCAGCGCGGCATCACCCAGGGCCAGCAGGCGGGACTGGGCCAGGCAGTTGGCCAGGGCCAGTTCGTGCTGGGCGACCAGTTCAGGCGCGGCAGCGTTATGGCGTTTTTCCAAATAGCGCCGCGCCGGCATGATGAAGTCGCAGGTCACCGCCTCGGTGCCCTGGTGCAGCAACTGGTAGAACGCGTGCTGTGCATTGGGCCCCACGTTGCCCCACACAATCGGGCAGGTCGCCCAACGCACCTTCTCACCCGAGCGCGTCACGCTCTTGCCGTTGGACTCCATCTCCAACTGTTCGAGGTAATTGGGCAACTCCTTCATCCGACCGTCATAGGGCAGAATCGCGTGGGCGTTGATGCCCAGCACATTGGTATTCCACACCCCCACCATCGCCATCAGCACTGGCAGGTTGTCCTCCCAGGGCGCTATACGAAAGTGCTCATCCATCTCGTGGGCACCGGCCAGCAGCTCATGAAAGCCCTGCATGCCGATATTCAACGCCACAGGCAGACCAATGGCAGACCACAACGAATAGCGGCCCCCCACCCAGTCCCAGAGCATCATCTGGTTTTCCTTGGCGATGCCCCACTCGGTCATCTTCTCAGCCGCTGAAGACACGCCCATGAAGTGGCAATCCAGCAGCCCTTCCCGATTACCCAGGCCACGCTGCAACCAGTGCCGCGCGGTTTCGGCATTACTCAAGGTATCGATGGTAGAGAACGACTTGGAAGAAATAATGAACAGCGTCGAATGCGGGCTCATGTTACCCAACAACTGTGACAGCTGGCTGCCGTCCATGGTCGAAGCAAAATGAATACGTAGCGGCGATGCCGTGCGCTTGCGTGAATCGGTCAGCGCCTCGGTCATCATCAGCGGGCCGAGGTCGGAGCCGCCCACGCCAATGTTCACCACATCGGTGATCACTTCGCCGGTGGCGCCACGCCATTGCCCAGCCCGCACCTTGTCGACGATCTCGCCCATGCGCCTGAGCTGCGCATGCACCTGCGCCGTTACATCGGTGCCCTCCAGCGTGCACTCGGCCTCTGCAGGCAAACGCAAGGCCCAGTGCATCGCGGCCCTGCCCTCACTACAGTTGACGCGCTCGCCGCCAAACAACTTGTCGATCCAGCTTTCCAGATCCTTTTCCCTGGCCATCTGAAGCAACAGCTCAAGCGTCTGCTCCTCAACCCGCTGCTTGGAAAAATCCAGCAGCAGCGGTCCTGCTTCACGATGCAACCGCTCGAAGCGGCCATGGTCCGCCGCAAACATGTCAGCCAGATGTTTCTCGCGCATGCTGCGCCCGTGGTCGAGCAACGCCTCCCAGGCGGCGCTCATGCGGGTATCGCCCTTGGTGGTATCAATCATCAGCGCCGCCCTATGCCGTAGTAGGTAAAGCCGTTGTCCTTCATGAAGGTCGGGTCCCAGATGTTGCGACCATCAAGCAGCAGTGGTTCGTTCATCACTGCCTTGAGGCGCGCCAGATCGGGGCTCCAGTAGGCTTTCCATTCTGTTACCAGCATCAGCGCATCTGCCTCACGGGCAGCGGCGTAAGGATCATCATGCAGCACCAGGTCATCCCGCTCCCCCGCCCACTCCGCCAACGCTGGCAGCGCGCGGGGGTCATGCACATGCACTTGCACGCCTTGCGCCCACAGGGCTTCAAGCAAACGCAGCGCAGGCGCGTTATCAATACGCGAGGATTCAGGTTTGAACGCCACACCCCAGATCGCCACCTTGCGGCCGGGCAGATGCGTGCCGTAGTGCTGCCAGAGCTTGCGAAACAGCGCCTCTTTCTGGCGCTCGTTGATGTGCAGCACTTCGTCCAGCAGCTGCGCCTGCATACCGCTGGTCTGCAGAGTCGAGGCCAGACTCATGACGTCGCGGGAGAAACTCAACCCACCAAAACCACAACCGGGATACAGGTATGCTTCCCCGATGCGTTTGTCCGCACCCATCCCCTGACGCACCCGATCAATGTCCACGTTGAGGTTGTCGGCCAGATTGGCCATGTCATTCATATAACTGAGGCGAGTAGCCAACATGCCGTTGATCGCCAGCTTGGTAAACTCAGCCTCGCGCGGCAGCATCAACATTATGGTGTCACGGCGCCGGTTGAACGGGCGCAGCAGTTCATACACCATGCGCTGAGCCCAGGGTACGTTGGTCCCCAGCAGCCAGTGATCGGCGCGCATGAACCCCTGCAGCGCAGCGCCTTCAGTTAACAGGTCAGGCAGGCTTACCACCGCACCGGAAGTGGCATTGCCCACCGCTACAGCTTCCAGGCTCGCCTGTAGCGCCTCGGTACTGCCCACCGGAAAGGTGGACTGGTTGACCACCAGCCAATCGCGTTTGGGCTGCGTCGGTAGCTCGCGCAAAATCCCATGGGCTTCATCCAGCAAATCCGGGCTCAGCGCCAACCAGACAACCGCACTCTGCTCGCTGGGTGGCGTCTGGCAAGTTGTCAGGCTTAACCGCCCAGCCTTGCGCTGTTCGGTCAACAGTTCCGCCAGCCCCGGCTCACGGTAGGGGCATCTGCCCTTGTTCAAGCGGTCAACCAGCTCCTGACTGGACAGGTGCAACTGCACCTGATTTCCGCTGGATGCCAGAGCACCCGCACTCACCATCGCCCCGAGGGTGTCACCGTATACATCCAGGTGCATGTGCGACTCCCTTAGCGGTAGCGCGAGAGTAGCTCGCGAAACTCATCAGCCAACTGGGGATGGTGCAATGCGTAGGCCAGGGTCGCCTCCAGATAACCGATCTTGCTACCACAATCATAGGAGCGCGCCAGTAGCCGATAGGCATCGGCACCCTCATGGCCCATGAGCTCGGCAATAGCGTCGGTCAGCTGAATCTCACCGCCGGCACCCGGCTGGGTATTGGCAAGCAGATCAAAGATGCGCGCCGGCAGCACATAGCGGCCGACAATCGCCTGGTTGGAGGGGGCTTCTTCACGCGGTGGCTTTTCGACGACCTGGGTCATCTGGCGGGACTCGCCCGGCTGCAGTTCGGCACCGCCCAGATCAACAACGCCGTACTGGTGTACCAGCTCGTAGGGCACTGACTCGACCATGATCTGCGCACGGCCCGTTTCACTAAAGCGCTCAGTCATCAAACCCAGATCGCTGCGGCCATTGGCAGCCTCTACCAGCACATCCGGCAGCATTACCGCGAAGGGCTCGTTACCCACAATGGGCCGCGCGCAGTAGATAGCATGCCCCAACCCCAGAGCCTTGCCCTGGCGCACGGCAGTAACTTTCAATTCAGGGGGTGCAGTCTCGCGCAGCACCTGCAACAACGCATCCTTGCCGCGCCGTTCCAGCTCCGCTTCAAGTTCATAATTGACGTCGAAGTGATCCTCGATCGCCTTCTTGCTGGAATGGGTGACCAGCACGATCTCATTGATGCCAGCGGCGAGCGCCTCTTCGACTACATACTGAATCACCGGCTTATCAACCACGGTGACCATTTCCTTGGGGATCGCCTTGCTGGCGGGGAGAAAGCGGGTTCCGAGACCGGCAACGGGTAGGACGGCTTTAGTAACCTTCACAGCAACTCCTGAATTATCTTTTAACAACTTGTGTTTAAGAGAGCGTCGATTGAAAAGAGTTCAGACGCTTCTACACTTTGTAACATGCATGAGTCGTACCGATTCGAGAGTGGCTTGATTGTGCAAACTTCTGTCAGGTTCTTACGTGAGCAGGGGCCTCACGGATTTTGATGAGCCGACCAGGATTACCCACGACCACCCCATAGTTCGGAATATCTTCACGCACCACTGAGTTAGCACCAACAATGGCGTTCTGACCGATGCGGATACCCGGCAATATGACTGCACCTAAGCCGATAAAGGCATAATCGCCAATATCGCAATTACCGCCAGTATGGATACCGGGGCAGAGCTGTACGTATTTCCCCATTCTCGTTTCGTGCCCCACGTCCGAGTAAGGCTGAAGTATGCAACCTTCACCCGCGACGCATTCCGCGCCCAGTAAGCTGTAAACATGGAAAAAACTGCCGTGACCGTATTGGCTGCCAATACCCACAAAATTCGAAGGATGCCGAAGCGAGACAACATCGAAGCCTTCAAGCCTTAGCTCATCACTCACCTGACCGCGTACCCGGTTATCACCAATACACACGTGAGTGCTGATTACCCCCTGTGCTTTCAGGCTTGGGATTAAATCTCTGCCACCAAGCACCGGAAACCCAAGCACTTCCCTTGGCATCACTGCGTACCCATCGTCAATAAGACCCGCGATACGGTACTCAGGCGAGTCAACAATAGTACTGATGACCGATTTGGCGTGCCCGCCAGCACCCACAAGAATCAGAGGCTTTCTCGAGTCAGTCACGATATGCCTCCCGTTTGATTACTGGCACCGTTAGCAAGAGGCATTCGCCAGCACCTGACTGAGAACCAGGCAGGTCTTGTCAATCTCCTCTGCCGTCAGCGTCGGATGCACCAGAAACATCAAACTGGTCTCACCCAGCTCCCTGGCAACCGGCAGGCGTTCCGCAGGCCGCCAGTCTGTGCCATCAAAAGCCTTCTCGAGATACACCTCCGAACAGGAGCCCTGAAAACAGGGCACGCCATGCTCGACGATCTCTTCCACGATGCGATCACGCGTCCAGCCATTGGCCAAACTCTTCGGCACTACTTGAACGTAACACTTGTAATGCGCGTGAATGCACCCAGTATCTGAAGCACAATCCGCACCACATGTGGCGTTGCAGCGGAATTCGGGTACGCGCACTGCAGCAAACTCACTGCAGATTGCCCATATTTGCTCCGCATTGGCGGTCCGCGCAGCGGTCCAGTCAGCCATCCGTTTCAGCTGAATACGGCCCAGCACTGCTTGCAACTCGGTCATGCGCCAGTTGGTGCCGAAACTTTCGTGCACCCAGCGAAAGCCCGGTGGATGCTCGCGTTCGTAGATGGCTTCCCAACTCTTGCCATGGTCCTTGTAAGACCACATGCGCGACCAGAGCTCGGAATCATTGGTTGTCACCATGCCACCCTCACCGCCGGTGGTCATTATCTTGTCCTGGCAGAAAGACCAGGCACTGATATGCCCAATCGAGCCTACCGAGCGACCTTTGTAGCGCGCGCCATGCGCTTGGGCGCAGTCCTCAATCACGAACAGACCATGTTTTGCCCCAAGCTCCATGATTGGATCCATATCGCACGGCCATCCCGCCAGATGCACGCACAGGACGACACGGGTGCGAGGCGTCAGAACGGCTGCAATGGTCTCTGCAGTGACGTTCTGAGAATCGCGATCCACGTCGGCAAATACCGGCACGGCGCCCGCTGTCACAATGCTTGATGCGGAGGCCAAAAAGGTCCGTGAGGTTACAATCACTTCATCGCCCGCACCAATATCGAGCGCTTTAAGCGCGAGATCCAAGGCTACCGTGCCGTTGGCCAGGGCAATCGCATGCTTTGAGTCAGCCCATGCAGCAAATTCCTTTTCAAACGCGCGCCCCTGTTGCCCAGTCCAATAGTTGACCTTGTTCGACAGTAATACATCCTGCACCGCTTTAGCCTCTTCCTCGCTGAAGGACGGCCAAGGGGAAAATGGGGTATTGAGCATTTTTAAAGATCCCTTAAAAACAAAAACCAGCCCGGCTACCCGAACTGGCTATATGAATTTCTATTGTAGCGTCCAGCGTTTCACTGATTATCAACCGAGCGTGCGGGCACGCCAATGACTGTCTTACCGTCCTCCACATCTTTAACCACCGCTGCACCAGCGCCGACCATGGTCCTATCGCCAATCCTGACCAGTTGCTTTACAACTGCACCGATACCAATCCACCCGAGCTCACCCACCATGACACCGCCAGCAAGCCGCGCCCCAGGGCTGACGTGCACACAGTTACCCAGTACGCAGTCATGATCAATAGAAGCGCCGGTATTAACGATCGCACCCATCCCTATTCGGGAGTCTGCGTTGACTACAGCGCCAGCAAACACTACCGACCCTGGGCCAACATCAGCGTAACGACTCACCACCGCGGCTGGATGCACCACTGATACCAAAGGAGCGTTATTGCGCTCCAGCATCCGAAGCTTGTCTAGCCGGGTAGAGTTATTCCCAATGGCGACGAGCACTCCGTCAAACTGCGTCAAGCTTGCAAACAGCCCATCTGTATCTCCCGAAACTGGCCAGTGCCCATTTTGCGACGCGCCCGGCCAAGCGTCGTCAAAGAAAACGATCTCCGGCCAGCCACACATCTCAGCGCAATCGGCCACCACTTTGCCGTGGCCACTAGCACCCAGGATCGCCAGACGCTTCAAGATTTCTTACCGGTAAACTTCGGCATGGTGGCTTCACCATCAGCACTGATACCATCGCGGACCACCACCTTTTTGACGGTCAGGAAAAGTATCTTGATGTCCAACCAAAGTGAGCGATTGTCGACGTACCACACATCGAGGGCAAACTTGTCTTCCCAACTCAAAGTATTCCGTCCGTTCACCTGCGCCCAGCCTGTAACCCCGGGTCGTACCTCATGGCGACGATACTGCTCTGGCGAATACAGCGGCAGGTATTCCATCAGCAGCGGCCGAGGACCGACCAAACTCATGTCACCTTTAAGCACATTCCAGAGTTCGGGCAACTCATCCAAACTAGACGAACGCAAAAACTGGCCTAACGGAGTCAGCCTTTCCGAGTCAGGTAATAAGTTACCTTGTGAGTCAAATGCGTCCTTCATTGTCCGAAATTTAAGCATCCGAAAGGGCATACCCAACAGCCCTGGACGCTGCTGTCTAAAAAAAACTGGTGATCCAAGGCTTAGCTTAATAATTATTGCCAGGACCAAAATTACAGGAGCAAGAATTAACCCCGCGATAAGCGAGAGACTAAAATCCAAAGAGCGCTTAATCATCATTACCCACCACAATATCGAAAAGCCGGGAATTAACTAACTTACTATCAAATTCCTTTTCTGCTACTTGCCGACTTTGTAGCCCCATAACGGCAATAAGATTAGGCTCTTTTACGAAAACAAACATTTTTTCCGCGAGCTTTTCAGGAGACCATTTTGGAACCAAATAGCCGTTCACCCCATCCATGACTGTCTCACGACAACCGGGTACATCTGTTGTAATAATAGGTCGGCCTACAGCCATAGCTTCTTGAGTGCTGCGCGGAAAGCCCTCTCTATAATAAGAAGGCAAAACAAAAACGCTCGAACCAGATAGCCATTCCACGACATTACTAACTTGACCGGGGTAAACAATTAAGCGCTCTGAGACCAAGTCATCTAAGGTCTTCTGTGGGATAGAACCAGGATTTGCGGAATCTACGCTACCTAGAACCACAAACTCTGCGCTCGAGCATCTGCGTTTCACTATCCTCGCTGCTTCTATAAAATCATAGATACCCTTTTCGGCCAACAACCTCCCAACAAAAATAAATCTTACAGGAACGATTGGAGGAATACTGAATAGATAATCCTCCAACCTCAAGCCTATCCCACCCAAAATGTCAATATGACGAGATTTTATTGAATTCCGTTTTATAAGGTCAAAAGGGTCATCTTTATTGAGAAAAATCACGCGATCAAGTAGAGGAATGGCCAACCGGTACAATAAGACTTGAACCCGGCGTAAAAGCAACAACTTTAGACTCAATCCGTTAGGCTGATCTGTAAAAACGTAACCCAATCCCTCCAACATTCCTATAATCCTATTCACCCCTGCAAACTTCGCCGCAAGAGTGGCAAAAATAACTGGTTTAGAAAAAAAAGAGAAAACAATGTGAGGCTTAATTTCCTTAAACAAGGATCTTAATTCGAACAATGATAGCACATCATTCACCGGATTAAGACCGGACCGATTCATTTTATAGTCTACAGGTATTGCGCCAAGCTCTAGCACCTTACCTCTAAGCTCTGGATTATAATCCGTGGCAAACGCGTAAACTGTAAAATTTCGACTAACAAGTTCTAATATAAAATCACGACGAAATCCAAGTATTGCAGAAGCAACAGTCCCAACCAGAGCAATTTTCATACCACCCTCTTTATGCATTGGCATCAACCAAGCAAATCAAACATAGTAGCCAATTTACTCTGAAGAGTGAGCTTACGTTCTGCAAAATTTCGCACTTCTTGAGGATTAGGTAAGTCACATTTAAAAAAGGCATGAAATAATTCTACGATCGTCTCGATTCCAGCATCATTGCTAACAACATGACGGAATAAATTATCTTTTGTAAAATCGGGATCAAAACCCGCGCCTATAACACACAGACCCCGAGCCATATATTCGCGGGTTTTCAAGTCAGACGCTTCGTTAAGCCCTTTACGATAGAGACCCAAGCTAGAAACCCCCGCATGTTTACCTAAGAAAACCTGGTCTAGATCTGAACCTACCAACACCCCAGTAAATACCACCCGCTCCCACAAATTCAAATCTGAAACGAGCTGCTCCAAAAAAATCTTTTCACTTCCCTCACCTACTATAGTCAAACTAACGGAAAAATGACTTTGGGAGTTAAAATGAGCTATTGCCCTGATGATCCGATCATAACCATGCCACTTTGCTAGCTGGGCGACAGCTATTAGCCTTAATTCTTCAGAAGGCCAACAATACTGTACAAGAGGGATTTCAGTATCCACGTTGAGCCCATTACCTATTTTTAGGATTTTATTATCCAGCCCCAACCGATACCACCAACCTTCTTCTGCATATTGAATAACTAAATTTGAAGGAAACAATACCCAAGATCCTAGCACGACACTCAAAACCTTACGGCAAACTCTTTTAATCGGATTTCTAATTTCGCTCGTATACTCCTTCAACCCAACAACCCTGGGCGTGGGCACATCAACTATATACTGTTTTCCAAAACAACGCCCATAGAGCATTGCTAAAAAAACAAAAGGGAAAGCCAAGTCTGAATATCTAATCATAACCACATCAGCTTTAGTTACAACGAGACTTCGAACGAAAATAAAAAGCCCTTTTATTCCCGGAGAAACAATATATGCTTCCGATTCAATATTAAGCTTGCAAACTGCAGAAACTGTACCCAAAATCTTTTTATTTACACCAGGAGACTTCTCCGAATTTAAAAGCGCATGATAACTAAACGATTTAACAATCATATAATACTCAACACTCACCCGTAGCGTAACTTGATCTGACATAGCCCTTAGCGTCTTGAGCATATTTCTGCTCAAACGGCTTCGATAACTAGCTCAGCTACCTAAAAAGAATTTGATATGCCTCTAGCATTTTTGATTCCTGCTGCTCCCATGAGTTCTTTTCAGCGGCTAGGCGAGCATGACATCGCTTCGTTGACAAATCTTCAGTCAGCACCTGATCAACAAGTTTGCACAAGGCCTTGACATCACCTGTATTACAAACATAGCCAAAGTCATACTCAGTTACGAACTCTCTCATTTCTTTCATATCTGATACGATAACCGGGAGACCAGCCATTGCATATTCGAAGAGCTTATTCGGCATACAGTAGTAGTATGATAAACAAGTGTCTTCAATAAAAGATATGCCTAAATCGGCGCAGACTGTATATTCTAACACAACCTCAGGTGCAACCGCAGGGTGATAAAAAATGTTGCTGCTTTCTGCTGCTGCCCTTATTACTTCCTCTTCTAGATTACCATCCCCCATAAATACAATAACAGCGGCATCGTCCACCCGGGACTTAAATACATCAATCAAGAACTTAACGCCCCTCCCTTTCATCAAAACACCTTGGTACAAAAATACAACCTGATTTTCCTTCAGATTAAATCTGGTACGAAATCGGTCAGAGGCAGTAGGCGTACTAAGTTTTGGCGCATTTAGCACTACAGGGGGGCGAGGCACATCGTATCTCGCTCTGTACCAGTCGGCAATATTCTCACTAACGACGATAGTTAAGTCGACAAACGGAAATAACGTGCGCTCCACCAATTTGCTGAGCTGCTTCCTAACACCTTTCAATCCATTTGTCTCAGTTTCAAGCTCATGCGTATCGTAGATTAGCTTCGCACCATACAAATACTTCAGAATCACCCCCAAAGGGAGCAACGCAAGAGAATGTACATTTACGATGCCTACACCTTTATTTCTATAATGGAAGGCAACTCTTATACAGAATTCAAAATATTTAAATAACTGCACGAAAAGATTCTTGCCCAAATTTCGCGTAGTTAGACTGAAACGCTTGAGGTGAATATTTTCATTCAAAGATCTATTAGTTTCAAGAGAACCAGAATGAAGAGCTGCAATATGAATATGATCTATAAAATCTAAGCTTGCTATGCTCGAAGTTTGCTTTAGCACTCGACTTGCGTTGGTAAACTCGTTTAAGCAAATATGCAGATTGTTCATTTTTTAAAATACACCATCAAGGTTAGAAAGCCCAGCGAAAACCAAAGAACAGACCAAGTCATTACCGTTGCTAAACTGGCTACTACAAAGACAACAAGAAATAAAAATAAAAATAGCATACGAACTGATTTTAACTGGAAACTCAAGCTTCCGTCGAAAATAACGGAAGATGAAACGAGATCTCTTATAACCAAAACGATCATAGTCAACAGCACAATAAACCCAACTACGCCGGTGTGTGTAAGAGAGTATCCTAAAGCACTATGCACGTATGTTCCCGCTCCAGTACTTTCCACATCGATATTGTAATTACCCCACAATGGTGAATCAGAATAATGTAGTATAAAATTTCCTTTAAATATTGACAACCTTGAGCTAACGGAGTCGTTCTCACTGTCACCAAACCCAAAAAACCTCATTTGTTTTATATCAAAATCGGCCCAATTAACAATAACCACCAAAAATAAAAATATTCCTCCCACAACGATAGCCCCTCTAAAAAATAGAGACCTGATTACAGAATAACTTAGAACTCTATCAGTTACCTGTCTCCGACTCCCCGGATACCGAAGCGATACAGACTTTACACTGTAGGAGACAAGAGTTATCACACCTATACTAGAAATCATCAAAAACGAATTATTTGAACCGATCATCTGCGCTGAAAACGCAGCTACGCACGTACTGGCAAGGTAAATCAAAGGCATCGCGAAGGAAAAAGGGGTTTTTAGCTTATTATATTCTTTTACTAACATGACAATAAAAAATAGCACAGAGTAAAGCAAAAAAACAATTGTTAAAAAGTTTCCAGGCCGTTGATAAGATGCGCCTTCCATTTTTATTAGAAAAATATCATCACGTAATCGCTCTTTCAACTCGATAGCTAAATACCCGTAGAAAACACTTACTGCAAGCAGCAAAAAATATCCTAACATCGCTACCCGGGCAGGCCGCCGAGTCGAAAGCCTTAACAACTCTAATAAGCTGAACGAGAGAGCAACGCCCATTAAAAAGAAAAATATCACTCCCCCAGTACTTCCAATCAAAGTTTCTTTTAAAAATGCTATCTCAGCCCGGTCAAACACTATGCGAACCGTTACCAAAATAACTAGCAGCAACAACAACAAAAAGGACAACCTAAAATAGAGCCTCCTTATTACAATTAGCCTTAACCCAATCAACCCTGACAAAATAAAGAACCCTAATGCATACAAAATACCTACACCTTGCTCGCCGATATTTAATATATTTATCGCGAAATAATACAATAAAATCAACACTTGCGACGCCACCAAGAAAAAATGTAGCCTTTCAGCTTGAACAAACCCTGTATTTGACATTCAGCCCTACTCTCTTGATAACAACTGAGCATACTTCGCACCAATCAAGGATTGTATTCGCATTGCACACAAAGTCTTAACGAAACTTTAACCCTTAACATTATTTAATATTACATTCTTTCCAGAAGCCAGTCGATACGAAAGTATTAACGAAATGGCATACATAAGACTATATGACGCTGAAAACAACATCAAAGAAAGATGGTAATCTTCAAAATAACTACCAACAAAGAATGAAGCGACCACTAAGAGCATTAAGCATAGCTGCCAAATAAGGTCTATTCGTTGAGCTTCTGAAATCATGAACATGAAGGTTAATGGGCCCGCCACAAACCTAAAAAAGAACATTGGTGTAAGAATCTTCGCCACAGCTCCTGACCCAGCCCATTCGTGCCCAAACACAAAGGAAAATAGCTCCTCAGCAACGAAAAAAAATACCGTGAAAGGTATGATTGATATTAATACCAACCTAAAAAATGTTTTTATATACACTCGTTTGCATTGATTTTCTTTCGCGTATACGACACTTGCCTCCTGCCTAAACACATCGCCAACCGCTGTAGCCACCAATCCTATCGGGGCCATCAAAACTTTATCAGTTAACATGTACAAGCCTGCCAACGCGGTCGTAAAAAAACTGTTCAGCAGTACAACGGGGGCATGCGTTGATCCTCTGTTAACACAATGTGAGAATGTTAGATACTTCGGAAAATTGATATATTTCGTTCCAACATATCTAACCTGCCTAAAGTCTACGTTTTTCAGGTGTTTATTCTCACTGAGAATCAATTTGCGAGCCAAATAGGTTGCAGCTACACACTGCCCTACTAGTTGGCCGACCACTAGCCCCACCACGCCCAGTTTAAGAAAACCCATAGTAAGCTGGGCGAATCCCGCCGAGCCACTTTGTATGACGCGACTGGCCGCCATTCCCTTGTAAAAAGATTGCCTGTTACTCCAGTAATTCAGACTCTGATAGCATCCAATAGCAAATGTGCTCAAAGGCACAATATATAACCAGGCAATACCAACGCCCGGGTGTCCAAGGGTTCTGGCCACCAACAAGCCCACCACTACAACTAAAAATAACAACAAACTCAATATGAAGCTTAATAAAACGGCTAACACCAATATCAGCAATGCTTCGTCATCACTCTCTGGCACCATTATAGCCAGCTCATACCTACCAGTGACTATAATTGAAAACACCGAAACAACAGCTACATAAAGAGCGAACGCCCCAAACTCTTGCGGTGTATATATACGCGTTAAAACAGGAATCACGGCCAGAGGTATTAGCTGCGCGAGTGCCGTACCGCTCATCAAGGTAGCTAAGTTTTTCCCATAACGGCCTTTTGGCATTATTTTCTTCAACACACAAGAATTCTTCTTAAAGCTTCAACTATTATTGTTTGTTCATTGCTTTGAATATAGGGGTGCATTGGCAGACTAAGTACTTTCTCGGCGAGACGATCCCCAACTTCTAATTTTACATTATGATCCGCAACAGAAGGCTGCTTATTTAGGGGGATTGGATAATGTACTGCCGAGGGCACCCCTTTTTTACGGAGCTCTTCTTGAACATGTGCGCGATTCTCTACGCAAATTGTATATTGCGCCCATGCTGATAAATTATCTTGCTCTACAAAGGGCGCAGTCACTACTTGTGGTAATGCGGATAATAGTTGGCTATATTTTTCAGCGGCCTCATTCCGCAAATACATTTCCTCTTTTAATATTTCCAACTTTGGAATTAAGATAGCTGCTTGTAGCGTATCGAGTCGACTATTAACCCCTACACGCACGTGGTGGTACCTACGGTCCTGGCCGTGCCGTGCAATTTGACGGATAATTTTGGCCAGTTCGGAATCGTTAGTAAATATCGCTCCACCGTCTCCGTAACATCCTAAAGGTTTACTAGGAAAAAAACTTGTGCAAGCAATTGTTGTAAGATTACAAGAACTCACTCCTTTATAGGACGCACCAAAACTCTGTGCTGCATCTTCTATAACAGGAATACCGTATTTGGCAGCTATAGCATTAATTGCATCGAAATCAGCACATTGCCCATATAGTGACACTGGAATAATTGCCTTAGTTCGCGAGGTTATTGCTGCTTCGAGCTTTGTCGGGTCCAGGTTGTAAGTTTTCGGATCAATATCAACATATACAGGCTTAGCGCCAAGGAGTGCAACCGTTTCTGCTGTTGCAATATAAGTAAATCCAGGCGTTATAACCTCATCACCTGCTCCAACTCCCAGCGCCATTTGTGAAACTTGTAAAGCGTCTGTCCCATTAGCGACGCTTACGCAGTATTTTGCACCCACAAAATTAGCAAGTTTTTCTTCTAACTCCGCCACCTCAGGACCTAGAATATATTGACCGTGATCCAATACGCGCTTGATGCCGGCATCAATCTTCTCTCGAATACGGTCCTGCTGAGCTTTCAAATCTATGAATTCAATCATTGTTTTCGATCCATCTTGGTGACTAAGCCTTTCTCCAGCACATAGCAAGCGCCCGTGTGGGCACACACCGCGGAGCCTTCTCCTTCTACTGGCAAGTCGAGTTGTTCTCCAAACTCACTCATCCAGCCAATCTTCCGAGCGGGTACTCCGACCATTAATGCATATGCCGGCACGTCTTTGTTGACTACAGCCCCTGCCCCGACAAAAGCGTATTCGCCGATAGTCACACCGCAAACGATGGTGCAGTTAGCACCCAAGGTGGCGCCACGCTTCACCAGCGTATCGCGGTACTGATCTTTACGCTCGATCAACGAGCGTGGATTGTAGACATTAGTAAAGACCATGCTGGGGCCACAAAAAACACCCTCTTCAAGATGTACGTTGTCATAAACAGAAACGTTGTTCTGGACCTTGCAGTTATCGTCTATCGTGACCTTATTTCCGACGAACACGCCCTGACCCATGGATACGCTTTTCCCTATGCGGGCGCCTGAACAGATATGTACGAAGTGCCATACTCGGCTACCCTCGCCTATTTCTGCTCCTTCATCCACTATCGCACTAGGATGCTGGTAATAGTTCATCTACCCACCTACTGATTTAACGTTTTCAGGAAAGGATGACCTTCGTTTACTTCTGGGGTAACGGGACTTGCGTACCTGATGTAGTTGACTGTCTCTACGCAGCCTCGTGCATCTTCAATGCCGTAACCCTCACCAGCCAAGACCTTTTCATAACTTACTTTGTGCAGATCGGTGAAACCTTCGGAAAACTCGATTTCTTCGCCATTTGCAGTAATCGACCTATAGGTAGGCTTTTTGCCTTTGACTGAGTCGGGCAAATCGTTAGCGTCGATTGAAAGGAACCATTTCACCCGTGCTTTTTCGTACTGGAGGTAGCCGGCAGCCTTATTTTCTTGCATATAATGAACAACATTCTTTTCGAGAGCCCCAAAAACAAAGCTCAACATATCGTAAAAATGAACACCAATATTGGTTGCAATCCCGAAAGATTTCCTAGGGTCACCCTTCCAGCTTTCCATATACCAATTACCGCGAGAAGTGATGTAGGTAAGTTCAACCTCATACTTTTCAGTCTGGGGATTGTTTGCGACCTTAGCTTTCAGATCAAGAATTGCTTTGTGATGCCTGAGCTGAAGTATATTGAAAACCCGCTTACCCGTCTCTTTTTCAATCAGAGCCAAATCATCCAGCATCTCAGGGGTGGGTACCAATGGCTTCTCACAAATTACGTCGCAGCCTAGACGCAGGCCGGCAGCGATATGTGCATGGTGCAGATAGTTCGGAGAGCATATCGCCACGTAATCAAGAGCAGTCTCAGAATTACGTTTCAGACTGTGTGCATGATTTTCAAAACGCTCGAATTCGGTAAAAAACTCGCTTTCAGGAGAAATGCTGTCGATGATGCCTACTGAATCGTTGGTGTCATAAGCTGAAACCAGTATGTTTCCGGTATCTTTGATAGCACGCATATGTCGTGGAGCGATATAGCCGGCGGCGCCGATAAGTGCAAAACGTTTCATCATTGATCTCTAAGTCGTTTGAGTCCTACGGCAGACCATGCGGACTGCCGAACGAAACAGCTTAATTATGCTTTAATAATATGATCAGCTGGAGTGCGATATTTACCTCGACTGTCGATAATCAAACGAGCGTTTTCGCTCAGCAGCTCGTAATCAAACTTGTCATGATCAGTCGCAAGTATTATGGCGTCGAAGCTTGCAATGTTTTCCCTCGTAAGCGGCTCGCTTGAAAGGTCGAAATGATGCTCTCTCATTTTTGGAAAAACCGGCACATGCGGATCGCTATAAGATACCAGCGCCCCCTTGGCCTCAATCAGCTCCATGATCTCCACTGACGGGGATTCGCGCATGTCGTCAACGTTTTTCTTGTAGGCGATGCCAAGTACCAAGATTTTGCTACCCTTTAGCGCTTTGCCGTTATTGTTCAAACCATCCATAAGTTTACTGATCACATATTCCGGCATGGCTTGATTGACTTCACCCGACAATTCGATGAAGCGGGTGTGCAGACCATATTCGCGTGCTTTCCACGTCAGATAGAAGGGGTCGATAGGAATGCAATGTCCGCCCAGACCAGGGCCAGGATAGTAAGGGGTGAACCCGAAAGGCTTGGTGGCCGCGGCATCTACCACTTCGAATATATCGATACCCATTCTGTCAGCAACGATCTTCATCTCATTCACCAAGCCAATGTTGACTGCCCGATGAATGTTCTCAAGCAGCTTGGTCATTTCCGCTGCTTTCGTGGAGCTTACTGACACGACACGATCGATCGCTTGCTCGTAAAGCGCTACCCCAGCACCCAGACAGTTGGGCGTATGGCCGCCGATGACTTTTGGTATAGTCCTGGTCTCGAAATCTGGGTTACCTGGGTCCTCACGTTCAGGTGAGTACACAAGGAATATGTTCTCGCCGACCACCAGTCCGCCTTCTTCAACCCGAGGCAGGAGTTCCTCCTCAGTGGTGCCGGGGTAGGTTGTGCTCTCCAGTGAAACCACTTGGCCAGTACGCAAATAAGGCTTGATGGCGTTGGTCGTGTTCACTACATAGCTCATATCTGGTTCGCGATACTTGTTGAGCGGCGTCGGCACACACAAAATCAACGCATCGCATTCGCTCGCACGGCTTACATCGGCCGTTGCTTCAAAGCCACTATTGCGCGCTGCAGCGACCTTTTCTGCCGGTATGTGTTCTATATAGCTTTTTCCGGCGTTCAACATGTCGACCTTGCTCTGGTCGATGTCTATCCCCAGCACGCGGAACCCTATAGCGTTATAACGCAGCATTAAAGGCAGGCCGACATACCCAAGACCTACGATCCCAATAACCGCTTCCTTTTGCTTGAATTTTCTGATGGTATTTTGCAGAGCAGCGTTTGTCATTTCTTTCTGGACCTGTATCGATGTAGTTGAAGTAGATTAATGGGCTTTAGCGTCCGTGCTTAGGGCTGGACACCGGATTGGGTCTATTCGACTGTTACTGATTTAGCTAGATTACGGGGTTTGTCTACGTCTGTTCCTTTTACTAGCGCCACGTGATAACTAAGCAGCTGTAGCGGGAGGGTGTAGATTATGGGCGAGATGGCCTCGTAGACCCAAGGGAGCTTTATGTGGGTGATGCCCTCACCGTTATCGAGTTCGGCACGTTCACAGGCGAAATTGATCAGCTGGCCACCGCGGGCGCGGACTTCCTGGAGGTTGGACTTGAGCTTTTCAAGCAGGCTGTCGCTCGGGGCGACGCTGACTACGGGCATGTCTTCATCCACGAGTGCCAGGGGGCCGTGCTTGAGTTCGCCGGCGGCGTAGGCTTCCGCGTGAATGTAGGAGATTTCCTTGAGCTTGAGGGCGCCTTCCATTGCTATTGGGTAATGAGTGCCGCGGCCGAGGAACAGGGCATTGTGCTTGTTGGCGAAGGTGTGGGCCAGGCTCTCAATTTCCCCATCCAGCTCCAATACCTTTTCAACCATCCCAGGCAGCCCACGCAACGCGCGTACGTTTGCGGCGATCATTTCCGGAGCGCACTTGCGTTCCTGTGCCAAGGCTGTGGTCAGCCAAAGCAACGCCACTAGCTGTGTGGTAAAAGCTTTGGTTGAGGCTACGCCGATCTCTGGCCCGGCCTGAGTAAGCAGGCGCCAGTCAGCCTGGCGGACTAAAGAGCTGCCGGCTACGTTGCAGATAGCCAGAGTACCGAGATAGCCCTGCTTCTTGGCGTAGTTCAGTGCCGCGAGGGTATCCGCGGTCTCACCTGACTGAGAGATGGTTATCAACAGCGTGCCTTCAGGCACCGACACATTGCGGTAGCGATATTCACTGGCGACCTCCACCTGGCAGGGCAGACCTGCCTGGTCTTCGATCCAGTAGCGCGCAACAAGGCCCGCGTGGTAGCTAGTACCGCAGGCGACGATGTGGATGTGCTGGATGTCCTTGAGCTTGTTCTCCGCCTCCGGGCCGAGGATGGCTGTGAGCACATGACTCTCGCCGAGCGTGCCGCTCAGGGTATTGGCGATAGCTGTTGGCTGCTCGTAAATTTCTTTAAGCATGTAGTGGCGGTATTCGCCTTTGTCCAGGCTATGGGCTGCATGCTCATAACGGTGGATTGCGTGCTGTACGGTCTGGTTGCTGTTGTTCCAGATCCGACATTCGTTCAGGGTCAGGCGGGCATGATCGCCCTCCTCCAGATAAATGAACTGGTCGGTCACTTGCAACAAGGCCAGCGGATCGGAACCGATAAAGAACTCTTCACTGCCCACGCCAATCACCAGAGGACTGCCCATGCGGGCGCAATACAGGGTGTTTGGTTCATCCTGATGGATGATGCCAAGAGCGAAAGCGCCTTTTAATTCAACCAGAGTACTGCGCAGGGCTCCGCGCATGTCGTCGTTCTGACTGTAGTGATGGGCCAGCAGGTGGGCGACCACCTCTGTATCTGTGTCGGAGGTGAACTCGTATCCCAGATCCTTGAGCTTGTTTCGCAGGCAGTGGTGGTTTTCGATAATGCCGTTATGCACGACGGCCAGGCGGTCCGAGATGTGTGGATGAGCGTTGCGTTCTGAAGGCTTGCCGTGGGTGGCCCAGCGGGTATGAGCTATGCCCAGGTGACCATCTGCGGGCTCGCGTTCCAGTGCGGCTTCCAGTTCGGCAACCTTGCCCATGGCGCGGGTGCGCTTGATGCCGTTGCCTTCGGCCAGTACGGCTACGCCCGCTGAGTCATAGCCGCGGTACTCGAGGCGGCGGAGCCCTTCGAGGAGGATGGGGGTTATGTTGCGCTTTGATACGGCGCCTACGATTCCGCACATGTTTTCGGTCGTCCTTTGTTCATTCGTTTGTGTGGTAGCCCGCTTCGCGGCGGGGCCGCCGGTCCTACCAGGTTCCTTTTGGACTACCTGTTTTCAGGCACGCTACCGCCCCAAGATTTACAGTCTGATTCTTGAGAACGTGACCATCACATATTGTCCGGCTGCGTTAATGACGCCCTGGTCGGCATTCTTTGATGCCTGTTTGTATAGGGTGGGGGTTACAGTCTTGTTTCAGGCAAAGGATCTCAATGCTTTTAACGGTACTTTTACTTCCTGCTGCCTATGCATGATGCTGAGCAGAATAATCGCCCGCTCCTCGCCGTCAAGGCTACTGAAAATGGCGTCAAGCTCACGCAATGGGCCTTCCGTTACGGTCACCCGCTCCCCGCATGCGAAGAGCGGTTTGGTCTGCTCTTTTACCTTCAGACGTGCCTGAATATCTTCGATTATGGCTTTTGCTACCGGCACGGCCTGATTGGCAAATGTGACCATCCGCAGAACCCCACGGGTGGACCGAATTGGGTGCCAATTCTCGTTGAATTCGCAGAGCTGGATGAACAGATAGCCTGGGAAAAGAGGCTCGTCGAGGACGACGCGTTTGCCATGACGTACTTGCTCAACGGCATGCGTGGGAGCAAAGCAGGTAAAAGACTGGTGTCGCAGATTCTCCAGGGCGCGGGCCTCCTGACGAGGCTTGCACTGGATGAGGTACCAATTGCCTGTAGCTGTCTGTGACATCCTGTCCTTCAATCACGTTTGTCATACGTGGTTACATTGAGCTGGTAGGCGACATAATACAGACCGGCCCATACCTCCGACAAGGATTGGTTACCTTTTAGCGGAGGCAAATAGTAACCGACAGATGAGTGGCGCAATCAATCAGGCGGAATCAGCCGCTAAGCCAGCTCCATGGCCTGGAGCATACTTGCGTTGACCTTATGGACATCGTATTTCGACTCGGCAAGCGCTCTGGAGCACTCGCCCATTTGGGTTACCAGGCTCGGATCGAGTATGAATTTCTCCATTGCGCTGGCCAAGGCTTCGACTGATTTGACCGGCACCAGGTAACCGTTTTCACCGTCTTTCACCGTTTCTCGGCAGCCGGGGGCGTCGGTGGTGATAATAGGTCGGCCCATGGCCATGGCTTCCAGCACGGTACGCGGGGTGCCCTCGCGGTAGGAGGGCAATACATAGACAGACGCGTCCGTGATGGCTGTGCGGACATCGTCCAGCTTGCCAAGAAATTGAATGGTACCTTCGGCTACCCAATCGTCCAGCTCGGATTTGGCAATCGCTTCAGGATTGTCGTCAGCCCATCCCACAAGCGCAAAATGCGCATTGGGGTGATTGGACTTGACGATCCTAGCAGCCCCCGCGTATTCGCGGATTCCTTTATCGCCGAGCAGGCGGGCGATCAAAAGAAAACGGGGTGCGCCTTTGGGCAGCGTGGTACTCGCAAAATGCCGTGTGTCGATTCCCGACCCGCTTATGACCAGTGAAGGGACTCGCACCGGCAGTATGCCGGTCTGCCTGAACAGAAGTTCATCATCCGGGTTCTGGAAGAACACTTTAGAGGCTTGCGACAGGGCGGCGCGGTATAGGCCGCGAACGATTTTCTGCACTACCGCCCTCTTGCCGCTTGTTTCACCGGTAAATGCGTAACCCAACCCTGTTATCAATGCAAAGCGCGCGGGCACGCCGGCAAGACGGGCCGCGAGCGTTCCATACACCACAGGCTTGACTGTATAGCCAAGAAAAACATCAGGCTTGATCCGCTGCATGAGACTGCGCAACGAAGTCAGGGCTTTGAGGTCTGAGATGGGGTTCATCCCTGTGCGTTGCATGGGAATGGTGTGGACCTGTACTCCTTTACTCTCCAGCATCTCTCGAAAAGGGTCGCCCTGGTCCAGATCGGGTGCGGCTGCGTGCACCTCCAGCCCAGCCTTAACGAATGCCTCCAATAAGTGCCCCCTGAACTTGACCAATGACTCGCCGAAGCTGGCGACGACCAATATCTTTTTCATACTGGCGACCCTCCGGCAAACTGATGAGGCATTGGTTGCTTCTCTGGAGCGGTCGGGTCTGGCTCGACCTCAGCTTCCTCAACAACCAAGGGCTTGCGCACTCGTCCCATTACCGAGATGAGCAAATATATAAGCACCGGCGCGAACATCCATTTTTGCCGTACCGAGATACCCAGATTGGCGGTGGTCATTGATAAAATGACCCAGGCCGCCAGGGCATACACCCAGAGAAAGACTCGGCTGTCCGGCACCGCGCTTTTACGGCCCTTCAGCATCGCTATGCCACCTGCCACGAACAGGAACAACAAAATGGTGTTGTCCAATGCGGCGGCCAATTGGAAGGGACTGGAGACCTCGAAGGGCAGCGGCCTGAATAAGTAGGTGAATAGCTGCATGGGCAAGCTCATTTCGGCAATATTGACGCTGCCACCCCCTTGCAAGTTATGGCTTTGCCGCAGCTCGACGTAGTTCATCAATGAATCGATATCGGTCGTACCTGTGAGGCCTGCGTAATTCAGCGCAAAGGGGATCATGATGGCGGCCAGCACAAGACTTACCGCACCAAAAATAGCGCGCTGCGCTGCAGGCAAACCGGGCTGAAGGATAAAGGCAGCGCTGAGGCCGATGATCAACAGTCCGGCCATATGCGGCCTGACTATCAACATGAGCAAGACGGCGGCGCCCATCAGAAGCTTGCGCTGCGACAGATTCAATGCAGCCCACAGTGCGAGTCCGGTCGCCATGAAGGAAATCGCATCCTTGCCTATGGCCGCGCTCCAGAAGCTGACAGAGGGCAGCAGGACGATGAGGGTAGCCAGCAGTCTGACCAATCGGCGCTTGGGCGCTACTGCCTGCTGCAGCGCACCATCAAAGGCCAACAGCCCGAACATGCCGAATATATTGAAAACCAGAAAGGTACCCAGAAACGAGAGCTGCAGCAGGCCGGCAAAGAACCAGGTAATACTGCGCACACCTGCGGTGCCGAAAGAAAACGCTACATCCGGATTGAGCGCGGTGGTGTAGTACATGACCGCGTCCCCCCCATCCTGAAGTACATACAGCGCATAAATGACACTGAATAGCGTGTGCCAGCAATACAGGAGAGAGGCTCGCCACCAGGGCAGACAAAACTTGCCAGCAAAACCGACGACCAACACAAAACCCACCGCGAATACCGTAAACGCGCTGTAGGCTTCCCAGGGGGTAGATAGCAACTCCATAGCCAGTACTTCACCTATCCAGAATAAAACACCACATTTCAGACCTGAGGCTTTGGAGGCAGTGATGTCATTTTAGTTCACGGTAAATGGCGAGATAGCCATCGACCATGGTTTCGAGGGAAAACTTCTCCGCTTGCGTGCGAGAAGCGTGGTGCAGCGGGAGCTCTTGCCGAAGCGCACCGGCAACCGACTCTATCGCGATTAACCACTGCTCTGGGTCGCGGTGGTTGGTAATCAATCTGACCGCTGGGTTCTGCGGATCCAGGACTTCCCGCAGGCCATCCACATCAGACGCAATGATTGGCAGGCCGGAGGACATGCCCTCCACGGCGACCAGACCGAAACCTTCCCAGCGGGACGGAATCAACTGGATATGCGCCTCGTGCAGCGCAGCCTGGATGTCGTCAATCCACCCGGCAAGTCGCACTGTGCTTTCGATATTCAAATCGCGGATTCTGGCTTCCAGTGTTGGGCGCTCGGGGCCTTCGCCGATAATGGTGTAGCTTTCAACTGCGCCCCCTGACTGCGCTACTGCCTCCAGCGCCACTTCATACCCTTTCTTGTGTGTCAGGGAGCCCACGGACACCAACCTGACCCTTCCCTGCGCTTGCAGGCTGCGAGGTTTCAGCTCAAATAGGCGTGAGCCATTGGGGACCATCACCAACCGCGGGCGCACGGCCGGGCCAACCCATTGCGCCAAAGCCTCGTACACACCCTTGCTGATGCAGATGATGCGGTCGTATCGCTGATACAGTAACCGGTCAAGCCAGCGTGCCCCGGGCACACCGCGGCGTTTGTTGGTTGTGTTGTGCTCGGTATACACCAGCCGTACGTTGAGTCCGAGCGTGGCGATGGCCACATAGAGAAATGGCCAGGTGAGGTGGGCATGAACGACCAGCTTCCTGTGCGCCCCGGCGAGCCGTTTGAGCTTTTTGCGCAACGCCAGAATCGCCATTGGGTTACGAGGGCTCAGGCCTAGAGAGTACTCCCCTGCTCCCAGCTTCTCATCTGGCCGCGTGCCGAAGTAAATGGCCTGGCTCAATAAACCACTTGCGGCGATGCGCGCGCACAGCTCTCGCGCTAGCAGCTCTGCCCCGCCGCCAGTCCGGGATGTGATCACCTGGACATGCACTGTGCGCTCACTCGTCATCCGGCGCACCTCGCAACGGGCGTGCAGGCACACCGACCAACACACAATCGCCAAGCGGCCAGGATCGGGTGACGACTGCATTTGCTCCGATCTTGCATGCGGGCCCCAGGACTATCGGGCCGAATATCTTGGCACCGGGTCCTATATAGCAATGCGGGCCGATGACGGGGCACAAGGTATCGGCCTCGGCCACCTCATAAAAGCCGGCCTTGCCACCAATGTTGACGCCTGCGTGCAGACGGCAATTACGGCCCACTTTGGCCCGCGGCGAGACGATAATGGCGCCGTAATGCACGATGCACAGGCCGGGGCCAAATACATTGGGCGGGATGGAAAAGCCAAGCTTGAGTGAGAGACTGCGAAAATACAGATTGAAACAAGCAGCCAGGCGGGTTTGCCGAGTGTTGAGTAGATACTCATAAAGACGCAGGGCGAGCTGAAAACGGATCACGGGATGAAAAACGACCCGCCAGCTGGGCTCTCGCCGCCGCGCGCGCAGATCCAGCAGGATGAAAGTGCGCAGCGTCCGCTTGCTGTTGACCCTACGCATCGAGCAGCTCGAAGAACTTGCCGACATGGTGTCTGATGTCATAGCGCTTGACGCCCTCGCTGGCAGTCAGGGCCTTGCGCTGCGCTTCTTCGGGGTTGGCGACGATGTACCGAAAGCACTGATGTAACGCGGTTGCGTCGCCCTGGGGGACGAAATAGCCCTCCTGATCGTAGAGCGCGTTGCGGAAGATGACGTTGTCCCAGGCGACAACGATCTTGCGGGCAGCCATTTGCTCGATCAGTGCATTGGAGACTCCTCCGCCGCCGAGGCTGGGGGTAAAGGACGTAAGCGCCACGCAGCAATCCATCTGGGCGAGAAACCCGGGCATATCGCGATTGCTCAGGGCGCCGTGGTAATGCAGCAGCCCCTGCTCGTGCAGGGGTTGTACCTGGGCCTGACCGGGCCCTGCGCCCGCGACATGAAACTCGACCTGATCCAGCAGGCCAGAATTGGCAGCTTGGCGCACGGCGGCGAGAAACTCTGCAGTACCTTTGACATCGGACAGCCGGCCGACAAAGGCGACAGCAAGCTTGCCCTGCGGCGTGCGGGAGGCGCCGTAGTACTCCGCCAGCCGCACTGCGTTATGGATCACTTCACACTCTACGCCGCGCTCGCGGTAGTAGGCTGCAGTGTCGTCACCATTAGCGACAATCTGATCAAACGCTCTGTTTAGCAGGCTCTCCTCGGTGAACTTGATCGCGGACATAAGGATGCACGGAATGCGATCAAACTTTTCCCGGGTGAATACCGTTCTGAGCCACATGATGCGCTCCAAACTGGCTGGGGCGCCTCGTGACCCCAGGTAGACTGAGAGGGCCTCCCCGAGGCTCCCCACCCCTACTACCGCAACGCTCTCTGTGTTGCGAGCGCTGCGGTGCTGTCGATAGATAGCTGGAAAGGTACGAACAAAAGACAGCACCAGGGGTACACGGGTTTTAACGCATGGGATCTCGATATGTTCGACATCTACCTTTTGCTTGATGTCCGTCGTCACCAGAATATTGTCCGGCGCCAGCGGTAAGGAAAAAATACGGAAGGCTACATCCGGCTGCTGACGGCTGACTTCTGCCATGAAGTTGTAAATCCAGGTCTCCCGGCCACCATCCCCCACGCCGAGGCGGGAAATCATGACGATATCGATAAAACGCTTGGTCGCTGCCTGGTTGGGCACTAGGAATCTCCTATAAAACTGCCGGTCGTCAACTGACCAAGGTGAAAGCGAAACCATACAGGGCAAGAATCGCCACGCATGCGGCTGTGCCCGGGAGCAGTGCACGCACGACGTTGCGGACCGGCACCTTGACCACGACCAGTACGGTAACTAGATAAAGCGCATAAAAAGCTGCGCCGGACAGAATGTAGGCCTCGGTCACCTGACCGCGCATCCCCACCCATACCGCTGCGAGCACGGAAAGAACCCGGATAGCCAGTCCGGCGAGCTGCAAGCCAAGCGCGACCTTCTGGTGCGATGTGACATGCAAGGCCATCGAGATAGGCGCGCTCATGAACTGGAACACGAACCATGGCACCATCCACAGCACCAGCTCCCCGGCACGCTGCCACTCCCTGCCGAACACCAGCGGAAACAGGTGCGGCGCAAGCAGGCCACCGATCAGGATCAGCGGCGCACCGATGCGGCACAGGTTCTTGAGTACCTCGGCGGTAAACGCCGGCAGCTTGCCCTCGCGATAGTGCTCGCTGGCCTGGGACAGATAGACCTGACCTACCCCGGTGCCCAGCAGGGTCATGGGTACGGCCATGATCTTCATCGCCAGCATCAGAAACCCGACCTCCGGCCCCGCGACATAAGCCGCGATCAGCAGAACGGGTAGCTGCACCGCGCCGCTGTTGCTGAAGGCCTCGAGCGTAGAGAATTTGGGGAATTTCTGGTATTCGGCCAGCGTGGCTCTGAGCGTTCTGGCCGAGATCTGATTCAGCAGAGGACGAATATCTCTGAGTGCCGAGCGCCCAAGCAATATCACTCCACCGGTCAGGGTGATGACCTGGCCGAGGATCAGGCCAAAGGGCCCGGCCGCAAAGTAGCCGAACAGCAGCTGGGTGCTCACGCCTGCGGTGGACTGCCTGATGCGCGCTCGGGCAATGGCGGGAAAGCGCTTTTTACGTGTCATCCAGTACTGGGTGGCGGCAAAACTGGCGCTGCCGAGCAGCCCGATCGGCACCAACCAGAGATAGGCAGCCAGGGCCGGCTTGCCCAACAGGGCGGCAATTTCGTTGGAGAACAGCAGGAGACCAAGGCAGACGACCATCGTGATACCGACCGCTGCGAGCAATGCCAGGATGATCAGATTGACCGCCACCTCGTCCTGTTCAGGCATGGGTATGGCAATCTCCAGGCGCAGGCAGGCGACAGACGCGAGTATGGCCAGAAGAGAGGCATACACGGCAAGCACGGCAAAGTCATCCGGCGTGTATAGCCGGGTGAGTACGGGCAATGCCAGCAGCATCAATGCCTGGGCAAAGGCGGTGCCGCCAACCAATACGCTAACATGCCGGGCGAAGCCGGCCGGAACCAGGCGATCAAGCAGCTCTCCCAGAACGTGCCTCACACGAATCAAGAAAGCCAACTGTCTGTTGCTGCGCCAGATATCAGATCGCGCTCCATGACATGCTCTTTATTTCCAGTAATTTTGGTTATCCACTATCTCTGCCCGCCGCCCATTTTTTTCTGCTCGGTAAGCTCCACCGCTTGCCGGCTGTGGGCGACATACCAAGGCATGGCCTCAACAATTCCTTGCTCGAGGTGATGCGTAGCACCGTAACCTAGCAAATCGCATATTTTTTGGACATCTGCCTGAGAATGACGGACATCTCCTGGCCGAAACTTTTCGTACTGCGGCTTCAACTGATACCTGATACCGAGATTCGCGAGGCTCGTCTCAATATAAGTGAATAGCTCATTGAGAGTAGTCCTGTCCCCGACGGCTACGTTGTACACCTCTGCTTTAGCTTCATCCTTTGCTGTGGCGGCAAGAAGATTCGCCTGGACCGCGTTACCGACGTAACAAAAATCTCGGCTAGTTTCACCATCACCATTTATATGCACAGGTGCCCCATGAATAATAGCGTCGGCCCATTTTGGAATAACCGCGGCGTAAGCTCCATCCGGATCCTGACGACGTCCGAAAACGTTGAAATACCTCAGGCCAATAGTTTTAAACCCAAAAGTCTTAGCAAACACATCTGCGTACAGCTCGTTAACGTACTTTGTGACCGCATAAGGCGAAAGGGGCTTGCCGATGACATCTTCCACTTTCGGCAGGCCCGGATGATCACCATAAGTAGAGCTACTAGCCGCATAAGTGAAGCTTTTGACTTCCGCATCCCTTGCCGCGACGAGCATGTTCAGGAAGCCATCAATATTGGTACAGTTAGTTTTGAGGGGATCTGCAATGGATCGAGGAACCGAGCCCAATGCAGCTTGATGCAATACATAGTCAACGCCACGACATGCTCGCCGACAGTCGTCTAAGCTTCTTATATCACCCTTCAAAAACCTGAACCTCCCCCACTGCTCGCGGGTAACCAACCCACGTACCTCATCGAGGTTATGCTCATACCCGGTCGCAAAATTGTCTATACCAATCACCTGCTGATCGCAGCGCAATAAAGTTTCCAATAGGTTAGAACCGATAAAACCTGCAACGCCGGTTACTAACCACCTCTTTGGGTTGGATCTGAGATCACGCAGCACCTGCTCGTAACGGTTCATAAGGTCCCCCTGGCGACCACATACTCTGTTGTGGAGCTGCTAAACTTCCGATTCGCATTGCACCGATCGGAGAGGACCATTCATTTGTGAATGCCATAACGAACGAACTTCTCGATTGATGCTCTGTCACCACTCCGATCAACCGATTGCTAAAAAGTTCGACTAATTATGTCATTTTGCAATGACGACCTGCATTGGATCGCTCTGCTCAGCGGCTTTGCGCTTGAGCAGGCTCGCCAGCGCGGCCTTGGCATCGTCATCACCGTGCACCAGCCGCACCTCCTCTGGCCAGTGGCGCATACCGGTGATGAATTTGACCAGCCCGGCCTGGTCGGCATGCGCTGAGTAGCCGCCGAGCGTATGAATGCCCGCTTTTATATCGAAGCGTTCTCCGTCGAGCTCTGCATAGCCGCCTTGCGGACCGTATTGTTGGATTTGAGCACCGGGTGTGCCGCGCGCCTGGTAGCCAACGAATACCACGTTATGGCGCGGGTCGCCGAGCATGGCTTTGAGGTAGTTCACCACCCTACCGGCGTTGCACATGCCACTGCCGGTGATGACGATGGCGGGTTGTTTGGTTTGAGCCAGGCGGTTGACCATGGCCTGGTGCTGGGCGTGGGTTTCTACCGTGAGGAGCTGTTCGAAGCCCAGGGGCTGGCGGCCTTCTGTGACGCGTTTGAGGGCTTCGGCGTTCCACCAGGGTTTTAGTTGGCGGTAGAGTTTGGTGAAGCGGTTGGCCAGGGGGGCGTCCAGGATGATGGGGATTTTTTGCCAGGGGTTGGTGGTGAGGGGTGAGCTCCGTGCATTCTGATTCCCGACGGGGCCGTCGTTCCTACCATTATTGGCGGGGCTTTGAGTTCTACCATTTGGGCTCGGCGCATTCTGGTTCCCGGCGGGGCCGCCGGTCCTACCGAATTGAGCGCTCGCGCTGGTTCTGTTTATGATGTCTTCCAGTTCGTAGAGTAGCTCCTGGGTGCGGCCTATGCTGAAGGCGGGGATGATGACTGTGCCGCCATCTTGCAGGGCTTGCTCTATTACCTTTTGGAAGCGGGCGCGTCTGGTTTTACGGTTTTCGTGCAGGCGGTTGCCGTAGGTGCTTTCCAGTACGACCACGTCGGCTTTGTGAGGCGACTTGGGGGCTGGAAGCATTGGGGCGTGGGGCGCGCCGAGGTCACCGGAAAAGACGATGCGTCGACTGTGACCTTCCTGCGGGTAGGTAACGTCGCACTCTACATAGGCGGAGCCGAGTATGTGACCGGCGCGCTGGAAGCGTATGCGGCAGACGAGATCTGCCCGCTCGATCAGCGTGACCCATTGTTTGTACGGGTGACCGACCAGCATCCCTGCCACCTTACCCACGAAACGCTCTGCCAGGGTGGCGTCGCGTTTGATGCCGACCATGAAGGCATCCTCCAGTACGGTGGGCATTAGCAAAGCGGAAGGTTCGGTGCAGTGGACTTTCTGTTTGAAACCGGCGGCGATCAGCCAAGGCAGACGGCCGATGTGATCGACGTGCACATGGGTGGCGATTAGCGCGCGCACCGTTTCAAGACTGAATTCAATCGCCAGGGCCTCCGTACCCGCGCCTCGAGCGGAGGCTTCCGCGCCCTGGAACAGACCGCAGTCGATCAGAAGACTGTCTTGTTCTGACAGCCATAGCTGGTGGCATGAGCCGGTAACGCCGTCGACGGCGCCATGGTGTTGGATATGGGGAAAGGCAGGATTCATGGGCAACTCCTTTTGCAGGCTGCCACCATAAACGGCATTTATTCTTTCTGCCGCGAACTAATCCACATAAATGTAATCGGATGGGTCTACAATATCAGGTTACGGCTGACCGGATGCAGCCAGCATTATTCGTCAAACAAATGGCGGATTCGTCACTTTTTTGTACAGTTTACTGCTACTTACGGCTAAGCTTGTTGACCGTTGTTGATGCAGAAACTACAGTTGCGGCTTGAACAGACCGCCCCTACTCAGCTTTGGATGGCTCAGTACTGAATGATCAAATCGATTCTGGTTGTCTGCGTAGGCAACATTTGCCGCAGCCCCACCGCCGAAGCTTTATTCAAGGCCAAATTGGCTGACAAGGGCATCAAAGTCAGCTCTGCCGGCCTGGGCGCGCTTGTAGACAAGCCGGTAGACGCCACCGCGACCGAGGTTCTGACGGCCAATGGCTATGCTCTGGCCGACCACAAAGCCAGACAATTGACCTCATCGATGCTTCGCGAGGCGGATCTGATCCTGGCGATGGAAGCGCGACACATACAGTCAATACATGCCATGGCCCCTGAATCCCGTGGCAAGACCCTGCTGATCGGCAAGTGGCTGGAGGGTCGTGAAGTACCCGACCCATATCGGCAACAACTACCCGCCTTTGAACACGTATACCGAATGCTGGACAAGGCTACCGACGCCTGGCTGCCCTATCTATAGGCAATCCGCTTTCGTACTCAGATTAATATTTGCAATGGAAGATATCGTTTAATGCAGAACACGCCCGCAACGCCCGCCAATGAGTCCAACGACGAGATTGACCTGCTAGCGCTACTTGGTGCGCTGATCGATCACAAAATGATCATCATCCTCTGCACCGCGCTGTTCGCGTTAGGCGGCATAGCCTATGCCCTGTTGACGACCCCGGTTTATCAGGCGAACGCCGTCATACAGATTGAGGAGAAGTCTCAAGGTATAGGCAGCCTGCTGGGCGATGCGGCAGGTGGCGACATGTTTGCTACGCCCTCCGCTGCGGCGACCGAGATTGAATTGCTCAAATCCCGCAAGGTGATTGGCCAGGCAGTTGATAACCTGAAGCTGGATATCGTTGCCGAACCCAAGCTGTTCCCGGTCATCGGCTCGTTTCTCTATCGCCGCTTCAGCCCCGATGCAGAGCATATGGTGGCCGACCCGTTTTTGGGTTTTGACAGCTATGCATGGGGCGGCGAGCGCATTGACATCTTCCAGCTTGAAGTACCCCAGGTACATATAGGCAAACTGTTGCTCCTGCGTGCTGGCGGCAACGGCTCCTACACTCTCCATAACGAAGACGGCGGTGCTCTGGTTTCCGGCGTCGTGGGCGAGCCTTTGGTCGAACAGGGCTTCCGTGTGCAGGTAGCAGAAATCATTGCGCGCCCGGGCACCGATTTTCTGGTGACAAAGCGCAATGATTTGAGCACCACTTTGAGTTACCAGCGCGAGGTCAGCGTGAGCGAAAAGGGCCGCGACTCCGGAATCCTGTCTCTGAGCCTGGAAAGCCCCAACCCGAGCCATGCTGTCCGTACGCTTGATGAGATCGCTCGCCTTTACGTGCGCCAGAATGTGGAACGCAAGTCTGCCGAAGCCCAGCAGAGTCTGGACTTTCTCGAGCAGCAGCTGCCAGAGGTACGCATGCAGCTGGAGAAGGCTGAGGCAGCCTTGAACGCTTACCAGGCCAGCGCCGGCTCAGTAGACATCACTCTGGAAACCCAGGCAGTACTGGACCAGATCGTTGAACTGGATACCGCAATCTCGGAGCTGCAACTGCGCCGCTCGGAAATGGAACGCCGCTTTACCCGCCAGCACCCGAACTATCAGGCACTGATGGAGCAAATGGCACAGTTGGAAAGCCGTCGTGACCGCCTGGTTGAGCGTGTGGGCGGTCTACCCGAGACCCAGCAGGAACTGCTGCGCCTGGCGAGGGATGTGAAGGTAAGCACTGAAATTTACACTGCGATGCTGAACAATACACAGGAGCTCGACATCGTGCGGGCCGGCACAGTAGGCAATGTACGAATCATCGACGATGCGATCGTGGATACAAGCCAGCCGGTCAAGCCGAAGAAAGCGCTAATAGTAGTACTCGCGACACTGCTTGGCGGCATGCTGGGTGTAGCTATAGCACTGCTCAAGCATGCGCTGAACCGCGGAATCGAAAATCCCGAGCTGATTGAACAGCTGGGCCTGCCGGTGTATGCCACCGTGCCTTTCAGTAAGGACCAGCAAACCCTGGAGCGCAGTTTCAAGGGTAAACCGACCCAGGCGATGAGCTCGCACCTGCTGGCCGCCACCAATCCGGCCGACCTGGCGATCGAATCCTTGCGTAGCCTGCGCACCAGCCTGCACTTTGCCATGCTGGAAGCCAAGAACAACGTGCTGATGATCTCCGGTCCGAGCCCGAGCGTAGGCAAGTCGTTCGTCTCGGCCAACCTGGCGGCGATCGTGGCACAAAGTGGCAAGAAGGTTGTGCTCGTGGACGGCGACATGCGCAAAGGCTACGTACACAAGCTACTGAACAAGAGTCCGGAGCCCGGCCTGTCCGGTCTGTTGGCGAGCACCCATACTCTGGCAGACGTGATTCACAAAACCGAGGTGGAGGGGCTGCACTTTGTGACCCGTGGCCAGATTCCACCCAACCCGTCAGAATTGCTGATGCACGCAAATTTCGAGGCGCTACTGCAACAGCTGAGCAAGATTTACGACATGGTCATCGTCGATACACCGCCGATCCTGGCTGTGACCGATGCTGCCCTGGTGGGGCGTTTCGCCGGCACCAGCCTAATCGTTACACGCTTTGGCCTGAACCCGGCAAAAGAAATCCAGACTACACTGCAACGTTTCCGTAATAACGGTATCGAAATAAAAGGTGCTATCTTCAATGCGGTCGAGAAGAAAGCGTCGGCGTACGGTTACGGCAACTACGGCTATTATCAGTATGAATACAAGTCCGACAGTAAATAAGCCGGGGATCTAGCATTATTTCGGCTAATATGCTTGGAGGGGTTTTATTAATGGCCCGCAGGGGTATAATCTCAAATGAATTTGCGTCTACAAGGAGACGGATCATGAAAAAACAAGTATTTGCATTGGTGGCCAGCGGTTTGCTGCTCGCTTCCGGCGCGACCTTCGCGCAAACCGGTGACAACAACCAGCAGCAACAGCCCCCGGCGCAGAATCAACCTGCTGCTGGCACGGGCGGTGGCGGCGGCACAGGCGGCGCAATCGGCGGCTTTACCGGCACTCAGCTCGCTATTGGCGCAGCCATCGTTGGTGGTGCAGCAGCAGCAGCTTCCGATAGCGGCGACGGCAGCACCAGCGGTACGACCACGTCTACCACCACCACGCCCTGAAGCACGGTGGTAAGTCGACAAGCCACCTGAAACGCTGTTTTAGGTGGCTTTTTTTTGTTTACACGAATAACTCCAAGGCCAGCTCGCACCATGACCCGCTACCCTCTTATTGCATTGGGCGCCTCAGCGCTACTTCTCCAGGCGTGTATGTTCTCCCCCGGCATGCATATGGACACGGACCGTTTGATCAGCCAGGACTCTGCAGAAAACAGCATGGTCGAGATGGTACAGATCACCCCGAAATTGATCGCCCAGGAGCAAGCTGTGAACAACAGCATGCACATCCCTGAGGAGCTGTTGAACTTCGAGCCGGAAAACTATGTGATAGGTCCGAACGATGCGCTCTTTATCACTGTGTGGGACCACCCTGAGCTTACCGTTCCCGGCGGCCAGCAGCAGACAACCGCCGCCAACGCCCGCGTGGTACGTGATGACGGCACCCTGTTCTACCCCTTTGTCGGTAGCGTGAAGGTTGCGGGCATGACCCTGGAAGATCTGCGCGAAGTCATTACCAAGCGTCTGTCTCGTTACATTGAGCAGCCCCAGGTAGACGTAAACGTAACTGAATACAACAGTCAGAAGATCATCGTCAGTGGCGCTTTCGAAAATGCCGGCTTTTTGCCAGTTGACTCCCGCCAGCTGACCCTGCTGCAGGCTGTCGGCATGGCCGGCATCGATCAGGAGCGTGCTGACCTGTCCAACCTGGTGCTGATCCGCGACGGCGTGACCTACTCGCTGGATTATGATCGCCTGACCAGCAACAACAGCAATATCGGCCAGATCTATCTGCGTGCCGGCGACAAGCTGCACATGGGGCTGAACGACGCGCGCAAGGTGTTCGTGATGGGTGAAGTGCTCTCCCCGGAGGCTATTCCCTACAGCACCAGCCGTATGACCCTTACGGAAGTACTGGGCATGGTCGGTGGACCGCAGCCCACTTCGGCCAGCGGCAAGGAAGTGTACGTAATCCGTGGGGTCGACAACCTGGCTACCGAAAAAGCCACCGTCTTCCAGCTTAATGCCGAGTCGCCTTCTGCCCTGATTCTGGCCAATCAGTTCGAGATGCAGCCGCAGGACGTGGTCTTTGTGGGCGCTGCGGGCATTACCCGCTGGAACCGCTTTGTCAGCCAGCTGTTCCCCTCGGCCAATATCTTCCGGACTACGGTCCTGACAGGTGATGACCTTCGCGGCAACGACTAATCAGGGACTGATACTGTTTTGAACATTCTCCTACGCTCTGGGGCCTGTTGTCTGGCCGGCCTGATGCTGGCCGGCTGCAACTCGATGACCGCTACATCCTACGACACGCTCAGGCTCGCAATTAGCGGTCCTGAGTCCGTAATCACCACTGATGTGGTCAACAATCTGGGGCGCCCCTCGCTGATTGCCAGGATGGCGCAGAGCGAGGCTCTGTTGGTGCGCGCCTCGCAGTATCAGCTGATCAGCGAATGGCAAGGGCGGGAGCAGGCACTAGTCACGCAGAATGGTCGATTGATTCAGACTGCGGGCGTGCCGGAAAATGGCGATCTGATCGCGCCGCTGCTGCCCAACGACCCCTTTCTTGGCGACCTGCGCGAGGCCGATGGGGTCGAGGTCACCCGACTTGTCGATATGCCAGACCGCTACCTCACCGGCGTACCCCAGCAGGCCCGCTATAAGGTACGAAAGCTGGAGACGATTGAAGTGATGGGAGAGGAGCGCCAGTTGCAGCGTATTGATGAGCGTATTCGTATGCCTGCGCTGGGAATTAGCGAAACCAATCTGTATTGGGTCGACCCGGATAACGGCAGGGTCATCGCAAGCCGGCAATTTCTGGTGCCTGAGCTGCCGCCACTGTTTCTGACAGAAGTCACACCTGCGGGAGGCCAACCATGAATCGCCTTCTGAACCGCGAGGCCCTGGGTGGCTGTTTCGCTCTGGCAGCCTTGCTTACCTTCAGCATGACGGCTGTGTCAGCAGCACCAATTGAAGTGACCGTAGCTGGCCAGGTGCTCAAGCCCGGTGTATACGCGTTTGAAGAAGGTGCTCGACTGAATAACGCTGCAGTCGCCGGCCAGGTCAGCGCCAACGCCTGGTTCCTTGGAGCGGCCCTGCTCCGGGAAAGCGCAGTTGAAGAGCAGACACGACTCAAGGCCGGCCTGTTGTTCGAGCTGAACATGAACGGCGTGCATGCGAAATCACAGAACAACGAAGAACTATTGGCGCTACTCGGCAGAATGCATTCGACTGTTGATGCGATGCCTGTCACCGGGCGCGTCCAGGCGGAGATGGATCCTCTCTCGCAACTAGCTATTCAGAACAACGACCTGCTTGAAGACGGCGACGCACTGCTTTATCCGGCTCGGCCCGACCAGGTGCGGGTGGTAGGCGCGGTAGAGGAGCCCTGCGTTATGCAGCATGACCCTTCCAAGCTGCTGCACGACTACCTTGCCGCGTGCGAAAGCCATCGCGCTGCAGACCGTAATATTGCCTATCTGATACAGCCGGATGCCCACGTCAGCCAACATGGCATTGCTTACTGGAATCTTGAGGAAGCCAATGTGGCCGTGGGCGCCGTTATCTACGTGCCGTTGAGCAAGAGCAAACTGTCGGAGCAGTCCGCCGGCCTGAATGAAGATATGGCCGCCATGCTGGCCACCCAGTACATGCTGGGAGGCCGTTTTAATGAGTAATGCGCTTTTGAACCGTTCTAATTGTCTGGTCCCGCTGTTGGCCGTTTCGCTGTGCTGGCCCGCTGTTGCCAGCGCTGACCGCTATCGTACGACCCAGCACAACTTCGGTGGCGTGGGTCTGTTGCAAACGCCCACTGCGCGCATGGCACCTGAGGGCTCCTTCAGCTTCAACGCCAACCGGACCGAGCCCTATAGCCGCTACAGTATATCGATGCAGCCGGTGCCATGGATGGAAGGCACACTACGCTACATCGCGATCACCAACCGTGACTACAGCCAGGTTGAGGAATTCAGTGGCGATCAGAGCCTGAAAGACAAGGCGTTCGACTTCAAGTTTCGACTGCTGAAAGAGAGCTACTGGCTGCCCGACCTCTCGGTTGGCTTTCGCGACCTGGCGGGTACGGGTCTGTTTTCCAGCGAATTCGTCGTCGCCAACAAGCGCTTCTACGATCTGGATTTCAGCCTGGGCGTGGCTTGGGGTTACATCGGTAATCGGGGCGACTTCAGTAATCCGCTGAGCGTGCTGGGCGACGATTACAACGAGCGTAACGCAGCCACAGTGGGCACCGGTGGTGATTTCAGTCTGGACAACTACTTCCGCGGCCGCCCCAGCATTTTCGGCGGTGTGGAATATCAGTCCCCCTGGGACCCGTTGCGCTTCAAGATTGAGCTCGATGGTAACGACTACCAATCCGAACCCCAGAACAACAACCAGGAGCAGGATTCGCCGATCAACTTCGGTGTGGTTTACCGCCTGTCTGACACCGTGGACCTTACTGCGGCCTGGGAGCGCGGCAATACGGCGATGTTCGGTATTACCTTGCACACCAACCTGAAGACCAATCCGTACCCCGCGAAGCTGCTGGACCCGCCACCCGTCGAACGCGAACCGCTGCCAGCTGGCGTAAGCGGCCAGGCCGTAGACTGGGCCCAGGTAAGCGATACATTGAAGGAAAACGCGGGCTTCGCCGTGGAGCATGTAAAGGTTCGCAAACGCGAACTGATCATTACTGGCGAACAGACCAAGTATCGTGATCAGGCACAGGGCCTGGGCCGCGCCAGCCGCATTCTCGACAATGCCACGGGCACCGAATACGACTGGTACACCCTGGTCAACAAGCCGCGCGGCATTACGGTCTCGGAAGCCAGCATCGACGCCAGCAAACTGCGCGACCTGGAACAGAACCGGGTCGATGAGGACACTGTGCGGCGCTCCACGGTACTCGCAGCTCCGAGCGAACTGGATACCGAGACGCTGCATACCGAGCCTCTGGACAAGTTCACCTATGGCCTGTCACTGGGTTACAACCAGAACGTCGGCGGCCCTGATGACTTCATCCTGTATCAGTTCCTGGCCCGGCTTAGCTCTGAGTACCGCTTCAATCGCAACCAGTGGATTCGCGGTAGCCTGGGTGTCAACATCATCAACAATTTTGATGAGTTTGATAACGAAGGCACCAGTCAGTTGCCGCAGGTGCGGACCAATATCCGCGAGTACCTGATCAACTCCGATTTCGCTCTTGAACACCTGCAGTACACGCATACCAAGCGGTTGAGCCGTGACATCTATGCCATGGGTTATGCAGGCATGCTGGAAAGCATGTTTGGCGGTCTGGGTGGCGAAGTGCTTTATCGTCCCCATGGCAGCAACTGGGCACTGGGGGCCAACGCCAACTGGGTGCGGCAGCGTGGGTTCAACCGGGACCTCAGCTTCCGCGACTATTCGGTGTTTACCGGTCACGTGACCGCGTACATGCAGACCGACTTCTATGATGTGCTGGCCAAAGTCAGCGCCGGTCAGTATCTGGCTGGCGACAAGGGTGGCACGCTTGAGTTGTCGAGGAGCTTTGATAACGGCATGACAGTAGGCGCCTGGGCCACCCGAACCAACGTTTCGGCTGAGGAGTTCGGTGAAGGTAGTTTCGATAAGGGTATCTATTTCACGATCCCGTTCGACGCGTTCTTCGCCCGCTCCAGCACTTCGACCGGCACACTGGCCTGGAGCCCGTTGACGCGAGATGGTGGCGCGCGCCTGAGCCGCTTCTACCAGCTGTATGACCTGACCAGTGCTTCGGATACCAACCGCTTCAACGCCGGGTTCAATAGCCTGACGCGGTAGTGATGGTAGCGCCGATGCGCTGAAAAGCAGGCCGGGCATGCGCCCGGCCTGTTTGCTTGAATCTTAGGGTGTTGTCACTGCTACGGCATATGTGGTTAAGTTGCGCCCGGTAACCCGAACCCTTTTTGATTATCTGGATGAGCCGATTGCCCACCCTGATCTGTAACCCCCCCGCCGCTATTCCGTTCTATTGCACACCGACGACTTGCCGGGCGGGGACGATGCATGGCTGAGTTCTCACTATCCACGTCTGCTGGGATTCACGCCCCATGTGGATAACGCTGATGCGTCAATGGGTGCGATTTCGCACGGTGTTCAAGATTCTCTTCTTTGCCGTCCTGGCCCTGGGAATCTACCTTGGTATGACCCCAGCCCCTCCCGCGGCCCTGCATGTTTGGAACGCATACTTCTACCACGCCGGAGGCCTTTTAGCCTGCACGGTGCTGAACTTCCTCGCGTTCCCCCGGTGGTACTGGTGGGTGCGTGGGTTGCTGATGTTTCTGGTGGGGGTGGCTGTGGAGTATGTGCAGAGCTTTCACCCGACGCGGTCGGCTGATATCACGGATATTTACGCCAATACCGGCGGTGTCGTTGTGGGGCTCGTGTTGATCTGGCTGTTTCAGTGGTGGCGTCGGTCGCGACGCTGACAGCATCTTGGTGGGAGCGGTCGCCTGACCGCGAAGCAGAATGCACAGTGCCCAACCCCTCGCGGCGAGGCCGCCGCTCCTACCAGGGTCATGACCGAGCACGATACCTGAATGGTGGGAGCGGTCGCCTGACCGCGAAGCAGAATGCACGGTACCCAATCCCTTCGCGGCGAGGCCGCCGCTCCTACCAGAGATGATCGAGCAGGATGTCTGAATGGTGGGAGCGGTCGCCCGGCCGCGAAGAAGAATGCACAGAACCCAAAACCCTTCCCGGCGGGGCCGCCGGTTCTGCCAGGCCGTGTACCCGTCATTCCCACATAAAAGGCACAAACCCGCTTTTTTGAAACCCACAATGGATCCCCGCGTTCGCGAGGATGACGTTCTCTGAAGGTGCGGAGTGCTGTCGTCTGGCGCCGTACTCTAAAAAACATCGTCATTCCCGCGAAGGCGGGAATCCATTTTGGGTTTCTAAACAGCGGGGTTCAGCCTCAGCTGCGTTTGCGCGGCGGGGCCAAACCGTCGGAGGTGGTCACTACCTGGCCCTTGGGGGCTGAGGGCTTGCGTTTGGCGGCGGGCTTGCCGGTCTTGGGGCGTTTCTTGCCGTCTTTCTTGTCGTCCTTCTTTTTCTTGGCGCCCACTGGCTTGCCCGAGGCCTTGGTCTTCTTCGGGCCCTTGTAGCTGCCCACCAGCTCCTTGATGGTGCGACGCTCGAACTGCCGACGCAGGTAGCGCTCGATACTGCACATCAGGTTCCATTCGTGCGGCGCGACCAGGGAGATGGCGATACCTTCGGCCCCTGCCCTGCCGGTCCGGCCGATACGATGCAGATAGTCATC
>TARA_R110000850_G_scaffold182790_2_pt1 | contig 39267 bp, 37 predicted proteins | sample TARA_R110000850 | Tara Oceans TARA_R110000850 (sample SAMEA4397586) | marine metagenome | biome: Polar Biome; feature: [SRF] surface water layer (ENVO:00010504); material: water (ENVO:00002006), including particulate matter (ENVO:01000060) such as... | depth 5 m
CACTGAGATCTACACGCCCCGAGGGCATTGCACCATCGTGGTGGTGTTCCCGTGCCCGACTGATTGTCCAGTCCTGTTGCACCGGCCTGTCACCCCACTGCCGCAGCTCCTTGAAAGCGGTGCCCCACACCAGAGTCCAGGGTAAAGCAGTCATCAACAGGAATAGTACGAACATCGCCAGCCAGATACCGGTTACCACATGCAGGTCCCGCCAGAACAGGCGACCACCCCGGCCAAGGCGGGGATAAAGCACGCCGGCCAGACCACGGCCGTTGCGCGGCCACCACAGGTATAACCCTGTCAGCACCAGTACAACAGCCCAGCAACCGGCCAGTTCCACCAGGACGGAGCCCACCTTACCCGCCAGCAACTCCCCGTGAAAAGCTCGTACCTGCCGGATGAACTGGTCTTCCGCAACCACGCTATGCAGCACTTTCAGGCTGTAGGGGTGGACATACACAAGCCGCTGCCGGCCTTGATCAAGCACAGTAATGACGACGGCTTGATCATCCGCCTCCGGCAGTTGATAACTGGTAAAACCACTACCCGGAAACGCGGCCAGGGCCGCACCGATCTGGGCATCCGCGCTGCTGCGCTCGCCCGATACCACCAGATTCTGGTAGGGGCGATTGGCCAGCGCATCCAGTTGTGGCTTGAACAGGTAAATGGCCCCGGAGATCGATAGTGTCAGCACAAAGGGAATGCAGAACAGTCCGGCATAAAAATGCCAACGCCACAGGGTGCGATAAATGCTCATAGAGCGGTTGTTATGCGCCATCGTGCCCGCCTTGTTACCAGTCATACGCCTTGTTACCAGTCATAAGAGACATTGAAATACAGAGTTCGTGCAGGCCAGGGGTGGGCTACATAGGCGGTTTCATCGGTGACGTTATCCATGCCCAGGCCGAAGGCCAGGTGTTTATCCCAGCGAAAGCTGGTTTTCAATCCGAGGAACAGGTAGCGATCCTGGCCGCCGAATACCTGATCGGCCTTATCGCTGTTATCCAGTCGCCCGTAGCTGTCACTGGCGTATTGCAGGCTGCCACCGATATCCCAGCGATCGGTCATGTGGTAGGTGGCCAGCAGATTGCCACGCCATTTCGGCATACGCGGGAATACATTGCCGACGATGACGGGATCTGGAGCATTGTCGACGATTTCAGCATCGGTCCAGGCCATGTTGAAGCGCACATCCAGTTTCGGCAGCAGGAAGTCGGCGGCGTTGACAATAAACTCGGCGCCGCGGGTTCTCACCTCGTCCACCGGCACGAAAGTACGGATCGAGGAACCGCCCGGCAGAATCGTCGCCTGGGACTCGATCACGTCTTTGATGTTTTCCAAAAACAGGTTCAACCGCACATAACCCTGATCGATGGCCCGCTCGATCATGAAGTTATGGTGCAGACCCTCTTCCGGCTGTAAACCGGGATTGGCCTCACTGACCGCGTTGAAGGCCTGGAACTGGCTGAACAGTTCCTCAACGATGGGGAAGCGATAGGCCTTGGCGATGGAGTAGCGGAAGGCCCACAGGTCATCCGGGCGGAAACCCAGGGAAAATTTCGGGGAGAATTTCTCCTCGGAACGACTCGGCAGCTTGACCAGATCCAACCAGGGTGTCATGGCATCGTCGTCCGAAAAATAACCATCACTGCTTTTCCAGGATTCATAGCGCCCACCCAGAGAAGTGGACCAGTGCGCATCGATATCCCAGTTCAGCTGCAGGAACGCCGCGGCGATCCTGGTCTCCCCACCGCTACGGCTGGTGGCCCGGGTTCTGTCGCCGGCAACATAATTATCGGCGTTATAGACCGTGGTATTCAGTTCGTAGGTTTCGTAGCGCAGGCCCGTCACCCATTGCATGCCGTCCAGACCAAATTCATGCAAAGTGAATTTGAGATCGGCAGTTTGCCAACCGGTGTCGCCGTAATCCAGCACCTGTCCAGCCAGAGTATGGTCTGGGTGGGCAGGATTGAGGGCAGAGCTGCGGGTTTCATCCGCAATAATGGCAAAGTGGCTGAGATTGGTTTCCACTGACAGACTGTCGGTCAAATCTCCCTTCAGGCGCAACCCCACCGAAAGGCTGCGGCGCTCCTGCTCACTGACATTGAGTCGGCTGCCTGGGACAAAAAACGGCTCACCATTCTGAACTACGTGGCCGCCCCAGATAGTATTACCATCGATATCCCGTAAATAACTATTAGCGGAATCATTATCCGAACGGCGATCCTCGTAGGCCAGATTCAAGAGGGCAAACCAGTCACCAAGGTCATACCCGGCCTTGAACTTGTAGTTGTCAGTGGTGGTTTTAACCATCCCGGTATCACCGAAATACCACTGGTCTGCGCCTCTGTCGTCTTCGCCCCCTATTGCACCACTGACCGCAGTTGGTGCCAGCGAACCGCTGGTACTGCCATAGTAGAAAGACTGGGGCTGGGAATCGTTTTCCAGACGGTTGTAAGAGAGGTAAACACTGAGGTCGCCGATTTTGTCGCCGAAAGAAATAAAACCCTTGCGTCCCCACAGATCATCGTCGAAACCGTATTCATCAAAGGACTGGACAAAGGATGACCAATCCACATGAAACTCCCGTTGCTGGGGAATCGCCGTTTCGATCAACACCACACCACCCATGGCGTTGCCGCTGTGCTCGGCGGAAAACGGGCCATAAACCACTTCCACCTGGGCGATTTCGCTGGCCGACACCAGGGTCCAGCGCGGCGCGCCGTTCCAGCGTGACTCGAGAAAATAGTGCAGCGGCACGCCGTCTGCAAACACCATTGAGCGGCTGGTCTGGAACATGTTGGAACCGCGGATCCCCAGGGTACCGTTGGCATCGCCGATGAAGCGGCGACGAATCACCAGGCTGGGCTCGTATTTCACCAGATCTTCCGTGGTCGCCACGTTGATACTGGCCATATCCTCCCGAGTCAATACACTGGTTGGGTTGGTATAGCCCGCCTCGCGACTGGAAGGTTGTTTACCCCAGATTTTGACTTCTTCCAGGCTTGCCGCGGCGGTTTCCATGGCCACTTCGACGCCACCGTCTTCCGCGTGAGCAGAGATCACTGAAAGACAGAACAGGGATGGAAGGGCCAAGACAGAAGTCCAGCGAATTTCTTTTTTCATTTTCTCCCCAGCCCGAATCTAAATGAAAGTGATTCGAATTCAGGGGCAGCATAATTGGGGCTCACCGGCATCCAGTCAATGCGACAAATTGTCGCAGCCTTGGGCGGACGACCTAGACCATGGCATTCCATTCGCCAACGGACAGGAAACCACTTTACATGCACAAATACACAAGATATGCTCGTAAAAGCTGGTTGGATTGGCACATCTTGTGTTTGATGAGCCTTCCTGAAAAGGGAATCCGGTGAAAATCCGGAACTGACGCGCAGCGGTAATGGGGAACGAACGCGACATCGGCACCGCCGAGGCACTGTTCAATTGAACGGGAAGCCGTCGCCGTAGGCAGCGCAACTTCATGCGCAATGCCCCTGAGTCCGAAGACCTGCCAGCAAACAAGGCTTCAGTCTTCGCGATTCAGGACACCAGCTGCATACGGGGAACCAATGCCCCACCGTGCCGCCATGTTGTATTTTGTCCGTCCGCCGATTGGCGAAGCCTGAAGATTTCGCGCATAAATCGACAGGAATGACATGATGAACAGCCAACCCTTCACCCCTGGCGGGCAGGACACGCCGCCCCCACACGCTACAGACATACCGTTTAAAGTGATCAAGCGCACTGGCCAGGCCGTGCCCTTCGATGCCTCAAAAATCGCCATCGCCATGACCAGGGCCTTCCTTGCCGTAGAGGGCCAGGAAGCATCCGGTTCGGCGCGGGTCAAACAGACTGTCAACACCATTGCCCGGGAAATTATCGAACGCCTGCAAAAGCGACTACCGGCGGGCGGCAGTGTGCATATCGAAGAAATTCAGGATCTGGTGGAGCTGGGTCTGATGCGCAGTGAGTGCCACAAGGTGGCCCGCGCCTATGTGCTGTATCGGGAGCAACACCATCAGAACCGCAGTGCCGCTGGCCTTGCCACGCCCACTCATGCCGAACCCAGCGAACAACTGCCGGTTGTCGACAGCAGCGGCAAGAAGGTGATGCTGAACCTGACAGACATGGACCAGCGGGTACAGCGCGCCTGCCGGGGCATTGAGGATGTGGACGCCGACTATCTGGCTGCCCAGATTCGTCGCACCCTCTACGGGGGAATGAAAGCAGCGGAAGTGACCACTGCCATGGTGATGGCAACACGCCCTCTGATTGAAAAAGACCCGGGCTATTCCCACGCCTGTGCCCATCTGTTGCTGGAGCAGCTCTGGGAAGAAGTCATCCTGGCCCTTGATTGTCACCAGAGCCTGTCCGGCCATTATAGTGAACAGGACTATGCCGCCCTGTTTCAGGCGGGGATTCGCGGGGCCGTCGAGGCGGAACTGCTGGACGAGGCCATGCTCAACTTTGACCTGCAACGCCTCAGTGCCGCCCTGCAGCCGGAGCGCGACCGGCAGTTCACCTATCTGGGATTGCAGACCCTCTACGACCGCTACTTCCTGCACCGGGACAAACAGCGCCTGGAGCTGCCCCAGAGCTTCTACATGCGGGTAGCCATGGGTTTGGCACTGCAGGAGGATGATCCCGACCAGCGCGCCATCGAGTTCTATGAGGTGATGTCATGCTTTGATTACATGCCTTCCACCCCCACCCTGTTCAATGCCGGCACCCGGCACTCGCAGCTCTCTTCCTGCTACCTCACTACAGTTCCAGACGACCTGGACGGCATCTATGAGGGTATCCGGGACAATGCCATGCTCTCCAAATGGGCCGGTGGCCTGGGCAACGACTGGACCCGGGTGCGGGCTCTGGGTGCCCACATTCGCGGGACCAACGGCGAGTCCCAGGGCGTGGTGCCCTTTCTCAAGGTGGTGAACGACACCGCCGTGGCGGTCAATCAGGGCGGCAAGCGCAAAGGCGCCGTGTGCGCCTATCTGGAGAGCTGGCACCTGGACATCGAGGATTTTCTGGAGCTGCGCAAAAACACCGGCGACGAGCGTCGCCGCACCCACGACATGAATACCGCCAACTGGATTCCCGACCTGTTCATGAAGCGGGTGATCGAGGATCAGTCCTGGACACTGTTTTCACCAGAGGATGTGCCCGATTTACACGATCTCTGCGGCAAGACCTTTGAGGCGCGCTATTGCCATTACGAACAACTGGCCCGGGACGGCAAGCTCCCATTGCACAAAACCGTGCCCGCCACACAGCTGTGGCGAAAAATGTTGTCCATGCTGTTTGAAACCGGTCACCCCTGGATTACCTTCAAGGATCCCTGCAATATCCGCTCTCCCCAGCAACACCAGGGCGTGGTGCACTCCTCCAATCTGTGTACGGAAATCACCCTGAATACCAATGAGCGGGAAATCGCCGTTTGCAATCTCGGCTCTATCAATCTGCCCAACCACATTCGCGACGGCCGACTCGATCAGGCACATTTGGAACAGACGGTTTTCACTGCGGTTCGAATGCTCGACAACGTCATCGACATTAACTACTACGCTGTGGAAAAGGCCCGGCAATCGAATCTGAAACATCGCCCGGTGGGTCTCGGCCTGATGGGGTTCCAGGACGCGCTCTACGCCCTGAAGTTGCCCTACGCCAGCGTGGAAGCCGTGTATTTTGCCGACCAGTCCATGGAGCTGATCAGCTACCATGCGATCCGTGCCTCGGCGCTACTGGCGCAACAGCGCGGCCGCTACGAAAGCTATCAAGGATCCCTGTGGGATCAGAATGTACTGCCCATCGACTCCCTGAAATCGCTGGAACAACAGCGCGGCGACGAGTATTGCACCCTCGACAACTCCAGCCAACTGGACTGGCAGCCGGTGCGCGAACTGGTGGCCCGCCACGGTATGCGCAACTCGAATGTCATGGCCATTGCCCCCACTGCCACCATCTCCAATATTGTCGGTGTCACCCAGTCCATTGAGCCCACCTATCAGAACCTGTTCGTGAAATCCAACCTGTCCGGCGAATTCATGGTAATCAATCCCTGGCTGGTGAAAGCACTTAAGGAGCAGGATTTGTGGGACGAGGTGATGGTCAGTGACCTGAAATACTTCGACGGCTCCCTGGTGGATATCGACCGGGTGCCGGAGGAATTGAAAACCCGCTTCGCCACAGCCTTTGAAATCGACCCCCGCTGGCTGGTGGAGGCGGCGGCACGGCGCCAGAAATGGCTGGATCAGGCCCAGAGCCTCAACCTCTACATGGCTGAACCCTCCGGCAAAAAACTCGACAATCTGTACCGGCTGGCCTGGTCCCGGGGGTTGAAAACCACCTATTACCTGCGTTCCCTGGGGGCTACCCACACCGACAAGGCCAGTCGTGTCAGCGCCGATGCAGACAACCGTGTTTCGGTGTCGGCCGCACCCTCCGCCTGCTCCATTCTCGACCCCGACTGCGAGGCCTGCCAATAATGACTATCCGACAAACTGTACTTGAAACCGACACAACCCTGCTTCCCGACTGGGATGACCCGCTGCGCAGCGCCATTCCTCCCGGCACCATCAACCTGCTGGGCGGGGTCGCTGCCGCACAGCCATCAGAGGCAGCAAAAGTCCCGGCGACACTGTCAATGGCAACCGCGGCAGTGTCGGAAATACCGGCAACACGCCTTCTCCCGATCAATCCGTCGGACAAGCGAGTGGTGAACGGCAAAGCGGACATCAACCAGCTGGCCCCCTTCAAATACCCCTGGGCCTGGGAATTTTTTCTCAATGCCAACAAGAATCACTGGACACCTCTGGACGTCAACATGACCCAGGATATCCACGATTACCACCACAAACTGACCACCGAGGAACGTCATCTGTATGAAAACGTGCTGGCTTACCTGACCACATCGGACATCATGGCCATGCGCAATATCGGCCTGGCAGTGATGGAAAAAATGTCCGCGCCGGAGTTGCAGATTTACCAGGCCCGACAGGTCTATGAAGAAGCACTGCACACCTGGACTTACCAGCACTGCATCGAAACCCTGGGGCTGGACCAGAGCGACATCTACAACCGCTACCGGGTGGTCCCGGCGATCCACGGCAAAATCTGTCTGGCCAGTGCGAGACTGGATACCGTGTTGCGTCAGGATCTGGACCTCGGCAACCGCGACGATCTGGAAACCTTCGCCATGTCCTACCTGTTCTTCGCGGGAATCTTCGAAGGCTGCTGGTTCTACAACGGCTTCAACCCGATTTTTGCCCTGCAGCGCCGGGGCCTGATGAAGGGCACCGGGGAACAGTTGCAATACATCCTGCGAGATGAGGCGCTGCACTGTGCCTTTGGTCTGCGAGTGGTGAATCAGTTACTGGAGGAGGAAAATCTAAAACTGGATCCGGCGCAATTACAGGTCATGTGGGAGGAAGCTGAAGCGGTGGAGTCCACCTACGCTCACTACCTGATGCCAGATCCCATCCTTGGCTACAGCGCCGACGAACACATGGACCAGTTCCGCTTCGTCGCCAACCGGCGGGCCCGGGCCCTCAACCACAAAGAGCCCTTCCCCGGTGCCATCAATCGTCTGGAATGGCTGGAGGAACAGGCCAACCTGCGCAAGGAGAAAAACTTTTTCGAAACCCGGGTTACCGAGTACCAGACAGGCGCCTCATTGAGCTGGTAGAGTATTTTGGGAAGGCATCAGCGGCACCGCCGGAGGGCGGTGTCGGACAATTCAACGGGAAAACACCATACCGTGGGGGGTTTCCAGTTTGATCCGCCATTCCCCGCGACTGCGGTAAACCCACCCCTGTATTTCCACTTGCTGGCCTTGCAGGCTGTTCAGTTGTTTTGCCTCAAAGCGATGACGGTGTTCTGGATAAATCATTACCTTGATCACATCATCCAGGACGAGCCGCCAGTGCCTGCCGGTTTGGACGGCAGTGACGGTACCCTGCAACCGTTTAAACCCTCCGTCCTGCACATCCCGGGCAGCGACGGGGGCAATACCGGCCTTGCTCCAGAGTCCCCGCTGCTGTTTGACAGCCAACTGCTCGGCGCTGGCAAAACAGTCTGCCAGGGTCAGGTTGGGCGGCACTGCAACATGGTAGGCCAGCCCCTGTTCGAGCAGGATTTGTTCGAGACTTTCTCCTCGCTCATTGAACAGGTGGGCGAGTATTCGACCATAGCGATCATGGGTTTGCCCGTCCGTCAACAGGTGCAGTTGCGAGGTAGCCTTGATCAGACTGCGCAACCTGTCACGGGCCTCAGCGGCAAACGGCTGATCCGGTTGCCCATCACGGCCCGGTTCTGTGGCATTGATACCGATCAATCGAACTTTGCGACCATCGTCCAGTTTGACAGTATCGCCGTCATAGACATGAGTGACGGCAACCTTCTCCAGCGGGGCGAAAGGCTGGCAGCGTAGATCAGCCCTGGCGGGCCCACCGGCGATAAACAGCCAGACAACGAAAAACGCGCTCTGGCATATTATCCAGAGCGCGCATCGTTTGCCTCGAAAGGCAGACATATTCAGATTATTTTTTGGCGGAACGACCGGCGAAACGTTTGTTGAAACGGTCGATACGACCACCGGTATCAGCAACTTTCTGCTTGCCGGTGTAGAACGGGTGGCAGGCTGAACAGACATCCACGTGGATGCTACCGTTCGTGGTGGAACCTACTTCAAATGCATTACCACAGCTGCAGGTTGCTGACAGTGTGCCGTAATTTGGATGGATTTCAGATCTCATGTCTCATTGCCTCAGTCTCTTGCATATCGCCAACCCGATCTCTGTGCAACCCGAATATTGATTCGCCCCTGACGTCCAAACCGTTCGCCCGAACCCCGATGCACTTCTGGTACACTGGATGCCTCGCCTCGGTTTGCTGCTAACAGGTCGCGTTCAATCCCTCGGGATGCCTTTCAATTGTCGGGCACCATATGCCGCCTTTAAACGGAGCGCGAATACTACCAGAAAACGATGCCCATTCAAGGTTTTAACAAAAAAACACATCAATGACAGAATCCATCATTATCCGTGTTGCTGTCCCCTCCCCCCTGCGGCGGCTGTTCGACTACCTGCCGTCAGAAAACAGTACCCGGACACCCCGGCCCGGCTGTCGTGTCAAAGTGCCTTTTGGCCGCCGTCAGGTCATCGGGGTCGTGATCGAAATTGCGGCATCCAGCGAACATCCCGCCACACGGTTGAAACCCGTTACCGAGCTCCTGGATGAAGAACCGTTACTGTCCGAAACCCTGCTGGAGCTCTGTGTCTGGGCTGCGGGTTACTACCAGCACCCGGCGGGCGAAGCGCTCAGCACAGCGCTACCGGCAACGCTCCGCAAGGGTGATGCAGTACCCCGACAAAGCGAAGTCCGCTGGCAATTGACACTGTCCGGCAAGGGACTGCCAGACACGGCCCTGGCGCGTGCCCCCCGGCAACAACAGGCACTGAATATACTGCAGCAGCAACCCTCCGCCACAAAAGACGATTTTCAGCGACAGGGCATCAGCCTTGCCGCACTTCGACAACTGGAAAACAAGGGCCTGATCGAATCAGTGGAATGCCGGGTGAACACCCCGTTGTTTAATCCGGACAGGTTGCTCTCGGAATCCCCCCTGCCCCTTTATCCCGAACAGCAAGAGGCGATGGACAGCATTGAACTGCACGGCTTTCACGCCTATTTGCTGGACGGTCAAACCGGCAGTGGCAAAACCGAAATTTATTTACAGGCCATCGAAAAAATCATTCGGTACGGACGACAGGCGCTGGTACTGGTCCCGGAAATCAGCCTGACGCCGCAGACGCTGGATCGTTTCAAAACCCGTTTCAACTGCCCGGTGGCGGTGCTTCATTCCGGCCTCACTGACCGGGAACGCGTACTGGCATGGGATGCTGCACGCACCGGTGCCGCCCCGATTGTACTGGGCACACGTTCTGCCATTTTCACACCGCTGGCTTCACCGGGCATTCTGATTGTGGATGAAGAACACGATGGTTCATTCAAGCAGCAGGAGGGGTTTCGCTACTCGGCGCGGGACCTCGCCGTGGTGCGGGCTCGAATGGAATCCATCCCCCTGATTCTGGGCTCGGCCACCCCGTCCCTCGAAACACGGTATAACTGCGAACAACAGCGCTACACCCGACTGGTCCTGTCCTGCCGCCCGGGTATCGCCCGACATCCCCGCTGGCAGCCGGTGGACATCCGAAAGGCAAACCTGTCCGGGGGCTATTCCAGAGAGCTGATCGATGCCATTCAATCCCACCTCGACGATGGCAATCAGGTGCTGGTTTTCCTGAATCGCCGCGGGTTTGCACCGACCCTGACCTGCCACGAATGTGGCTGGATAGCGAACTGCCTGCACTGTGAAGCGCGCCTGACGGTGCATCGTCAGGTGCAAAGACTGGTTTGTCATCACTGCGAATTCAGACAACCGGTACCACCCCGTTGCCCGGTTTGTCACAGCATTCATTTACAGTGCCTCGGTCAGGGCACCGAGCGCAGCGAGGAAACCCTCGAAGCACTGTTCCCGGACTTTCCCGTTATTCGGGTGGACAGAGACAGCACCCGACGCAAGCAGGCTATGCAGAACATGGTCAACCGGGTGCATCAGGGAGAGCCCTGCATTCTGCTCGGCACACAGTTGCTGGCGAAGGGGCACCATTTTCCCAACGTCACACTGGTGGCCATTCTCGATGCAGATGCCGGCCTGTTCAGCCCGGATTTTCGGGCACCGGAGAGGATGGGGCAATTGATTACCCAGGTGGCTGGCCGGGCCGGCCGGGGCGACAAACCCGGTACGGTCATTTTGCAAAGTCATCATTGCGATCACCCGCTGCTCACCACCCTGACCCAACAGGACTACGCCACTTTTTCTGATCTGTTGATGGCCGAACGGAAACTGGCCAACCTGCCACCGTTCAGCTATCTGGTGCTGCTGCGCGCCGAAGCTGAAAATGGTCAGCTGGCAGTAAATTTTCTCAGTTTTGCCCGCCAACAGGCAGAAATGTTACTGCCGCCGACAGGTAACATCAGTTATCTCGGCCCCCTACCTGCCCCCATGGAGCGGAGAGGTGGGCGTTTTCGCCATCAATTGACAATCTGTGCTGCAGAACGACCCGCACTTCAACACCTGCTGGCAACCCTCTGCCCGATTCTGGAGCAGTCGCCACTGGCGGGGAAAACCCGCTGGTCCGTGGACATTGATCCACAGGATATGAGCTAGCGCGATTGGAGTCTGGAAGGCTCGGCAGGTTACCCCTACAATGGCGCCCTTCACCGGAGTATAGATAAACAAATGACCAGGGATTACGCGAGAAAAACAAGCCGTCGCAGTAGCAGCAATGTTCGCAGAAAAACGCCATCCCGGCAGTCTCTTCCGGGATGGCTTTGGCTGTTGGCCGGCATCTTGGTGGGTATTGTGGCAACCTTCCTTCTGCAGGGACCGGAGCCAGCCCCGGCACCCACTGCTCAGCCCACTGTCAAGCCGGTGGAGGAAGATTCCGGCATTAAACCGCGTTTTGATTTCTACACCCTGCTGCGGGAAACCGAAGTTATCGTCCCGGATTCCTCAGTACCCCAGGCAGAAGACGAGCCGCCAAACCAGTCCGCCAGTACACCGGCAACACCCACAGCAAAAGAGGTGTTTCTACTACAGGTGGGGTCGTTCAAGAGCAATCGGGATGCCGACAGCCTGAGGGCCAGACTGTTGTTGCTGAATCTTAGCGCCAGTATCGAGATGGTCACGCCCCGCCCGGGAGAAACCTGGCACCGGGTTCTGGTCGGGCCGTTTACCAACCGTGCAGAATTGGCCAGTGCCAGAGACAGCCTGTCGGGAAACGGGATTGATTCACTGCTGTTAAAGCGCAAACAATAGTCTTTAACCAAACCCATCGGGTGCCTGGAACCAGAGTAACAAACTACAGTCGCGACTTAATCCCCTTGTGGTGCCGCTCCAGATTTTCAACGCGTTTCTCGGCACTTTTTCGCAACATGACATAGGTGGCACCGGTGCCCCCGTGCTGTGGCTGGGCACTGTGAAAAGCCAACACTTCATCCATCTGCTGCAGCCAGTGGTTGGTGCAGCTTTTAAGCAGTGCGGGTTTTTCCCGGTTCTCCCCTCTCCCGTGCGTGATCAATGCACAGCGTATGTCGTGCTTCAGACAATCCTGAATAAAGAGGTAGACCTGCTGTCGCGCCTGTTCAACCGTCAGGCGGTGCAGGTCGAGCCGCGAATCGACAAGATAGTTGCCCATCCGCAGGTTTTTGAAGACGCCGTGCTGAACGCCACTGCGCTTGAACGACAGCACATCCCTCGGTTTTACCGGCGGAATATACGCTTCTGACGACAGGCCATCGACATCGCTGGCGATCATCGCCTCGGCAGCCCGCCGGCGGGATTTCAGGCCGGGAGTCATCACAACGGGTTGCTTCAGACGAACGCGCTCCGCCGGTTTTTTAAGCGGTTCAACATCCTTCATCTGCTGGCGAAAAATACCGTTATCGTCGTCAGTCACACTGCATTCCTTTCCTGCCACGTAGAAGGTGCATTATAGCGCCGGTAAAGACCCGGTTACCTCAGCATCACCGACAGACGAAATCATTAGACTCTCCCGGGCCAGTTGATAGGGACTGGCATGCCAATACTGGCATTACCCGCATCTGGTGGACCCGAACTCCACCTTCAATACCGACTGGCGGGAGAATCACAACGAATTGAAGCTATTCGGGATCTTTCACTGAGAGATGGGAAGTGTCCACTTCCCGTTCGATGGCTGGGGACTTCTCATCCTCTTTCAGCACATCGGCACCGGGTTCATCCACTGTTATATAGGACGTATCCACCTCTCTGGGCGTAAAGTTACGGCGATATTCAGGAGGCAGTACATCTGCGCCCACGGGGGCTACATCAATGGTCTCTGCTACCGTCGAATGTTCCGGACCGGATGCAGCCGGTGGTACTGTTTGATCTGGGCGGCTGGTATCGCTTCCTGTCTCGCTGGCAGGCTCAACGGGGCGAAGCTCCACCAGCGCACCGGCATCGTTCAGGGCAACCCTGTAACGCGCTGCTGCCTCTTCATCGAGATCACGTTTGATGACCACCGGTCTGCCGGAAAACATCTGTTCAACCTTGGCAGCCGGTGCACCGAATAATTCGGCCAGGCGTCGCTTCACATCCATCAGGGACTGTCCGGGAACTACATCGCCACGAAAAATCACTTCAAAACGTCTATCGCTCATCATCCCTTCCCCTTATCCGTTACGGACAGCACTCAATCCTGATGTTCCGTCAAACGACGCCTATTCATTGAACGGCGATAGCAACCCAGGTAATCAATACCAGCAGCATCGTCAATAGAACCGCTGCAGAACCGAGATCCTTGGCCCTGCCAGATAAATCATGGCGCTCTTCGCCGATACGGTCAATGGCCGCTTCCACAGCGGAATTGAGCAGTTCCACGATCAGCAACAACAAAACGGAACCCAGCAAAAGAACCAGCTCGACCGGGTTTTCAGCCACAAAGAATGCCAGAGGAAAGAGCAGGCAGGTAACCGCCACTTCAATCCTGAAGGCTTCCTCGTATTTAAAACAGGCCTGCAAACCACGCCAGGAGTTAACGGCGGCATAGAAAGCACGACGTTTTATCAAGCCATAAATGCGTTCCATCAGCCACAACCCAGGTTGATACGTTGGTCCATAGTACGGGAGGGCTCGGCCTCGCCGGGAACCCCCACCACTCTGGCTGGGACACCCACCACTGTGGTATGCGGCAATACTGAATCGAGAACCAGGCTTCCGGCACCGATTTTGGCGCCTTCACCCACCTCGATATTGCCAAGTACTTTGGCCCCTGCAGCAATCAGCACACCGCAACGTATTTTTGGATGGCGATCACCTGCCTGAGCGCCGGTGCCGCCCAGAGTCACCGAATGTAACAGGGAAACATTTTCACCGATCACCGCCGTTTCACCGATCACCAGACCCGTGGCATGATCGAGCATGATGCCGCCCGCAATATCAGCTGCAGGGTGAATATCCACCGCAAATATCTCTGAGGCCCGGCTTTGCAGAAACAGAGCCAGAGAACGCCGCTCGTGCCGCCAGAGCCAGTTCGCCACACGGTACACCTGCAAAGCATGAAATCCCTTGAAGTAAAGCAGGGGCAAACAGTACTGGCCGCACGCCGGATCACGCTCCATATGGGCTGTCAGGTCGCGTCTCATCCGCTCGCAAATTGAACGGTCACTCTGCATTGCGTCCAGCAGCACCTGATAAATGGCCAGCGGGGATAAAATACTGTTACCGAGTTGTTCGGCCAGGTTGTAGGCGAGCGCGTCCTCTAGCGATTTATGACTCAGGACGGCGGCATGGAAAAAGCTCGCCAGAACCGGCTCCAGTCTGGCCCGCTCAACAACTTCGTGGCGAATTGATTGCCAGAGCGCGTCGTCGGCTGGGGTTGTTTGTGGCTGATCGACCATCAGTGTCTCTTTCATTGCGGTAAAGTTATTGCGGCAAAGTCATTGCGGGAAAAATGAACCTTGCCATAATTGTCTCGAGATTCGACAGAACAGCATCACGCAATTCCAACTGATCATTATCCAGAATTTCGCGCAGAAATACTCTATCCAGTTTCTCCTCATACAGCCGTGCTATCGGCAGATAACTCAGGTGCCAGGGTTCGGGGGCCACGCCACCACGATCAAAGGCATAGGGCCTGATAAAACCAAAACCGGCGGCATGTTCCTGCAACCATTCGGACAATCTGCAAAATGGCCCTGACCCGGCATACTCCTCCGGAACAAGCTGCAATCTGTAATCGCCAGACACAGCCGCTGCGTCCCAGATATCCATATCGGTTCCCCAGTGATGCCGTGAACACCCCGGCAGTGCGGACCAGCGCAAGATCGCCATTACCTTGTCGCGGTCACTAAGCGATTCGAGATCAATCGGAGAGCCAGTATCATCCAGCACCGGGCGCAAACCCCGGGCCTTGCTGTTCCAGATGGCCAGTTGCCGGGCGAAAGAGCGATGGCCACTGGCCACGGTAATCCGGAGGCCCTCACCCGCAGCCGCATCACACATCGCCTGAAACGGCTTAATGACGTCACCGTGCAACAACACACGGCTATCCAGTTTGCACAGGAGCTGCTCATCACAGCCCATTAGCATTCGATTGTTAATACTTGCCATGCAGGTTTTACCGGGAATACAGCCTGTCGGAAAAATAACACCTTAATATGCCGAATAGTATTTTGCTATGCTTCGCCCAAAACACACCAGGAGTGATCACCCATGCAGGAAGAAATTCAGCAAGTCGAGGCAATTTACAACAGCATCGTGCAATTTTTTGTCAACTATAGCTTCCAGTTGGTTGGCGCACTGATCGTTTTTCTGATCGGCATGTTCGTGGCATCCAAAGTATCGGCCGCAACGCTCAAACTGTGTGAGAAAAAATCCCTCGATATCACCCTGAGCCGCTTTATCGCCAGCTTTGTCAAAATTGTCATCCTGGCGGGCGTGGCCATTATTGCCCTGGGCAAAATCGGGATCAGTGTGACACCGTTTGTGGCCGCCATCGGTGCCATTTCGCTGGGGGCCGGTCTTGCTGTTCAGGGGCTATTATCAAACTACGGCGCGGGCCTGAATATTATCATTACCCGTCCTTTCGTTGTGGGCGATACCATCACTGTGAAAGGAGAAACCGGACTGGTCGACGAAGTACATCTCGCTTATACCGTCCTGAAAGATGAGGATGATGTGCGCATCACCATTCCCAACCGGCATATCGTCGGCGAGATTCTGCACAACTCTGCTGCCAACAAACTGGCAGAAACCACGGTGGGCGTCAGTTATGGATCTGACCCGGAAACCGTGGTCAAAGTGCTGCAGTCAGTATTGGCAGAACAGGGTGCCTCGGAGACCCGGGAACCTTTGATCGGTATCGACAATTTTGGTGATAGCGGGATTAACTTCATGGTGCGTTTCTGGGTGCCGACAGAACATTTTCACGAAACGCGGTTCCGGGTGAACGGGGCGATTTTTCAGGCACTCACTGACGCCAACATCAGCATACCCTTCCCACAAAGAGAGGTTCGCCTGTTGGATAATGCGGGGGAAGTGGCCGCCTATTAATTCGGTGACTGGCTCTGGGATAGTTGCTCAGATTCTACCTCCCGCTCAACGGGCGGCTCACCCCAGGTCACCAGATGAGGATCAAAACCGGCTGCCAGGGTCGGTTTGACCACTTCAAAATAGGGCGACAGATCAAAATCCCTGGGCACGAAAAGACTGTGGTGCCGGATATGAAGAATTTCCTGATGGATTTCCTGCATATCGGGATCCAGGGCCTTTTCCAGCGTTACTGTAGGCAAGATCGGATAGCGTATTGACTGGAATGCCTGGGCAATCAAAGACGAGCAGATAGCCCGGGTGGGATCACCACTGCCCAGCGACAGCATCCGCCGCCGCCATCGATTCGGCACGGGAGGTGTCGCTATCAGATACCTCATCAGGTCCAGAATATTTTTCAGATCGTAATGATAGCCAAGTCTGTCAGTCGCATAGCCGATCAGCTCGGTTATCTCGCTTTCGTCCAGTTTCACCGGCCGACAGATACGCGCCTGGAGGCCAAAGAAATGGCTCAACGGAACCAGCCTTACCCCCTCGCGAACATCCACTTCCACCAGCATTCCCGTCTGCCCCTGCCAGGAACCAATGTAGAGTGCAGAATGAGACCAGGTGGACTGGGTGAGATACTTGATGGCGATACTGAAACGGCTCAGCCCCTCCACGAGCAACACATCACCAGGACGAAGTGTCGCCGCCAGCAGATCCGTACGCGTAGGCATCGTGCTGCGATATCTGGGCTCGGCAAGCTTGCTTGCTAACCATTCACCTATTCGCTGGAGTATCACGTTTGCTTGATCCGACGTAACCGGGGGAATTATTGGCTCAAGTCGAGCGAACCCGATTCGATCACAGTGACAGGCATGCGCCACCAACCCATGCTTAACCGGGTTTCCAGTTCAAAATCCACCGATTGCTTACTCTTTTCCATAAAGGCACCAATGATTTTCAGACCACTGATCAGATTGGTGGAGGCTGGGACTTTGATAGCGACCTGACTATGGGCGGGTATCGGCTGAAGTCCCCCGGCCACTCCGCTGATCAGCTTATGTCCCTCCAGATTGAGGCTATAGGATAGTCCGGAAATATTCAGCGGTGTGCTGCTGTGGTTGAGTATTCGCAAACTGATCATAAAACGTTGTTCAAGCCCTTCTCGTCCGGCAGGTTCCACATTGCTCAGCTGGACTTCTGGCGGCGGCTGCCCCGACGACAGTAGAGCACATCCGGACAGCACATTCAGTGCCATCAGCGTTATTACCAGCGGTTTCATTACTGCCATGGCAGAACCTCGTTTTGGCGAACTCAGAGTGGAACCTGCCCACATAGTACATCGGTTTGCTACCGGGTGACTGCAGTCACGACCCGAAAGTCGTCAATCTTCTGGAGAGCCGACCGGCCATCTTTGCTATAGTCACCCACTGCTTTTTAACGTGGCAACCATTGACAGTTTATGACAGGCGATCCAACAGGCCGCCCGAAGTATTCATCAATCCGGCAGTTGAATTTTTCGAAACCAGTCGCATCTTACAGGAGTGCCAGTTGCTGACATCATATTGGCAGACTTCATCACTAGGAGAGATCACTTGTTAAGAATCGGGCTTTTTCTGGGCACCAACATTGCCATTCTGGTGCTGTTCAGCATCATTTTCAAAGTACTTGGGCTGGAGCAATACCTCGCTGCCCAAGGGGTTCAGGGGAACCTCACCGGGCTGCTGATCATGTGCGGGATATTCGGTTTTGCCGGCTCATTCATTTCGCTGCTTATCTCAAAGTGGATGGCAAAGCGGTCCACCGGCGTGCAACTGATCGACCAGCCGCGCACCCCCGAGGAGCGCTGGCTGAAAGAAACGGTTGCTGATCTGGCAAAAAAAGCGGGTATCGGCATGCCGGAAGTCGGCATTTTTCCCGCACAGCAATCAAATGCCTTCGCCACAGGCTGGAACAGGAACGATGCCCTGGTCGCAGTCAGCGCCGGGCTGATGCAGCGTTTTGATCGCGAGGAAGTCCGCGCCGTGCTGGCCCATGAAATTGGCCATGTGGCCAATGGTGACATGGTAACGTTATCGTTGATACAGGGGGTTCTGAATACTTTTGTGATGTTTTTTGCCCGGATTCTCGGCTCGATTATCGACAGGGCCGTATTCAAAAACAACAGTGGTCACGGCATAGGTTACTTCATGATCGTCATGGTATTACAGGTGGTACTGGGCATTTTTGCCTCAATGATTGTGATGTGGTTTTCCCGCTGGCGGGAATTCCGCGCCGACGCCAGCGGTGCACATCTGGCCAGCCGCGGTGCAATGATTTCGGCCCTGCAGCGACTTCAGGAAGAAACCCAGGCTCATGTGCCCAACCAGATGCCGGACACCCTCACAGCTTTCGGTATTTCCAGTGGCTGGAAAGAACATGCATCGCGCCTGTTCATGACACACCCTCCCCTCAGCGAGCGCATTGAAACGCTGCGCCGAGGTGGCTAATGTCGGAAAAACCGCTCTGCCATGTGGCAGAGCTGCCGAATCCCGGCAGCAGAGAACTGAATATCGCCGGTGAAAACTGTTTTTTGGTTAGGCGGGGACAAGCGGTGTTTGTTTATCAAAACCACTGTCCCCATACGGGGGCACCCTTGAACTTGATGCCGGATCGTTTTCTGGACTATGACCGGAAGTACATTCAGTGCAGTACGCACGGCGCTCTATTTGAGATGGACAGTGGTCGATGCGTGGCCGGGCCCTGTACTGGCCAATACCTGGACATGGTGCCCTGCCACATTGAGAACGGGGCACTGTACCTCAGGGAAGACAGAGCGACGGGAGACGCCGACTAACCGGCACTGTTGAATTTCTGCATTTTGGCCCCACCTAGTCCCCTGTATAAAATTATTTTAGATGGATGGATAGCCCACAGGAGAATCTTTTGGAACAATATCGCGGTACCACCATTCTCTCCGTACGTCGCAATGGCACCGTTGTCATCGGCGGAGACGGCCAGGTCACCCTTGGCAATACGGTTATGAAAGGCAACGCGCGCAAAGTACGCCGCCTTTACAAAGACCAGATTATTGCCGGGTTTGCCGGCGGCACAGCCGATGCCTTCACGCTTTTTGAACGATTCGAGGCCAAACTGGAACAACACAGTGGCAACCTGACCCGCGCCGCTGTGGAGTTGGCCAAAGACTGGCGCTCGGACCGCATCCTCCGGAAACTGGAAGCATTGCTGGCGGTAGCCGACAAGGAAGCCTCGCTGATCATTACCGGCAACGGCGATGTGATACAACCCGAAGAAGATCTGATTGCCATCGGCTCAGGTGGCCCTTTCGCCCAATCTGCGGCGCGTGCCCTGCTCGACAACACCGAGCTGGGCGCCAGAGATATCGTCGAGAAGGGGCTCGCCATCGCAGGCGATATCTGTATCTATACCAATCACAACCGCACGATTGAACAACTCGATTACTGATCAACCGGGTGTTGGCAGAGCGAAGCCCTGTTACCGCTGTCACACTGCCCGGTTGGGCTCCATTATTTGCCGCTACAGCCCGAGGGCTTGACGGCGACCGGAAACAAGAGACCAAGACATGTCCAATATGACCCCCCGTGAAATCGTCCATGAACTCGACAGCCATATCATTGGGCAGGATGCAGCCAAGCGCGCTGTAGCCATTGCCCTGCGCAACCGCTGGCGTCGCATGCAACTCAGAGAGGAGTTGCGCAATGAAGTAACACCAAAGAATATTCTGATGATCGGCCCCACCGGGGTCGGTAAAACTGAAATTGCCCGACGACTGGCCCGACTGGCGGACGCGCCCTTCGTCAAGGTGGAAGCCACCAAGTTCACCGAAGTGGGCTATGTGGGCAAGGATGTGGAGTCGATTATTCGCGATCTGGTGGAGACATCGGTGAAACAACTCCGCGAACAGGAAATGCAGAAAGTCCAGCACCGCGCCATGGACGCCGCCGAAGAGCGCATCCTGGATGTTCTGTTACCCCCTGCCCGGGACAAGGAACAAACGGAAACGGACTCCGGGACCAGGCAGGTTTTCCGTAAAAAGCTCCGCCAGGGTGAGCTGGATGACCGGGAAATCGAAATCGAAGTCAATGCGTCGCCGGTGGGCGTGGAAATCATGGCCCCGCCCGGCATGGAAGAAATGACCAACCAGCTGCAAAGCATGTTTTCCAATCTGGGGAAAAACAAAACCAGTCGGCAAAAAATGACCGTGGCACAAGCCATGAAAAAACTCACGGAGGACGAAGCAACAAAACTGGTCAATGATGACGAGCTGAAAGTTCGCGCAGTAACGGTTGCGGAACAGAACGGCATTGTTTTCATCGATGAAATTGACAAAGTGGCCAAGCGCGGAGAAACCTCGGGTACTGACATTTCCCGGGAGGGTGTGCAACGGGATTTACTGCCATTAATTGAGGGCTGCACCGTCTCCACCAAATACGGCATGATCAAAACCGACCATATCCTGTTTATCGCGTCCGGCGCCTTCCACTTCTCCAAACCCTCGGATCTGATTCCGGAGCTGCAGGGCAGATTGCCCATCAGGGTAGAGCTTGAATCCCTCACCAGTGGTGACTTCGAACGGATTCTAACTGAACCCAGCGCATCTCTGACCGAGCAATACCGGGAGCTGCTGGCGACCGAACAGCTCCGCATCCGCTTTACCGCCGATGGTGTAAAGCGTATTGCGGAAATTGCCTTTGATGTCAACGAGCGTACGGAGAATATCGGTGCCCGACGCCTGCATACCCTCATGGAACGTCTACTGGAGGAAATGTCGTTCGAAGCCTCTGACCTCGGCGAAAAAAGCGAGCCCATCGATATTGACAGTGCCTATGTCGATAAATACCTGAATGAAATTTCCCGGGATGAAGATTTGTCCCGATTCATTCTCTAGATGCCGGATAACAGGGGCCGGATAAAACCGGCAGTGTGACCGCGATGACACCAGAAAAAATCAAACTGAATCTTGAGGAAGGCAGTCTGCTGCTGGAATATGCCGATGGCAGTCGGTTTACACTGACCGGAGAGTATTTGCGGGTCCACTCCCCCAGCGCGGAAGTTCGCGGACACGGCAAGGGACAGGGAATACTGCAGTCGGGAAAACATGGTGTCCGGATCACCCATGTGGCCCCTTCTGGAAATTATGCCCTGCATGTGACCTTCAGTGATGGTCACGACAGCGGCATCTTCACCTGGGACTATCTGCGCGACCTTGCCATCAACTACGAACGTTACTGGCAGGATTATCTCTCAGCGCTAGAGGCAGCCGGAGAGTTTCGCGAACCGGACCGCCAGATCGTCAGGTTGATCAGCCCTACCCAGCATTAGGTAGCCCCCCGACCACACCTATACTGGCTTTACAAGCCACTGTTCAGGGGGGTTTATCCGTTTGCTCCGTCGATACGGGACGGCCATTCTGGAAGCGTGCCCCGCATGCACTGCATTGGTATTCCGGCAACTGACAGGGCAGCCCCGGCACTTCGGCTAACCCCTGCCGACGACAAATACTGCAGGTCAACGCCAGCTGCCGATCAATTAACAGAATAAATAATCTCCAGACAACGTAACCGGCCACCAGTGCAATCACGGCACCCACTGCGGAAGCAAGGTACAGGGCGAGAGCAATGCCCAGTGACAATGCCAGCAGCAATGCCAACCCCAGGTATTTAAGCCTGCGGCGCTCCATGGTGGTCAGCTCGCCCGGTAATTGCTTCATAAATACGATGCTACCTGTTCTGATGAAGCAAACACCAAACCGTTTGCTCCCGCCCCAGAGGTTTCGGTGTGCCCGACGAGTTGCCCAACCCCGCAATCCACACTAACCTGTTGCCTTATTGGACAGCTGACCAGGCTACCCTCCTTGTTCGGATATTCCTATGCTCCCACCTATTTCATCAACAACCTGTCGAGCAATGACAGTATGGTTGAAAATCTGCCTCGTCACTGCCCTGTTGCCCTGTTCGGGGATAGCGTTTGCCGAGGTTGGCCGAATCGATGTCGGCGACTTCTCCTCTGGCCAGCTCGATCAGTGGAAACCCAAAATATTTGCCGGAAAAACCGATTATGCGTTGGTTGCTGACGACGGTCGACAGGTACTGCTGGCTGACAGTCGCAGCAGTGCCTCGGGCCTTTACCGTGAAATGACCATTGACCTGAAACAGACGCCACTGCTGAACTGGTCCTGGAAGGTCAACAACCTGCTCACTGGGAACAACGAGCGCAACAAGTCCGGCGATGATTACCCGGCGCGACTCTATGTGGTGTTTTCCGGCGGACTGAGGTTCTGGCGCACCCGCGCAATCAATTATGTCTGGTCCAGCAACCAGCCCGCAGGTAGTGAGTGGCCCAATGCCTTTACCTCAAATGCCCGGATGATCGCCGTCCGGGGTGGTGGCGAATTGCGGGATCAATGGGTACAGGAACAAAGGGATGTGCTGGCCGACTATCGACGTCTGTTCGGTGAAGAACCCGGGGAAATCGCGGCGATCGCCCTGATGACCGATACCGACAACACCGGACTCAGTGTCCGGGCATGGTATGGCGACATCTGGTTTTCAGCCGTACCGGAAACCGGCGACTAAAAGTTGACAGCGTTTGCCAGGTCCTCCCGGAAATCCGGATGTGCAATGGCAATCAACCGTTCTGCTCGCTCGCGCAGGCTGCGACCATGCAGATGTGCAACACCATACTCGGTCACAATGAAATCCACCTGGGCGCGCGACGTCACCACACCGGCACCGCCGGAGAGATGACTGACAATACGCGATTGACTGCCGGAGAGTGCTGTGGATGGCATCGCAATGATAGAGCGCCCACCCTCTGAAAGCTGGGAACCGGTAACAAAATCCACCTGCCCACCAAAACCCGAATAAACCTTCCCGCCAATGGAATCTGCACATACCTGACCGGACAGGTCGATCTGAATCGCACTGTTTATCGAAACCACCTGAGCATTCTTTCGAATGACTGCCGGGTTGTTAACATATTCCACATCGAGAAAAAGCACCTCGGTGTTATCAGCAACAAAATCGTAGAGGGCATCAGAACCCAGTACAAAGCTGGTGACAATTTTACCCGGCTGAATCACCTTATTGCTGTTGTCGATGACACCGGATGCCACCAGCGGTAGTACACCACTGGAAAACATCTCGGTATGGATACCCAGATGCCGATGGTTGCCGAGATGTGCCAGTACCGCATCCGGAATTGCACCAATGCCCATTTGCAGGCAGTCGCCATCGCGAATCAACTCTGCCACGTGGCCACCAATCTGCAGGTGTTCGTCCTTCGGCACAGACGGGGAAGAAGCGGGGATCTCGCTGTCGATTTCCACAACAAAGTCAATGGACTTCAGTGAAATGGCTGCATCACCGTGAGTGCGGGGCATCTGCGGGTTAATCTGGGCAATCACGGTTTTTGCCACGTTACAGGCCGCCAGAGTGGCCTCTACGGAGACACCGAGCGAACAATTGCCGTGACGGTCCGGGGGCGACACCTGAATCAGAGCGACATCAATGGGCTGACGACCACTGCGCAACAGTTTGGGAATTTCAGAAAGGAAGATGGGCACATAATCCGCCTTGCCGGCATTTACCAGTTCCCGGGTACTGTGGCTGACGAAATAACAGCGATTGCGCAAATGCCCTTCGAGTTGGGGCTGGCAGACCGCTTCTGCATGTTCCAGGTGAAGCTGAAGCAGTGTGACGTCTTCAAGGCTCAAAACATGTACGGCCAGCGCTTCCAGGAGCCTGTAGGGCGTTGCCGCCATGGAGTGACACCAGACCCTGTCGCCGGATTTTATCGGTGCCAATGCCTCTTCAACTGTTTTGCAAATAACGGCCATTGTTATAATTCCTCCAAGGTATACTGCTGATCAGGGTACATGATCGCCATCTTACTGGAGACAGTTGATTGATTGATGACAGACTGACGATTTTTTATTCTGATACACCGTACCGTGCTTTGCTCACACCACCCAAATTAAATCCCCAGAATCGGGGCGATAACACGCCCCAAAACGGCAGACTCAGTGAACCCAGATAGTTATGGAAACCAAAACCTGGTACCTACGCACCTACGAAAACACATTATCTGAACTGGACTCCGCTCCCCAGGGCCTAAGCACCAGTGAAGCCGAAATCAGGGCAGCCCGCTTTGGCCCCAACAGTCTGCCGAAAGTCGAACGACGCGGGCCGATCATTCGATTTCTTGTGCATTTTCACAATGTATTGATTTATGTGCTGCTCGTCTCAGCAGTGATTACGTTATTACTGGGTCACCTGATCGACACGACTGTCATCCTGGCGGTCGTAATCGTCAATGCCCTGATTGGTTTTATTCAGGAGGGAAAGGCCGAGAAGGCCATGGATGCCATCAATCGGATGTTGTCCCCGAATGCCTCGGTGTTGCGGGATGGCGGGCGACACACTATTCCTGCGGAGCAGCTGGTGCCTGGAGATATCGTATTACTGGAGCCCGGCGACAAGGTGCCAGCGGACTTACGACTTATCAAGGCCCATGGTTTGCATATCCAGGAGGCCATTCTTACCGGCGAATCACTACCTGTGGAGAAACAGACTGCCGCCATCCAGCAGGAGGTGCCGCTGGGTGACCGCAGTTGTATGGCATTCGGTGGAACGTTGGTTACCAGTGGCCAGGGCACAGGGGTGGTTACAGCCATCGCCGGCGCTACTGAGATAGGTCTTATCAGCGGCATGCTCTCTACGGTAGAAACACTGACAACTCCTCTTGTGGCTCAGATGGCGACTTTCTCAAAGTGGCTCACCGCCATGATACTCACCGTTGCCAGCTTTATACTGGCCTTCGGTGTCTTCATCCAGGATCAGGCCTTTGACGCACTTTTCATGGCCGTCGTTGGCCTGACTGTAGCCGCCATCCCGGAAGGCCTCCCGGCAGTACTGACCATTACCCTGGCTATCGGCGTTCAAACCATGGCCAGGAGAAACGCCATTGTCCGCCGTCTGCCAGCAATAGAAACGATAGGCTCCGTATCGGTTATCTGTACAGACAAAACCGGCACGTTGACTCGAAACGAGATGAACATCACAACCGTCGTTATCCAGCACCGGCTGCTGACAGTGGACGGCGAAGGTTATGCACCCTCGGGAACGGTGCATATTGACGAGACTGCCATCAGTCAAGAGGACCATCCGGTACTCACATCAATGGGAAGGACAGCGGCACTTTGCAATGATAGTGCCCTGCATGAGAAGGAGAAAAACTGGGACATAGAGGGAGACCCTATGGAGGCGGCACTGTTGGCCTTTTCAGGAAGGGCTGGAATTGACAGACATGCTGAGCAAGGCCTTTGGGCAAGGACAGACACCATTCCCTTTGATGCCAAGCATCGCTTTATGGCAACCCTCAACCATAACCATGAGGGGAAAGCGGCAATTTTTGTCAAAGGTGCTCCCGAGCAAATCCTTGTCATGTGCAGTCATGAGTCCACCCAGTCGGGAGATACCGTGCCACTCGATCAGGATCGATGGCATCAACGCAGCTCAGAACTGGCTGCAATGGGCCTGCGTGTGCTGGCCCTTGCCGTCAAGGAAGTCAAACCACAACATCTCTCACTGGAAATGACGGATGTGACAGACGGACTGACCCTGTTAGGTCTGGTGGGCCTGATGGACCCGCCCCGCCCAGGGGCCATTACTGCGGTGGCCGCGTGTCATCAGGCCGGTATTCAGGTAAAGATGATCACCGGCGATCACGCGGGTACTGCCACCGCCATAGCCCGACAGATCGGGCTGGAAAATCCCGACAAAGTATTAACCGGCGTGGAGCTCGATCGTATGACCGATAGTGAGCTGGCGTCTGCTGTGGTCAACACTGATATTTTTGCCCGCACCAGCCCGGAGCACAAATTGCGACTGGTTATGGCACTACAGGCTCAGGGCAAAGTTGTTGCCATGACCGGAGACGGGGTCAACGATGCCCCGGCCCTGAAACGGGCCAATGTCGGTATTGCCATGGGACAAAAAGGCAGTGAAGCCGCAAAAGAGGCTGCCGAGCTGGTGCTGGCAGACGACAATTTCGCCACCATCGTGGCCGCTGTCCGGGAAGGCAGGACCGTCTACGACAACATAAAAAAGGTCATCAGCTGGACTCTGCCGACCAACGTCGGCGAGGCGATGCCTATTGTGATAGCACTGTTATTGGGAATGGCATTGCCCATCACGGCCATTCAGATTCTCTGGGTAAATCTGATCACGGCTGTCACGCTGGGTATCGCCCTGGCTTTTGAACCGACAGAAGAAAATACCATGCGTCGTCCCCCTCGCCCCCAGGGTGCACCGCTACTAGGGGGCACTTGGGTATGGCAGATTCTGTTGCTTTGCAGCCTGTTCGTATGTGGTGTATTTGGTATTTACACCTATGCCATCGAGCGTGGCTATAATGTTGCGATGGCCCAGACCATGGCAATGAATACATTGGTTGTCATGGAGATATTCAGCCTTTTTTTCATTCGCAACATCTACGGCGCATCATTGACCTGGCGGGCTGTACGCGGCACAAAGGTGGTATGGATAGCGGTTATTTTGGTTACTCTGGCTCAATTTTCGATCACGTACGTCTCAGCTCTGCAATTGATTTTCAATACTGAATCGGTATCAGTGACGGACGGCTTACTGATTGTAGCCATTGGTCTTGTCGTATTTGTCATTCTGGAAATTGAAAAACAACTTCGGTTGAAGCTATCGAAGGCAAGATTCAGATGATTTAGACAAAAAAACGGCACGAATTACCCACAAAAGGACTACCCATGAATTGACGGATCAAGTGTGGTAAGTTGATCTAGGTGAACAATAGCAAGAAAAAAGACCAATGATCCGTCAAGGGGAAACCATTGACCTGCCCAGTAAAGCACAGGTCACTGTTCGCATTGTCGGCATCGTCTCAGGTGCCGAATTTCTGGTAATGGCCCTCCTACACACCTTTTCCCCGGCAATCTCCGCCTTTCAGGAGGCCACCCTGAATGCCTTTTCGCTAGTGGTTTTATCCACCCCTATTATTTACTTCTGGGTGGTCAAACCTTTTGTCAAAGCGCATAACGACACCTTACACCAGATAGAGTATATGGCCTGTCTCGACCCACTCACCCAGCTGGCCAACCGCAGACTTATTTACCAGCACCTGGAGAAAACCCTCGCCGGCTGTTTGCGGCATAACGTTTTTGGCGCCCTGCTGGTACTGGATCTGGACGGCTTCAAACCGGTCAATGACAGATTCGGCCATGAGGCTGGCGATGCAATACTGGTAGAGATTGCCAAACGGCTCAAGTCGATGACCCGCACTGAAGATATTGTGGGGCGGCTGGGAGGCGATGAGTTCATCGTTATTCTCGGCGACCTGGGCCAGGAGCACAGTGCCGCCCAGAACAAAGTGGAGCTGATTGCAAAGCGGCTGATTACCACCATCAGTGCGCCCTTACCCTTTGACCGCAAGGAACTCAAGGTCTCTACCAGTATAGGGATACGGTTTCTGGACACGGCCGCAGCGACCTCACAGACAGAACACCTCATCAATGACGCCGACAGCGCCATGTACCTGGCAAAAAAAGCGGGTAAGGGTTGCGCCATATTTCACGAAGAAGCCGTCACCGAAGCGGCGGCCTGACCACAGACGAGCGCTGTCACAAGCCTGTCACCTGTCTATCCATAATCTGTCATATTGACGCACTAAGCTGGTTCGAAAAGGAGAAACCAGCGCATGCTCAATATCGAACTCTTCATTCAGGATCGCTACCCCGGCTTTTACCAGCGCCACCCCAAACTGGTGCGTCCCGTTATCCGGGTACTGAGGATGCTGTTCCGGGAACAGAGTTTCCAGCAATTCGAGCAGGACTACCCCCACCTTCACGGCTTCGACTTTGTCGAACAGGTGCTGGATTACTTCGATTTCCGCTACACCGTACGCGACCACGAACGGCACCGTATTCCCACCCACGGTCGGGTTGTCATCATCGCCAACCACCCCATTGGCTCACTGGATGGCCTGGCACTTCTGAAGCTGGTAAGGGAGACCCGCCCCGACGTCAAGGTGGTGGCCAACGAACTGCTGTTCACCATCAAACCGCTGCATAGCCTCCTCCTACCCGTGGACAACATGGGAGGCCAGACCACGCGCCAGAACTTGACCGCCATTCGTGAACACCTGGACAGAGAGGGGGCGATCATTATCTTCCCCGCCGGGGAGGTATCCCGCTTCGGGCCTCAGGGTATCCGCGATGGCGACTGGCGCAACGGTTTCCTGCGCATGGCTATCAACAGCAAGGCACCGGTTCTGCCGGTATTCGTGGACGGTCGCAATTCGGCGCTGTTCTACAGTGTGTCACTGGTCGCCAAACCGCTCTCCACCCTGCTGCTGGTGAGAGAGATGTTCAAACAGGCCAGGAACTGTGTGGACGTTCGCATCGGCGAGCCAGTCAGTTATGACTGTTACCAGCGTATCAATGTGCCATTGCGGGAAAAAAGTAAACTGTTCAAGCGCCACCTGTACCGTATCGGCCAGGATAAAAAAGGGATTTTCAATACGGTCAGCGCCATCGCCCACCCGGAAAACCGGGCACTGCTGCGGGAGTCGGTCAAACAGTGCGAATGGCTGGGCAGTACCGGTGATGGCAAACAGATCTACCTGTACCGCTACCAGCCCGATTCGTTGATCATGCGGGAAGTGGGCCGGTTGCGGGAAATTGCCTTCCGGGCGGTGGGGGAAGGTACCGGCAGCCGCCGCGACATCGACGGGTATGATCACCACTATTTTCATCTGCTGCTGTGGGATGAGGAAGAACTGGAAATCGCCGGGGCCTACCGGTTCTGTGATGCTTCGGTTTGTCTGGACAATATGGGGCGGGGATACCTCTACTCCGCAGAGCTGTTTGATTATACCCCTGCCATGAAACCCTACCTGTCACAGGGCCTGGAACTCGGGCGCAGCTTTGTGCAACCCAAATACTGGGGCCGTCGCAGTCTGGACTATCTGTGGTATGGGATCGGTGCTTTTCTGAGCAAAAACCCCCACTACCGCTACCTGTTTGGGCCCGTGACGCTGAGTAACAGTTATCCCGAATGGGCCATGGAAATGTTGGTGTTTTTCTACAGCCGCCATTATCCCAGCCTGCAAAACCTGGTGGAACCGATGCTGCCCTATCGCATCAACCAGGATCACCTGGCCGAACTGGCCGAGAAATTTCCCGGTGTGGATCAGCGGGAAGAATTCACCCAGCTGAAGAGCGAACTGGCGCATATGAATCTCAGTGTTCCCACCCTGTTCAAACAGTACACCGAGGTCTGTGAGCTGGGCGGCGTCCAGTTTGCCGGTTTCAATATTGATCCGGCCTTTGCCAACTGTGTGGATGGACTTATTGTCGTCGATCTGGCTCGCCTGAAACCCGCCAGGCGGGAGCGTTACATCCCCTGATCGCGAAGGCTTCAGAGAAGTTGATTGCGATCAGAAAACCTGCTGATTGACGTCTCGCCAAAGGACACCCCGACGGTGTCAGTGTACAATGTCGACCTTTCTCAATCCGGCGTTGGGCGATGACTGACAACAAAACCACCCATTTCGGTTTCAAAACCGTTCCCGTACAGGAAAAAGCTGGTCATGTGGCGGATGTGTTTCACTCCGTGGCCGGCAAATACGACCTGATGAACGACCTGATGTCCGGAGGCATCCATCGGCTCTGGAAACGCTATACCATTGAGCTGTCCGGGGTGCGCAGTGGCCAGCGGGTACTGGATATCGCCGGTGGCACTGGCGACCTGACTGTTAAATTTTCACGACTGGTTGGCCCCACCGGTGAAGTGGTACTGGCAGACATCAACGATTCCATGCTCAAGGTGGGCCGTGACAAGCTCACAGATCGCGGTGCAGCGGGCAACGTCCGCTATGCACAGGCCGATGCACAGTATCTGCCATTTCCCGACAATACCTTTGACTGCATCACCATTGCTTTCGGCCTGCGCAATGTCACCGACAAAGACCTGGCCCTGCAATCCATGCTTCGGGTACTGAAACCCGGCGGCAGACTGCTGGTGCTGGAATTCTCTACCCCCACCAGTGGCCTGTTGGGCAAAGTCTACGACTTTTATTCCTTCAACCTGTTGCCGAGAATTGGTCAATTGGTCGCCCAGGATGCGGACAGCTATCAGTACCTGGCCGAGTCCATTCGCATGCACCCGGATCAGGAAACCCTGAAAAAAATGATGGCGGATGCAGGCTTCGTCAATATCGACTATCACAACATGACCGGCGGCATCGTTGCCCTTCATCGGGGTTTCAAACCCTGATGTTTGATTTCCTGAAACACAATCCACTGCAGGCACTGCACAGCTCTGCACTAATGGCGGTGGAAACGGCTATCAACAGTGGACTGAAGTACGATTCCGCCACCCGGAAAGCCCTCGGCGAAATGAACGGTCAGGCTCTTGAAATCAATTGCACCCTTCCGCCACTGAGCTTCTACATCATCTTCGGAGCAGACGGTGTCAGCCTACTTTCTCACTATGAAGGAACGGCAAATACCAGCCTGCGGGGAACCGCCCTGTCACTCGCTGCACTGGCGACAAACGCCGAGGACAAAGTGTCCTTTTACGGCACGGGTGTCGAAGTAGAGGGCGACCACGATCTGCTCCGGCAGATACGCAGGATTCTCAAACACCTGGACGTGGACTGGGAGGCCGCACTGGCGAAACTGATTGGTGATGTACCCGCGCACCTGGTGGGAGAGTCCCTGCGCAGTGCGGCAACATGGCAGACACGGACAGCCGAACGCGCCGCCAGTGCCGCCACTGAGTTCGCCCAGGAGGAAATACGACTGACCCCCAGTGCCAATGAAGTAGCGCATTTTAGAACGCAGATTCGCCAACTGAGTACGGATGTGGATCGACTGGCTGCCCGCATCCACAAATTCAGTCTCAAGCTAGACTCCCAACCCCGGAACAGCGACTAGCCATGTCAAGAATCCGTCGGCTCAGCACGATCCTGCGCACCACCATTCGTTACCGACTGGACACCTTTCTCGATGCAGACAGGCTGCCCTGGGGCATGCGGCTATTTCTGAGGTTCAACCGGCTGTTGCCCGCACCAAAACAACCGCGCGGCGAACGGTTGCGGCAGGCCATGGAAGATCTCGGGCCCATTTTCATCAAGTTCGGCCAATTGTTGTCTACCCGCCCGGACCTGATCCCGCCGGATATTTGCCAACAATTGGACAAACTGCAGGACAATGTACCCCCTTTCGACAAAGCCCATTTCGTCGCCATTGTCGAGCAGGCGCTCGAGGACAGTGTCGACAACCTGTTTCTACACTTTGACCGGGAACCCTTGGCCTCCGCCTCCGTGGCACAGGTCCACGCAGCGACACTGCACAACGGGCGGGAAGCCGTCGTCAAGGCCATTCGGCCCGGTATCGAAAAAACCATTGACCAGGATATCAGGCTACTGTTCACCATGGCCCAGTGGCTCGAAACCAATACCGTTGATGGCCGGAGAATGCGCTTAACCGAGGTGGTCAGCGACTACCGGAACACCATTCTCGATGAACTCAATCTGCAACGGGAAGGCGCCAATGCCTCCATGTTGCGCCGCAACTTTGATCGCTCCCCACTGCTCTACGTACCCGAGGTATTCTGGTCACACACCAATGAAAAAGTCCTGGTGATGGAGCGCATTTACGCAATACCGGTCACGGATATCGCCACCCTCCAACAGCACGGGACCAATTTTAAAGTGCTTGCCGAACGCGGAGTAGAAATCTTTTTTACCCAGGTATTCGAGCACAACTTTTTTCATGCCGACATGCATCCCGGCAATATATTTGTCGATCCGGAGGACCCGCAACAACCAAAATACCTGGCGGTGGACTGCGCCATTATGGGCACCCTGACCGAGGCCGATCAGTATTATCTGGCCCGCAATCTACTGGCCATCTTTCGCCGCGACTATCAACAGGTGGCAGAACTCCATGTCCTGTCGGGCTGGGTTCCGGAGGGCACCAATGTGGGTGAGTTTGCCGCCGCCATACGCACTGTCTGCGAGCCTATTTTCGAACGCCCTTTGCGCGAAATCTCCTTTGGACTGCTATTGGTCAACCTGTTTCGCACCGCCCGGCGCTTCGATATGGAAGTACAGCCATCGCTGGTGTTGCTGCAGAAAACCCTGCTCAATATCGAGGGACTCGGCCGTCAACTGTATCCAGACCTGGATCTGTGGGCCACGGCTCACCCCTTCCTCGAGCGCTGGCTGAAAGAACGCTTCAAACCAAACGCCCTGATGGAACAACTCAAACGCCACGGCCCGGAATGGCTGGAACAGTTTCCCCAGTTACCCCAGCTGGTTTTTCAGACTCTGGAACGACTGCAGGCAAAAGAAGTTGGCCTGAAGGAAATACCCACCAGTGTTCCAGTCAGGTCGGGGCAGCGCCGGCGAACCCTGCTCGGCGCGGCACTGATCGGTATCGGTCTGGGCAGCGCATTTCCCGAATGGATGGATACCATCCGGCAAATGCCCGTCGGCAGCCTGGCTCTGGCGGGACTTGGTGTACTGTTGTTGATAGTGCGCTGAGAGTCACCCTGAAAAATCCGTATTGCCGATCCAACCACAACTGTCATAATGGCCGCCATGACTGACTTTCTCGATCAAATCACCTGGAATGAAGATGGCCTGCTCCCCGCTGTTGCACAGGACGCCGATTCGGGGCGCATCCTGATGGTCGCCTGGATGAATCGGGAAGCATTGGAACTCACTGCCTCGGAAGGGCGCGCCGTATACTGGTCCCGCTCGCGTCGCAAATTGTGGCGCAAGGGTGAGGAATCCGGTCATATTCAGCGAGTCGGGGAAATTCGCCTGGACTGCGATGGCGACGTTATTGTCTTACAGGTTGAACAGCTCGGTGGTATCGCCTGTCACACCGGCCGCGCATCCTGTTTTTATCGTGTCCTGAAAAACGGGCAGTGGCACACTGTAGACCCCGTTCTCAAAGATCCCGGAGACATTTATTCATGAACAGTTGCCGTGATGATATATTGACCCGATTAGGTCAGATACTGGAAGATCGCAAAGACTACTCGCATCAGGAGTCTTATGTGGCCAGTCTGCATCACAGGGGTTTGAATAAAATCCTGGAGAAAGTGGGCGAAGAGTGTACTGAAACAATTCTGGCTGCCAAAGATGCAGCGGCCACCAATGACAATAGCAAACTCATTTATGAAACCGCAGATCTCTGGTTTCACTCGCTGGTGATGCTATCCCACCTCGGCGAAGGCCCGGAACCGGTTCTCAGGGAATTGGAACGACGCTTCAACCTGTCGGGCCTCGAAGAGAAAGCACAACGCAATTCAACCTGATTGACAAGAGAGAGAGTTATGGGCTTTGGCTGGCAGGAACTGTTAATTATTCTGATTATCGTGGCGCTGATTTTTGGCACCAAAAAACTTCGTGGTATCGGTACTGACATCGGTGGTGCCGTCAAAGGATTCAAGGAATCCATGTCCGGCGATTCGGACAAGGAGCCGGAACACCTCGACGACGGGAAATCGGTCAATAGCCAGATGAATACCGATGATAGCGCCGCATCGACCGGCGAAAAGAAAACCACAGAGAAATAGGCGTGACAGCGATCTTGCGAATATTGCCGTATGTTTGATATTGGCTTTGCCGAATTATTAGTCATCGCCGTTGTGGCGCTGATTGTCATGGGACCGGAACGTCTGCCCCAGACCCTTCGCACCATAGGCCTCTGGATTGGCAGGATACGTCAGACGTTTTCCTCCATCCGCCAGGAACTCGAAAACGAGGTCGGTATGGATGACATTCGCCGACAGTTGCACAATGAGAAACTGATGCGCGATCTGAAAAACGCCAAAGCGGAGTTCGAAGAGTTGCCCGGCCCCGTCCCACAGGACTCCAAACCTGACACTGATGAACGGTCAGCCGAAAAGGCTGACGCGCCCGACGAAACCAAACAATGAGCGAAGAAAAAATACTGAGCCAACCTTTCATCGACCATATCATTGAATTGCGCAATCGCCTGCTGCGCTCTGTAATTGTTGTACTGCTGATATTTCTGGGGCTTTTTTCCTTTAGTAACAATCTCTACCTGTACATTTCGGAGCCCCTCAGGCTGCACCTGCCCAACACCTCATCGATGATAGCCACCGATGTCGCGTCGCCGTTTCTCACACCCTTTAAATTGACGCTGGTGTTGTCACTCTTTGCCGCCATGCCCTTCATTCTGTATCAGGTATGGGCCTTCGTAGCCCCCGGGCTCTACCAGCGTGAAAAGAAAATTGTGCTGCCCCTGTTTTTTTCCAGCGTTCTACTGTTCTACGGTGGAATGGCTTTCGCTTACTATGTGGTATTCCCCCTGGTCTTCATGTTTTTCACCAGTGTCGGCCCAGAGGGTGTGGCCGTCATGACGGATATTCGCAGCTATCTGGATTTCGTCCTGAAATTGTTTTTTGCGTTTGGCATCAGTTTTCAAATCCCGATCGGCGTGGTAATCCTGACCTGGATGGGCATCATCGAACCGGACAGTCTGGCCAAACAACGCCCCTATGTGTTTGTTATCTGTTTTGTCTTCGGCATGTTGCTCACGCCCCCGGATATTCTGTCCCAGACCCTGCTTGCCGTACCCATGTGGCTATTGTTTGAAGTAGGCATCCTGTTTGGCCGGTGTATCAAACCCCGTTCAACTACCGCCGACAACAATCAGGCCTAACCCGCCGCATCATCAATGACAAGTGCACCAATAACGCCACCTCCGCGGCAAAAACAGTGCACGTTTTCTGTTCCAACCCGTCTTTCGACCCCTCACGATAATAATAAAAACCTTTGTTTTTCAATGTATTAAATGTATTTATGAGGTTGGCATCTATTATGCATTGACATAAATAGCCGCCCCATAATCTTTTTCTTGCCGGGTAGTGGCAACACACCAAGTTCCAGGTAATGAAGCCTGCCGAGTCACTTGTTTTAACAGTGGTCCGACAGGCTTTTTTTATTGAACAGGCAACGAATGGTAGCCACAACATCAAGCACTATTGGTTATTGTGAACCCCCTGATACCAGCACCCTTGAGCTGACACAGGTTGCTCGCAATGATGCCGGCATTATTGTCATCGGTGCGGGTCCCGTCGGCATGCGCCTTACCCACGACCTGCTTGCCAGAAAACCCCAACTGGCTGTTCACCTGTTCGGTGATGAAGCCTGCAGACCATACAATCGTATTCAGCTCTCGGCCCTGTTGGCCGGCGAGATTAACCGGGATGATATCGATCTGCCGTTGCCCGCTCTCGGCAATCACCCCAACTTTCAATTTACCAGCGCCGCTATCGTGGACATTGACCGCGAGCGGAAAACTGTTACCGATAGCAGCGGCACCCGCTTCCACTATCACAAGTTGGTGCTGGCCACCGGTGCCCGCGCTCATATTCCGAACATTCCAGGTATCGAGCGCCAGGGCGTGTTCAGTTTTCGCAGTCTCAAGGACACCGAAAGTCTCTATGCGCGAATCCTCCGCTCCCGTCATATTGTCGTGGTGGGCGGCGGTCTGCTGGGACTGGAGGCGGCCAAGGGATTGCTCAAATTCAATACCAGAGTCACCGTGGTTCAGCAGAGTTCGCGACTGATGAACCGGCAGCTGGATGAGCACGCAGCAGCACTTCTCGAAGCCGAAGTCCGCGCACTGGGTATTGATGTCATCACCCATTCCGGTGTGCGCTCTGTGGAGGGTTTTGAGCACGTCACCGGGGTCATCACCCGGGACGGCGAGACGATTCACTGCGATACCGTGTTGTTCTGTACCGGTATCACGCCGAACCTGGAGCTGGCTCGAAAGGCCCGTCTCCCGGTGGGCACTGGCATTCTGGTCAATGACCAGATGAGGACATCGGATCCCGATATTTTTGCTATCGGTGAGTGCTGTGAACACCTGGGCGTCACCTATGGGCTGGTCAACCCCGGTTACGAACAGGCGGCGGTGACTGCGGAAATCATTGCTGGCGAACCACAGAACAACCTGCCTCGCTATCTGGGCTCCATGGCTATCAGCCACCTCAAAGTGGTCGGCACCAGTGTCTGCAGTCTCGGAGAGATCAGTGACTTACCCAGCAGACCCTTCCAGAGAGAACTGCAATATTCTGACAAGCACAACGGTGCCTATCGAAAGCTGGTGGTACTTCGGGGCAGGATTATCGGCGCGGTGGCTATTGGCAACTGGCCGGAGTCCCGGCGCGTCCAGGAAGCCTATCAGAATGCACGCAAAATCCGGTTCTGGCACCTGCTGCGGTTTTATCTGACCGGCACTTTATGGGGCAAAGGCGGGGATGATATTGGTAATTGGCCCAGTGGCACCATCATCTGCCAGTGCAACAATATCAGTCGCGGCGAACTGTCCAGTGCGATTGCCACAAAGTGCAGCACACTGGCTCAGCTTCAGGATGTTACCCGGGCCGGTACCGTCTGTGGCTCTTGCAAGCCCCTGCTGCAACAGCTTTTGGGTGTCGCTGGCATGGAAAGGGAATCCGGGGCCACCCCCCTCACCATCGGCGCACTGCTGGCCATTGTACTGGTGACACTCATTGCTTTCTGGCCGGAAGCAAACGTAGCTGACAGCGTTCAGCAACAGGGCTGGTTCGAGGGTATCTGGAATGACAAATTCTGGAAACAGGTCACGGGCTTTACGCTGCTTGGGCTGACAGCCATCGGCTTGCTGATGTCACTGCGCAAACGCCTGTCCTGGACATGGATGGGCAAGTTCTCGGGGTGGCGTCTGGTCCATACCTCACTGGGAGTTCTGTGTTGCATCACGCTGGTGCTGCACAGCGGTTTTCACCTGGGATCCAACCTCAATCAATTGCTGATCATTAATTTTCTGGCAGTACTCCTGATGGGCGCCTTTACCAGTGGCGCCATTGGCCTTGGCCACAAACTGTCGACAGGGGCCGCGCAGGGCACAAGAAAGTCTATGCAATGGCTGCACATCATTGTGTCGTGGCCCCTGCCCGTCCTTTTGGCTTTACATATCCTCACCGTGTATTACTACTGATGCGGGGGCCGATGCATTGAAAAAAATCATCTGGGCCACATGGATTCTTGTCACGCTGTCGATAGCCGGCTACTACGGCTACATCCTGCTCAAGGCCGACAATAAACAGGCACTACTGATCGGCGAGACCAGCCATGGGCACTTCCAGATCGAACTGGCCTGTAGCAGTTGCCATACAGAGGCCTTTGGTGGTCCCGAACTCATTCAGGAAGCCTGTGTCGGCTGCCATGGTGCGGAGCTAGCAGAGGCCAACGATACGCACCCCAAAAAGAAGTTTACCGACCCGCGCAATGCAGACCGGCTCAGTGTGGTTGATGCCCGCTACTGTGTCAGCTGTCACACCGAGCACCGCAAAGAAATTACAGCCCCGATGGGAGTAACCCTGCCAGAGGATTATTGTTTCCACTGTCACACCGACGTCGGCGACGACCGGGAGAGCCATCAGGATCTGGCCTTTGATAGCTGTGCCAGCGCAGGCTGCCATAACTATCACGACAATCGGGCACTCTTTGAAGACTTTCTCGTCAATAACCACGGAGGTCCCTGGCTGAAGGAGATGGCCCGGATCACGAGTTCCACTGGCGCAAAAATACTTGCCAGCACACACATACCCAACCAACAGCCGGGATTCCCCGAGCAAAAAGCGGCTCACCCGGATGTCCATGAAGAATGGTCTGGCAGTAGCCATGCCGATGCCGGTGTGGACTGCGGTGGCTGTCACAGTGATGCCCGCTCCGGTGAATGGCTCGAAAAACCCGGCATTGCGCAATGCCAGACCTGCCATATTCACGAAGCCGAAAGCTATAAATCGGGCAAACACGGTATGCGACTGGCTCAGTCCCTGCCCGCTATCCGGCCTGCCGATTCCGAATTGCCCTTCAAGGAGACAGCGATGTCTCTGCAACAGGGTTGCAACAGCTGCCACAGTGCACACCGGACAGACACCCTGTTTGCCGCCAGCGAAGCCTGCCTGACCTGCCACAACGATGAACACTCACAGGGGTTCGAGGAATCACCCCACGGACAGCTGCTAAATCAGGCGATCGCCGGTGTCATTGCGGTGGAACAGGCCGTCAGCTGTGCGACCTGTCATATGCCGAGAACGGAGGACATTATCAATGGGGAAGCGGTGGTACAGGTCAATCACAACCAGAACCACAACCTGCGTCCCAATGAAAAGATGATCCGACCGGTTTGCATGCAGTGCCACAGTCTCGGTTTTTCCATTGACGCCCTGGCTGACCCGGCACTGATCAGGAACAACTTCAACGGCAAACCAGCCAACCACATCCCGTCCATCGACTGGTCACTCAAACGGGTGGCTGACTGATGCAATTCACCGCTGTAATTACCACAACCTACCCCCCATGTCATTACTCTGAAAACACGAGGAATTCACCATGAAACACATCAAAAAAATAGCCCTGATAACAACACTGCTCACCGGAAGCCTTGTTATTACCGCCTGCAATGAAGCGCCACCGGCAAAAGCGGGCATACCACCAAAACTCTACACTGACTCACTGTTTGCGGTCATGAATGCCGACCGGGCCAACTACACCAAATTAATCATTCAGCGCCTGGGACCCAATGGCGCGGGCGCCATCAAGCCGGATGAACACTGGAAGGAAATAGAGAATGGGGCATTATTGCCGGCCCAGATGTTCCGGGCAGGCTCAGAGGCCGTCGCGGAAGTGACCGATGAATTCACCTACTCACTGCAATCCCTGTGGCCTATCAACAAGCAGAATGCACCCAAGACCCCCCTTGAAGAAGAGGGCCTACAATACACCGTGGACAATCCCGGTGAAAACTTCTACGGTGAGGAAAAGCTGGGTGACGTGACCTACTTTACGGCGGTATATCCCGATGTTGCCGTCTCCCCCGCCTGCACAACCTGCCATAACGATCACAAGGACTCCCCCAGAACCGACTTCGATATCGGTGACGTGATGGGTGGTGTGGTTATCCGTGTTCCCCTTTAACTGATCCGAATTTCTGACCCTGGTGGCCCTATGTTGAACAAAAAATGCGTGATCACCGCTGTTATTTGTCTCGGCTT
>TARA_R110000850_G_scaffold266886_2_pt1 | contig 39204 bp, 65 predicted proteins | sample TARA_R110000850 | Tara Oceans TARA_R110000850 (sample SAMEA4397586) | marine metagenome | biome: Polar Biome; feature: [SRF] surface water layer (ENVO:00010504); material: water (ENVO:00002006), including particulate matter (ENVO:01000060) such as... | depth 5 m
ATTTACCTGTGAAGACCTGTATTACAGGGGAGTCTGATATTCACACTAGATTTTCAACCCCCAGTTATTATGCACTTTATGTAACATATTACCTTGACATGTAAGAAACTTTTTTGTATATTTGTAAAATAATTATTATGCACTAAATAAAATGGAAGAAAAGATAGATATTAAAGCTGATATAACTGCCATTGGCCTGGATAATGTTCAGACTAAATTTGAAGGTAAAGCTACTAAGCTGGAGGCCCATAAGAGGACTTCTGAGGTTGTTAAATTAGTATTACAAGGAGTTAGATATACTGATATTATTGAGTATTGTGATAAGAATTGGGGGATTCAAAGAAGACAAGCTTCAATCTATTACAAGAGAGCTTTACAGTATTTTAAAGAGCAGTTTGATGAAGAGAAGCAATATGAGGTTGATAAGCATACAATGATGTTGTACGACTTATATAGTAAGGGTTATAGAAGTGGAGATTTAAACATCTGTAGATTACTGTTACAAGATATTGCAAAGATGAAGGGTATGGCAATAGATAGGGTTGATGTTACTAGTGGAGGAGATTCATTTGTGTTTAATTATACTAAGCCTGAAGGAGAGGAGAATGATATTTAGATATAACATCCCCTACTTTAATAGTTTTACAGCTATTTTGACAAGCAAAATAACATACATTTCTTTATCATTAATAAATACTCTGAAAAACAAATGAGTTTACAAACATAATAAAAATAAATTACAATATCAAGAACCTTTTAGAATAAATTAATATCAATTAAAATAATAAAATTATGGCAGCACCACCAGCAGTAATATCGCATTTAAGATTCCAAGTAATGACTCCAGAAGCAGATAGAGGAGAGAAAGCAAGTGGAAGCGAATCTAATTCAGTAATAAGATTTGAGTTAAGATTTCCTTTTGATAGTTCATCAACACCTTACTACAAGATAGCCGATTTATCAATGGCAGAAATTAGATTGTTACTAGGGTCATCAAGCTCTGCTTATATACAATTATTTCAATGGGCTAACGAACCAAGTACAAGGCCAGCAGGAAATGAACCAATGGTAGTGGAAGAAACGCAGAACTTTAACATTACAAGACCATTCTTACTGTCATACCCAAACACAATGTTATCTAACCTAGACGCTTTATAAATGAACTTACCACCAGATTTACCAATATTCACAGTCATATTTGCATTTATCCTTATGATATGGATTTTACCAATAGTATTAATATTTTTAGTTACACACTACCTTCTTATGACCCCTCTTAATTATATTCTTAAATTAAGAAAGAGGAATGAAGATTGATTTCACCCCAACCATAAAGCAGCATGAGGCTTGGGAGTATTTGCATGACGAAAAGTCTTCCGAGATTCTCTTTGGGGGAAGTGCTGGAGGTGGGAAATCTTACTTCGGAGCAGCCTGGTTGTTGTATTCTTGTTTAAGATACCCTGGAACTCGCTGGTTAATGGGTCGTGCCGTACTAAAGACATTAAAAGAGACAACCCTTAATTCTTTCTTTACCGTTTGTTCTGACTGGAATGTTAAAAAAGGAGAGGTATATAAGTTTAATGCCCAATCTAATGTTATTGAATTTGTAAATGGCAGCCAAATTCTATTGAAAGACCTTTATCAATATCCAGCCGACCCTAATTTTGACTCACTTGGTTCACTGGAAATATCTGGGGCATTTATTGATGAGGTGAATCAATGTACTGAAAAAGCGAAAAATGTCGTTGCATCAAGGATTCGCTACCAATTAGCGAAATTTGGCCTTCGGCCAAAGATACTTATGAGTTGTAATCCAGCTAAGAACTGGGTATATGACTTCTATAAACAGTGGAGGGACGATAATCTACCTAGTCACCAGCGATTTGTTCAGGCAAAACTAAAGGATAACCCCCATATATCTGGATTTTATGAAGAGCAGTTAAGAAAACTTGACCCTGTATCAAGGGAAAGACTTCTTCATGGTAACTGGGAATATGATGAGGGGAAGGATAAGCTGTTTGAATATGAAGCTTTGTTGAATGTTTTTAAGAATAAGGTAGTGGAAGATGAAGAAGCGTTCCTTTCTTGTGATGTAGCTTTAATGGGTAGTGATAAAATGGTTATAACTCGCTGGAAAGGACTTACTGTTGAGGAAATAATTACAGAAGATAAAAGTTCAGCCAATCATATTGAAATGTTAATTAAAGATTTGGCAGAGAAGCATGGGATTAGCAGAAAGAATATAGTGATTGATTCTGATGGAGTAGGACAATACCTTTCTCATTACATGAAAGGGGTTACTCCCTTTATAAACAACTCAAAAGCAATAAAGGCTGAGAATTACCAAAATTTAAAGACACAATGCTATTATAAACTAGCAGAACAGATAAATGCAGGTAATATTTTAATAAAAGAGAAGGATATTGACATTCGCAACAAGATAATTGAGGAGTTAGAGGTGTGTAGAAGAAAAAATATTGACTTAGATGGTAAATTAGCTATACTATCTAAGAAAGAAATCAAGCAATCCATAGGAAGGTCGCCTGATTATGCCGATAGTTTAATGATGAGAATGAGGTTTTTATTCGGAAAAGGTAATAAGATATTAGCATGGGGTTAAAATGTTCCAAACATTTACTAAGAAAATGTAAAATTTTTCCTATACTTGCCAACATGAATGTTGAGCAAGATATTTTTTGTATGAATTTAAGGCATCAAGGCATAATAGTGGAGTATTTACAAGAGATTCAATCTCTTATGGATAGGATTACTGTTGAAGATGAGGATTATGAGGAATTTCTGGTTGTATTGGCAGAAATTATAGAGGTACACAATGAAACAGGGTCTTATGCGTACAAAGACTCTTTAATGAGGGATAAGTGGTTTTACACTTTACCTAATATGGTTTATTGGGCAGCTTTAGGTTATTTATGTGCTATTGAGAGGGAGCACCTTAATATTGACAAAGTTATAGTAAAACTGTCAAAAATACTAATAAAAACAATGAAAAAGCTTGAGAAGATGGCATTAATCAATCCAGGCTGTGATAACGATAAAACACTTTTAAATTAATGAAGACAATAATAATAAACGAGAAGGAAATTAATATTCCAGAAGGATGGACTGAGATAACATTTGAAAAATTTCTTAGCTTTTCAAAGCTGGTTAGGGCTCAAAAAACAGAAGAGGAGCTTTCAAAAGAATATAGAGAGCAGGAAATGAGTGAAGAAGTTCTGAGTTTACAGGTTAGTTTAGATAACATTCAGTTCAATACAAAAATAGCTTGCTTTTGGAGTGGTTTAGATGAAGAAGAAATAGCTATGTGTTCCTTGGAGGAAGTAGAAGACCTTATTAAATCTATTAATTTTGTTAACGAACAATATATGCCTATAGAGTTAGATAAATTTAAGTTTAGGGATGTCACTTATACTTTACCTAAACCAGGAATGAGAGAGCAAAACTTTGGAACTTATATTGAGGCAGAGCAAATAGAAATGAATAATAAAAACCTAGAGAATGGTAATTTAGATATTTTACCAAGACAGGTAGCTATACTATGCAGAAAAGAAGGGGAGGAGATGGGAATAATTAAAGACCATGTTGTAGATGAGAGGGAGAAGCTTTTTAGAGAACTTGATATGGCAACCGTTTGGGATGTCGCTTTTTTTTTGCTCAAGCTAGAGAGTCAATTAATGAACAGTTTCCTAATCTCTCTGAAGACAATGGAGATGGAAAAGCTAGAATCGCAGCCAAAAACACTATAAGTGGTTATGGTTGGCTGAATAGCTTGTATGATATAGCAAAAGAGGGGTTATTTACATTACCCAACAACAATGCAGTGAATAGTGTTCTTTTGACAGATTTATATGAGATTTTAACATATATGAGTTGGAAAAATGCAGTAACTTCATTTGAGAAGGTTTATTCAGAGATAGTGAGAAAATCAAATAAATAAAATGAACAAAGAAGAAGTTAAAATTAATAATTGTGCAGAATGTGGTGGTAAACTAACAGGATGTACTTGTTCTTGGAGAAAGACTCCAGATACAGGGAAATTGATACATAGAAACTGTAAAAAGCAATATGAATCTAAAATGAAAAAAACAAAAACTAAAAAATAAGATATGCCTACATACGGAATGACATACGATATAGTTCAATTAATGACAGATTTTAAATCTTGTGCAGATACTGCTGGTTTTTGTACTGTTAAATTTGGGCCACCAGAAGCAATAAATTTTGACCATGACATTTGTTATGATTTGTTAAATATAGATTACCCTACCTCTTATGTTTCAGAAGGCATTAGAGAGGTTTATACTTTTGATTTAATTTTAGCAAGACCTGTAACATCAGGAAGCCTTCAGGGTGTTCAGGTGTTTGATGATGATGTTGCTGGTATATTCGCAAATTTAGAAATTAAAATGTGGAACATGTTTTCCTGTTTAGCGTTAGGTATTAGTGGAGGTGGAGGATGTACTGCTTACCTACCTAAACATAAGATTACAATAAACAGAAGTAAAGGTATGTTTAATGATAATTTAGTCACATTACAAGTAAGATTTGATGTTATAGCTCAAATTGCTGCTACAGTTGACCCTTGTGGTGGTGGTAGTAGTGGAGGTGATGAGCCTTGTCTTGACCCTTGTGCTCCTTTCTATGGAGTTTGTGGTTGTACTGACCCAGGAGCTATTAATTATGATGTAAACGCAACATTTGATGACGGAACATGTTGTTTCCCTCCGTCAGAGGTTGACCCTTGTAACGACCCTACTAACTTTCCACCTGTATATCCAGAGTCCGAAACAGGAAACCCTGAATAATGATAATAGATAATGTCATAGCAAACCTAATGGGGTCAACTCAATCTAATGTTATTAGATTAATGAAAAGCCAATTCACTAGAGCAAGGGGAGGGAATAAACTACCTCATTCTACAACAGGCCAAACGGCTGACAGTTTTAAGGCAGATATTCCTTTTGTCAGCAGCGTAATGATGACTTGGGATTTTAAAGCTAATGATAGTGCTGTAAGACTTAATAATGGTGGTTCAAAGTTTGCTAGGAAATCAACTGATGTCCCTTACGGAGCATTTAGCGACCCAGGAGGAGAAAGTCAATATATAAAGGCTTTAATCAAGTGGGTTAAAAGAAAATATAACCTTAATGATGTTATGGCTAAAAAAATGGCCTTTGCTGTAGCTCAATCAGCTTCCAATAGAGGAACTGTAGTTAAGGCTGCTGGATGGTTTAATGAGATAGAATCTCAGGTTTTTAAACAGATAATGTCAGATATATCGGCTATAATAATGACACAAGTTAACAAAGCAATAAATACACAATTAAAAGGAAATAAATAATGGCATCAATAATAAACTGGTCAATATATGCTCAACCACATGGGACTCATGTAACATGTCAAAGACCTATAGTTATATCTACAAAAGTTACCCTAGGTCAACCTGCTCACTTTAGAGGAATATTACATATAAACAGCCCACATGGCTCTTCTACCTGGGTTAATACAGGGGTTGAATTTAATGCATACTCCGACTCTGGGAATCAAATTTATGAATGTAATGTAGCTGAATATTGCAGGCAATATTTTCTTGATAAAAGAGAGTGGTTTAGCCAGAGTTGGTGTGGAGGTCATGAGGAAATGTTTGAGAGAAGATTTAAGGTTGAGTTATGTCCAGTGCTCTTAACAACTGCTGGAACTATTACAGTGGATTATGATGATGGGAAGTTCACTAATATATTTAATGTTCATCCAATCAACACTCAGGTATGGGAAAATAACAGTATGGATTCTGGTAAAGCTGATTATGTAAGAATTGATTCCTATGTACAATATAAAGGTAACGCAAGTGGAGTTGGAACTGCTCCTGGTAGTATGGCCGTACCACTCACAAATATGGCTCAAAGAAACGCTGTTAATTTTGATATTGGGGCTGGATGGTATTATTACCAAGGTATCGTGGGGTTAACTTCAAATCGCAAACTAAGAATTACCCTTACAAACGAAGACAATGGAAATTCTTATCAAATACATACAATAGCAGGTGGTGTAGATGGAACATACGGTTTCCCAATACACCCAGTATTAGCAGAATTTATGATAATGCTATATGCAGGGACTGCTCAATATATCTTAATAGATGCTGCTGGTAATCTACTTTGTAATGAGTATTCTATAAAATTTGATTATACTAACACCTCTAATTCGGCAGTTAAAAATGGCCCTCCAAAACAGGTTTACACTGTAAAGAGAGATGAACAATGTGGAGGCAAGAATGTAACAACATTTGTTTTTAGAAATATGAGGGGAGGGATTGATTGGTTTTTAGCTACAGGTAAGGAGGAGAAAAGTGTTAATGTTTCTGGAACAACATTTAATAGACACACAAACTTTAGTAGAACAGCGAGACCTCAATTTGGGATAATGACAGGACAACATTCTACTACAAATTTATGGAATGATAGGGAGGATAGTTTTTCAGTATTTTCCCAACCATTAACAGATGATGTGGCAATATGGCTTGAAGAGTTAATAGTGTCGCCAGAAGCATGGATTGTGAGAAGGGTGGATAATAGTGCTGAAAATGCTGGCCTTACTAACGGTTCTGTATTGGTGGCTATAATTATTGATAAAGGGTCTTACCAAATATACAACACAGAAAACAATGTTAATTACATAGAGTTTAAATACAAATTATCAGAACACACTTTAACGCAAAAGAACTAACATGGGACACTCGCCAGTAGCAAAAGATGTAATATTAGAGATAGGTAAGGAAGAGGGGGTAGCATCTGTTGATGTAACTTACCAAACAGGAATTGATAGTGAAGATGCCTTTACTGATACATGTAGAAATTATGGTAGTTGTAATCCAGGGGTGATTCTTAATCACCTACCTGATTTTGATGCAAGTAACTACCCTAGAAAGGGGTTTGAAATGAATATTGTGGACATACAATCTTTTGGTGATTGTGACCCTGGGTACACTACCTATGGAGATACTGGTTTTTATGCTGCACAGGGTAATCCCCACTTCCCATACATGGCTGGGACAAATCTTGGGTTTCAACCACCACAATATAATATGTCTTTTATTTTTAAGTTTACCCAAAAAGATGGAACAACACCTATAGAATTTAATGGATTATATAATAGTCTTTGGCACTGCTGTCCTGCTGATGCTTGTAATGTTAAAAATAGAGTTATTGATGGAGACCAAGACACCGAAGCTGGTAGAATGTTATATTTATACCCAAAAGCAGGAGCAGAATTTATAAGTCCTAGTGATGGAAGTACAGTCAAAATAGAACATGCCTTATCTTTTGAGATAATGGATGGGGGTAACGATTTACTGGTTGTCAGGGGAACAGGAACAGAAGCTCCATGGGAATACCTAAAAACACACTCTAATAACTCTATTGATGTAGATGCTGCTGGATTTTATAAACCTGAATTATTATGGAAGCATTATGACGCATTTATAACTCCTTATGTCCATACTGCAAATTGGAAATACAGTAATGGTTTCATTGAATATAAAGCTGATATGAAACATATCCACATGTCTTGTTTAGGTAGAGGTGTCACTAGACAGTATTCCCCAAGTATTGAAAGTGGAGATAGGTTTGGAATAAGAAGTAAGGAGGAGTTATTTAATTGTGAAGAAAATTATGGTGGAGGTAATGGGTATAATTGTTTAATAGAGATTGCTGAAATGAAGGATTGTCACCTAGAGTGGATGTATGGGGAATATTGGCATCCACAAGGAAGTTACGGTGGTTCGGAGCAAGCTGTTCAAAATAATGGATTAAACAATGATACATCATCACTACCCTGGGTTTGGGATAAAACATACGACCCAGGAACTCATGAAATATGTTGCCCCTTCACTTATGATGGTGACATGATTTTATATGAGTATTATAGCCCTGGTATTGTAGGACAACCATGTAATAATGTTACTCAAATGATAACGGAATATGGTGGTGGGGGAGCTGCGAATTGCGCTAAAAACTTTATGAAAAGTCAAAATGAATTTTTCAGAATTGTGGTTACTGGGCCAGACCCAATTTGTAAAATATCTAAATTTGAAATAAGAGAATTAATGACAGAAATGGGTGAAAGAATAGTGCCTGTTTATGCAACAACATCTATTAGTGTTCCTAATTACGAATGGACTTATCTTGATATAATGGATAGAGACCAAAACTTAATGGCTTTAACATTTACAAGTGCAGATTTAAGAGACCCAGGTAAAAGAAGTGCTGGTTATTCTAAAACATTTGAGCTACCAGCTAGTAAGCATAACCAAAAATGGATAGAAACACTTACTGGAGTGGGGTCTGTTAGGGATTTAGATAAGATAAGCTGGCATAAGGCTAGAATACAGGCAAATGGTATTTTTGTCTTTGAAGGCTATGCGAGAATAGAACAATCTATAACTGGGCAAGGGGGAAGATATAAATGTCATATACTGCAAGACCCAACATATTGGCCTGAGCTATTAAAGGGACTTAAAATTTGTGAATTACCACTCCCTACTCATCAAAAAAATTACGATAATGTTGTTTCTAGTTGGTCTAACAATCAAAGTAATATAGACTATGTATATCCAGTAATAGATTATGGTGCTTGGTTTCCAGGGACTTACGCTGCACCAACACCTAATCAACCTAAATCATTGAGAGATTTTCACCCTGCTACTTATGTTAGGTCAATAATAAGATTAATATTTGAACAGATTGGTTATAATCTTGATAGTAACTTCTTTGACTCTTCTTTTTTCAAAAAACTTATTTTACCTTACACTAGTGGAGAGGAATATGATAACACTGGAACGGCTATGGGTGACGGAGGAAGCTTTTCTTTAGCAGCATCAAGAAATGCAGAAGACAACGACTTCCCAAACCTACCTGCTACTGGTTGGGGTACTTATACATATAGGACATGGTCTCCTATAATGCAATTTGAGACAGACCCTGCTAATATACATACACACAATACAAGTCACAATAGTATTAATAATGGGTATGTATGCCCTTTTAGTGGAAGATATGTTATAATGTATGATGCTGAAGTTTATCAAAGTCAAGGGTATGATGGTGGTCAGTGGTTCGCTTGGATAACAATTAATGGTAAAATACTACAAAGTTCTGGAGCAAATAATTATGCAAACAACCCTTACTCTTGGGGAGGTAGTGTATTAGGGGGAGGAAACTCTTATTTACCAACAAATGCCCCATATAATGCCACTAGTTTTGATGGGTACTCTTGTAGATGGAACGCATCTAATTCTGATGGTACTTATATACCTGAGTCTTTAGGGTTTGAAATTGACTTACAAATAGGGGATAAAATACAGGTTTGGATGAAGGGGAGAAATAGTAATTGCTGTCATATAGATTATTCTCGTATTAAAAACCAAAACTTTCATGTTTGGCCTCACGCAAGTAACACCACAGTTCCTGAATCTACAGTTAGTTTGGCAGCATCCTTACCATGTACTAATCAGATTGATTTCCTTAAAGGAATAACAAATATGTTTAATCTACATTGGACTGCTGATGAATCAACAAAGACAGTTTCTGTAGAACCTTATGATACTTTTTACGGCTCTGGGAAGGTTCTTGACTGGACTTCCAGGCTTGATAAAACAACATGGACTGATAAGTTTTTAATTGAAGAACTTGCTCAGACTATTACTTGGAAATACAAACTTGATGATGGAGATTTAATAGTTGATAGAAGGAATCTATCTATGCTTAATGCTTATGGAAGCCCTGAATTATGGGCACTTGAAATAGAGCATGGAGAGCTTTACCGTAAAGAAGCTAAGGATATGGGTAATAAATACTTTTCACCAACAATGGAATTGTCTGGGGCTAATGGTAATTTAACCTTTGGTACTAGTAGTGCTTCAGGCCCTATTATGCCTTGCATGTGGGCGAATCAAATGCCTAGTTGGGGTTGGTTTAATAGCACACAAAGACCAGATAATAATGTTAAATATAAGCCGAGAATATTAAACTATCATGGCACACACACTTGTCCTAATTGGCAGTTAACAGATGATTCAGGCAACCCTCAAACAAAAAATATATACCCTTATTCATACACAAGTAATTATAATAACATAAATCCTGGATATGACAGTTGCCTTGCTTGGCATAATCATAATGGAGAACAAGGATTATTTGACAGGTATTATGCAGGTCTTTATGAAAAAATAAGTGGGGGAGCTGCATTAAGAAGTTGTATGATGGATTTAAGCCCAAATGATATTTCACAGGTTGACATGAGGGATTTGATTAAATTAAAAATAGAGGGGGTTTATACATACTGGACTATAAATAAAATTTCAGATTACAAGCCTGGAAGGGATGAATTAACTAAAGTTGAATTAATAGAATGGAAGTATGGAGATGGGGGAGTCCAGAAAATAGAGACTCACCAAGGAGATATAACTAATAGTTATGGAGGAGACGGAAAAGGTGGTGGTAAAAGGAAGGTTACTGGGAAATCTGGAATAACATTCATTAATAATGCTACTAAAGAGCATGTTAATAATATTATACCTAAATCAGAACAGGATAAGGCTAATAAAGCACAGGGAGGCATGTCTTCTTTTATTGATATATCAACAGCCCAATCTAATAATGTAACAGGTCAACAATCAATAACTATTGGGGATAGCCTTAAAGCTAGAGGTAATCAAGTGGTTTTAGGAAAGGCAAATGCTTATAACCCTACAGATATATTCCAAGTAGGAGGTGGGTATAAGGACAATAAGGGAGATTGGATTAGACAAAATGCCATAACAGTAAGTGATAGTGGAGAAGTTACTATATATGGGGGAGAGGTTGTTGCTGATTTCACTATAGGGGACTTAACATTAACTGGAGATGTTTATGTTGAAGAGATTATAGAAGAAGGTTATTATAATGAGCTTACTGGAGGTGGAGCAACTACTAAAAAAGTTAAAAAGAAATTATATTTAAAATAATATTTAATAATGAGTGCAACAATATACCAATTTAAAGCAGACCTAAAAGGTTTAATTGATTTAGAGAAAAAATTAAAAAAAGCAAGACTACAACTAAAAGGTCTTGCTAAAGATACTGATGCCTATAAGGCTAAGACAGCCCAAATAGGGACTTTAGGAAAACAATTTGGCACTTTAAATAAAAGTATGGGTGGTGCGACTAGAGCTGCTGGTAAAATGAATAGTGCAGGTAGTAGGATGATTTCCACATTTAAGTCTGCTGGAGTCGCTATAGCCTCTGCGTTTGCCGTTAGAGCTATTGTGGGTGGTATAAGGGGTACTATAAAGGTATTTGCTGACTTTGAGGCTAAGATGGCTGCTGTGCAAGCCATATCAGGTGCTACAGGTAAACAGTTTGATAGATTAAAGGAATCTGCTGAGAAATTAGGTAGAACAACTGTTTTTACAGCTACTCAGGTTGCTGAACTACAAGAGGAATTTGCTCGTTTAGGTTTTACTGCTGATGAAATAAGAAGGGTTCAAAGTGCAACACTTGATTTAGCTGCTGCTACTGGAGAGTCTTTAGCTGGAGCTGCACAAACAGCAGGGTCTGTTTTAAGAGCATTTAATTATGATGCAGAACAAACTCAAAGAGTTACAGACTCAATGGCTGCTGCTTTTACAAGTTCTGCCTTAAATCTTGAAAGATTTAGAGAATCAATGAAGTTTGTTGCCCCAGTAGCTAGGGTTGCTGGTTTTACAATGGAAGAGACATCAGCAGCTTTAATGAAATTAGCAGATAACGGTCTTCATGGTTCTATAGCTGGTAATGCTCTGAAAAATATATTTTTAAAATTAGGAGATAGTAGTTCAAAACTTTCTAAAAGACTAGGAGGGACTGTTGATAATATGCCTGACATGGTTGCTAAGATGAAAGAGCTTAAAAAAGAGGGCTTTGGATTAACAGATGCTGTTAATTTATTAGATAAGCGTTCTGCACCTGCTTTCTTAGCTTTAATGAATAGTATAGAAAGCTTAGAGCCTGCTGTTCAATTATTAAACCAAGCAGAGGGAGCTACATCAAGAATGGCTGCAATAAGATTAGACACACTACAGGGCGATATGACCCTAATGAAATCTGCTATGGAGGGGTTAGGTATAGCTATGGGAGAAAACTTTGATGAAGGACTGAGAGCAACTATATATACTCTTACTAGATGGGTTCAGGATTTATCTGCAAGCCAGAGTAAGTTAAAACTATTTCAAGCAGGTATTAATTTAGTTATAGCTGCACTTATTGGGTTAACACTTAGATTGGCTGGAGTAGGGTTAATGAATTTTACTAAGGGGCTTTTTGCAGCAGGTAGAGGTATGTGGGCTTTTGCGAAAAGTACATGGGCTACTGATAAGGCTCAAAAAGCATTAAAAGTCACAATGGCATCAACTCCTTGGGGGGCTATAGCTCAGGGGGTTCTTACTGTGGTAACATACTTAGTTATGTTTACAGACGAAACAGATGAAGCAGCACAAGCTCAAAGAAGATTTAATGATGCCCTACAAGATTCATTATCAGATATATTTGGACATAATGAAGCATCTAAAGATAGGTCAGAATTAATGAGGGCATTTGTTAATGACTTCCCAGACCTTTTAAAATTTCTTGACTTAGAGAGGGCATCAAACAAGCAGTTAAAGCTACTTAAAAATGCTATGAACTCAGAAGACCTTGAGAATGTTAAGCAAAAAATGGACAATCTAAAACAGCAGATAGCGATAGAGGAAGACCTTATTAGAGTTTCAGTGGCAAAAAACAGAGTTATTGTTCAAGAAAATGAGGATATTATGAAGTCAAATGGCGATAGAAACTCTCAGGAGTTTATAGATGCTATGAATAATAAGAAGTGGGCTAACGATAGAATAAGAAACTCTAGTAGGACTGTAAATCAACTTAAAAACGATTTGAATGGTCATGTTATGGCTGTTACAAACAGTATTATGGCTATCCGAGATGCCGAAAACTTACAGCTTAAAAATGGGCAAACAATGAGAAAGCAGTTAAATCTTCAATACTCAAAGGATTTAGAGCTTTTTCGTAAAATGAATGATGACAAGAAGGAAAGTGAGATGGTTAGGCATGAAGCTAGACTACAAGAACTACAGTTAACATCTGATTATTACCACATATTAGCAACTGAGGTTGATGAATTTGGTAAAACAACAGCAGGTGGTGTTAAGGAGGCAGAAGACTTTCTAGTTACTGTTGGGCCAGAATTTGCAAAAAAAATAACAGGTACAACAGCAAGTATTCAAGATATAAATATTGAACTTTCTGAATTTAGAAAATTTGTAAGTGACCTTGATGGAGCTATGGCTACTAGTGGAAAATCTCTAAAAGGGCCTTCTGTAATATCTGCCACTTATCTAAATAAAACAAAAGAAAATTATAAAGCTCTTGCTAAGATAATGGATGAAGTTATTATAGATAACTTCCAAAGGCTTTCTGCTGCTGCTAGCACACACCTTGAGGTTGAGACAAAAAGGTATTCTGAGGAGATTAAATTAATGACAACAAACATTCAGAGAATGGAATCTATTGAAACTTCTTCTGATGCTAAAATGCTGTCTGCAACAATTAAGAGTGCTAAAAATAAATATACCGTAATAAAGAATTTAGATGCACAAGATTATCAAGATGTGATTAGTGGTAAAACCGAGCACCTGACTAAGATAAGAAGGCTTATCACTAAAATGCTAGCAGAAGAAGTTGCTAAAAAAGAAACTAACAATTCTTTACTGATACAATTAGAGAAAGATTATCAAAGAAAAATATTAGCACTTAAAAATAAAGAATCACTTGATAAGGCTAAGGCTGAGAAATCATTTATGGATTCAGTAGTTGGTTTTACAGAGGCAGGAGAGTTAAAGCTTTTCTCTTTATGGAATAAGCTAAGAGGTAATAGGAAGGCTATGGAAGAAGGTGATATGCAGTTTCAGGCAGCAGAAATGGATAGAAAGTCAAGTATGGCATTTGAGCATCACAACAACATACACAATAATCTTGTAGAATCTTTAATGTCAGGAGAGATAACTCAGAAGCAGTTTGATGCAAGGAAAATTACGAATGATAAAAACCTTCAAAAAGCCCTTGTAAACAATAGACTTGAACACCAGGCTGCTGTAAATGTTATACAGAATAACTCAGATATGGCTGATGCTCAGTTACAGGCTGATAAAATAGCAAAGGTTGGAGAATACTATAGTATGGCTTTTGATGCACTAGCAACATTCTTAAACAATAGATTTGCCTTGGAAATGCAAGCTATAAATGAAAGGCATGATGTCGTTAGGCAAGACCTTACTGATGAGATGGATGAAAAGTTAGCTCAAAACGAAGGTAATGCTCAAGCTCAAGAAGATATTAGAGAATTATATGCTGAAAGACAAAGGGTTGATGATGCTAAAAGAGATGCTGAACTTACAAAAGTTAAGAAGAAGCAGTTTATGATGAATAAGATTAATCAAATCATAATGGCTGCAATTAATGGAGCTGTGGCTATCACTATGGCAGCAGCACAAACAGGGGTTGGAGTTGTTGTAGCTGCTCCTATTATGGCTACACTAGTTGCTGCTCAAATCGCTGCTATCGCCTCTCAAAAATATGTAGGGGCTAAAGGGGGGATAACTCCTACTTCTACGAATGAAGGCTCTTTAGATAAATTTTCTGATGGAGGTTTGATAGATAAATTTGCAGATGGAGGTATGGTTGTGGGTAACAGTCACGCACAAGGAGGTGAGAAGTTTAGAGCAGGAGGAAGGGTTGTTGAACTTGAGGGTGGTGAGGCTGTTATTAATAAAAGGTCAACATCTATGTTTCGTGGACAACTAAGTAAAATGAATGTAGCAGGTGGTGGTAAAAGCTTCCAGCAAGGGGGTGTTATGCCAGGAACAAGTAATATGATAAATGAAAGTGGATTAGGGAATATGAATACTATTGTTGAAGCTTTAGGCCGTCAAGTTATAGGGGGAGTTAACAATAAAAGAGTTACCGTTCTTGAGGCAGATATAAGTAGTACACAGGAAAATGTTAATATCTTAGAACTTCAGTCAGCGATTCTTTAATAAAGTTTTGTAACTTTACGGAATGAAAACACTTGTTATATTATTTTGGAATTACTTTGCAGGAAAGGGAGTCCAGAGGGCGACAGATAAAACTTTTAATGATAGAATAGATATATGTCGTTCTAATTCCTGTGGAGAATATAAGAAACCTTTTAATCTTAAAATATTAGAAAAATGTGGGGATTGTGGTTGTTTTTTACAATCTAAAGCTAGAATTAAAGAATGGTATATAGAGTGCCCTAAAGGATTATGGTAGTAGATTCTTGGAAAGATATTCCTGAAGATGTTTTAGAAAAAGTTAAGATTTCATTAGAGACAATTAACTCAAGGACGGAAACTGATTTAGATAAAAAGTCTTCTGCTTTAATGTATTTGTTTGATAAGCATGGTGCTTATTTAGGTGGTAAGCATGCAGGCAATAGAGCAGCAAGGACATGTGGAACTTGCGTTAGTAATGTTAAAGTTGGATGGGATAATTTAATAAAAAAATGGCAAACAAGCAAGCTATAGTATTTGAATTTAGAGAAGCTCTATATGAGCAGCTCTCAAAAAGGTTTGGTGAGAAGTTCACTTTAAAAGATATGATATACCATCTCTCAGAGTATGGGTGTATTCCTCCTAAAGTTTTAAGAAATTACATGATGATAAAAGATTTTGATAAATTTATAGTTCTAAATAGAGGTCATGTTGGAAATACATTTATTGATTTATCTGTAAAGTACGATATATCTGAAAAACAAGCAAAGAATATTGTTTACAAACAAAGAGATAAATTCAACCCAAGTAGGAATATTAGAACTCCTGGGAATCCCATATCACTATAGAACCCTCTTCAGCCCAAAACTTTCTTGCATGAACACTGTGAACCTTACAATCCTCAGATAGAATAGCATCTAAGACTGCTTTAATAAGATTATCTATATCTGGTTTTTGGTCGTGGAAGTCATTTGCTTTTTCCTCTTTTTTCTTCTTACTCCAAGATTTAGGCATAGGAAGATGAAATTCTATATATAATGTTTCATTGATTGTTATATTGTTTTGACCAAATAAACGAATCAATTCTTTTTTAAAATCCCAATATTTAGTAACGCATTTTCTTTTTTTCCAAGCATCACTTCTGGTCATACGAGGTTTAGATACTGGAGTTATTTCTAGTTTTTTCATTATCTTCTGTTTCTTTAGCTGTCATCATATTGTTAATTCCCTGCATAAGACCCCTAGCTATAATGTCTTCGGTCACTACCTCTTTGCATCCAGGGCATTTGTAGTGTTTTTTGGTTTTATACCAAGCCCTGTTACAGCAAGATGTCTTTTTTATGTTATCATCTTTTATGAAGTGCTTATCAAATTCTTCTCTGTTAAACTGTCCTGTATTAAAAGAAACCTCCTTACTCTCTTCCTTCATCTTTTATTTTCTCTAATTCAAACTCCAGGTGTGCTATAGCTTTAGTTAGACAATCTACAGGAGTGTCATGCTTATGATATGCTCGCAGAATGTAAGTGGTAGCTGTGGCAAGATGATAGGGAAGATTAAAGTTATCGCAAACCTTACGAGCTTCATATCCGTTTTTACCCTTATAATATTCTGGCACTCTACTGTCACTGAAATCATCCATAGTTGTTGATGTTAATTTATAGTTACATCCATTTCTATCTCTCTCATAGTAATATTTATTATGCTCTGTCATACGCTAACTCCTTTATCGTTTAAGTTTTTATCTGTCTCAATTTCAATAACTGGTTTTAATAAGATTTCAAGATTGTAAGACCCATCATAAACAACACCAACAACCCTTTGAATCCCATCTTTTTCTATCATTTCAACATGCTCTTTTAATTGGGATTTAATAAAAGTACCTCCTGTTGCATTACCATTTACATTAAGGTCAACAAAGGCTCTAATTTCCCCCTCTTTTTGTTGAGATTTCCAGTATTCGTCTTTATCACTCATTGTCTTTTTTTTTATTTTTTTTATTTAATTCAAGTATTGTTCTTAAATCTTCATCAGTCAGTTTCTTTCTTTCCCCTCTGTATTCGTGGTCATTATATAAAAGCTTAACCTCTCTAATTCTTTCTTTAGAGTCATACTTAACAATCCACCTCCTTTTACTGTTGGGACTTTTTCTTATAATATCTAATATTGACATTTGCAATTATACAAAAAATATTTTAAATAGCAAGCGTATAATCGTCTTTTTTATAAGGACTATTATCCACCGATTCTCCAAGTTCATTATATCTACCGTTTTGCATGTTATACTGGAATACAGCCTCACCTATCTCTCCTATATGCCTAAACTTTACCTTCTGCACATAAACATGGCTTAATCCTGTTTCAAAATTTCTATAAACGGTTATACCATTATCTACTTGATTGTAAAAGTTAGCTGACCCTGCAATATCATATAAGGTAGGTACATCATACAATCCATTATCTTTCTTTTGCATTTTTCTTGGATGTGCAACTAGAAATATATGAATATCATATTTTTGTTTAAATATAGTTAGTTTAGTTAAAAACTCATTTATATACTGCGTTTCACTCTGAGAACCAAATGGAGCACTAATCTTATTATAAGGGTCAATAATAAGCCCTTTTATCCCATGCCTTTTAATTAACCCTGCTGCTGACTCAAGTATAGCATCAATAGTAAAAACATCTCCATCAGGTCTAATCCAATTAAAACTTTCTGATATAAAATTCTTAGCTTTATTAAGTTCATCCCTTGACATTCTTTCGTATTTATTCAAATCTCTAAATGATTTCCCAATAAACTTCTCTGCAAGAACTGAGAAGTGCAACTGCAAGGGATAGTGCTCAGGAGAAAAAACCCCAAATTTCCAATCACTATTAGCTGCCAATTTAATACACATGTGTTCAAGCCAATTACTTTTACCATGAGTAGGCACACCAGTTATCACCGTTAATTGAGATGTTGTAAATGAAAATAAATTATCAAATGTTGCATGGCCAGTAGTATCTCCTCTCTGTAGTCCATTCTTATATAAATCATCAATATCAATATCAAAACTATCTACCCCTAAAACCCCTTGTAATGGATAAGCTTTTGCATTTTTAATAAATAATGATAAATCAAGTTCAAGAGCCTCATTAGCATCCTTACACTCTTGGAAATCAACACGATAACAAATATCCCTACCTATTCTTCTTGATAATTCTTCAGCAAGCTTCCTGCCTGGCTCATCATTATCAGTTGCTATATAAACTTTTTTTAGATTATCAGGTAAATCTTTTATATATTCTAACTTTAAATTTGAAGCCCCATTTGGAACTGATACGCAATTCTTATACCCTGACTCATAAAAAGATAATTTATCCACCTCGCCCTCAACAATTATAATCTCCTCACAGTCTTTTATATCGTCTAAGCCATATAGAATCCTCTCAGCATCTTTAACTAGCTTAAAGTTCTTCTCAGCATCCCTATACTTAATATTAATAAGCTCCGAGTCTTTATAGTAATTAAATTGTATTGTATTTCTCTCAGACTGAACTTGTGGCATATATTCCAAGCCCTCGCTTACCTTATTGTCTATTAATGTCTTCTCAGAAATACCTCTATTAGCAAAGTATTTTATCATACCATCACTATACTTAGATATTTTTGGTAATTTTCTAGGTTTTACAAATACTGATTTCTCCATATAATTATTTTTTTTTAAAGTTCCTGCCCATCCACAGTTATGGCAATTCCAAACCCCCTCATCTATATTCACCGATAAGCATGGGTCTGATTTCTTTTTCCTATCATAAGAACATTTGGGGCATTTTGTTTTAACTTGACCTGAGTTCTTTCTTATACTTATACCATTCTCATGAAAAGTCATAGTATCATCCCTTTTAAATTACCAGTAGTGATGCCTTCATTTACAATACAAACCTCATCATTCCAACACTCTTGATTTAGCCAAGCAGAAGCATGTTTCCTAAACTTCTTATCAGGAGTTGATTTAACATAGAAGGGAGCTATCATAACGCATTTATTACAATCATCCAAAGATAGTTTAATAAATTTATCTCTTGCAGGCTTCTTAGATACTGGTTTATCATATATTGCCCAGAATATTTCAAAAAGCTCATTCTTTTCTTTATTACTTGTATTACTAACTGTATTACTATGTTTTAACTTTTGTGGTATAGGGTTATTAACTTTAGTTAAAGAGGTCTTTAATATTCGTTTGTTACCCTCTGATTGCAAGATAGTTGAGGTTACAAAACCTTTATTTATTAAGTTACCTATAACTAAAGAAACCCTTGTTGTTGATAAGCCAAAGAACTTAGCAAAGTAATTATTATTGGCATAACATCCATTATCATTATTCAACGAATCAATCTCAACAAGAAAAACTTTTTCCTGTAATGTAAGTGTTTCTGATTCCCAAACCTCAGCAGGAATCCAAATACCTTTAAATTTTCTTTTATTATTTTTCATTTATATAAAAGGTTCTTTAGCCCTAAATTCATTTATTAAATGTGTCTTTGAATCAAGTTCTCTTTGCATTGACTTCATACTCTTATTCATGGCAAAGAACATCCATAAAGAACCAACAAAAGTTCCTATGCTAAATATTATAAATATTGCCGTTAAGTTTTCTATTATTTCCATTGTTATCATTTTATTTTAATTAATTTAATTTCATATCCATTCTTATAAAGGAAGCCTGCCTCATTTGGAGTCTGCATACAAGCTATAAGGCTTTCTAAGAATCCTTCGCTTTCATCCTCCCTTCCAGGGACAGGGGTGTTGTAGTAGTTACACATCTCTTTAAGTTTATAATACCTAAATTCATTTGACAAGTAATTAGGATATAATTCTTTCATCCCCTCCTTAATTTTAATTCTAAATGTTACTGTAGCTTCCTCCATTTTTATTTAATTTATATTCACTAAAGTTAACCTTTTCCCCAAATCTATTTGAACTACTTATCATTTCTGAATCTATATCATAACCATCCTCCTTTAGATTAAAAACAACTGCTGCTAATCTCATTATACCATAATCTCTAAAAGCATCTAATGGTGTAATAGAACCATAATTATTTAAGTGTCTCATTACTTTTTGTTTCTGATTGTATTTCATTTTGTTTTTTTTTAATTAAGAGGAGGCACTATTGCCCCCTCTCGTTATTAATTTGTTTTAGAATGGTAAGTCATCAGAACTATTGCTAGCTACCTCAACCATCTTCCCTGAGTTTTTCTTAGGGTCTGGTTTCCAGGTATCAACCTGAACATAATGAGTTATACCTTTATCAGACATTTCTTTTCTCCTATTGATAAGAAGATTTGCCCAACCATTGTCTTCTACAGCTTTTAGTTCAGTGATAAAGTCTTCAACTTTTACACTTACTTTCATTACTGTTCCACCATTATCAAATGATTTTTCTTTGATAACAATACCATTTACATACTTTTTTTCTGTTTCCATTTTTTACTGATTTTTAATTAATACTGACTGATTTTGTTTTAAAATTTCTAATTGTCTCTCAATTTGAAATATCTGCATATTCATCATTTGTAAACTAATGTCTGAATATTGTTCTTCTCTATAGTCTGTAATCATACCATAGGTTTCTTTATATTTTTTATAATATAAAACATTATCTTTAAAATCCCTGACATATTTAATTACTGAGGCATGGTCTCTTCCGATAATTTCACCTGCTCTATAATAAGTACATCCTGTTTCCGTCCTTAATAAATAACCCAATATACTTCTAGCTATAACAAGATGAGGTCTTCTTGACGAACTCTTTATTTCTTGTAGGGTTAAATTACAAGCACCTTCAATTATTTGAATTAGAGTGCTCTCCTTTACCGTTAATTTATTTTTAATAATATCTTCCATGAATAATTTGTTGTGCTTTTACAAATGCCCTTTTTAATTGTACAGGCTTTGTGTTAGCGTTAATAAATTCTAAGTATTTTATAAATCTATCTTTAGACTTAGTAACATCTGCATACAACTCATCATGTCCATCTATAGCGTATGTTATTCTAATGCCCACACAATCCTTAAAGTACAATTCAAGGGTTTTGGAATATATATTAAATTGATGTACTTTTTCCCCAATTAAACCCAAGGCATCCCACCTACCGTCCTTGAAATAAAAAACTGGCCTTAAAGACCAAAGAGATTCAGGGATTTGCGTGTAAAAATTCAAATAATCTTCTAATGGAATATACTCCACTTCTTTTGATTCAATAAAATTATTACGCATAAATTTTAATATACCTCTAATCTCCTGTATGTCTTCCGTATTTTCCAAATGCTCTGTAAAATTGCTCCCTAGTATCTCTGGGGTTATCGTTCTCTCTGAGGTTTTTAATGGCCTCTTCTGCTTCTCCATAAGTTAAGTCGTTTAAGTTAATATTATTATATTCGTTTGATACTGATGATGTGATGAGTAGTTGTTCAATTATTCCCATTTGCACAAGAGAACATTGGTCATCAAGAAAATCATCTATCCAATCAGGCTCTCTTGAAGTCATCTGCTTCATCTTCTCCAAACACACCCCCTTGCTCATAGAAACCAGCTAATTTTAAACAGCTTCTACTCATAGCTCTCTTCTCGGCCATAGCAACTGGGTATGCGTTTTGATTATTCATAGGAGCAGCTTCTCCGTAGGTTTCAATCATCCTATCTCCCATCTTAGCTGTTGCTTTTATAATAACACATTTAGTGTCTTCTGAGTTATAAATCAAATCAAAAGAAATATCAATATTATTGGCAGCCTGAATTTTATCTATACCACTTCTTGTGATAATTGTGTAGAATTTATGTTTGAAAACATCTTCTTTTGTTAAATTATTTTGAACAAATAATCTTCTTAGTGTTTCTTGTTTAGTTTCTTTTTCCATTTTGTTTTGGTTTTAGTGTGTTAATAATAGTTTTTACTGTTTCTCTTTGTCTTACTGGAGTTAATTCTAACACTAACCTTTCATTCTGCTTTTCCAGGCTGTCTTGTCTTAATTCATACTCTCTAATGTTGTTAAATAGCTTTTTGTTTTGTCCCATAGTTTTGTTTTAATTATTAATTATACTTACAATGAAACGAAAAAAAAACGAAAGTACCAAATATTTTAGCACTTATTTTAAAAAGTTCCGTTTATTTCCTTTTCTGTGCAAGAAGTTTCCTTTATATACCTATATATAGTCGTATAATTGTTTTTATGAACTGGTATAATATTAAAAACTTATCTGAAACCTCTACGGAAGTAGTCATTTATGACGAGATAGGTGCTTGGGGTGTGGATTCCAAGTCTTTCATAGAAGAGGTAAAACAAATCTCCACTGACAATGTCTTGTTAAGAATCAACTCTCCTGGGGGTTCTGTTATTGATGGACTATCTATACATGACGCAATTAAGCGTATGCCACAAAAAGTAACTGCACAAATTGAAGGCCTTGCTGCTTCTATTGCTTCTATTATAGCTTTAGGTGCTGACGAGGTTACAATGAGTGAGAACAGTCTTTTTATGATACATAATGTATGGGGAGGAGAAACTGGGGGTGCAAAAGATATGAGAAAGGCTGCTGACCTTATGGATAAAATGGGAGACAGACTTGTAAATATTTATGTAGGCAAAACAAACAAAGAAGAATCCGAAATCCGAGCCTGGATGGATGAAGAAACTTGGTTTACAGCAAACGAAGCTCTTGATGCTGGGTTTATCAACTATGTTGAACAGCCTATCGCATTAGCTGCTAAGTTTGACATTAACAAGCTTAACTATAAAGACAATAGTCTTGTGGTTGACTTATTTAATAATTCTAACAATAAATTTAATAAAATGGAAAAACAATTTGAAGATTTAAAATCTTTCATATCTGACTTATTTTCTGCTAAAGCAGAGGTTAAAGTTGAAGATGTAAATATTTTAGATAATACAGAGGTTGCTGCAAAAATAACTGAATTAGATGAGCTTATAAACTCTGCTAATAATGATGTTTCTGATTTAACAACTTCTTTAGGAGAAAAAGAATCTAACATTATAGCTTTGTCTGACGAAGTTGTAGTATTAGAAGCAAAACTTGCTAAGTATGAGGGAACTCCAACGGAAATAACTCCAGAAAAAGACCCACATCCTATTACTGCTGATAAAGTGGTTAACACTTGGGATGATTTAGCTACTAACTTAATTTAATAATATAACCAAAAAAATAATAAAATGGCTAATATGATAACAACGGCATTGAATTGGAATCAAGAAGACGCAGCAAAATATTTCTTGCAGCCTCTTTTCATTTCAAACAATGACCTAACACACTTTGATGTTATGACTGATATTTCAGGAATAAGCATCAAGCTAGACAAATATGGTGCACTTAAAGGTGTAACTAAAGCTATGGGCACTGCGTGTTTTGAAGCTGACGATACTCGTTCAACTAACGACCATGTAACTTTAACACTTTGTCGTTTAGAAGTTGAGCATGCACAACAAGGACACGCTTTATTCAACCACATCAAATCTCAGTTAATGAAGAAAGGTGTTTCAAGAAATGATTTAACAGGAACTTTGTTAATGGAAATCGTTTCTGAATTACTAATGGGTGGTATAATGAGAGATTTCTCAACTATCTTATGGTGGGGACAAACTGCTGGAGGTGTTGGAGTACAAGACTTATGTAACGGTATCTGGGAAGCTGTAAATGGAATCCCTGCTGCACAAATCGTTGCTGAAACTGGAGCTGCTAATATTTTAACTGACCTTGCTTCTATGATGACTGCAAGAACTAATGAATTAGCTGCTGCTGAACAAGTTATGTTCGTTTCAAGAGCTTTTGCTGATGCTTACAAATCTGCATTACAAGCTGCTGGTACGCACACTGCTGCTTATGCTGACTTACAAGGAGGAATTAACGCATTAAGATACAATGGTATTGAAATGATTGTTAAGCCTGACTTTGATGTAAATATTGCTCAATTTGGAGCTTCTTTATCTTCTAATGGGCCTTCTACAACTGCGAAAACTTCTGCTGCTATTCTTTTAGCAAAAGATGCTATTGCTGTAGGGACTGACTGGGGAATACAAGATGTGGACATGTGGTATAACAAAGACTGTAAAGAAAACAGATTTAGAATGAACTATTCTTTAGGTGTTGCTTTAAAAGATAGTAGTCTTGCAGTAACTTGTTGCTCTTAATAACAATAATTAATTAATAACCTTAAAAAATAAAATAAAATGGCTTTAACACAAGGACATGCGATTATATGTTGTGATAGAAACCGAAGAGGTGGTCTTAAAAGAATTTGGCTAATGGAGCAAGGTAACTTAACTGGTACTGTAGTTTATGCTTCATCAGGTGATGGCCCAGGTGCAGATGCTCATGGAGGAGAAATTTCTTCTTTCATAGGTAGTGCTTGGTACGAATTTGAATTTGAAAGAGCAACTGGTGGATTCACAGCTAACGCAACTAGAGAGAACGGTTCAACTCTTGTAAATATTGAACTGGAATTTTATATTCCAAAAATTACTGAAGAAATTAACTCAAGACTTAGAGAATTAACTGAGTCATGTGGTGTTTATGCTTTAGTAGAAACTTATGCTGATGATTGTGATTCAGTAGCACCTGAAACTTACTTCTTTATCCTTGGATATGACAAGGTATTTGAGAAGAAAGCTTACTTAGAGTTTATGTCAGGAGAACAAGCAACTGGAGTTGGACTACAAGATGCTAATGGAACTGCTATTAAGCTAGGAGGTGTTCACGCTGAATACCCTAGAGAAGCATTATTAGTAATTAACAATACTAATGTCACAGCAGCTTCTGCTACTTGGATTGAAATGATGCAAGCTTCTACAGGTACAACATTAGCTTGGACTACTGACTAATAAGTTTAATCAACAATTATAATAGAAAAGGGTTGACAACCAGCCCTTTTTTATTATCTTTGTCAAAAATTTTAATTATGGCAGAATATAAATTCAACTCATCCTATTTTAAGAAAGGCGAGTCTGACACAGTTGTATTCCCTAATGGGGGGAGTGTTAAGATTTACAAAGGCAGTGTATTAAGCCGAAAAAATTTAGCTTTTCTAAACGGACTAGGGAAAGAGTATGTTACATTAGAGAAGGCAGACTGTGGAACTTCTAAATGTGAAACTCCTAAAAAAGTAAAAACAACTAAGAAAGTTAAAATAGATGAGCCAAGAAAAGAAGAGGAATTACAAGAGGAAGTATCAACAGAAACCAGCGAAGAAGAATAAAATTCTAGCTTACGGATTTTCTAAAGACTCATCTAACGAAGTCCCTATTGAGACTAAAAAGCTAGATAGACTTAGAAACTCTTGGATTCCATTTGGAGACGACAATCTCTTTCCTCAACAATTAAGTGAATTATCAAGAAGTGCCTCTACACATAGAGCAATCTTGAACACTAAAACTACCTTCACTATTGGTGAGGGTTTTCATAGTTTGGATGAAAGGCTTTCGGAATACATGGAGGATGTTAACGCTAATGGCGAGAGCATGGATGATGTTATGAGGAAGGTAGTTTCTGATTATTGGACTCATGGTAATGCTTATCTTGAGATAGTTCTTGGGGCTGGATATATTAATTTATATCATCACGACTCAACAACGGCAAGAGTTCATAAAAGTAAAAAGAAAATTCTTTTTCATCACGACTGGGAGAATGTAAAAAGGTCTGAAGAGAAAGTTAAGAGTATTGAAACATACCCTCATTTTCAAAAAGAAGGACAAATACAGAGAGCTGTAATTCACTTCTCTGATTATGAAAGTACATATTTCTTTTATGGCTTGCCTGATTATGTGGCAGCTTTAGACCATATTAAGATAGCAAATCAAATAGGTAAATATAATTTAACTCGTTTTAAGAATGGGTTTATGCCGTCTGCAATTATTGAATTGGGAGCAGATATGTCGGAAGATGAGGCACAACAATTCATAGATGAAGCCAGAGAAAAACTGACTGGAGAAAATAACAATTCCAAGATGCTTTTTATAGCGAAGAATGGTGAAGAGGCTGCCTCTAATGTTCAAATTATCAATGATACAAGTGATGGTTCGTTCATGGAATTGCAGACTATAACGAATGATAATATAATCTCAGCTCACAGATGGAATCCAGGCTTATCAGGAATCCAAGTTGCAGGCTCATTAGGTAATAACCAGCAGATATTAACAATATATGATATTGTTATGTCAACAGTTATTAGAGAACCTCAGCAAATGGTATTAAGAGAGTTGAAGAAAGTATTAAAACGAGAGGGAGGCTATAAGGTATCTGATTTACATATAATTAATAAACCACCAGTAACAATGCTGGGGGCAATTAACCCAACTGAATACATTTCTCTTCAAGAGGGCAGAAAGATATTTCATCTTCCTGAACTGACTGACGAAGAGATGGAGCAATTATTACAGGAAAAGAATAAAGTAAAAGATGGCACTGATAACAGCGACACAAGTAATTAATACAGCGTTCACTAATAAGAACACTGACACTTATCTAATAAAACCAGCTTTTATTCAGATAAGCGAATTAAATCATGTACAGCCAAATATAGGGGAGAAGCTTTATGAGATTATATCAAATGAAGTTGCTGCCTCAACTGTTTGGACGAATACGATTAACCTTGGATATACGGTTAAATGTCAAGCTGATGTGGCAGGTAGTTTGCATCATCAATATTTAGATGTTTATTCATCAAATGATGTGGATAGGTTTGCTGTGTACTTTGATGTTACAGGAGCAGTGATGGCAACACCAGGAGGATATACTGGAGTTATAGCAGTAGATTTAACTGTGTCTGGCCTTAATTCAACAGCATTAGAAGTAGCGACTGCTTTGCAGCTTGCTTTAAATGCACATGCTGATTTCACAGCTTCAGTAAGCACTGACAGTGTAACGATAACAGGAATAACAGGAATGACTAACCCTTCTATTGGAACAGCTACAGGTTTCATTTTTTCAGGGGGAGGTTATTCAGTCACATCTGGAGTAATAACAATTACTTGTATGGCAGACCCCTTTATTAAAGTAGGGGATTTTGTTACAGGTATTGAGTTACCAGTCAACGCTGACTCTGAAGGCAAGGGGTTATGCAAGGTTGAGACAGTAGATATACCTGGAGCAGTTACTTCTTTTACGATTTCTGCAACACCTACAGCAACCAATGCTACTGCCTCCTTAACATTTAGGAGACCTAACGGTGTATTAAAAGTGGATTACATAGAAAACTATTTAGCATTTTGTGTTAAATTTGAAGTCCTACCAGATATGACATATAACACCACCTCTCAAGGTGTTGTGGAAAATGTTGCAGATTTCACCCTCCCTGTTAGTCAAAAGAAATTCAGTTTTTTGAGAAACGAAACATTTAAAAAAGCAGAAACATACCTAAGATTTATGCACGATTTCATTTGTGAAAACCAAGAAGTCTATCCAGACTATTGCAATCCAAATGCAGGTGGTGTTTCTAAAAAACATGGTATAATAATATATTAAATTATGGCTACAAACTTTCATTCAGAACTACCAAATTCCCAGTTGCATAAACCAAAGGATTTTGATACTGCAAGAAAAAATAGCGTATCAACTAAGGACGCATCTAATAATGTCAAATGGTCTAAAGCATCATACACAACAACCTCAACAGTTAGCTCTCAGGCTGATTTAGCAGGCAGTTTACATTTGCAATACATTTGTTTTTTTAGTTCAAATGATGCTAATAAATATGCTGTTTACTTTCAAATTGCTGCTACAGATATTTTAGCTACCCCTTCAGGTTATACTGGGGTAATAGCAGTTAACCTAACAGCCTCTGGGGCTGGTTCTACAGCAGCTCAGGTTGGACTTGCCATGAAGCTAGCGTTAGATGCTCATATTGATTTCACTGCAACAGTTAATGCCTCTGGAGTAGTTACTGTAACAGGTATGAACTCTGTGACTCACCCAAACGGAGGGAGTACAAGTTTTGATATACTAAACATAGATACGGAGGTTGGTAGTGAGTTTTTACAAACCGACTCATCAGGAAATATAAAATGGGGTGCTGCTCCAGGAGGAGGAGAAGGTTGTTCAAATGTTTTTAGCACCATAACAACATCTCCAGTTTCACAAACAGTGAGTGCTTCTGGTTGTACTGATAATCTAGTTATATCTCAAATGAATAATACGAGGATAACAGGGAATACTTCAGCAGATACAATACAAATAGAAGCTATTGAAAATATAACATTCAGAGGGGACACTACATCTGGTTTAGAAGGTGGGGTAGAGTATGTTTTTGATAACAGTAACACTAGGGCGAATAGATTTTTAAACCCTATGGGGGCAGGAAACTCTTTATCTCCAGCAACAATATTAAAGGCAGGTATAGCTATACCAAACGGAGGAGGAAAGGTTGTTTCTTTTAACGGTTATGCTTCTGCCAACGGTACTGCTGAATTTTACATAAGCTTATGGAGGTTTACTGTTGAGTGTGGGGTAGCTCCATCAGAGAATCCTACAGGTACATTAGTAGGGACTATAAAGGTTACTACTGGTGGTAATGATAATACTCAGTGTTGGACGGCAGCCATAACAGCTTTAACTTATGGTGGGGGTGATATTTTAGTTCCTTCATTTAGATGGACGGAAGCAACCCTATCAACATGTAGGCTGGTAGGAAAACTAAGAATGTATTAACAAGTAATTTAATAATAATAATAAATAAATAATAATGGCAACAACAATAACTAACGCTACATGCACAACAATCGTAAGCGAAAGTATTTCTCTTAATGGAAAGAATTATGGGAATACTAATACTACAGCGATTAGTTCATGCAACGAAGCATACGAAAGAATACTACACATTCCAGCAGCAGGAGCAGCAGTAGAAGGGGGGTTTGCTGGTCAGTGTTTTGTAAATGTATTAACATTAACACCAGCTCCAGATACGGCTGGTGATGTATCATTTGATGAGTTTGAATACGCAAGGTTCACTAATCTTGATTCAGAATATCCTATTTGGCTAAAAATAAATAATGAAGTTATATGCAGCACTGGAACAGCGACAGCAGCAACTCAATCTTACGCTGTTAAGCTAGAAGCTGGAAAAACTTTTATACTTCCAAGTTCTCAATACATGGCAACTACTGGAGATATAGATTGTACTGCAATACTAGAATTGGGAGGTAAAAGAGAGTCTTTAACAATGCCTACTAACCTCAGTGTTTCAGCTATAGCACATACTACAGTTTGTGATTTAGAAATGTTTGTAGTAACTAAATAAATGAAATTAAAAGTATTAAGATTTAGTAGTCAGGTAGATTCCACATCAGGTATTCTTATGGAGGAAACTGATTTAGGATTATCATTCCTATGCTATACATTGGAGGATGAAAAAAGAGCTTTAAAGGTGAGAGGAGAAACTAGAGTCCCTGCTGGTAAGTTTAATTTAACATTAAGAACGGTGGGAGGATTGACTAAAAAATATGAGAAAAGATTTCCAGACATACACAAGGGAATGTTATGGGTGAGAGATGTGCCTAATTTTGAATACATACTTATACATTGTGGAAATACTGATGACCATAGTGCTGGATGTTTACTTTTAGGGGATAGTCAGGAAAATAATATTATTATTAAAGACGGATATATCGGTAAGTCAAGCAAGGCTTACCAGAGAATATATCCTAGAGTAGCAAAACATTTGGAAAATGGTGGCGAAGCTACTATTGAATACATAGACCTAGATTCTGATTATTCCTGCATAAAAGATGCAGCTATAAAAGGATGTAGCAACCTAATGAAAAACAGAAGGAAAAATTAATTATTAATTAAAAAAATGAAAATGGAAAAAGTATTTAACATGGTAACAGGGTTTGTAGCTAAATTAACAAACTTATTTTTAGTAATGCTATCTTTTGGAGTTATGGCAGAAATTTTATTTGGAAGCCCAGTAATGGGTATGTCGGTAATTGGGAATGTAATGGATATAATTAGCACTCTAGGAGGGAATGGAGTTGTAGGGATTATAGCACTTGTTGTTTTGTATCAGCTTTTAGATACAAGATGTTGCAAGGGTGATAATTGTAAAAAAGAATAATACACAATAAGATTATGCAGCCTGCTTACGAGCAGGTTGTGTAGGTCTTTTAATAATAATAATAATGACACTTGAAGTAGGAAAGGAAACGAAGATTAAACTATCTATTGAAACCATAATAAGTATGGGAGGTATGCTTGTTGTTTTAGCTACCATGTGGTTTACATTAAAAGCAGATATTGCTGAGGCAAAAGTATTGCCCAAACCAGATATAACTAGAATAGAGTTTGACATGAAGGATGAGCTAATTCGCCAAACTATAATGAATACGCAGGATGATGTTCTGGAGATTAAAGAAAACATGAAGTTGATTAAACAAAAGCTTTATGAGTAAAATCAGCGATACTTGGAAGATTTTTATATCGTATATGTTAGTCATATTCCTAGTGTTATGTTGTGGAGGGGCTTTTGGACAAGCAAAGTTTTGTAAAGAAAAAATATGTGTTGTAGAATTTAATGCAGAATGGAATAAAGATAATAGTGTTACTTGGTTAGATGGGTTGGTGAATTGTGGGGTAACTAGAATCCTGATAACAGATGCCAAAATGTTGGAAGAAGTAAAAATGAAATATAACATAACAATCATGCCAACTGTAATTGTTTATAACGGAAAAGAAATTAAAAGATTCCAAGGGTGTTTAAAGTTTAAGATAAAAGCAAAAAGAAAAGATGTACAGGAGATAATCAATAAAGCACTTTAATTATGAATATACTAAGTAAAATATTTTCTGCTGGAGCTACCGAACTTGTTAAGGGTGTTGGTGAAATCGTAGATGATTTACATACATCTGGAGAGGAAAAGCTTGAGGCTGAACAAAAGATTAAAGAATTATTATCTAATTACGAAGTTGAATTAGAAAAAGAAATTACATCAAGATGGGAGTCAGACATGAAATCAGACTCTTGGTTGAGTAAAAATGTAAGACCCCTAACGCTTATGTTTTTAGTTGTATCAACTGTTTTAATGGTGTTTGTTGATGCAGGTACTATATCATTTGTGGTTGATGAAGACTGGAAAGACCTGTTAAAAATGGTTCTGATTACCTGTATTGGAGCATACTTTGGTGGTCGTTCATACGAAAAAATTAAGAAATAGTTGTAATTAAGTTTTATTTTTGTATGTTTGCATAAACAAAAACAAAATGAAACAATACAGACCACGCTTAACTAAAAGTGAGAATGACATGCTTCAGTCTCATAGAAATGGAAATAATGTAGGTATAATAGGAGATACTCATGAGCCTTTTTGCCACCCTGAATATAAAAACTTCTGTTATGAGGTTTTTTCTCGTTTTGGGGTATCAGAGATAGTGCATATTGGAGATGAGGTGGATAACGCAGCCCTATCATACCATGAATCAATGGTGGAAATGCCAAATGCAGAAAGTGAATCTGAACAGGCCCAGAAAGCTATGGAGAAGTGGTATGAAACATTCCCAGATGTAAAGGTTTGTGTGGGTAATCATTCAGCCTTACCGTTTAGAAAAGCAACTACAGCAGGAATACCTAGTAAATTCTTAAAAACTTACGAAGAAATTTGGAACGCACCAGATGGTTGGAAGTGGGATTTAGCCTGGGAGATAGATGGAGTTCTTTATGAGCATGGAACTGGTAGTAGTGGTATTTCAGGAGCAAGAAACAGAGCACAAGCAAATAGACAATCAACAGTTGTAGGTCATTCACATTCTTTTGGAGGGGTTTCATATATGGCGAGCCGAAACGATATTATATTCGGCTTAAATGTTGGGTGTGGAATAGATGTTGACCACATGGCTTTTAGTTATGGAAAGAACTTCCCTAAGAAGCCCACTTTAGGGTGTGGAGTGGTTATTGATGGAGGTCGCACAGGTATTTTTGTGCCAATGGACTTAGGCAGAAGAAACCTTTATAAGTTTTAATCATCAAATGTACGCTAACTTTACCTTTATAGGTATAAAGTTCCCAAAACTTCCTAGATATATAAGATAAAATGCGTTTGATTGCATTAAGCAATCTCGTTTGTAGTTTGTTTTGTTTATGTTTTTATATCTTCTCAAGAATAAAGGGGGCTTTCTGCCCTCTTTTTTCGTTTCCGTTTATCCCATCAAATGTACGCTAACTTTCCTTTTATGTGTGTGCGTGTGTGCGTTCATATATACCCTCCCCTTAAAATTCCTTATTTAGAATGATTATAAATTACTGATTTATAGCAAATTAACTATCAATATGTTTGGTGGTCTTAATTATTATTCGTTTCATTACCATATAACTAATTAAAACAAAACAAATGAAAGTAAAAATAATGCAAAGAAGTGTATATCATAAATACGCTGAGATAGAAGTAGAAGTGCCTGAGATACACGACTATAATAATATGCAAGAGTATCTAATTGATAATGAAGATTTATATACTGATGAGATAGATGAGAAAATATCAAACGCAAGATATGAGTTTGGATTTGGATTAGAAAATGATGGAGGGTTAGATGAAAAAGATAACGAAAGTGAATGGAGGTTTGATATTGTAGGGAAAAATTATGGAGGACACTTATAAAAATTCAGACACCCCTGACAATAATAATAATAAATATAGGGTAAGACCTACATAAAGCGTTTAATTTTTCAGAAGGGGGTGGTAAAAGGGGGGAGTGGTTTCCCCCCTGATACAAAAACTAAAACTAATAACTAAAACTAAATAAAATGAAAAAGAAAAATTTATTACAAGAATGGAAACAAGTGCAAGAAAACTATTATAATTATTTTGATGTAGATGAATTGCAAAAATTATATATTGAATGGTTTGATGATTACGAAACCCCTAGAATGAGCAAAGATGAAATGATAGAAGAACTAATAGAAAGCGAGTTAGATTTTAGGAGAGATGATAGTGTTGAGGATTTAAAAGAAACTATTGAGCATATCAAAAGTTTATCAGTAATTTAATAACTAAAAATAAAACAAATGGGAAAACTAGGGCAAAAGATTGAGCATATAGATAATGCTACAAATGAAATAATGGATAAGATAAGAGATTATTTTTGGCACGAACATAGTATGGATTTAGAGGATTACTTTCCTAACTTTATGGCTACACCGAATGAAGTACAAAGAAGTGCTGATGATGAAATTTACTCAATAATACATAACCAATTAAAAAAAATAATATGACAATAGAAGAAAAAGTATTAAGGAATGTAATGGAAGATATGGAAAAAGAAGTTGAGGTATTTGAAAAAGTATATGAGAAAGATGATGACTTTTATAGTGATTACTCTAACATATCTTATACAATGAACTTAAATAGTGTGGCAAGAATTAAAGAAGTGTTATTTAGAATGAGTATAAATAACAAAGAAAGTGCCTAAAACATTTGGTGGTATGGATTATTATTCGTTTCATTATAATATACAATAACTAAAAACAAACACTATGAAAAATTCAGCACAATGGGAACACTTAATACTTAAAAACAAAAACGAACCTCAATATAAACTGCAAAGATGTAGATTTATGGGACAATGGGTAATACTTGACCAAAAGACATATACTTATATTGATTTTCAATTTGATAGAGAGGGTACTAAAATAAATATGCTTGAAGATTTACAAATTAAAGTAGATAACCTTAATAAACAAAAACAAACAAAATGAGAGAAAATGAATTTATAACAAGATTAGAAAATGTAGATGTAAGTATCTATGGATTTGAGAAGTGGAAAGGTAGAGATGATAATAATGATATATCGGCAGTTGCAGTTATACATTGGGATTTTTATACTGAAATGAGAAGTTGGGGAGTTAAGGATATAGGTGCTTATGCTACTTATGTGCATATTGAATTTGAAGTAAGTTGGTGGAATGAAAATGATGAAGAAGAAATAGAGGAATACTCTATTGATAGTGAAGATGGAGGAAGAAAGGATTTAATTAAGTGGGAGATTGAAACTGAAATTGATATGAAATTAGGAGATTGTATTTGCCCCCAAGATGTAGAGGTAGATTATGAAACTAAAACAATAACTATTAACTTTTAAATAAAACAAAATGGAAAACAAACTAAGAAAAAGATTAAAATTAAGTGTAGTTAAATTCTCTTTTAAGAAAAAGAATGGAGAAACAAGGTATGCTACTGGCTCAACAAATATAGATATGCTAAACATAGTGTTTGGGCTTAATTTAAAGAGCTTTAAGGAAGAAACTAATAGAGATGGGATAACTACCTACTATGATATTGAAAAGAGGAATTGGAGAAGTTTAAGAGATGAAAGTTTAATTGAAATTATAAATAACTAATTATGAATATAGATGAATACAAGTTAAGCAACCCTATTGATGATGGAATAGGCAGTGATATGGTAAGTAATTGTTGTGGCTCAGATATTGTTGAGGGCGAATTGAGTAATTGTTGTGGGGCGAAATTTTGGGTAGGAGATATTTGTAATGATTGTAGAGAACACGCTGATAGAGATGAAGTTTGTTGTGGGGAGTGTGGAGATATGTGTGATGAGATTGAGGAATACGAATACAAAGAACAACAAAGGGAAAACGCACAAGAGATGGATAGAGATGGCGAAAAAGATGAAAACTAATAATAACTAAAACTAAATAAAATGAAATTAGAATTAAACGAACACGAATTAGATTATCTAACAATGGTAATAGAACAAAATTTAGAGGACTTAAACGGAACGGAAGAAGATGAATTTTTCGCTGAAATGTTAGAAGATTTATACTCAAAACTAATTGTATTAACTAAAACTAAATAAAATGGGATATAGAAGCAAAGTAATTATGGGAGTAAAAAATGGTAAACTATCAAATAAATTTGATGAGATATTAAAAAAGCACGACTTTAAAACGGAAGACCATTCTTCTGATTATCTAAAAATACATACTGAAAATGATGGAATGAAATTTTATACTTTTGATTATATAAAATGGTATGAGGGAGATGATTGGTGTGGGGATATTATGAAATACTTAGAAGAAGTAGAGGAAAATGATAGACAGGACTATCTAAGGAGGGAAAGAGAAAATGATGAAACCTATGTGCCTGATAATGCTTTTTGTGTAGGTCTTGGAGAAGAGGGGGAACTACATTCTGAGGTAGGAGATTATTGGGATTTTGTAGATGTAGTTAGAGATATTAACTTAATAGATTAAAAATGATAGAAAGAGAAATTACAATTAAGATTAGAGTAGATGAGAAAATTGCTGAAAAAGAAAATACATTTCTCAATTACAATATAGGTTATTATATGGATAAAAATAATAAAAGAAAATATGATGTAGAGGAATTTATATCTTACCTAATAACCCATTTAGAAACCGATACTGAAATGGAAGGGAAACCATTTAACCACCTGAAAGAATGGGGGTATGATGTATTTTGTACAACCGACTAATAACTAAAACTAAATAAAATGAAAGTAATACACAAAACATATATAGATAATAGTAGATTTATGGAATTTATACACGAAATGGCTACTCAATTAACGGAAATGAATTATGGTGCTGATACCTTTGTTAATCCGACTAATTTTCAGCCCATAGATGAGCCACGATTTTCGGAAGAAGCACAAGATTTTTTCAATGAAACTTATGATGAATATGAAATGATGGCAAATAATATAATGGGAGTTTATAGTGATAGTGATGAAAAAAAATAAAACAATATAAATAAATTAACTAAAAACAAATAAAAAAATGGAAACGAAAAAAATGTTGGAAGATTTAAGGGATTATGGTGCAGAAATTACTGAAATTAAGATTAAAGGTGCTTTAATGTTTCAGGTTAGGGATAATGGAATATGGGGATTTGCTGAGAATGAACCTGATATGATTTTAGACAAAGATGATTTAGAAGATTTGCACGAAAACTATATATTTTAATATGAAGAAATTAACGAATATACAAGAACTGATACTGATAGTTTTGGCTTTTTGCCTACTTATGTATTGTTGTTATGGAACTATTAACTAAAAAAAGAAAATATGCAATTAAATGAATTTAAAGACAAATTAGGTGATATGTTAGGTGATAAACACATAAATATACCTGATAACTTAATAGCTGAGAAAGGATTGACTGAAAAAGAAGTTGTTGAGATTGTAAGATTATGGTATATCAACGGAATGTATGCTGATATACTGCAAAACGAACAAGGGCAAGAGTTAGATGAGGTATGTGCTGATATATTGTCTTCAAATGTACGCTAAAAACCCTTTTAAGCAACAAATGTACGCTAAATAACCTTTTATTAACTAAACAAATAAAATATGTGGGATATAATAATGATTTTTTTCTTTATCTTCTTTGTGGTTTTGGGTATATACCACGAAACTGGTAGGATATAAAACATAAGACAAATTATAATAAAAAAAAACGATATTACCAAGTTTTTGAGGTATTAAATTCATTTTACTCTAGTGTAATTAAAAAAGTGCCTTAAAAATTTGGTATTGTCAAAAATAAGTTGTCTATTTACTATATAACTAATTAAAACAAACAAAATGAAGACAATAATAAAAAAGTATATTAAAAAATATGGATATACTCCTAGTATTCTTGAATTACATAATTTATATACAAGGGGGATTTTAAGGTTATCGGATAGTGAAGAAAATACCTTAATAAAACAATATAATAACTACCTAGAGTTAGGTTATTACAATTATCATTATAATTAAAAAAACAAACAAACAAAATAAAAAACTATGAAGACAAAAGAATATAGACAAGGACAATTAAAGCAAATTAAGATAGATGGATATAAGTTGGCTCAAAATGAGGTAGATTATTATAAGGTAGGTATTAAATTTTGGGACTATGAAAATAATTCTACTAATCAGTTGGCAATAACAAATAAAGAGTATAATCAGATAAAAGAAATTTTATTTAAAAATAATAGGTAAAAAATTAGGATAAGTCAATTATTTGTTGTCTATTTATAATATACTAACAAACAAAAACAAACAAAATGAAAAATTACACAAAAGAAGAGTGCCATACTTTATATTTAGAATGGCTCAACAATTATTTAACTGATACTTTATTTGCCGAACACTATCAGTTAAGTATTACTGAAGTTGAAAACATATTGGATATTGGTAGAAAAGAAAATAGAAAGATAAAGGAGAAAATTTACCAAGAAAGTGGTAAAATAGAACAAAACAATAAACCTTTATTATATTCTTACTTAAACAAAACAAAATAATAACTAAAAACAAACAAAATGAAAAATTTAAGAGAAAAAGTAGTAGGTGCTGTAATTAGACAAGAATTAAGCCATAGGGGGGGTGGTATTGAAATTAACTTAGGAGTGTTCACAGGTAGTTGGGAGGGCGAAAAAATGAGTGCTTATCAGAATTACCTAGGTGGTGGAATGTTAGGTTCTATACAGAACGATTGTACGATAGGTAATTGGAAGAATACTAGGTTGGTTGGAGTATCATTGGCAGATATAGGAGAGGAATTAAAGAGGTATATGCACGAATTAACTAATCATTCTGAAGATGAATGGGAGTCCCAAAGTTATGAGGATAACCAAAGAATGAGTGCATCAGCTTATTAAAATTTGTTTGTTTGTTTGTAAAGAGGGGGGAGAAATAATCTATTTTGTCGTAAAATAAATTTTTCCCCTCTTTTTCTTTTATAAGGTTAAATGTACGCTAACTTTCCTTTTATAAGGAGAATTATTTTTCAAAATTACATAGACAAATGTACGCTAACTTTCCTTTTATACATAGGGGATTGACCCCCTTATTTAGACTCATTCTAAATAACAAGATTGTTAATAACTTTTTGTTGTTTTGTTTGTTTATGTAAAAAAATTTGTTATTCGTGTATGCGTTCATTTCTATTAAAAAAATTGTATTACAACCTATGCGAAAATAAAAGCATAAAAGCAAATTAAAAACAAACTATTTTTGTTATTTAGAATGATTATAAACTAGCATATTAAGTAAAAAAAGTGCTATTTTGTTTGGTGGCTTAATTTTTGCTTGTATCTTTGCACTATAATTAAACAAACAACTAACTAAAAATAAACAAAATGAAAACAAAACAAACAACAACAACAAAAGAAACAAACAAAGTAATTACAACCTTAATAGATATTATATATATATCAGGTTTCTTATCTTTAGTAGCTTTTACACTTTTACAAATTATAAATAATTAAAAATGAAAATAACAAACTATACAAGGCAAAACGGACTAAAAATTTACACTTTAGAGTATAACAATAAACCAATTTTATCTAGTAGTAATATAGACAAAGTAATAAAAGCAAAAGAAAACATTCTTTATGCTAGTTATAATAAAAGAGAAAACCACAAAACAAACTAAAAACTAAATAAATAAAACTAAATAAAACAAACAAATGAAAACAACAAACAACAAACAAACAACAAAGATAGTAGAAGCATTTAAAAATAGCGTTTTCCAATTAGAGTTAGGTAATACAGGAAGAAGTGAGTTAAAATTATCTGAAGCATTAACACTTTTTAAAAAAGACTATGCAAAAGAAAACACAAATGGCTATAATTTACTAGCTTATATAATAAGAGACTATTTGATATATCCGTTAAATTGTGAACCTTTGCACAATAATAAATTAAATAGTTTTGACAAAGTGAATAATTTAATAGTACATATATTAACAAACAATTTAATAAAACAAAGATAAAACAAACAACAAATAATAATTAAAAACAAACAAATGAAAACAAAAACAAAAAATTTAAGAAGTAGCAACGGCAATTTTGTAGCTAACCAATTTGAAACAATACAAACAAAAAAAGACTATTGCAAACATATTTTTCAGAGTTATGATACAATAATAGCCACAATAGAATATAAAAACAATAGTAAAAAGGTATTATTAGACAATAACGCTTTAAATTATAGCCGTACAACATCAAAATACTTATATCAATTTATGTTGATGAATAGGCAAGAAATAGAAAAAGAAATAAAAGAAAACAAAATAAAACTAACTAACCTAAATAAATAAACAAA
>TARA_R110000850_G_scaffold109659_1_pt1 | contig 39146 bp, 39 predicted proteins | sample TARA_R110000850 | Tara Oceans TARA_R110000850 (sample SAMEA4397586) | marine metagenome | biome: Polar Biome; feature: [SRF] surface water layer (ENVO:00010504); material: water (ENVO:00002006), including particulate matter (ENVO:01000060) such as... | depth 5 m
CATATATCCCCTCTAAAGCGGGTGCAAATATATAACGGATTATTAGATATCCTAACGAAATAGTGCAAAAAAAATCAAAAAAAAGGAAGTTAAATTTTAACTTCTTGATTCTGACCATTTTCTTATTCCGTTATTTTTTTGGGAACTACTAAGATACAAAAATTAATTTAAATACCAAGACTCAAATTTGTTATTTTGAACTACTGCTCCATTTATCAGCCAGCTCAAAATAGTCAATGGGCTCTGCAGGTAGTTGCAGGTCCAAAACCCCTTCCTGAAAACTTCGCTGTAATATATCTTCAATTAAAAAGTCTTCTTTTACCTGATCCGGGCGGAATTCAGATTTTAAAGAAATATCAAACATACTTGCTGTCGTGTTGTACCAAAAGGCCCTCCATCCTGTCCTAAGGTCCTTTATAAGATCAAAAGCAGTCTCGCCTGTCTGCCGGTGGATAAGTTTCACCAATATACGCCCTTCACTTCTTGTCAATTTTTTTAGCTCATCTGTAAACTCGCCTTCTATATAGTTTTGAATTCTTTTGGTGTATATTCTTTTTTCCCTGTTGGTCTCCAGCGACTCCAGTCTTGTATTCATCGTGTAGAGACGGTCAGCGGCCAGTCTTGCATAAGGGTATACTTTTCGGGTCCTGCGACGCAAAATCAAATAGCTGCGACGATCTTCCTTTGATTTAAACTTTAACTTACTCAACAAAACAACCTCATCCAAATCAATATGTTGACGCGACACCGTGTCACCATCTATAATCATATAAATGTATTCAGTAGTATCGGTTTGATGATAATGGTATGCGTCATCTTCCTGGGAAAACCCCATAAAATGAGCGGTTAATAAAAACACTATCGTTAAAAGTATCTTTGACATTAAAATAATATTTCGCGTTTGTGTTTCCACTTTAATCCAAAATTGTTCCAAAATTACATAATTAGGTGATTCGAGCTATTAAATTCTTATTAATATTGGTATTTTTACACTTAAAATAACAAACAATGGCAAAATCAATACTGAACAAAAAATCCCTTACCTTTTTAGAATCCTATTTAAACAATGCTGCACCTACAGGATATGAATCGGGCGGGCAAAAATTATGGATGGATTACCTTAAACCATACGTAGATGAATTCATCACAGACAATTATGGTACTGCTGTGGGAGTCATAAACCCAAAAGCTTCATACAAAGTGGTTATCGAAGGACATGCCGATGAAATCTCCTGGTATGTAAACTATATCACAGACGATGGTTTGATCTACGTTATCAGAAACGGTGGCAGTGACCATCAAATTGCTGCTTCAAAGAGAGTAAATATACATACCAAAAAAGGGATTGTCCAGGGGGTCTTTGGCTGGCCGGCAATACATACCCGAAAAAACAAAGACACAGACAAAGAACCATCCCCCAGACTTGACAATATATGCATTGATGTGGGCTGTTCAAACAAGGAAGAAGTTTTAAAACTGGGGGTTCACGTGGGTTGTGTAATTACATATCCTGATACTTTTTTTATTTTAAACGAAAATAAGTTTGTGTGCCGTGCACTTGACAACAGAATGGGTGGCTTTATGATTGCAGAAGTAGCACGCCTGCTAAAGGAAAATAAAAAGAAACTTCCCTTTGGCCTTTATATCACAAATTCCGTTCAGGAGGAAATCGGGTTGAGAGGTGCCGAAATGATTACCCAAACCATAAAACCCAATGTTGCCATCGTCACTGATGTATGTCATGATACCACAACGCCCATGATTGAAAAGAAAACTGAAGGCGAAACAAAAATTGGTGACGGTCCTGTCATATCTTACGCACCTGCGGTTCAAAATAATTTGCGGGAACTTCTTATCGAAACTGCTGAAAAAAAGAAAATTCCGTTTCAGCGAATGGCCTCTTCACGCTCCACCGGAACTGATACAGATGCCTTTGCATATAGTAATGGCGGAGTGCCTTCAGCATTAATTTCTTTACCTCTTCGTTATATGCATACTACTGTTGAAATGGTGCATCGCGAAGATGTTGAAAATGTCATTAAACTTATATATGAATCATTGTTGACAATTAAAGAAAATCAATCGTTTAACTATTTTGACTGAAATCAATAGTGTATTGTAATCAAAAAAGTGGGTTGGTTTATAAACTAACCCACTACAACTTAAGTTTCTGAACGTATAAAGTAGTGGTCATAAAACGTATAGCACATATTTTTTTTATTGTCCTCTGGGCTGAATCATCCATTTCTCAAAACATTTCAGAAGCTGATGCATTTACAGACTTCATAACACCTGAGATTCTAGTGGGTAAGCTTATGCCCTCCAATACCGGTTTTCCTGAACTTGGAATTCAAAAAACATTTTTTTTAAGCTTTGGTTCCTTCAATACCAAAACACATAAAGAATGGTCTTACAGACTAAACTATCCTAAAACCGGACTTAGTATTGGCTTTTCAGATCTGGGAAATTCAAATGATGTGGGAAACGCGTATATTTTTATGCCGTTTGTTGAATTTGATTTGTTTAACAAAAACAGATACAAACTTCATTTTGGATTTGGAGGTTCTTATCACAACAGACAATATGATATACGCCTCAACCAATTCAATAAAGGCATTACCACAGAGTTTAGCTGGGCGTTCAGAATGTTTGGTTACTATAATTTGAGTCAAAACAATACAACAACCACAAGAATTGGAATAGGCTACCTGCACCATTCAAACGGGCATATCAAATTGCCCAATCAGGGATTAAATTCTTTTTTAGTGAGTTTATCGCTTGAACAGAAATACAATAAAAACGACTATACCACTCCTCAGTATCCGGTTGAAAACTTCAATCGTTCCAGTTACAATTATTTTTCAGCACGTGCAGGTATAGGTCAAAATGTACTTTCTGAAATTTATAACGATAAAAAAGAAGTCTATGCAATTGCACTCTCCTATGGAAAGGTAATCAATAAGACCTACTCTTTTGGAGGTGGAATTTACTACCGCTTTTATGAACATTACTACCAATATATTAAAAACGAAGAAATGCTGGTATTGGAAGACTACCCTGAACTCAAGGAAAATGCAATTTTAAACGCCTCCACTTTTGGTGTTTTTGGTTCAGGTGAATTGTTGCTCAACCACATCGGCATTGAATTTCAGCTGGGGCTTAACATCTATAAACCTTTCTACAAAGTAGACTGGCGCCTCAATCAGGGATATGTTTTTATAGCTTACGATGATGAGGACGAGCCCTACATCGCTGTGAAGTTGGGCGAGCTGGATTCTTATTATAAAATCAAAAAAACAATCTCCAGCAGACTGGGACTTAAATACTATCTCAAACCTACTGATGAGGTACCTGTGCATAACTTTTACATTGGTGCGCATCTAAATGCTAATCTAGGTCAGGCAGATTTTGGTGAGTTAAGCTTTGGATATGTTTACAATTTTAATTTTAAAGGGAGTAATTAACGTGTAGCAAAGTATGCAGCAACATTTTTTTCTATCCTTTCTGAAATATCAGAAACATCTGCTTTGACAAAAGTTTCACCGGTTATTTTTTCATAAAGTTCAATATACCTTTCAGAAACAGCTTGTACATACTCATCGGGCATAAATGGAACCTGCTGCCCTTCCTTGCCCTGAAAACCGTTTTGAATCAACCATTGCCTCACAAATTCTTTGGAAAGTTGCTTTTGGGTTTCTCCCATATTTTGTCTTTCCTGATATCCTTCTGCATAAAAATAACGAGAAGAATCTGGTGTATGGATTTCATCGATTAAGACGATTTTACCCTCTTTGGTTTTGCCAAATTCATATTTGGTATCCACCAGAATGAGCCCGCGTTGTGCAGCAAGTTCACTGCCCCTTTGAAACAGTTTTCTGGTATAATCCTCCAGGATGTTATAATCTTCCTCTGAAACAATTCCTCTTTTTAAAATTTCTTCCCGTGAGATGTCTTCATCATGTTCACCGGCTTCAGCCTTTGTGGCAGGGGTAATGATGGGTGACGGGAACTTGTCATTCTCTTTCATCCCGTCAGGCATAGGGACACCGCAAAGCATTCTCTTACCTTCCTTATATTCACGTGCGGCATGTCCGCTTAGGTAACCCCTGATGACCATTTCCACCATAAATGGCTCACAAGCATGGCCTATCGCCACATTGGGATCAGGTGTGGCAATAAGCCAGTTGGGAACAAGATCTTCTGTAGCCCGCATCATTTTAGTAGCAATCTGATTGAGGATTTGTCCTTTGAATGGGATTCCTTTTGGCAAAACAACATCAAAAGCACTGATGCGGTCTGAAGCAACCATCAGTAAAACATCATTCTCAAGGGTATATACATCACGTACTTTTCCGTGATAAACTTGTTGCTGTCCCGGAAATTTAAAATGGGTTTCTGTAACGGTATTGTTCATTTATTCTACGTTTTCTATGGCCTTATATGCAGAAATCACTTCCTTGACCAGTTTATGCCTGATCACATCTTTATCATCTAGATAAATCATGCCCACTCCTTTGACATCTTTAAGAACAAGTAATGCTTCTTTTAAACCTGAAATCACCCGGCGCGGCAAGTCAATCTGTCCCGGATCACCGGTAATCATAAACTTTGCGTTTTTACCCATCCGCGTTAAAAACATTTTCATCTGCGCATGGGTGGTGTTCTGAGCCTCATCAAGTATCACAAACGCATTGTCGAGCGTACGGCCGCGCATAAAGGCCAGCGGTGCAATTTGTACAACTCCCTTTTCAATATAGGAGGCAAGGGTTTCGTGAGGGATCATATCCCGCAATGCGTCATATAAAGGTTGCATATAAGGGTCCAGCTTTTCTTTTAAATCCCCCGGAAGAAAACCCAGGTTCTCACCGGCTTCCACTGCGGGACGGGTAAGGATGATGCGTTTTACCTGCTTTTCTTTTAATGCTTTAACGGCCAGTGCTACACCGGTATAGGTCTTTCCGGTACCTGCTGGGCCCACGGCAAACACCATATCGTTTTTGCGCATTAAATCAACCAGTTTACGCTGATTGACAGTAATGGCTTTAACCTGTTTGCCTCCCACACCGTGAACCAAAACCTCGCCGCTACTGTCTGAGGTTTCATACTCTTCCCTGTTTTCGCTGGTGAGGATTCTTTCGATTACATTTTCATCAAGCTTGTTGTACTTGACAAAATGGTCCATCAACATGCTGAACTTTTTGTCAAATTCTTCAAGCAAGTCCTCATCACCAAAAACCGTAAGGCGGTTACCCCTGGCGACTATTTTGAGTTTGGGATAATACTTTTTTAATAAGTTGATATTTGAATTTTGTTGCCCAAACAATTCACTGGGACTTATCTCTGTAATCTCTAGAATAAGTTCGTTCAAAAGCAGTTGATTTATTTTAAGAAATGTCTTTTATAATGATTAAGTTTGTACTACAAATCTAATGTATTTTTATCGTTACCTCAACGGTTTGAAGTTAAAAAAATATCAACAATCCACCTATGCCCATAATTACCCTGACTACTGATTTTGGAGAGAAAGACCACTTTGCCGGCGCGGTTAAAGGAGCTATTTACAGTGAGTTGGAAGATGTTAAAATTGTTGATATCTCTCATTCGGTATCACCATTTCACCTCGGGGAGGCCGCTTACATCGTTCAAAATGCATACAGAAGCTTCCCAAAAGGAACCGTTCATATCATCGGGGTTGACTCTGAACTCACCCCTGAAAACAAACACATTGCCGTTTTGCTGGATGAACACTATTTCGTCTGTGCAGACAATGGTATTATTTCTTTGATCACAAAAGAACTTCGACCCCAGAAAATTGTGGAAATAAACATTCACGACAGGGTTCTGGGTGACTTTCCGGTACTGGATGTTTTTGTAAAAGTGGCCTGTCACATCGCCCGAGGCGGAACGCTTGATGTCATAGGGAAAGAAATCCCGGAGGTTAAAGAACTTAAAGGCATCCCACCCATTATCAGTACTGATGGAAACCAAATTATAGGCAATGTTATTTACATTGATAACTATGGCAATGTGGTAACCAATATTACCAAGAAATTATTTGAGAAAACAGGCAAAGGCAAACCCTTTGTTGTTACGGCACGCACAGTAAAGTTCAGGGAAATTCATTCCAAATACAGCGAAGCCATTAACTTTGACCTGCCTCCCGAAAAAAGGGAAGAGGACGGTAAAAAACTTGCCATCTGGAACGCCTCAGGATATCTCGAGCTGGCCATTTACAAAAGCAACCCCCAAAGCGTGGGAAGTGCTTCTACCCTATTCGGACTTTATTACAGAGACACAGTTACCTTAAATTTTGAATCATAAGCTTTAAAAAATGCTTATCCGAATCGTAAAAATGGAGTTTGCTCCTGAAAAAGTGAGCGAATTCCTTGAAAATTTTGAAACAGTTAAAGAAAATATCAGGAACTTCCCGGGGTGCAAGCACCTGGAACTCTATCGCGATAAAAACAACGACAACGTCTTTTTTACCTACAGCAAATGGGAACATGAGTCAGACCTCGAAAATTACAGGAACAGCGATTTGTTTAAAAAAGTATGGAGTGAAACCAAACCCAAATTCATACAAAAAGCCGCTGCCTGGAGTGTGGATGTATTGCACACCTTGTAAAGATACTTTCCTGCAAAGGTTTAACTAAGCACTTCCCGCATCGCTTTCGCTTTTAGCAGGCACTCTTCATATTCTTTTTCGGGCTGTGATAAGGATGTAATGGCGCTTCCCACAGAAAAACTGAGGTATTTGTTTTCTTCATTATAAAGGATACTTCTTATAATTACATTAAAATCTGCATAACCTTCAGGAGAAATATAACCCACAGAACCACTGTAAAGGCCGCGCTTGGTTTCTTCAAGTGCTTCAATTATTTTCATCGCACTGGTCTTGGGGGCGCCGGTCATACTGCCCATCGGGAAGGTGGTTTTTAATACATCTGTGATGGTGGTTTGTTCTGACACCGTTGATGTGATGGTGGTAATTAATTGATGTACCTGTTTAAAGGTGTACAACCCGCAAAGTTCATCCACGGAAACACTGCCTATGGTCGCTGTGCGCGAAAGGTCATTGCGCACCAGGTCAGTAATCATAATATTTTCAGAACGCTCTTTGGGGTCTGCTTTCAGGGCTTCGGCCAGGGCGGTGTCTTCCTCAAGTGAGTCTGCCCTGCGTGCTGTACCCTTGATGGGCTGTGAGATAATCTTCTGCTTTTCCTTTTTCAGATACCGTTCCGGTGAAGCCGAAAGCAAATAATAGCTTTCCAGTTTTACAAAGGCAGCAAAGGGCGGTGCCGAAATGGTATTGAGTTTTTCAAATGTCTCAAAAGGATCAATAACAGCATCTTCAGCAAAAAACTCCTGACAGAAATTGGCTTCATATATATCCCCCAACTGAATATGCTGAAGCATCTTTTCTACTTTCGTAATATAGGCTTCCTTTGAAATGCGGGAATGTATACTTGGTTTCTTTCCTTTCGTACTTTCGGCTTTAAATGACATTATTTCTTTAATGTCGTCTTCCATCTCATCAGCAACAAAATGGAGGTAGTGAAGTTCCAGTTTATCCTCGATTATCAAAAAGAGTTTTTTCGGCTGAAAGAAATAAAGGTCAGGAAAATGCAACCCGTCAAAATTACCCGATGTAAGGGGTTCCAGATCATTTTTTAAGTCATAGGTAAGGTAACCAAAAATCCAGTCACCGGTTGTGGTTCGGTATTCTTCAAGTGTATCAAAAGCCCCTTGATAATCTGTTTTTACAGAGGTGAGCGCATCCACCGCAAGCAGATGATCAAAAGAAGGGTATCGCCTGTTAGGAAAGTTGTCATCCGCATTTGAGTCCAGCCAAACCACCTCCTGAAACTGTCGTGACCAGTGGAGTAAATGGGACTTAAATTCACTTGCATCGTCTAAAGCTATATGTTTTATGGTGCGCAATTACTGACTTATTTGATGTTCAAAATTCTGAAGTACATCGGTAAATCCAAGTGCAAGGATTTCATCGGTTATAATGTTTTCTTCTATGGAAAAATTACTGTTGAATGATGGAAAACTAAAACTTTCAATCACTTCACCGCCATACCTTGGAATCCTTGACTTGACATATTCAAAGGACGCAGCCCCGCCCCTGGCACCACTGGAAGTGCTCATAAGCAACACCTGTTTCCCATCTAAAAATTTATACTCAATGCGGGAAAGCCAGTCCAGTACATTTTTAAAAAAAGCAGAGGGTCCGCCATTATGCTCGTTTACAGAAATTATCAAGGCATCTGCTTCTTTGATTTCGTTTAACAACATACGCAAATTGACACTAAAACCCTTTTCCCTTTCGATATCCTCACCATACATATCCAAAGGATAATCTGTTAACTTTATATGCCTGACTTCACTAGCAGTCATTTGGGAGGCAGCAAAATTCACCAGTTTTTGATTGATGGAGTTACTACTGTTGGAACCGGCAAATACTAAAACCTTTTTCATCTTACTTTTTATTTCAAAAGTACCTAAAATTTATGAAAACACATTTTTCAATTCCAAAGAGTCTCTGTTAAATAAGAAATCCTTCCTTTTATGAAACACGCTAATTTCAAAGGAACATTAAATTAGTTTACCTTTGCCGTCTAAATAGTTTGTATTTTGACTTTTGATGATTTAAATTTAAGTACCCCGCTGCGAAACGCAATCTCAGATTTGGGATTTGTAACCCCCACACCCATTCAGGAAAAATCCTTTTCCGTAATTATGTCGGGTCGTGATATGGTAGGAATTGCCCAGACAGGAACCGGGAAGACAATAGCCTATATGCTGCCCATTCTCCGGTTACTTCCATTCTCAAGACAGGAGAATCCCAGAGTATTGGTGCTGGTCCCCACACGCGAACTCGTTCTGCAGGTTGTTGAAGAAACCGAAAAACTCGCTGCATATTCAAACCTGAGAATTCTGGGTGTCTATGGCGGTACAAACATCAACACACAGAAAAAAGCAATCGCTGAAGGCCTCGATATCATTGTGGCAACTCCCGGAAGGTTGTATGACCTCGCACTTAGCAGGGTCCTGCAACTGAAGTCCATCCAAAAACTGGTTATTGACGAAGTGGATGTGATGCTGGACCTGGGTTTCAGGCACCAGCTGGTAAACATCTTTGACATTCTCCCCAAACAGCGCCAAAACATCTTGTTTTCTGCTACCATGACAGAAGATGTGGAAGAACTGCTCTCGGTCTTCTTTAAAAACCCCGAAAAGGTTTCTGTCGCGCTGAGCGGCGAACCCCTTAAAAATATTGACCAGAGCGTATACCACGTTCCCAACTTTTATACAAAAGTGAACCTGCTGCTCACCTTGCTCTCAGACAGGGAGACGTATTTCAAGGTGTTACTCTTTGTAAAGAACAAAAAAACAGCCGACCTCCTCTTTGAATTACTGGACGAACACTTCAAAGAAGAACTCTGTGTGATTCATTCAAACAAAACCCAGAACTACCGCATCCGCAGTATCAGGCAGTTTGAAGCAGGCGAAAACCGTATACTTGTCGCAACAGATGTAATGGCACGCGGACTCGACTTTGAAAACATATCCCACGTTATCAATGTTGACACCCCCGATTATCCCGAAAACTACATCCACAGAATAGGCCGCACCGGTCGTGCGGAGCGCACCGGAAATGCAGTCGTGCTAACCACCCCCAATGAAGAAAACAACCTGGAGGCCATTGAATCCCTGATGCAACTGGAGGTTACACGCCTTCCCCTGCCGGAAAACCTTGAAATCTCTGAAAAGCTCACCTATGAAGAGCGCCCCGTTATCAAGGAAATCAACAATCCCGGCAAACGCAATAAAAATGATGAAGACGCACCGGGACCTGCTTTCCACGATAAAAAAGACAAGAACAAAAAAGAGAACCTCGGGGGCTCATACCGTCGTGAAATCGCCAAAAAATACAAAAAACCGCTTACCAAAGGTGATAAAAACTACAACCGTAGGAATAAGAAGAAATAAGTGTCATACCTTTTTTTTCAGTGCCTTTAAGCTTACAAAACACCAGGAGCAAGTAACCTGTAACTTCTCCACCCTAAATTATTTGTTCGCAGTTGGTTAACAAAAAACAGCTGTGAATGAACCATATGTTAAAAACATTTATACTTTTTCACAATATTATACAAACCGAACCTTTTTTAATATAATTTTGTTCCCTAAAACAAGACCTAAACAGTAACCTTTAAATGACACTTTTATTTATTTATCTTTCTGTAGCTTTGATTACATCTTTTATATGTTCCATCGTCGAAGCCTCATTACTCTCCACCCCTCTTTCTTATTTAAAAGCAAAACACGATCAAGGCAATAAAAATGCAACCCGTTTCATTAAATACAAAGATGATATTGACAAACCGCTTTCTGCGATTTTATCCTTGAACACCGTGGCACACACTGTGGGAGCAGCAGGCGTAGGAGCACAAGCCACTATAGTATTTGGAGATGCTTATTTTGGTATTGTCTCTGCTGTATTAACCATTCTTATTCTGGTCTTAACCGAAATTATCCCCAAGACCCTCGGTGCCAATTATACTAAAGAGCTGATGGGAGTTAGTGCCAAAACCATCCGTATCATGATGTTTATTACCTATCCCCTGGTTGTGATATCAGGAGTGTTGACACGGGCGCTTTCGCGAAAAGAAAAAGAACTTACCACCAGCCGTGAAGAAATATCGGTACTGGCAAGCATTGGTACCCAGGAAGGTATCTTTGCAGATAAGGAAAACAAAATCATCCAGAACTTAATCCGCCTGAAGAGCATCAAAATCTCTGAAATTATGACCCCGCGCATCGTGGTCGTGATTGCCAATGAAGATATGACCCTTCAGGAGTTTCTCAAGAACAAAGACTTTTTGCATTTCTCAAGAATACCCATTTACGAAGGAAACCGCGATAACGTCACCGGTTATGTCTTCCGCGAACTGGTATTTGAAAAACTGGCTGAAGACCAGTTTGACCTGAAACTCAAGGACATTCGTCGTGACATTGTCACCTTCCCGCAAAAAACCACCTTGTTCAATGCCTGGGAAGAACTGCTCAACCGCAAAGAACAAATCTCGCTTATTTCTGATGAGTACGGAGGTATGGCGGGTATTGCAACCCTTGAAGACATTATTGAAACCCTGCTGGGCTTCGAGATTGTTGATGAAAAAGACCAGGTGGAAGACATGCAGAAATATGCTATGGACCGCTGGAAAGCCAAGCAAAAGAAATACAAGATGCTTGAAGATGACTTAAAGACACCAGATTAATACAAAATTCTGCTATCAGTCTTTTAATAACAGCCTCTTACACCCTCTTTTAACGCTCTGCCTTTAGCAAGGAATCGTCGATAATTTGTATCTTGGTGTTTTTATTATTTAATGCATACCATGGACCTTTTCAGTCAGCTATCAGACCCCACTATTAACCTTTTACCACAAGACGGCGCCGTTCATTACCACGGCATCATCTTTCCTTCAACCACAGCTGATGCTTATCTGGAACGCCTCCTCAACCACATTGCATGGAAAAATGACGAGGCTGTCATCTTCGGAAAACGCATTCAAACCAAACGCAAAGTAGCATGGTATGGTGACCGTCCTTTTGAATACACCTACTCCAACACCACCAAACACGCCCTTCCCTGGACACCTGAATTGCTGGAGTTAAAAGGCGCCACCGAAAAGGAAACCGGCGAGACTTTCAATTCCTGTTTACTCAATTTGTACCACAGCGGCGACGAAGGAATGGCCTGGCACAGCGACGGTGAAAAAGACCTCAAAAAGAACGGGGCCATCGCATCCCTCAGCTTTGGCGCAGAGCGTAAGTTTGCCTTCAAACATAAAGAGACCAAAGAAACCATAGCACTCATCCTGGAGCACGGCAGTTTGCTGGTTATGAAAGGCTCTACACAAACCCACTGGCTGCACCGTTTGCCTCCCACCAAAAAAATAAGCACACCCCGTGTAAATCTCACTTTCCGTACCATAGTTTCTTAGGTATTTTGTATTTTTAAAACCTAAACAACCGGCTATGAATACATTTGTCAGAACAACCTCTGCAAACAAGGATTTTCTTCACCTTGTAAAATATCTCGATGCAGATCTGGCCATTCGTGACGGCGATGATCACGCCTTTCACGCACAATACAACAAATCAGACACTATTAAACATGTGCTTGTGGCTTACCATAACAAGACCGCTGTGGGCTGTGGAGCTTTCAAACACTATGATGCCCAAACCGCGGAAATCAAACGTATGTATGTGTCACCCGAATGCCGTGGACAAGGGATCGCCACCGCACTGCTCACCCAACTGGAACAATGGGCGCGCGAACTTACATACACACACGCCATTTTGGAGACAGGTGATAAATATCCCGAGGCCATCGCACTTTATAAAAAAAACGGCTATACCCGCATCCCAAACTACGGGCAATATATACCCATCAAAAGCAGCCGTTGTTTTAAAAAAGAACTTACTTGATATCCGCCCTATGAAAAAAGCAATTATTATAGGGGCTACTTCAGGTATGGGAAAAGAACTCTGCCAAATCCTCCTTGCAAACGATTATCAACTGGGCATTGCAGCCCCCGAAGAAGACCTGCTGGAGGTTATAAAAGCCACCGACCCCCATTACATCCATACCACCTGTTATGACGCCATTGAAGAAGAGAACACCCCGCATTTAAACAAACTCGCAGAAACCCTGGGCGGACTCGATCTGCTGGTTTTTTGTGCAGGCATTGGCAACTTTAACGGAAGCGACGGCCACAAAAAAGAAAACCAAGCCAATGAACTGAACGTTCTTGCCTTTACTGAGATCGCTTATTGGGCATACCACTTCTTTGAACAACAGGGCCACGGTCACCTTGCGGCCATCACTTCGCTGGCAGGCTTGTTTGGATACCGCAAAGCCCCTGCATACCATGCCGCCAAAGCATACCAAATCCATTACCTGGAAGCCTTGCGCCAAAAAGCCCACCGTTCCGGAAAGCCACTTTATATCACAGACATCCGGCCGGGTTTTGTGAATACCCAGATGGCCGATGAGGACGAAAAATTCCTGACACTATCCAGAGAAAGAGCAGCCCGGGAAATCTACAAAAGCATCAAACGTAAGAATACCGTGACCTACCTCTCCACCCGCTGGGCATTGATTGCCCTGGCCGTAAAACTACTGCCACGGGCACTGCGCACCCGCATGTAACACCCACCTAACAAAAATACCGCACCCTAAGGCACGGTATTCTGTAAAAGCAATGGGCTAAATCCTGAAAAGACTAAGCGCTCTCCTTTTGCGAATCAATCCAGTGGTTCACGCGTTTCTCAAGGATTTCCAAAGGCATCGCGCCACCACCCAATATGGTATCATGGAATCCTTTGATGTCAAAGTTGTCCCCCAGTTCGGTTTCTGCTTTTTCCCGCAACTCCTGTATTTTCAACATCCCTATTTTATAAGCCGTGGCTTGTCCGGGGATGACCATATAGCGCTGTACTTCAGCTTTGATGGCACCATCAGATATGGAGGAGTTTTCTTTAAAGTAAGCAATGGCATCAGCTTCGGTCCATCCTTTGGAATGCAAGCCGGTATCCACCACCAGCCTGATGGCCCTCCAGATTTCATTGACCAAACGGCCAAAATCATAATAAGGATTTTCATAACCGCCCATCTCTTTGGCCAGTAGTTCTGAATACAACGCCCAGCCTTCCACATAAGCAGTATAACGGCCTTGCGTGCGGAACTCCGGTACTGACTCCAGCTCCTGTGCTATCGATATTTGCATGTGGTGCCCCGGGTTTCCTTCGTGGTAAGCCACCCCTTCCATAGTGGTTTTGGGCATGGAGCTCATATCAGACAAATGCGCATAATAAGTCCCTGACCGACTTCCGTCAGGTGTGCCGGGGAAATAATGCTGTGGTGCACCGTCCTGTTCACGGAAAGACTCTACACGTTTTACCTCCAGGTCTGCTTTGGGAAGGATCCCAAAATAATCCGGTAACTTCTCAGTGAGTTCATCAAGATATTTTGTTGACTCATCAATATACCCCTTACGGCCTTCATCGGTATTGGGGAAAAAGAATTGCTCATCTGTGTTCACAAACACAAAGAACTCCTGCAGGCTGCCTTCAAAGCCCACTGCATCCTTAATGGCCATCATTTCTTCCTTAATACGGTCCACTTCGTTTAAACCAATGTTATGCACCTCATCAGCAGTCAAATCAGTCGTGGTAGAGGCCTTCAGACGGTAGTTGTAATACGCCTCACCGTCAGGATGCCTGCTTACACCCGTGGGTGTTGCTTCGGTATTGGGCATTTCAGCTTCCACCCAGCTAATAAGGCTATCATAAGCGGGTTTGAAGTGTTCTGTAAGAGCCTTTTTAGAGTGTGCAATCAAACTATCAGCCTCTGCTTCATCAATATCCCCTTTTTCCTTAAGGGTATTGATTTTCATATTCATATCCATCCACATAGCAGTTCCTTCCCCGGCATCTGTAAACGGCTGTCCTTCGAGAAGGGCTTTCGACTGTGTCAGCACGGTCTCAAAAGCAAATCTGGGAGGCAGTATCCCCTTTTCAGCTTGCTGTTTGGCACGCTCCAGCAGCTGGTTCATCGCGCGGTCAGAAGCTTCTATCCTGGAGATATATGCCTTCATATCAGAAAGACTGTCAACCTTGTGAAAGTTGATCATAAAGCTGGGCAGTTGGGTATGGATACCATTCATCTGGTGAAACACATAATCCATATTCTGAAATTCCCTGCCTTCCTTCATCTGTTCATATTGATACATCCACAGGTCATAGGATATCTGGTCATCAATATCGAGTGCATCATAATCAATATTTTCCTGAAGCTCTGCCACACTGGCGTCATACCACTCCAGCATTTCTGCTTCCGCCTCAAGGCTCATATCATCCAGTTGGTCATACTTGTCTTTTCTTCCCAGCATGGTAAGCTGCAGTGGGCTCCTTTGAAGGACTTCTTCATACTTGGTATCAAACCACTCATTGAGGGCTGCACTTTGATCTTCTTTTTGTTCTTCCTTTTTCTCTTCCCCGCAGGAAACCATTAAAAAGGCAATAGCCAGTACACCGAAAATCGGCAGGCGTTTTAATAATAGACTCATAAAAATATTGTTTTGGTGTTAATATGTTAGTTACCAAGTCCCGCTATAAAAGTATGCAGGCTTTGTGTACCAAATATAAAACAAATTATTTCATAAGTCTGTAAGAGCCCCTAACTAATTGATTGCCTTTACGTAAGAAGTAATATAAAACAACCCTATATGGCCAACACCTATACCCAACTACACATTCAAGTCGTGTTTGCAGTGAAATACCGTCACAGCCTGATTCAAAATCACTGGAAAGACGCGCTGTATAAATACTTGACCGCCATCATTCAAAACAACGACCACAAAGTATTACAAATCAACGGCATTCCATATCACGTCCATATCCTTATCGGATTGCGACCCACACAAGCACTGTCAGACCTTATGAAACAGGTCAAACACGACTCTACCGTGTGGATCAACACAAAAGGATTAACAACCAAAAGATTTTCTTGGCAAGAGGGTTTTGGCGCATTTTCCTATTCAAAATCACACGTTCCGAATGTCATTAAATACATCCAGAACCAGGAAGAACACCACAAGATCAAAACATTCAAAGAAGAATATGTAAACCTTCTGAAAGAGAATGATGTGGATTATAATGAGTTCTATGTATTTAAAGAGCCGGAATGATATGCGTCCCGCGCGCACATCAATCCTCACATATCGTGTGCCCAATGGCACACGATCATATTCATTATACTTTTTTTCTATCCATATCTCGTATCCACCCATAGGGTGTGCTTAACGGCACACTTTAACCTACTCATTAGATATCATTATAAGCCCTTGTCCTGTTAGGGACAACCTATGGGTTAATCAAAGCTATTATACTGTCCCGTTAGGGACAACATATGGGTAACACATCACTGTAACCATACCCCCTGTGCCGTTAGGTACAGAATATAACATGACCACCACCTCAGCAACAACCTGTAAAAACATAGCGTGTACCTAAACGGCACACTATACACTTATTATACATTTTTTCTACCTTTATATCGTACCTAACGGCACGCAGGGTTTCAGGTTTTGCTATATCATTATCTGCACCTTGCCCCATTAGGGATAACATATAGGTTACTCAAAGCCAATCCAGCAATACCCCTCTGTACCGTTAGGTACAGCCTATGACATGACTATCACCTCAGCACAAAAAAACCTTTAAAACATAAGCCCCCGATATTGCCTCTCCTCTCCTGTGTCCAAATAGTCTCACTTTATCCATCCAACACCTCATAGATATTATATTAATATCTTAAATTTGAACAAAAAATAATCCTGACGGTCTTGCATTACATTCCCTCAGGCTTACACAGCTTTCCTTTCAGCATGAAAAAATACTTCTCCCTTTTAATCATTACCCTGTGGTGCGGCATTGCCTCCACCGCACAACCAGAGGACACACAAGCTCAAGATTCGATACAAAAAACCACATTTCTTGAAAGGCTGAAATACGATGGAGCTACCATGGGCGGTGGCTTTTTTCAAACCTTTATGCGTCCGATGGAATGGCAAAAAAAGGATTTCATAATCCTGGGCGGCACACTCGCCGGCACCGGCATCCTGTATGCAACAGACCAACAAACCAGTGATTATTTCAGAGACCAGCAACAAGACGTGCCCATGGGGGTTCGTGATTTTGGATGGTACTTTGGCAATCCGCAGGTAAACTATGGCATGTCCGGCAGTATCTATGCCGTTGGACTCATTTTTGACAATGAGTGGGCACGGGAAACGGGGGTTCTTATGATTACCTCAGCAAGTGTTGCCGGTCTCATTCAGCAAGCTACCAAGTCTCTTACCGGAAGGGCTCGCCCACAGGCAGGACTGGGCAGCAATCACTTCAAACCCTTTGGCGGAACTGCTGCTTACCGCTCCTTCCCCTCTGGACACACCGTGCTGGCCGTTACCAGTATGTATGCCCTTTCCAAGCAATTCAAAAGCCCCTGGGTCAAAGGCGGACTCTATGCCATTGGAATGATACCCCCTGTTTCACGACTGTGGAACGGAGCCCATTGGCTTTCTGATGTATTCTTAAGTACAGTGCTGAGTGTGGCTGTTGTGGAAAGCGTGTATGCTTATCTTAAAAAAGGCGAGAAATACAATGTTAAAGGCCCGGAAAGACCGGAAAAGAAAATCTCCTGGAACCTTCAGCTGGGCCCCGGGCGTGTGGGTGTGGTGGGGGTGTTTTAATCTCTGTTATTCGGCCCGTTAAAGACAATTTATCAGTCGCCTCTCATAGTGCGTACCTAACGGCACGCCGGGCTTTGCATCTTGCTATATCATGATCAGTACCTTGTCCCGGCAGGGACAAACTATGGGTTACTCAAAGCCAATCCACTGTCCCGTTAGGGACAACATATGAGTAACATACCAACACAGCAACACCCCCTCAGCCGGAGACAATCAGCAACACACAACACCCTCCCATCAACATACCCGGCCCCTGTCCCGCCGGGGGCAAATGATGGCTTCCTCTTTGTCAGGAGATTCTTTGGCGCATCACCCTTCTTTGTTTCAAAAAAATTACTAATTTCACTCCCACAACCAAAAAACCAAACCCTATGAATCCCATTTTAAGAAATATCGTTGCCGTGGTCATCGGCCTTATTGGCGGAAGCCTGGTCAACATGTCCCTCATTATGATGAGTGGCAGCATTATTCCACCGCCCGAGGGCGTTGATGTCACCTCTATGGATGGCCTCAAAGAGAATATGCACCTCTTTGCCCCCAAACACTTTATCATGCCCTTCCTCGCACACGCTTTGGGAGCTCTTTCGGGAGGCTATCTGGCAGCACTTATTGCCGTAACGCACAAAATGACCTTTGCTTTTTGTGTGGGTATTTTCTTTTTGCTGGGCGGAATCGTGAATGTTTTTATCCTTCCATCCCCCACCTGGTTTACACTGCTGGACCTCATTGTGGCATACATCCCAATGGCATGGCTGGGCGGCAGGCTGGCATTGAAGAAATAAAGAACGAGACTCTCCTGAAGAAAATTTTAAACCTCCCGAGCAATTGTATCGCGTGGAACTTTAACTTCCCCAAGGTTCAATTGAGTTCATGGTTGATAACCTCTATATTTCTCCTAAAACATAGGAGAATTTACCCATTTACCCCGGCTAGTTCTCACAAATAACTTTTTTCACTATCTTAGTAGGCACACAGTCACTGTTTTAAAACAACAAACCATGAAACACCTCTACCTTATCCTTGCCCTTGCTTTTGGTCTCAACACTTATGCACAGCACCCGGAGTTGCCGGACCAAACCTGGTATATGCAGAAATTGGTGATTGATGGTACAGACCACTTCCCGCCCTCAAATGAGGAGGTTTCTTATGTGATGATTCAATTTCCTGATATCCTCCCGTTATATCTTGACACAGGGGTATGCAATTATTTTGGGGGAGAGGTTGAATTCCAGGGCATTGATTCTTTTACCATGCTCCATTATGAAATGACCTTAATAGAATGTGACCAGGTAGTTAACAGTAGTTTTGAAGGTCTATACTTCGGGTTCTTTTTTGATGCTGACTTTAACCTTCTGGAAGATCCTTTCCCTTATACCATCACGGGTAGCGGCGATGAAATGACCCTGGTTATCACCAATGTGCGGGGCGATGAGGCAATCTATGGCAACGAGCAGCTGTCAAATGCTGCGTGGGAGGCGGTACCGTTTACCCTATACCCCAACCCGGTTACTGACCGGCTCACGGTGCAAAACAATAAGGGTTCGGGCGATGGGGCTGCGCTTAGGGTACTGGATGTTTCCGGTAAGGAAGTGTTGACAGGCGTTATGGATACCGGGACACCGCAAAGCTCCCTCGACGTGGGCGCCTTGCACACCGGGATGTACTTTCTGGAACTCACCAACAGCAGGGGGAACACTCAGGTGGTGAAGTTTGTTAAGAAATGATGATTTGAGTTAAGGAATAGCGCTGGGCTTTTTCTTGCCACAAAGGCACAAAGGCGCTAAGGTTCACTAAGAAAATTATTCTCAATACTTTGTATTATAACATACCTGTGTTTCCTTTCTTGTAATAAAGATATCCTTTGTGCTACTTGGTGCCTTTGCGTCTTAGTGGCATTCCCTTTTTAAGGCTCGCTACAATATTTGTTAATAAAAAACCTAACTGAACATCCAATCTATTTTGGAAATATTCCATAACTTTGTGCTGTTATGAGATATTCGTCCTATTTTGGTTACCGCATCAAACATTACGGCCTGCCGTTCTTTAATAAAGAGCAGTTTCAGCGTATGATGAACATTGTGTTTATTGAGGGGGTGATGTCCGGTATGAACCAGACGGGCAGTTTTAAGGAGACCTTCCACCAGCAAAAGCGCTACGCCCATACCAAGACCCTGAACAAACTCACCAACCGCTATCCGCCTGAGAGTCTTTATAAAGAAATGATCCGGCTGTCAAAAGAGAAACCTATGGAAGACCGATGATGCCGGGTACAGGATGCCTATCGTTTTTGAAACGGGAGGGCACGGTCAGGATAGTCGGTAATCAGCCCATCCACGCCATAAGAGAGCAGGCGCTTCATATTGGCGGCCTCATTGACCGTCCAGGGTATGATTTTCATATCGCGTGCATGCACGGCCTTGACCAGCTGTTTGTCCACCAGTTTGTAATAAGGGCTGAAGATGGCGGGCGTAAAACCCAGGTCTGACAGTATGGTTTCCAGATCGCCTTCATATATGAGGGCCGCCAGTTGTATTTCGGGATAAGCACTGTGCAGGTAGCGCAGCACCCTGAAATCAAAGCTTTGCAGGCTCACCCGCTCAAGGGAGCTTTCGTTTTCTATGACCTCAACCACCAGGTCTGAAAACACATCAGGTGTGGGATGGTACACCCCATCGCTTTCGGGACGGCTCTTGAGTTCGATGTTGTAGTTGATTTTGCGGCCGTGGTTTTTGGCGAGGCTGTCAATCATGTGCAGCACCTCTTTAAGCAGGGGCTTGTGGGCAGTCGCGAGTTTCTGCTCAGGAAAGTCTTCAAAAAACAGGCTTCCGCAGTCATATTCCTTTACTTCCTTGTAAGTCATCTTATAGATGTTATAACCTTTTTCTTCGGCTTCAGCTATGATTTTACCGTCGGGCCGCACGCAGATGTTGGAGTGCATCCAAGGCTCATGCGAGACCACGACCTCCCCATCTTTGGTAACCACCACATCGAGTTCCATGGTGTTGACGCCCACGGCAAAGGCTTTTAAAAAAGATTGCAGGGTGTTTTCGGGCGCCAGCCCCCGTGCCCCGCGATGTCCTTGCAGGTCAAAGTGGTACCTGCCCTGTGTATAAGTGCTATCGCGTTGCTGCTGCTGGTTATGTTGGGCGGTGGCCATAGTGGTGGTAAACATAATAATATAAATATAGTTAATAAATCGTTTTGTTGTACACATGCTTTTCAAGGGATAGTGATACCGTTTCGGGTACCGAAATTGGGTATCAAAGTACAAAGAAAATTTGCACTCTTTTTTAAGGGCTCATTATAAAAATGTAAAGTTAAGGCTATGGCGGTTGCTATGGAAAGTTCCCCTGTTCCATCCGTAAAGGTTTGGGTCTGGGTTACCAAAGACGGGTTGCACTCCCTGAAAAATAAAAAACCACCCGTCAGTAGCAAGCGCTCCGGCGGGTGGTTTTGTATTTGTATTACAACCGTTTTGTTATGCGTGCAGAGCACGGTCATCGGTAGCAGCGAGGGCGGCTTCCTTGACGGCTTCGGCATAGGTGGGATGCGCGTGGCTCATACGGGCAATGTCTTCTGCGCTCGCACGGAATTCCATCGCTACAACGGCTTCTGCAATAAGGTCGGCCACACGGGCACCAACCATATGCACGCCCAGGACCTCATCAGTCTTTTTGTCGGCAAGTATTTTTACAAATCCGTCCATATCACCACTGGCACGTGAACGTCCCAGGGCACGCATCGAGAACTGGCCTACTTTGTATTCCACTTTGGCACCTTTGAGCTCTTCTTCGGTCTTGCCCACAGAGGCTACTTCGGGCCAAGTATAGACCACACCGGGTATGAGGTTGTAGTCAATATGCGGCTTTTGACCGGCAATGGTTTCGGCCACAAAAACGCCTTCTTCCTCGGCTTTGTGTGCAAGCATGGCGCCACGCACCACATCACCGATGGCATAAATGTTTTTGATATTGGTTTGCAGGTGGTCATTGACTTCCACCATACCGCGTTCTGATATCTTCACGCCGGCCTCGTCTGCTTCGAGTCCGTCTGTAAAAGGTCTTCTTCCCACAGAGACCAGACAGTAATCGCCGGTAAGGCTCACGTCCTTGTCGTTCTTATCCTTGGCGGTAACGGTCACTTCTTTTCCCTTCACGGAAACACCGTTTACCTTATGTGATACCAGGAATTTCACGCCTTGTTTCTTCATCACTTTGGTAAGCTCCTTGCTTTGGGCGCTGTCCATCGTGGGCAGGATGCGGTCCATATACTCCACCACGGTCACCTCAGCTCCCAGACGACGGTACACCTGACCCAGCTCCAGCCCGATCACACCGCCGCCAATAACGATCATATGCTTGGGAACTTCCTTCAGCGAAAGCGCCTCAGTGGAAGTGATAATACGTTTTTTATCTATTTTAATAAACGGAAGCGATGCCGGTTTGGACCCCGTGGCAATGATGATGTTCTTTGCCTCGATGGTTTCGGTCTTGCCGTCGTTCTTTTTTATATTGATATGGGTCGCGTCTTTAAACGAACCCAAACCTTCATACACGTCCACCTTGTTTTTGTCCATCAGGTACACGATGCCTTTGGTATTCTGGTCCACGACATCCTGCTTGCGCTCAATCATACGCTTAAAGTTCAGCTTGATCTCACCGGGTATATCAATACCGTGGTCTTCAAAATGCTTAAGAGCATCTTCATAATGGTGTGAAGAATCCAGCAGGGCTTTGGAAGGAATGCAGCCCACGTTAAGGCAGGTGCCCCCCAGTGTGGAATATTTTTCTATGATGGCGGTTTTCATGCCCAGCTGTGCACAGCGAATGGCTGCAACATAACCCCCGGGCCCGGAACCAATGATGGCGACGTCGTATGTATTCATGGAGTATGGTTTTGATTACGGGTGCAAAAGTACAAATATCCTGATAGAATTGGTATAAAAAGCGGGGATAAAATAGACTTTTTTGGAGAGTAACAAGGCTAGCAAATCACCCTGACGCAAGGGTAAGCCACCTTAGACCCTGAGTGCGGTTTCGCACTTCACTTCGTTGATACTAAAAGAACTCTGGGTGCTGCCAATGTGCTGTAAAGTAGTGAGCTTGGTCACCATAAACTCCCGGAACGAGGGCATGTCCTTCACCAAAATCTTGAGCAGGTAATCATACTCCCCGCTGATGTGATAGCACTCCATCACCTCGCTGAGTGCCATCACTTCGTTTTCAAATTTGGTGAGGTATTCCTTGGTATGCTGCACAAGTTTGATCTGGCAGAACACCAGAAAGGCCTTGTCCACTTTCTCCTTGTCAATCACCGCCACATAGCCCTTGATGATACCGGCTTTCTCGAGCTTTTTGATGCGCTCATAGACTGCAGTGACTGATAGGTTAAGATGCAGGGAGAGTTCTTTGGTGGTTTGCTTGCTGTTTTCCTGAAGCAGTTTCAGGAGCTTTTTGTCAAGGGAATCGATGGCAGCCATACAGATATATTTTCTATGGTTATAGTGTTCAAAAACAAAATTAACCAAATAAAAACTATTACACAGTCATTTAACAGATTAAAAAACTATATATGACAAGAATCATTGACTTTGGTACAGGTGTTCCTTAAGTTTGGTGGATTAAAACAAGTAATAATTTCTAAAAATAAACTTCCGTTTACACGGAACCCTTACTATGGCATTTAAACCCGCAAACAACATTCAGGACTTACAGTACTTTGGCGAATTTGGAGGTGTAAACCCTTCCATTTCAGACTCGTCTACGTATACCTTTCTTTCGGCCAAAACCATGTTTGACACCTTTGAAGGCAACGCAGACGGCTGTTATTTATATTCGCGTCACTCCTCCCCTTCCAACCTCTATCTGGGGCAAGCCCTCGCCGCAATGGAAGGCACCGAAGCTGCAAACGTATCAGCAACCGGTATGGGAGCCATCACCCCGGTGATTATGCAACTGTGTGGCGCCGGTGATCATGTGGTATCCAGCCGGACCATCTATGGCGGAACCTATGCATTTCTAAAGAATTTTATACCCCGCTTTAACGTCAACACCTCCTTTGTCAACATCACCAAGCTGGACGAAGTGGAAGCTGCCATCACACCCAAAACCAAAATACTCTACTGCGAGACCGTGAGCAATCCGCTACTCGAAGTGGCAGACATTCCCGGATTGGCAAAACTTGCTAAAAAGCATAACTTACAATTGGTGGTGGATAATACCTTCTCGCCGCTTTCGGTTTCCCCGAAACAACTGGGTGCAGATATCGTCATCCACAGTTTGACCAAATTCATCAACGGAAGCAGTGACACCATGGGCGGTGTGGTATGTGGAACCCAGGAACTTATTGACAACCTGCGAAGTGTAAACGATGGCGCGAGTATGCTGTTGGGTGCTTCTATGGACAGCCTGCGGGCCGCGTCCATTCTCAAAAATATGCGCACGTTGCACATCAGGATGAAACAACACAGCCTCAACGCGATGTACCTCGCAGAGCGTTTTGAAAAAGAAGGAATCAAAACCGTCTATCCCGGCTTGAAGTCACATCCCAGCCACGACTTGTTCACATCGATGATGCACGACGAATACGGCTATGGAGGAATGCTCACCATAGACGTGGGCTCGATTGACAAAGCCAACGAATTGATGGAGATGATGCAGAAAGAAAACATTGGCTATCTGGCAGTGAGTTTAGGATTTTACAAAACCCTGTTCAGCGCACCGGGTAGCTCAACCTCCTCAGAAATCCCTGAAGACGAACAAGCGGAAATGGGTTTAACCGATGGGTTGATAAGATTCTCTATTGGTCTGGACAACGACATTGAACGCACCTATGAGGAAATGAAGAAATGCATGAAGGCTATTGGGGTCTTGTAGTAGTTAGTTTATTAATTAGCTAAAAAAAGGCTTTTGATGTGATATCAGAAGCCTTTTTGCTTTGGTATGCTTTATAAAAGTTCTTAGTCTGCTTTAACAAGTTCGATGGTAAAGGTGGTCCCGTTGGGTTGCACCCTTATGTTGGGGTCTGTCGTATCAGTAAAGAGATATAGCTGCTGCCAAGCATTTAAGTGAACGAGTTTTGTCTTAGAAACGGTTATAACCTCATTATTCCTTATCACCACGTGCGCTTCCGAGCCCGGAACATTGTTATTACCCCAACCTATGGAGAGGAAAAAACGCGGGTTTGCCTTGCCGCTATCGGTTTTTTCCAGCGTCACTGAATACGACACGCGGTAAAGCCCTGCCACGGGAACCTGAAAGTTGTTATTGGCTGCGTTAATACCATCAGCAATGGTGGTCTGTCCGAAGGCAATGGCATTGGATTGACTGAGACCTGTAGGCCCTGATGTTTTGTAAATCTCGGCAAAGCGTTTGGTATCTGCACCACCGGCAGAGCCCACTTCCTGCCAGGTGGCCCTCCCGTTGGCATCTGAGGTGAGTACCTTACCTGCACCCTGATTGCCGTCCACGATGCGCATTGCACCCTGCACGTGTAGCTTTTCAGTAGGGTTGCTGGTGCCGATTCCGATGCGGGTTCCGTCCCAGGAAGAAACCGGGGTATTGTTTCCCAGAATCAGGGTATTGGCCTGATTGGCCAAAGCTCCTGTGCCCACGGCCATAGCATTTTGTCCTGTAGCCCTGCTGTCATAGCCCAATGCACTTGAGTTCTGACCGGTGGCTTCTGAACTGTGGCCCAATGCTGTTGCATTGTTTGATGTGGCAGTTGCATAATTACCCACCGCCATAGACTGATAGCCTGAAGCCAGTGCATCATATCCAACAGCCAGGGCCTCGTTGCTGTTGGCCCGCGCAAGCCTGCCCAATGCCAGGGCGTTGTTGGGGTTTGCGTTGGACTGCAATCCAATGGAGATACCCCCGTTTGGATGGTAGGAACTCACTTCATTATTATTGACACGCATTCTTAAGCTACTGTAATTGGTAGTCCCTAAAAAGTCAGAACCACTTATATTGTTTCCTGACATCGACCAGCTGTCTCCGGAGGATCCGCTGCCACCGGACGTTGCTATCGTATTCCAGTCTGCTCCGGTCCAGAAATAAAAACCTTCATTGGCACCGCCGTTGGCTGCATCGGTATTCCATACCATCAATGACTTGACGGGGTTTGTAATGGGGGATGTGGTAGTTAGGTTTCCCAGGTCTATCCGGGGAATGAGGATTCCTTTATCAGGGGAAGAAATATCCAGTATACTGGAGGAGTGTGGGTTAACAGTTCCGATGCCGACCTGTGCGTAGGTAAAACCTACGCACAGCAAGGCCAGGAAACCAACATAAAAATTTTTCATCTCATATAGGGTTAAGAGTGACTAATTTGGGTTTCAATCCTGAATGTCTAACTAAGGTTACAAACAGGGTGACGAAAGTATACATTCATAGATTAAATACACAAATAATCGTTAAAGTGCTTAATTGTGTGTCATTTAGCCAACAAATGCTATGTACGAAATTTCTTCAACCAGGGTTTTAGGAAATAAAAAATGGTCATTCAGCAGAATAACCATTTTTATAGATATAAGGGTAAAGCGGTCTAGTTATTAACAAACTCTATATTGATCGAGCTATCACTCAAAACATCAACTTTGCGTTGTGACATCAAGTAGAGTTTATCATCTTCTTCCAAGTAGACAATCTTGGAAGCATATACATTTGAGATATCAAATTGATTGGCAAATTGAGTGCGTACCGTAGTACCGCTAATTTTACCGGAAGGGTTACTTGTTTTTGATAAAAAGAAGGTATAAATACCGTTTGAAGAGCTTCCGTTCCCGAATTTTTCAATACTTAAAGTATAAGAAATCCTATAGTACCCATCTTTAGGTATTACAAAATACTTATTGTTTTGGGCATTGATTCCTTCTCCAGCGGAAAGTGTTTCAAAAGAAACCGGATTGTTTGCATTTATTAAATTATCGTTTGCATTGTATTTGTCTGCAAATAATTTTGTGCCGGCATCACTGCTTCCTACAGCAGTCCACGCTGCTCCTGACCAAAAGTAAAACCCTTGTTTCAATCCATCATTGGCTGCATCTGTATTCCAAAGCATCAAAGATTTTTCCGGGTTGTTTATGGGTGAGGCTGTACTCAGATCACCAAGATCAACTCGGGGAAGCAATACTCCCTTGTCAGAAGCATTGATGTCTAATATACTTGAAGGTGAAGGAGCCGTTGTTCCAATGCCCACTTGTGAAAAAGCAAAGAAAGGAACAATAAAAAATAAGGATAATAGGGATAAACTTGGTTTCATAAAAAGTAGGTTTTATTAATTGGGTGGTGCAAATATATTGTAGGGTACCTCTTACAAAAAAGCGAATATTTAAATACTCGTTGCAATGATAAATTTTGTCGATGACCTGCACGTTTTTATAATTTTTATATTGTTTATTTGTTTAACTGACTGTTTTTAACCACTTCCTGCAACCATGGAAAGCTAAATTTTAAGCGGTTCTTGCACATTTATGGGTAAAGTTGTAACATTACGCAACAAAACCAGCCACGATGAAAGATAAAAGCCACGTCGATAAAAAAACAGAAATCCACTCCAATAAAGAATTGAATATCTGGGAAGCATTGATTCCTGTAATTGCCCTTATCGGGATGCTTTTCTATAATGTTTTTTATGCCTTTGGTGACGATGCCTTGAGTGGCAGCAATCAGTTTATCCTCTTGCTTGGAGGTGCTATCGCAGCTATTGTTGGTTTCTATAATAAAGTGAAGATTGACACCATGATGGAAGCGGTGGCTGAAAATGTCAAGTCGACCACTACGGCCATTCTCATCCTCCTGATGGTGGGCGCCCTTGCCGGCACCTGGATGGTGAGCGGTATCATCCCCACCATGATCTATTACGGGATGCAGGTGTTGAGCCCCGCCATATTCCTGGCTTCCTGTGTAATTATATGTTGCGTGATTTCAATTGCTACCGGAAGCAGCTGGACGACCTCGGCAACGGTGGGTATTGCCTTGATTGGTATTGCCAGTGCATTGGATATTTCTTTAGGGATGACTGCGGGCGCTATCTTATCGGGTGCCTATTTTGGGGATAAGCTTTCGCCTTTGAGCGACACCACCAACCTCGCCCCTGCGATGGCCGGTACCGATCTTTTTACGCACATCAGGTACATGACGCTCACCACAGTGCCCACAATAGTAATTACATTAATTATCTTTATCATCATTGGCCTGAACATAAACACCACGGGAGCAGTTGACTCTCAGGCGATTTTAACTTCCATCGATGCTGCTTTTAACATCAACCCGGTACTCTTTGTGGTACCGCTGCTGGTGATTGTGTTGATCGTAAAAAAGACATCACCCCTGGTCGCTTTGTTGATAGGTACCTTACTGGCCGGGCTTGCAGCCCTTATTTTCCAGCCGGAAATTGTCGCTACTATTGGCGGTTCAGATACACTCACTTTTGAGAGTGGCTATAAGGGTGTGATGAATGCCATAACGGTAGATACCTCAGTTGCCACAGATAATGAAACCCTTGCCGACTTGTTTTCAGCCGGTGGGATGAGCGGTATGCTGGGTACCATCTGGTTGATTATATGCGCGATGGTTTTTGGAGGTATTATGGATGCCATCGGTGCGCTGAAGGTCATCACCCGTGCCCTGCTTAAATTGTTTCATACCACCTTCGGGCTTTTTGCGAGCACCGTAGCCAGTTGTCTGGCATTGAACCTTACAGCATCAGATCAGTACCTTGCTATAGTAGTACCTGGCAAAATGTTTTCTAAAGCCTATGAAGACAAAGGTCTTGCCCCTGAGAACCTGAGTAGAACGCTGGAAGACTCCGGTACAGTAACATCTGTATTGATTCCCTGGAATACCTGTGGTGCTTACCACAGCGGCGTGCTGGGCGTGGGTGTGGGTGAATACTTTCTCTATGCATTCTTCAATTGGTTGAGCCCGTTCACAACATTATTTTTTGCCGCCTTCAGTATCAAGATAAAAATGCTCACCGGCAGAACGGCATAAAACACTTCTATAGTATTGGGATGAGGACAGTAAAGAATTTGTTTTGGCACTAGGTAGCCGGAAAATCAGCTTTACCCCTTCCCTAAAGGTGTCTGATTTTCCTCGGTTTCGCCCTTTAGGGTGGGGAAACAAACCGAGGAAAATCCTGCAAAACTAAATACTATCCACTCCCTATATTTTTGACTTTCAGGTGTTAATCAGAGCTAAAAAAAAGACTATCAGAAAGACTTATATTTTAATAAGATTTTAGGATGTAATCTTATGGTAAAAGTATGCTTTCGGCTTACCTTTGCACCAAATTTAAAAACAACAAAAACAATAAAAATTATGGCATTAGTAGGAAAACAATTTCCCAACATCGAGATTGACGCAATGGATGAAATGGGAGACACTTTCAAACTCAATATTCGCGAAGAAGCGATAAAAAACAAAAAAAAGGTATTGCTTTTCTGGTACCCAAAGGATTTCACCTTTGTATGTCCCACAGAGCTTCACGCTTTTCAGGAAGCCTTATCTAAATTTGAAGACAGAAACACCATGATCATAGGTGCATCCTGTGATACCCCCGAAGTGCATTTTGCATGGTTAAACACTCCAAAAAATGCCGGTGGTATTGAAGGTGTGACCTACCCTATCCTTTCTGATACCAACAGAAACCTTTCCAACCGTTTGGGTATTCTGGACATCGTTTCAGAAAATTATGATGAAGAATCAGACAGCATGATCTATGAAGGTTCAAACGTAACATACCGTGCTACTTACTTAATTGATGAAGAAGGTAAAGTATTCCACGAAAGTGTAAACGATATGCCGTTGGGAAGAAACGTAAATGAGTACATCCGTTTGGTTGATGCATACACCCACGTTCAGCAAAAAGGCGAAGTATGTCCTGCAAACTGGGAAGAAGGCAAAGACGCGATGCAGGCAAACAGAACGGGAGTAGCCGCTTATTTAAGCAACTAATTATGGTAACCGAACTGGAACAAGACAACCTGAAAGAGGTTGTTGCCGAAAAAGAAAACGTCATCGTGCAGTATTCTGCAGGATGGTGCGGCAACTGCCGGTTGATGAAGCCGAAGTTTAAAAAGTTTGCTCAGGAAACTGAAGATTTCACCTTTCTGATGGTTGATGCCGAGAAGTTTCCGGAAAGCAGAAAGATGGCAAATGTTGACAACCTGCCCACCTTTGCTACTTTTAAAAACGGAAGCCTAGTCAATCAGGTACAGACAAACAAAATGGATGTTTTAAAAGAATTGATCGATGAAGTTACCCGTAATTAGGCATTTACAGAAGAACAATTCGCCGGAACAGATTCAACATTGCATTGAAGTGCTTGAGTCGTTCAGTGAATACAACAGGATTACCGATGATGAAATGGATGTCATTGGCGAACTGATGACCAATCTCTGTGGTGCTGCCGAAGTGGCTGAAATGATTGAAAACGGAATGGAGGAACGCGATGCGGCAAACACCTTTGCCAAAAAAGTGATGGGCTCCATTGACCGGTAAATAAACACAAACCTTATTTTAAAAAGCCTGTTTTTAAGACAGGCTTTTTTTATGGATATTGACAATATTTTATACTTTTACTAAAAAAACTATGGCAACAATCACTTTGGGTGGAAACCCCTCACAAACCAACGGACAATTACCCGAACCGGGCACTCCGGCACCGGCATTCACACTTACAAGAACTGACCTTTCATCGGCTTCTTTAAGTGATTACAAAGGACACAAAATAGTTCTGAACATCTTCCCGAGCATTGATACCGGGGTATGTGCGACTTCCGTAAGGAAATTCAATGAAGAAGCAGCATCACTGGAGAATACAAAAGTGTTGTGTGTCTCGAGGGACCTTCCTTTTGCCCAGGCACGGTTTTGTGCAGCAGAAGGGTTACACCATGTAGAAAGCCTCTCTGACTTTAAGGACGGTAGCTTCGGAAAAAGCTATGGTATTGAAATTCAGGATGGTGCCTTTCACGGGCTGCATGCCCGCGCAGTGGTAGTTCTCAATGAAGAAGGCAGGGTGGTTTACAAACAACTGGTCCCTGAAATAGGTCATGAACCCGATTACGCGGAAGCGTTAAAACACGTGAATGAATAAAAAAAGCTTTATATCAAGTCGGTTAAGAGGCTTTTATTATGCAACTAAAGGCGCCTGGATGCTGCTCAAAAAAGAACAGAGCATTCAGGTGCAAATGGTTGTATCAATTGGTGTTATTGCTGCCGGGTTTTATTGTGATATTACGGCAACAGAGTGGATGTTACAGCTCTTTGCAATCGGTTTGGTGATGAGCATCGAAGGACTCAACACCGCCGTTGAGGAACTGGCCAATTTTGTACATCCTGATTTTCACAACAAAATTGGCCACATCAAAGACATTGCCGCAGGTGCTGTCTTTTTTGCCGCCATTATTGCCGTCATCATCGCGTTTATTATATACACCCCATACGTTACTGCTCTTTTTAATGCATAAGACCTGCTGATATACTTTGCTGCTAAAAAAGTACTGTTGAGGTAAGTCTCTATTTTTAGACACTTTTTTGTATCTTTTTAACGTTAACAATTTGTACTTTTGTTTGAACACACCGAATCTCTATGGCAGGAAAGAAAGCAACCACAAAACCAAAGAAAAAATTCAGCTTACCAAAACTTCAGCCTAACAAGCAACAGCAAATCATCCTTGGTTTGTTTTTCTTCATTTTAGGCCTGGCACTGACGATTTCCTTTGTTTCCTTCTTTTTTAACTGGGAAGCAGACCAGAGTGCCTTAGGCGATTTTGCTGACAGGGAGGTGGAAGCAAAGAACCTCCTGAGTAAATTTGGCGCTGCTGTGAGTGATTTTGTAGTTTACCGGGGGTTTGGCATCGCTTCCTTTATTCTCAGCATCTTGATAGCCCTAACCGGAATATACCTCTTTTTCAGTCTTTCCAAAAAGCCGCTGAAGCGCTTTTGGTTCTGGGGGATCCTGGTGATGCTTTGGATTTCTGTGTTCTTTGGTTTCTTCGCATCTAAAAATGCACTGCTGGGGGGTGTGGTTGGTTTTGAAATCAACAGTTACCTGCAGGATTACCTTGGCTTCACAGGGACAGTGTTTTTAATGGCGTTTTTGTTTTTGACCTATTTGATTGTACGCTTAAAGCTTACGCCCGAACGGGTAATTTCCTTTTTTAAGCAAAAGCGAAAAGATATCAAGGATGAGTTTGCTGAAGCTTCCGCAGAAAGCAGTACTATGGCGGAAGGCATAAACCAACAAGAAGAGGAAACCAAAACAGAACCGGAACCTTTAGCACTCAACAAAACAGAACCGGAAAAAGTAAAGAAAGAACCCCTCATCATTGCTTCAGAAAAAGAAGACGATGTTGCCCTCGAAGTGGAGCAAACAGAAGATGAAGAAGAAGTAGAAGCCCTTAGCAACCGTCTGGTAAAGGATTTTGGTGAGTTTGACCCAAAGCTGGAACTGAGCAATTACAAATTCCCCACACTTGATTTATTAAAGGAATACAATACCAATACCGGAATCACAATTGACCAGGAAGAGCTTGAGGAAAACAAAAACACCATTGTTGAAACCCTCCGGAATTATAAAATTGAAATAGACCAAATCAAAGCGACTGTGGGTCCCACAGTGACGCTCTATGAAATTATACCCGAAGCGGGCATCCGTATTTCCAAAATCAAAAATCTGGAAGACGATATTGCATTATCGCTCTCGGCATTGGGAATCCGTATCATTGCTCCCATTCCCGGGAAAGGAACCATCGGTATTGAAGTGCCCAACAAAAACCCGAAGATGGTTTCCATGCGCTCGGTGATTGGCTCTCCCAAGTTTCAAAACGCCGAAATGGAACTGCCGCTGGCTTTGGGAAAAACCATATCCAACGAGACCTTTGTGGTCGATCTTGCCAAAATGCCCCACCTCCTGATGGCCGGTGCCACGGGACAAGGGAAATCTGTGGGGTTGAATGCGATTTTGACCTCACTGCTGTACAAAAAACACCCCGCCGAAGTAAAGTTTGTACTGGTGGATCCCAAGAAAGTGGAGCTCACCCTTTTTAATAAAATTGAACGGCATTACCTGGCAAAATTACCCGATTCCGGGGATGCGATTATAACCGATAACAGCAAGGTCATCAACACCCTGAATTCGCTGTGTATCGAAATGGACCAGCGCTATGATCTCCTGAAGGATGCCATGGTTCGAAACATTGCAGAGTATAATGTAAAGTTCAAAGCCCGCAAGCTCAACCCCAATGACGGCCATAAGTTTTTGCCGTATATCGTCCTGGTCGTTGATGAATTTGCAGATTTGATTATGACAGCCGGTAAAGAAGTGGAAACGCCCATTGCCAGATTGGCACAGCTGGCACGTGCCATTGGTATTCACCTGATTATTGCCACGCAGAGACCTTCGGTGAATGTAATTACGGGAATTATCAAGGCCAACTTCCCGGCGCGCATCGCCTTCAGGGTTACTTCAAAAATCGATTCCCGCACCATCCTTGACAGCTCGGGAGCAGACCAGCTCATTGGTCGCGGAGATATGCTCTATACACAAGGCAATGACCTGACACGATTGCAATGTGCCTTTGTCGATACCCCTGAAGTAGAACAAATTACAAATTACATCGGTTCGCAACGTGCCTACCCCAGTCCTCATTTGTTACCGGAATATTCAGCAGAGGACGGTGGCACAAATCTTGATATAGGTATTGAAGAAAGGGATGCTATGTTCCGGGAAGCGGCCGAAGTATTGGTTATTGCCCAGCAAGGTTCGGCATCGCTTTTACAACGAAAATTAAAACTGGGCTACAACCGTGCCGGCCGTATCATCGACCAACTCGAGGCTGCGGGCATCGTGGGCCCTTTTGAAGGAAGCAAAGCCAGACAGGTACTAGTACCCACCCTGGAGGCTTTGAACCAACATTTAAATAATGAAACAGAATAAAACACTAACAATGAAACATGTAACTTGTTTACTCATCGCAATTTTTGCAACAACGTTTCTTTTTGCACAAAGCGATCAAAAAGCCAAAAACCTCCTGAATGAGGTTTCCTCAAAAGTGAAAAGCTATGACAACATCCAGATTGACTTTAGGTACAGTCTGAGAAACACCAAGGAGAACATCAATCAGGAAACCCGTGGTGATGTTACCCTGAAAGGCGATAAATACCTGCTGGATTTAATGGGCACCACCCGCATGTTTGACGGAAAAAAAATATATACCATTGTGCCTGAAGATGAAGAAGTCATTATCTCTACCTATTCCCCTGAAAATGATGAAGACATTACACCATCAAAAATGCTTACCTTTTATGAAAAAGGATATACCTATAAATGGGATATTGTTCAGGATGTAAAGGGCAGGAAAATACAATATGTCAGGTTAAAGCCCATGGACAGTAATGCTGAGATAAAAGATATTCTTCTTGGGATAGATGCTCAAACAAAACACATTTACAAACTAATCCAAAAGCAGGACAACGGTACAGAAATCACCATCACGGTAAATTCTTTTAAAACAGACCAGCCGTTGCCAAACTCTTTGTTTACATTTGATGCCGCTAAATACAAAGGCTACTATATAAACAACCTGGACTAACATTGAAAATTTTAGATAGATATATACTGGTTTCCTATCTCAAAACATTCGTTAGTGTTTTTGTGATCCTCATGTTTATATTTGTCCTTCAAACCATCTGGCTTTATATTTCTGAACTTGCGGGAAAAGACCTGGACCTTGAAATAATTTTCAGGTTCCTCCTCTATTTTTCCCCTAAACTGATTCCTTTGGTTTTACCCTTGACCATTCTGGTGTCCTCCATCATGGTCTTTGGAAGCTTTGCTGAAAAATATGAGTTTGCCGCCATGAAATCAACGGGCATTTCCCTACAAAGGGCCATGCGCAGTTTGATGGTTTTTATCTTATTGCTTAGCGGAATTGCCTTTTTCTTTGCAAACAACGTCATTCCCTGGTCAGAATACAAATCCCTGAATTTACGTCGTAACATTGCCCAGCTCAAGCCTGCGGTAGCCATTGCAGAAGGGCAGTTTAGCGAGGTGGGAGACATCACCATTAAAGTTGCTAAAAAAAGTGGTGACAAAGGGCAGTTTTTGGATGATATCATTATTCATAAAAAGAATCCGCAGCGCACCGGCAATTATACCGTTATCAAGGCAAACAAAGGCGAACTTACCAGTCAGGAAGGATCCAATACCTTATCGCTTATTTTAAAGGACGGAAATTACTATGATGAGATTTTTCAAAAGGACCCTAAAAAGCAACAAAAAAAACCACACGCAAAAAGTTATTTTGACGAATATACCATCAATATTGACCTCTCGGGTTTTAATGATATAGACCTGGAACAGGAACAGGAATTATCCAATGAAAAAATGTACCGAATTGGGGAATTGAAAAATGAAATAGATACCTTGGCTTCCAACTACAGCAAGGAAGTACAAAAGTTTCCTCAAGACATAAAAGTGAGGAGCGGTGTTACCACCATCAATACCAATTACAAAGCTGAAACCAGCGATACAAAACCGGTTGATAATATACTGGATGTTTATGAAAACCCAGACAAAAAACAAATCCTGGAAATGGCAATCTCAAATGTAAACGGTGCCATTCAGACCATTGAAGCAAAGAAAATAGACCTGTACAACAAACAGAAACGCATCAACAAATATGAAATCGCCCTGCACGATAAGTTTGTGATTACTTTTGGCTGTATTGTCCTGTTCTTTGTGGGAGCGCCCCTGGGTGCCATTATCAGAAAAGGAGGCATGGGCTTACCCATGGTCATTGCCATCGCACTTTTCCTTACCTACCACTTTATAGGTATCTTTGCCAAAAACAGTGCAGAGAATGGGAAAATCATACCTTTTGTGGGTTCGTGGTTCTCTACTTTTGTCATGCTTCCCCTGGGAATCTGGTTAACATACAGGGCTACAACAGATCAGGGTATTTTTGACCTGGATGCCATCACCCAACCCATCGGTAGTTTCTTCAAGAAATTGTTCAAAATAAAGTCTTCTGATTTATAGAATAAGTACCTTTGCACTTTTAAACAAAACCCGTACTCCTTTGACAACAAAAGCCATACAACTAAACACGATTGAAGAAGCCATTGAAGACATCAGAAATGGTAAAGTAATTATTGTTGTTGATGATGAAGACCGTGAGAACGAAGGCGACTTTCTGGCCGCAGCAGAAATGGCCACACCCGAAATGATCAACTTTATGGCCACACATGGCAGGGGGCTCATCTGTACCCCCATAACCGAATCACGGTGCAGCGAATTAAATTTACAGATGATGGTGGGGACCAACACAGACCCCATGGAAACGGCTTTTACCATTTCAGTCGATTTAAAAGGGCACGGCGTCACTACGGGCATTTCAGCATCAGACAGGGCAAAAACAGTGAAATCACTCATCAATCCTGATACCAAACCCTGGGACCTGAGCAGACCGGGACATATTTTTCCGCTTAAAGCGAAAGAAGGCGGCGTGTTAAGACGCACAGGCCATACCGAGGCAGCCATAGACTTTGCCCGTCTCGCAGGATTGCAACCTGCCGGAGTGATTGTAGAAATCATGAACGAGGACGGAACCATGGCACGTTTACCGCAACTCGTCAAAATTGCTGAAAAATTTGACCTGAAACTAGTTTCCATTGAAGACCTGGTGGCTTACCGGATGAAGCACGACTCGCTGATTGAAAAGAAAGAAGATTTCGAGATTCAAACCAACTTTGGTGCTTTCAGGCTCAGGGCATACAAACAAACCACAAACGATCAGGTGCATCTGGCCCTCACCAAAGGCAGCTGGAAAGAAAATGAACCGGTATTGGTGCGTGTAAACTCCACACTGGTCAATTATGATATCCTCAGCACCCTTACAAACAATACCGATAAAAAACTGGATGATATGTTCCAGATCCTCAACAATGAAGGGAAAGGGGCTATTGTGTTCATCAACCAGCAAAGCCAGTCACTTGATATCCTCAACCGTCTGGGAGCATTGCGACAAATGCAGACCAAAGGCAAAGTTGTCAAGGCACCTCAAATCAAGATGGATACCAAGGATTTTGGTATCGGTGCTCAAATCCTGCACGATTTGGGAATTCACAAAATCAAACTGATGTCAAACACCCAGCAAACCAAGCGTGTGGGAATGATAGGTTACGGTCTTGAGATAATGGAATATATCAACTATTAAGCACAGCACGGATTGCTGAAACCATTTTGGAAGCCCGTTCTTTAACTTCCTCCTCTGTCCAGCTTAATTTTACCAAAGCAGAAACAGTCCTGCCCATTACGGCATCGCTTTTTGAAAAATCAGTGGTATTCAAGTCTTGTATGTGATCTTTGATTTCCTGTGACAGCGGTGCCGGTGATTTTAAATTCCTGAGATGTTCCCAGCCATTGATGTAATGCCAGTTGTTTTTATACCAGTAAAAACAAGCATCCACTCCGTTTTCACCCAATGCTTTATGGGCTTTTTCGGCGGAAGCTGCATCGGGTAAAAAGAAATTTATAAAAGAATAGTTTTCAACGCCGGTTTCAGGAACCCTCCTGAAGGTAACGCCTTCTACGGTTGCCAAAGCCTCTCGTAGTATAGTGTAATTGCGTTTTTGAAGGTCCAGGAAATTATCCAGCTTTTGAAGCTGGGCAATACCCACAGCGGCATTCAGTTCAGAAATCCTAAAGTTGTATCCCAAATGCGGATGCGTTTCAGCACCCCGATCCTTACCCATATGGTCATGACCGTGATCCTGATACTGGTCTGCATTAATATAAAAATCTTTGCTGTTGGTAATCACGGCACCGCCTTCCCCGCAGGTAATTGTTTTTACAAAATCAAAAGAAAAACACCCCAGGTCGCCATAGGAGCCCAAGGGCTTTCCGGCATAGGTTCCGCCAAGGGCCTGACAAGCATCTTCGAGCAAAAGCAAACCGTGTTTATCACAAATGGCTTTCAGGGCGGCCAGATCGGCCATAGAGCCACACATATGCACAGGCATTACGCATTTGGTTTTGGAGGTAATGGCTTTTTCCACGGCCTGTGGATCGAGTGTTAAGGTATCATCAATATCCACCAATACGGGAACCGCACCCAGCATCATGATGGATTCAAAACTGGCAACAAAGGTGAAGGTAGGCATAATGACCTCATCCCCTGCCCCCACGCCGGCACTGGCAAGTGCAACAGTCAGGGCAGCCGTCCCGCTGGAGACCAGCTGGCAATGTGCTGCCTGCATGCGCTTAGCGAATGCCAGCTCAAACTCCCGGGCTTTCCAGTGGCCGTTGCGCATGCCGTCAAAGCCATAGCGCATCAGCACGCCGCTTTCCAAAACATCATTAACTTCCTTTCGTTCTTCGTTACCAAACAGTTCAAATCCGGGCATAGTATTTCAGTATATTTTAAAGATGAATAATTGTATCGTTTAAATCTTTCCTCACTTTTTTCATATCCGCAAAAAAGTCATCATCGGCACGGTATCCCACCGGCATGACCAAAACGGAGCGCAGGCCTTTTTCCTCTAGTTTCAAATAGGTGTCATAGGCTTCGGGTTCAAAGCCCTCTATGGGACACGAGTCAATCTTTTCATTGGCACATACGGTAAGCAGGTTGCCCATGGCCAGATAGGCCTGGTTCTTTGCCCACGCAAAAATCGCTGCCGTATCTTTTTGTTCAAATTCCTGTATTAAAATATCCCTGAAGGGCGCCAGGATGGTTTTTGAAGTCCCGCGTGTGTTTTGCACCCGCTCAAAATAATGGGTGATGTAATCGGCATCAATGTCTGTAACCACACAAAAAATAAGAAGGTGGGAAGCATCCTGCACCTGCTTTTGATGCATTGTAAGGGGAACCAGATCTTTTTTTATTGCGGCATCCTCAACAATAAGCAGTTTGATGGGTTGTAACCCATAGGAAGTTGCCGTGAGGTTAAAGGATTCTTTCAGGATATTGATTTGATTTTCAGAAAGCTTTCTGGAAGGGTCAAATTTTTTTGTGGCATAACGCCATTGTAGGTCATGTATGATGGTTTTCGTCATTCAGAACGGTTTCTTACAAAAATAAGAATCGAATATGGAATAAAAGAGAAAACTTTTAAAAATTACTTTAAAAAAAGCTTTAGTAAACAAAAAAAGGATTTTATATTTGCACCCGCCTACGCAAACGACTTGGGTCGTAAGCTTCGGCGGGCAAGCCCGCTAAAAGGCAAACGCAGAAGACACTGGAGAAATGGCAGAGTGGTCGAATGCGGCAGTCTTGAAAACTGTTGAGGGTCACACCTCCGGGGGTTCGAATCCCTCTTTCTCCGCAACAATTAAATGCTTCACAACAAAGTTGTGGAGCATTTTTTATTTACGCAGAACCCAAACGAAGTTTGAGTGTTCGGAGGAAATAGAAAATGCTCCAAGGCGATAGCCTGAAGCATTTGATTGTTGTATTGGATACCCCATTTGGGATCAACATAATTAATCCCTCTTTCTCCGCTTAGAGCAAAGCTCAATATCTGATAAGATATTGAGCTTTTGTTTTTTAGGAATGTTGGAAACACAGTTTTCAAAAATGGATAAAAAATAAAAGCCCAAATACTGCGTAAGCGGTATTTAGCTTTATTGTAAGATGCGCGTGAATCAGGGAAATTAAATCCCTCTTTCTCCGCTTAGAGCAAAGCTCAATATCTGATAAGATATTGAGCTTTTGTTTTTTAGGAATGTTGGAAACACAGTTTTCAAAAATGGATAAAAAATAAAAGCCCAAATACTGCGTAAGCGGTATTTAGCTTTATTGTAAGATGC
>TARA_R110000850_G_scaffold37235_1_pt1 | contig 39054 bp, 44 predicted proteins | sample TARA_R110000850 | Tara Oceans TARA_R110000850 (sample SAMEA4397586) | marine metagenome | biome: Polar Biome; feature: [SRF] surface water layer (ENVO:00010504); material: water (ENVO:00002006), including particulate matter (ENVO:01000060) such as... | depth 5 m
GATATCGACGCCGTCGGTGACATAGAGGCGGTTGACCTGCTTGCCAGCGTCGCCGGTCTGGATCGTGACCAATGTGTTGCCGAGCATTTCTTCTGCATTGGCACGCACTTCGTCGATCGATTTCGACAGCCGCACGCCGCCTTTGGCATCCGGACCCAGTTCCTGATATTTGCCCTTGCCGCGTCCACCTGCGTGAATCTGGGCCTTGACCACATAAAGCGGTCCGGGAAGCTTTTCGGCCGCGGCGACTGCTTCTTCAACGGAGAGCGCGGCATAGCCGGCAGGAACGGCGATGCCGTGTTTGGCAAGCAGTTCCTTGCCCTGATATTCGTGGATGTTCATGGGAAGGGTAAGCACCTTTCAAAATGGAGGTCTTGAGTCTCAAGACAAGCGATTAATTTGGCACGGCTAAAGCACAGTCAGGTCCCTATTTCCACCCTGTTTCGTGATAATTATCAGATGTCCTAGTCTGTTCCCCGACATAGCATCGACCGCAACCGGAAATGTTCACGAGAATCGGGAAAATCGCCGGAACATAGCTAAAAAATTCGACTCTCCGGAATATATGCCCTTAAGCCCAGCGCTTTTACAGCGGCAGCCGCATGGCGCAGCGCCGATCGCCGGGAAGGCCGTTCTCGACTTCCGCCTTGAGTATGTCCGCGAGTCGTTCCGGCAGCGCGTTCTCTTCCAGCGTCTGATAGCCCAGCTTCTGGTAAAATAGCTCGTTGAAAGGCAGGTCTCGAAAAGTTGTCAGGGTGAGAGCGGCCAAGCCGTTTTCCTTCGCATATTCTTTGGCTGTCTCCAGCAAACGTCGACCGACGCCTTTGCCTTGCTGCCCATCCTCGACCGACAGTTCGACTATATGTAACGCATCGCCGTATGTTGCCGTTGTGACGAACCCGATACAGCGCTTTCCCGCCGTCGCTACCCAGACTGTGTCTTCATCAATGTAGGACCGGTGTAGTTCAGCGGACATTACCGTGTCGCCGGCGATCCACTCCAAGCCAGCTATGGTCAGAAAAGCCTTGGCTGCCGATCTCTCTATATCCGGCAATAACGCTGCATCATCGACGGTCGCTAGTCGAATGGAAATGCCGGACATCTTTGCGTCGCGCCTATTTAACCGCGCAGATTAGCCCGGATGACGTGACTACGCCGACGATTTCCGGATCCTGGAGCGAGCGGGTCTGTTTGACGAATTCCTTGAACGTCACATCGCCCGGATTGCGTTTCTTGAGCTTGCCGAGACCATTTAGCTTGCCCAGTTGCCCGAGGGATAGCCGATCAACCATCCGGTCCGCCATGCAGGCCGATATCGGCGCAGAAAGTCCTGCGCTCATCAACCCGTTGCGCACCCGGGTTTCGGGGGTTGCGCAACCGGCAAGTGCCGACAGCGCTATCACCCCCCAAATCATCCGGTTCGCGTTCATTTCTTGGATTTCGCCAGTTCAATGGCTTCGAGTATGACGCGCTTGGCATCGTCAGCATCGCCCCATTTGCCAACCCGGACCCATTTTTCTGGCTCTAGGTCTTTATAATGGGTGAAGAAATGCTCGATCTGTTGCATCACGATTTCGGGCAAATCATTGCCTTCGTCGATCTTGCGATAATATGGGAATGTCGCGTCGATCGGCACGCAAAGCAATTTTTCATCACCGCCATGTTCGTCTTCGAGGTTGAGCACCGCGATCGGACGGCAGCGCACGACGCAGCCTGGCATGAAGGGCGAACGCGCTACAACCAGCGCATCTAGCGGATCACCATCGGGCGACAAAGTGTGCGGAACGAAGCCGTAATTGGCCGGATAGCGCATCGGAGTGTGCAGGATACGATCGACGAACAGCGCGCCGGATGCCTTGTCGAATTCATATTTGACGGGTTCGCCACCAACTGGAACTTCAATGACGACGTTCAGGCTTTCTGGCGGGTTATCGCCAATCGGAATTTTGTTAATATCCATGGAAAAGGGATTCCTTATCTGGTTTTCGGTTGCAACAGACGGTCTATGCCGCTTTCTTGATCAACACCCTCTCCGGTGATTTTCTCGAGCGCCGGATAGCGCAGGCCACCGGAATGGTCGACCATAAAGTTATGATAGGCCTCACCATTTTTCGCAAAAATTTCGATTGTACCTTCTGCCCCGCGATTTTCCTCGACCGCCTGTTTCAGCGCTTCGTCGCTATAGGCCTTGCCATTGACCGCCGAGATGGTGAGGCCGGGTTTGAGGCCTGCCTTGAAGGCCGGGCTGTCCCAGATCACCGATTTTATAGTCCCCTTGCCGCCCATGATCAGACCGATGCTGTAGCTTAGATCGAGCTGTTTCCGGCGCTTGTCATTGGCCAGAATATAGGCGCTCGGCGTGTCGACATAGACAAGCCGATAGCCGCCGAGAACGAGACCGTTTTTGGGTGCTTCTGTGCCGGTCTGGTAAACCCGCTCTTCAATGAATTCGGCCCAGTCATAGGGTTGGACCTTATTGAGGGCAGCGATGACATCCGACCGTTCATAAGTGACCACACCCCAATCGCCATTTTTGCCGCCGAAAAAGTCCCGCGCAAAATTCTCCAGCGATTTTTTACCGCCTGATTCCCGGCGGATGATCTGGTCCGCTTCGAGCCAGACCAGCAAGCCCTCGTTGTAATAATCCTCGGATCGCTGCCAGCTGGTCCAGGGTTTCGGCCGCCGCGCCGCGATGATCGGATCAAGCGTGGTATCAATCAACGGCCGCCAGCTCCGTCCGACCCGCTGGTCGATGCCCGCGGCGATGGCAGCGAGGGCGTCGAGCGTATCCTGCTCCGAATAGAGACCGGACCGTGCGCCGAGCACATAGCCCCAGAATTGCGTCTGTCCTTCGTAGACCCACAGCAGGCTGTCGCGCATCGGTTGCCGGAAATCGGGCGTCCACATGCCGGCGGGACGGCGATATTTGCCATTCCACGCATGGGTCATTTCGTGCGGCAACAGGTTGCGGCGGCCCGGGCCGCTATCCCAGTCGGTGAAATATTCCCGGTCCACGCCATTTTCGGATGAGCGGTGATGCTCCAGACCAATGCCGCCCATCTCCTCTGTGAGCGCGAGCAAAAAATCGTACCGGTCATAGGGGTGGCTGCCGAACAGCGCTTCGGCTTCCTTGACCAGTTTTATATGCGGAGCGAGTTGGGCCTTTTTAGGCTTCAGGAATTTTGCGTCATCCGCGACGATGTTGAGATGGACCCGGCTGGTCAGCTGATGGGTCTGGAAATATTGTCCGGCGAAAACCGGGCTGTCTACCAAAGTATCATAGTCGGTTTTTTCATAGGCAATCCTGCTACCGGTCCGTGATTTGGGCCGCATGGCGCTCGCGGCCTGCCAGCCATCCGGGTAAATGGCGGTCGCCTCGACCGGAATTTGCCGGACATAATAGCCGGCCGGATATAGCGAAACCTGATGCCAGCGCAGGTTGAGCATGGCTGGTGCCATGACAATGCGGCCATGACTGCTGGTGGTGGCCGAGACAAACTGGAATTTCGCGGTAATCGTGCTGACATTTTCCGGAACCGTCAGATGAAAGGCAAAGACATCGACGTCGTCGCGGACCCACGGTAATATTTCACCATTGGCGGTGAATTCCAGTCCGGTGAGTTTCTCGATCTCGCCGCGCGGCGCGTGATTGCCGGGGAGCCATTCGGGGTAGAGCAAGGTAAGGCGACCGGTTTGGGCCACGGGAATAGTCTGGGTGACACGGAAAATTCCCTGATCATGGTCGCGGGCATCGACTGTCAGGGTCATGGTGCCGGGATAGGCAATATCCTGCGGTGCGGGAATCGTCTCCTGCGGCGCGACATAGCTGGGTTTGCTAAGGCTGTCCGGCATGGCTGCCGCCGTTGTAGAAATGGTGAAGGCCAAGATCAGACCCAATATGCCAACCAGACGCATGCGTAGAAAACCCCTATAGTGACGAGCGAGTCTGAATGGCGCTTTTCGGAACTTTCGTCCAGAGGCTTGCTGGAAATAAGCCACTTCCGCTTTGCCGCTTCACTGGCTAAAGCGCTCCCTATGGCAAAGATACAGACACCCCAGCCCGTACGCGGCACCCAGGATATCTTCGGCGAAGAGCAGGAGCGCTTCCAGCATGTTGTGGAGACGTTTGAACGCGTGCGGCGGCTATACGGATATAAGGGCGTCGAAATGCCGGTGTTTGAACCGACCGCGGTATTCGCCCGTTCGCTCGGCGAAACCACCGATGTCGTCTCCAAGGAAATGTACAGTTTCGAGGATCGCGGTGGCGACAGCCTGACCCTGCGGCCCGAATTTACTGCGGGGATTTCGCGCGCTTTCCTGACCAATGGCTGGCAGCAGCACATGCCGCTCAAACTCTCCGCCCACGGCCCGATATTCCGCTATGAGCGGCCGCAGAAGGGCCGCTACCGGCAGTTTCACCAGCTCGACGCAGAGATTATCGGGGCGGGCGAAGCGGCTGCGGATGTCGAATTGCTTTGTTTCGCCGACCAGCTTCTGCAGGAACTGGGTATTGCCGATGGCGTGACCCTGCAGCTCAATACATTGGGCGACGCGGAAAGCCGGGATGCCTGGCGCGACGCTTTGGTCGAGCATTTTCAGGCGCACCGCAAGGACCTGTCCGAGGACAGTCAGGACCGGCTGGAGCGCAATCCGCTGCGGATTCTCGACAGCAAGGAACGGCAGGACCGCCCGATCGCCGATGCGGCTCCGGATATTGACGCCTATCTGTCGACCGAAGCGAAGGAATTTTTCGCTCAGGTCACCGAAGGGCTGGATGCTTGCGGTGTGGTCTGGACGCGCAACAGCCGTCTGGTGCGTGGGCTGGACTATTATCGCCATACCGCGTTTGAATTTGTCACCGACCGGCTGGGCGCACAAGGTACGGTTCTGGCTGGCGGACGCTATGATGGTTTGATCGAGACTCTCGGTGGCCCCGCGACCCCCGCTGTCGGCTGGGCTGCCGGTATCGAGCGGCTCGGTATGTTGCTGACCGAAGTGCCGGAAGCATCTCTGGAGCTGGCCATCGTGCCGATGGGCGATGAAGCCACGGTCAAGGCGCTGTCGGTGGCGAACGAGCTGCGCAAAACCGGATTTTCAGCCGATATATTCGGAAGCGGAAAGTTCAAGAAACGGATGGCACGCGCCAATCAGGCGGGTGCTTTGGCGGCAATCATCATCGGCGAGGACGAGCTGGCCTCCGGCAAGCTGCAGTTCAAAAATCTAGCTACGGGTGAGCAAACCGGGTTGGACGTTGCGGAAGTCATTGAAAAAATGTGGGATCTGAGATTCACGGATGAGCTTGATGATCTCGACTCCGAACTCCTGTCTTTGGAACAGGATGTAAAGACATCGGGAGACAATGATTGACCGCCATCACCCCCCAGAGACTGGCGCAGATCGAGGCGCGTTTTGCCGAGCTTCAGGCGATGATGGCTTCGGGCGATCTGGACAGCGAAAAATTTGTCGCTGTTTCCAAGGAATATGCCGAAATCGAACCGGTCGCCGAGGCTGCTGCCAATGTGAAATCCCTGCGTGACGAGAAAGACGAGCTCGCCGAAATGCTCGCGGGCGATGACGCCGAGATGAAGGCGATGGCCGCCGACGAGGTCGATGGCGTGAAGAAGGCGCTTGAAAAGGCCGAACATGCGCTCGCGCTGCAGTTGCTGCCCAAGGACAGCGCCGACGACCGGCCCGCGATGCTCGAAATCCGTGCTGGTACCGGCGGTGACGAGGCCGCGCTTTTCGCCGGTGATCTGTACCGCATGTATACGCGCTATGCCGAGGATCAGGGCTGGAAGGTCGAGATGATCTCCGCCAATGCTTCGGAAGTCGGCGGGTTCAAGGAAGTCGTCGCCAATATCCAGGGCAAGGGCGTGTTCGCCAAGCTGAAGTTCGAATCCGGTGTCCACCGGGTGCAGCGCGTGCCGGAGACGGAAAGCGGCGGGCGCATCCACACCTCTGCCGCGACGGTTGCAATTCTGCCGGAGCCGGAAGAAGTCGATATCAAGATCCGCACCGAGGATCTGCGCATCGACACCTATCGGGCGAGTGGCGCCGGTGGCCAGCATGTTAACAAGACCGATAGTGCGATCCGCATCACTCACTTGCCGACCGGTCTGGTTGTGCAATGCCAGGATGGTAAATCCCAGCACAAGAACAAGGCGCAGGCGATGAAGGTGCTGGCGGCGCGGATGTATGAGCAGGAGCGCGATGCCGTGCAAAGCGAGGAAGCCGAAGCACGCAAGTCGATGGTCGGTTCCGGCGATCGTTCGGAGCGTATTCGCACCTATAATTATCCGCAAGGCCGGGTCACCGATCACCGGATCAACCTGACGCTGCACAAGCTGCCCGAAATTATCGAGGGCACGGCGCTGGGTGAAATGGTCGATGCGCTTATCGCAGAGGATGAAGCCAGCCGGCTTGCCAATCTGGATGGGTGATGTCGCCGGTGTTTTGCGCGCAGCGACAAAGATATTAGGCGAAATTTCCGACAGTCCGCGACTCGATGCGGAATTGCTGATGGCGCATGCGCTGAAAATGGAGCGCGCCGATCTGTTGCTGAAACTGCCGGAATTGGCCGCACCGGCTGAGTTTTCTGCGCTGCTCGAACGGCGCCGGCAATCCGAACCGATTGCCCATATCATCGGCACGAAAGAATTCTGGGGGCTCGATTTTATAGTCAGCTCGGATGTCCTGATACCCCGTCCCGACAGCGAATTGCTGATCGGGGAAGCGGTTCGCCTATTTGCAGCACAGCATCCGCAAAGGATATTGGACCTGGGTACGGGCAGTGGTGCGCTATTGCTCGCGGCGCTCAACGAATTTCCCGCGGCCAGCGGCCTGGGTATCGATGCCAGCACCGCTGCGTTGCAAATTGCCCATAATAATGCCGATGCGCTGGGACTGGCCGACCAGTCCAAGTTTCTGCTGCTCGACTGGACGCTGCCAGACTGGACTGGGCCACTCGGTTCCGGTTTCGATCTGGTCCTTGCCAACCCGCCCTATGTCTCGACCAACGCCCAATTGTCTGCGGATGTGGCCGAATATGAACCCCATCGGGCGCTGTTCGCCGGAGAAGACGGAATGGATGATTATCGGATCATCATTCCCGGGCTCGAAAACCTGCTTTCGCCCACCGGAATGGCCTTGCTCGAAATCGGTTTCGATCAAGCGGATGAGGTTTCGGAATTGGCCTCCGACAACGGCTATCATATTGAATTAAAGAAAGATTTGGGAAAAAATGATCGTTTGTTAATCCTCCGGCGGTAAAAAGGGCTTGGTTTTGACGAGGCGAGTCGCTAAGACTTGTACAGGCGCAGATGATTTCTGGCTTTTCCCTAAATCCCTGGCCTGCCCCCAACTTGATAATTTTGCTGGTTTTCGGCGAGAATTTGTCTTGTATGGGCCGCTGTGAACGGGTTGTCTGCAGCGCAATTGCCACCAGCGCGTGGCTATAACTTGAGAAAGACCAAGTTTATAAACGGTATAAGGATACCTAAAATTTGATGAACAATCGTCAGCCTAGCCGCCGTGGACGTGGCCGGAACACCAATAATAATAACCGCCCCCAGGGCAACCGTAGTGGTGGGTCGGACCGCGATAACCGGATCGATAGCCGCGCCCGTGGCAATGCAGCGCAGATGCTCGATAAATTCAAGAAAATGGCGCAGGATGCACAGGTCAATGGCGACCGTGTCCAGGCCGAATATTATCATCAATTCGCCGATCATTATTTCCGGGTCAATGCTGATACCGTGGCTCGCCGCGAAGAACAGCGGATCGCCCGTGAAGAGCCGCGTGGAGACAATCGGTCGGATAATCGGGGTGACAATCGCGGCAATGCTTCAGGCCAGAGCGATTCAAACGACAATGATGGTGACAATGGTCGCGGCCGGCCACAGCAGGTACAGCAAAATCGTCCGCCGCGTGAAGACCGGGACAATCGCGAAAGTCGCGATAATAATAGCGATATAGCAGCGAATGATACGACCGAAGAGAAAAAGCCGGTTCGTAGCCGCCGTCCGCGCAAGGTTGAAACTGTAGCAACCCGCAACGACACAGCGGAGCAGAACGGTGAGTCAAACGGTCTAGATGCCAGCGCTCTGCCGCCAGCGATTTCGCAATCGATCGAGGTCGAAGTTGAAAAGAAACCGGCGCGTAAAAAGCGTGTTCCCAAGCCGAAGCCGGTTGAAGAAGGCGACGCCGCCTAAGACCCGTTTGGCCGGAATCAGATAGCGATGAGTATCCAGCTATGGCTGGCGCTCATCGCGAAACTGCGGCCAATCGGACGTTCATCGCAGGCCCGGTCAACAGCGGCGCTGCGATTATGGGGCGTCCAGTCCCTCAATGGCTGCTGCCAGCCAGCCGGGGAGATCAAGCCCTTTCAAATCGTCGACGCGCCGATGTTCAACCGACAGATCATCGGCGGGATAGGCGATACGCTGGCGCTTTTCATCGGCTTGCGCGATCGGGACGACGACCAGTCGCCGGTTGACCTTTTGCCGGTAATTCATCCGTGCGGTATTTTCCTGTCCGACATAGCAGCCCTTGGTAAAGCTGACGCCATTCAGTTCTGCGGCGTTGCATTCAAGCCATAAGGTCTTGTCGCTGCCGAGTTCACAGGTTCCTTCGGTCACGCCGAGCGACAGGCGGTGCTTTCGAAAATCTTCGTCCGCGCTGTCACCGTTGCTCGCGTCTTCCAGCCAGCGGTGGCCCAATGCGGGCAAGCGGGGATCGACCGGCTTGTTTTCAGCTGCCAAAGCCCAGTGAACATTCACCGAATCATCCAGAGCGATCTCGATCTTTCGCCTTAACCGATAGAGTTTCAGGCGGCGGACAAGTCCCTCGGCCTGCTCCTTCTCGCAGTCGATCAATATATCATCGCCTTCGGCCCACAGGAAGAAATCGAACAGCACTTTCCCCTGCGCGGTAAGCAGCGCTGCCCATTGGGGCGCGCCTGCTATAACAGCGGTGGTGTCTTGCGTTACCAGCCCTTGCAGAAACTGCCGGATGTCTTCGGACCCGTCCGTTGCCGAGAGGCGGATGACGGCGCGGTCATTAAGTCTGGTTTCGGTCATGGCATTTAGGTAGGGTGTACGAACCGAAAAACCAAGCCTTGCGCGGAGCTATATGACCGATACGATTACTATTCGCCGTCCGGATGACTGGCACGTGCATCTACGCGACGGCGCAATGCTGGAAGCGGTCGCTCCGTTTACCGCGAAACAATTTGGCCGGGCGATCATCATGCCCAATCTTTCGCCGCCGGTGACCAGCGCTGCCAGTGCGGCTGCCTATCGCGACCGGATCATGGCAGCTTTGCCGGCCGGGTCGGATTTCACGCCGCTGATGACCTGCTATCTGACCGATGATGCGGACGCGGATGATATCGCTGCGGGTCACGCAGCAGGAATCTTCACTGCCGCGAAACTCTATCCCGCCAATGCCACGACCAACAGCGCGCACGGGGTGACCGATGTAGCGCATATCATGCCGGTGCTCGAACGGATGCAGGATATTGGCATGCCGCTGCTGGTGCACGGCGAGGTGACCGATGGCGATATTGACATATTTGACCGCGAAGCCGTGTTTATCGAGCGGGTGTTGGAAAAACTGATCGGTGCACTGCCGGACCTGAAAGTCGTGTTCGAGCATATCACGACCGCGCAAGCGGTGCAGTTTGTCGATAGTGCAGGTTCCAACGTTGCGGCAACAATCACGCCGCATCATCTGCATATTAATCGCAATGCCATGTTCACCGGCGGAATTCGTCCCCATGCTTATTGCCTGCCCGTTGCCAAGCGCGAGCTACACCGGCTGGCGCTGCGCAAGGCAGCCACCTCGGGGTCTGCGAAATATTTTCTCGGTACCGACAGCGCGCCGCATGAAATTCACGCCAAGCTATCCGCATGCGGTTGCGCCGGTATTTTCAACGCGCCTTATGCGCTGGAGAGCTATGCCGCGGTGTTCGATGAAGAAGGCGCGCTCGACCGGCTGGAGGGCTTCGCGTCCTTACATGGCCCGCAATTTTACGGCTTGCCGCTCAACGAAGAGCGCGTGACTTTGGAGCGGAGCAGTTTTGTTGTGCCCGACAGTCTCGAAACCGGTGGCTCCACGCTCGTTCCCTTTCACGCGGGTTCCGAACTGGTTTGGCATATCGTTCAGGCCTGACCGGCGATCGCTTTCCGCTCTGCCTTGCCTGCAAGAATATTATCGGTCGAATAGATCGCCAGGCTGATCCAGATCAGCACGAAACAAATGATGTGCGATGGTGTCAGCGCTTCCTTGTAGACCAGCACGCCGACCAGAAACTGGATCGTCGGCGCGAGATAATTCAACAATCCGATAGCGCCGAGGGTCATTTTCTTGACTGCCGAGGCGAATAATAGCAGCGGGATCGCGGTGACGATGGAGCCGCCGATCAACAACAGATCAATCATCCGGTCATCGCCAAGATGCACGCTGGTGGAGGATGGCGCCGCGCCGAAAACCAGCCAGACCAGAAATAGGATGAAGGGAAGGAATAACATCCCCGTCTCGACCGTCAGCCCCACGATCGGTCCGATATCCGCGATCTTGCGGACCAGTCCATAGCTGCTCCATGAAATGGCCAGCGCGAGGCTGATCCAGAGCGTGTCCAGCGCCTGCACGGCCAGAACGGAAACGCCTACGACGGCTATGGCTATGGCAATCCATTTGTTGCGGGAGAGCTTTTCACCGAGAAATAACTTGCCGAGCAAGACGCTGAGCAGCGGACTGATAAAATAACCGAGACTGGCTGCGAGAATATGATCCTCATGCACGGCCCAGACATAGATCAGCCAGTTGGCGGCAATTAGCGAGGCGCTGGCCAGCATCGCCCAACGCAATTTTCGGTCCGCCAGGGCGGCTCCCAGACCAACAAGATTTCTCCGGAAATAGAGGATGACGAGCAACAGTGGTACCGACCAGATGATACGATGCGCGACAACTTCCAGCGCGTCAACGCTTTGCAGCAGCTTGAAATAGACGGGCATCAAGCCCCAGAACAGGCACGCGATCAGTGCCTGTACGAGACCGATTCGGCTGGTGGATGGCGCAGTGGACATAGTTCAGCGATTAAGCTGACCGTGGCCACCGGGCAATCAAGAAATCCTATCCCCGGGAAAACCCGGAACCTGATCAGATAATGCCGCCACCGATCCACAGCCGCAAGGCGCAGATGCCCATGACGATGATGCAGAAATACATACCGCTGGTGCGCGAGGAGATGAGGCCGAATAGCGCACCGATCCCGGCGATCGGCAAGATCAGCCAGTTGGTCCATCCCAACAGGGGAACCAGACCGATGAAAGAGAGAATGAGGGCAATGACGCCGATGAAAATTGAGATCAGATTGAACATAACTGTATTATAGGCATAACGCACCGATATTTCAAGTATTTTCAAATTGCCTGGGTCGTTGTAGATTTGCTCCCCGGAGAGGGATGACCATGGCTATTGATGATATCAGAATTGAAACCGAACGCTTGATCCTGCGTCCGCCCAATGGTGATGATTTCGAAGAGTGGGCGAGGTTTCAGTCCGATGAAGCCACAATGACTTTCATTGGCGGAGTCAAAAGCCGGGCCGAAAGCTGGCGGGATCTATGTTCCATGGTCGGTGCCTGGCATGTTCGCGGCTATGCGATGTTCTCGCTGATTCTCAAAGATAGCAACAAGTGGATTGGCCGTATCGGTCCCTGGTATCCCGACAGCTGGCCCGGCACCGAGGTGGGCTGGGGTGTCGCGCCGGAATATGCGGGCAAGGGCTATGCTCTGGAAGCTGCCGTCGCGAGCATGAACTATGCCGTCGATACGCTCGGCTGGAGCGATATCTGTCATACGATTGATCCGGATAATCTGGCGTCGATCAGATTGGCGGAGCGGGTAGGTTCAACCAATCGCGGGCCAACGACGCTGCCTGCGCCCTATCAGGATGCACGGGTTGACGACTGGGGCCAATCGCGCGAACAGTGGCAAGAGAATAGAAAGCAGTTTCAGTAGGAGAGCAGACCATGGTCGAAGATCACTATGTGGATCCCACGCGGGAAAGCTTTGACGCATTCAAGGCGCTGCCCCGCGATGTGCCGATCAACATGCTCAATCTGCTGCGTTTCCATCAGGTGGCACAATATCCTGCGGATCATCCCAATGCCGGCAAGGGATGGAGCGGCGAACGCGCCTATCAAGAATATGGCAAGACCAGCGGCCCGATATTCCAGCGGGTGGGCGGCACGATCATCTGGCGGGGGAAAATGGAATCTATGGTGACCGGGCCGGATGACAAGCAGTGGGATTCCTCTTTCATCGCTTATTATCCGAATAGCGGCGCGTTCCTGGAAATGGTCACTGACCCCGATTATAAAAAGGCGGTAGTCAATCGCCAGGCGGCTGTTCTGACATCCCGGTTGATTCGTTTTGGCGAAATCGACGGACCTGAAACGTTCGGATGAAATCCCGAATTGGCACAAAGGGTTAACGAATAGTCACCGGATTAACCAAATTCCCTAACGAAATATTAACGCTTTTTGATGCATCTGTTCCGCCATATTCAGGAGCAAATTGCATGTCACATTTTTCCCGTTCTCTATTGCTGTCCGCAGCAGCTTTTGCGTTACCGCTAACGCTCGCCGCTTGCGGGAGCAATGAAGCCAGCGAAGAAGAGCTGGCGAAACTGGACGATAACCTGACCTCCGACCCGGCGATGAATGATGCGCTGGAAGATGCCATATTGGTCGACCCTGATCTCACGGACCAGGCAAACCGCAACGCCATTCGCGGTGCCAATGGTGCAGCGGATGGCTCGGTGCCGCCGGGGACCGGTGAAGACGGGAGAGCCGCTGCCAAGGCAGCGCTTGGCGGAAAGATTCTTGCTGCGCCAAAGCCCCGACAGATGACATCGACCGATGAAGGCCTGACGCTGGGCGACAAAGCCGAACTGCAGGAGACGCGGCAGAACAAGCCGGTATGCAAGGAAAAGCTGACCTATGACATGGGCTGGGCGAACAAGATGCCACCGGAATTTGCGGTTTATCCAAAGGCAAATGTGCAGGAAGCGGCTGGCAAATGCGATCTTCGCGTTGTCAGTTTCACCACCGCGACGCCGATCAAGAGCATCGTCGATTTCTATTACACCCAGGCAAAGCGTGGCGGATATGACGCCGAATATCTCTTGCGCGGCAGCGAGCATGTTCTGGGAGGCTCAAAACCGAACGCCAACAGTGCTTATGTGATCACCCTGAACGAGCGCTCGGGTGGCGGAACGGTTGTCGATATTGTCGCCAGCAACGGTCGTTAGATCAGAAAAACAGCGCCGGACGTCGCATTACACATTGTCCGGCATCGAAAGGTGGCCCGCTCCGGCCACCTTTTTTTATTCTATTCGCGGTAGCTGCCGCCACCATCGACGGTGATGTCATTGGCGGTGGTGAAGCTGCTCAGGTCGCTCGCCAGCCATAGCATCGCATTGGCAACTTCGACCGCCTGGCCGACCCGGTTGATCGGATGGTTGCGGTTGAACAGTTCCACCGCTTCGTCATGCGGCCCAGGATAGGCCGCGAGATAGCGCTGGTACATCGGCGTGTCGATGGCACCGGGATGCACCGTATTCACCCGCACCGGATATTTCTCGGCAGCACAATGGAGCGCGAGCGATTTGCTTAGCGAGGTGACCGCCGCCTTGCTGGCGCAATAGGCTGCGAACTGCGCGCCGGGACGCATGGCCAGCATTGACCCGATATTGACGATCGCGCCATCCTCGCCGCTTTCCAGGATTGCGGGGAGGCCGACACGGCAACCGTAGAAGGTGCCCTGCATGTTGATATCTATGGTCCGGTTCCAGCTGTCCAGATCAACCTCGTCAACCGATCCGGGCTCGGAAATGCCCGCGACATTGAACAGGGTGGTGATCTTGCCGAAGCGCTTCTTGGTGGCGTCGACTGCCGCTTGCCACTGCTCGAGGTTGCGCACGTCCAACTCGACCGCATCCGCGCGGTCACCCAGAGAGGCCGCCAGCTCTTTCGCCTTGTCGATCTGGATATCGGCCAGCATCACCGAGCCACCTTCATCGATAACCCGTCGTCCGGCGGTGCCGCCAATGCCTTCCGCGCCGCCTGAAATCAGCGCGACTTTTCCGTCCATCATACCCATTATATATTCCTGTCTCTTTGGCCTATTTCTTGTCGAAAATGATCGGCAGATTGCTTAACCCGCGCAACATCATGTTGGGCGGATAGTTGAGTTCAGCGCCTTCCTTGATCCGGATATTATCGATACGCTTGGCAAATTGCTGGAATGATACGGTCAGTTCCTTGCGTGACAGCATATTGCCGACGCACATGTGGATGCCTTTGCCGAAAGCGAGATGGGTGCGCGCATTCTTGCGGTCGACCTGAAATTCGTTCGGATTTTCAAACTGCTTAGGGTCGCGGTTGGCGGCGTGATAACGCATCATCACCATCGCGCCCTTGGGCAGCATCACACCACCGAGTTCGGCGTCGCGGTGCATCACTCGCCAGATGCCGGAAGAGCCGCTCGACATGCGCAGCACTTCTTCCACCGCATTGGGGATCAGCGAAGGATCATCCTGGATTTTCTTGTACTGATCCGGGTTGGTGGCAAAAAGACGCATGCCTTCGGCCAGCGCTGCGGTTGTGGTTTCATTGCCGGCGACCATCAGCTGCTGGACGATGGACAGGGATTCTGCATCATCGAGCGGCCGTTCACCGTCAACCTGGGCGTTGACCAGGTCAGAGAGGATATCGTTTTTCGCTTCCTTGCGCCGTTCATCCATATTGGCCTTCAGCGCGTGCTGATATTCGACCACCTCGCGCTCGGTTTCCAGTTGCCGTTCGCGTGTCATCATGCCGGAAAGCCGGTCGACAAAGGCATTTGTCCAGCGTTTGATCGTGTGGGCATCGGCGACATCGAGGCCCAGTTGCACGGCAATGGTCCGGACCGGCATCGGAATCGCATATTCATCGACAAATTCGCATTCGCCCTTGTCGATGAAATTGTCGATCAGTTCGTTCGACATCTCCCGCATGCTGTCTTCCAGCTTGTTCACTTTGGGCATGGAAAAGGCGAGGTTGACCAGTTTGCGGAACCGCGTGTGGACCGGCTGGTCTGCGGTCAGCAAGGTATTGACCTGCGGCCAGCCCTTTGCCTGTATCGCCTGCAATTCCGCATCATTCTCAAGCTCTTCGTCGGATTTACCGCCAGAAAGCAGTGCATTGAAATTATTCGAAAAATCATCCAGCCGACCGACAGCTTCCGATATCAGCTCATAGTCCAGAACCACGTATGTGCCGCTTGCCTCGTCAAAAAAGACCGGCGTCTTGGCGCGCTTCTCTTCATAAAATTCAAAGGGATCAACCAGAATATCCGGTTGAAAAAGGGATTTTGACACGGCTTCGTTCATGACAGGTTCCTGCTTATATTAGTCAAATGATGGCGTGGGTTTGCCCTCTGCATTATAAACCGGCCCTTCGGCATCGACCCGGTATTTGGCGCTGACGGCATTGATCAGGCCAAAGCTGCCGATATGGGCAAGCATATTGGCATAGTGGACATCCTGAAAATGCTGGGCGAGGGCTTCCTCGTCGGTCCATTCTTCAAACACTTCGATGCGCGACGGATTATGCATATCGGCTGCCCAGCTATAGTTGAGACAACCGGACTGCGTCAGAGCGCCGTCGATATAGGGCTGTGCCTTTTCCAGACATTCTGCGCGTGTCGCCGGTTCCACGTCGATATGCGCAGCGATCAGTATTTTGGCCATGCTCGAAATTCTCCTAAAGCTTGTTGCCGCCAAATTGCGCGACGACGACAAATATGCGTTTGCTGTAAAGCCACTGGCCATCGATTTTGACAAATTCATCATCATAGCGGCCGCCGGCAACGCGCGGCTCGCCGTTCTCGACCAAAATTTCATGAGTCTGGTATCGGCCGGAGGCGGTATCGCCTGTAACGTCAAGGGAGGCAGGTATGCCCAGAAAACTGACGGCATCGAACTGGCTCATCGCGCCGTTCCAGAGATTGACTATATTTTCGCGCCCGATGACTTCGGTACCCATCAGCGACCAGACGGCGTCTTCGGTCCACAGCGCGCCCCAGTCGTCGGGATCCTTGCGCAGCACGGCGTCGCAATAGCTGTCGTGCAATTCCCGGATGGCCAACCGGTCTTCTATTGGTCCTGAAAACATGGACTGATCCTCTCCTGATTATGGAGAGACTACACGGCAAAAGCGCCGGAAAAACAAGCTGCCATAAGTGCTAGCGGGGGTGGATCAATCGCCGCTGATACGTTCGATATCCGCACCTACGGCTGCGAGTTTTTCTTCCAGCCGTTCATAGCCGCGATCAAGATGGTAGATACGCTGCAGCCGGGTTTCGCCTTCCGCTGCAAGTCCGGCAATGGCCAGACTCATCGAAGCGCGCAGATCGGTTGCCATCACCGGCGCACCGGTCAGTTTCTTGACGCCGCGGACCACGGCGGTGCGGCCCTTGGTCTCGATATCCGCGCCCATCCGGTTGAGTTCGGGCACGTGCATGTAGCGATTCTCGAAAATCGTCTCGGTGAGCACGCTGGCGCCGTCGGCGAGACAGAGCATCGCCATCAGCTGCGCCTGCATGTCGGTTGCGAGACCGGGATAGGGCGCCGTCGACAGGGTAAGCGGTTTGAGCTTGCCATCGGAAGAGACCTTGATCCCCTTGGCATGTATATCGATTTGCAGACCAGCATGGCGCAGCGCATCGAGCGTCGCTTCCATTTCATCAGCCTTGGCAGCCAGCAGATCGACTTCGCCGCCGGCAATGCCGACCGCGCAGGCATAGCTGCCCGCTTCGATCCGGTCCGACATGACACGATAGGTGCAGCCGTGTAGCCGATCGACGCCGTGGATGGTCAGGGTTGAAGAGCCAATGCCTTCAATTTCCGAACCCATAGCGACCAGCATGTTGCAAAGGTCGACAATTTCCGGTTCGCGTGCAGCGTTTTTGAGGATGCTGGTGCCGTTCGCCAGCACCGCCGCCATCAATGCATTTTCTGTTGCGCCGACCGATACCACGGGAAAGGTGAAATCTCCGCCGGGCAGGCCGCCATCGGGAACGCGTGCGATTACATAGCCGCTGGTAGTTTCGATCGAGGCACCAAGCGCTTCGATAGCCTTGAGATGCAGGTCGATCGGGCGGTTGCCGATGGCGCAGCCACCGGGCAGCGAGACCCGGCATTCACCGGCGCGCGCCAGCAATGGGCCGAGAACCAGTATTGATGCCCGCATCTTGCGTACGATATCATATGGTGCTTCGGTCGAGGTGATCCGGCCTGCCTTGAGCGTCATCACCCGACCGAAATCTTCCGGTCTTGCGCCTTCGATGGTGGTCGAAACGCCGAGCTGGTTGAGCAAATGGCCAAAACTGTCGACATCGGCCAGTCTTGGCAGATTGCGCAACGTGACCGGTTCGTCGGTCAGCAGCGCGCAAGGTAACAAAGTCAGAGCGCTATTCTTGGCCCCCGAAATGGGAATTGTGCCAGACAGGCGATTGCCGCCGCGTATTGAGATAATATCCATGGTCTAGCATTTACCGAAAACGGGGATGCAGGCAAGTCTATTGCGCCGCTTGCACCCCGAAATCGCAGCAAAACGCGCTAGTTTCGCAGCAGCCCGAGCGCGGCATAGGCGGCTTCCACCGTCGGCCGTGCCATTGCAGAGGCTTTTTCCGAGCCATTGCGTAAAATCGTGTCGATCGCGGTCTCGTCCTTGCGCAATTCTTCGAACCGCTGGCGAATGGGTGACAATTTGCTCACTGCCAGATCGGCCAGCGCCGGTTTGAAGTCGCCAAAGCCTTTGCCAGCATATTCGGCAAGCACGGCGTCCTGCGAGAGGTCGGCCAGCGCAGCATAGATGCCGACCAGGTTCCGGGCTTCCGCCCGCTCTGCCAGATCGTCCATATTGTCGGGTAGCGGCTCCGGATCGGTCTTTGCCTTCTTGAATTTCCGTGCAATTGTCTCGTCATCGTCGGTCATGTTGATCCGGCTGAGATCGGACGGGTCCGACTTGCTCATTTTCGCATTGCCGTCGCGCAGGCTCATGATCCGCGCCGCTGTTTTGCCGAAAAACGGTTCCGGCAGAACGAAGGTTTCGGTGCCGGTATCACTATTGAACTTTGTCGCAATGTCGCGGGCCAGTTCGAGATGCTGTCTCTGGTCGTCGCCGACCGGAACATGAGTGGCCTGATAGAGAAGGACGTCGGCCGCCTGCAGCACCGGATAGCCCAACAGGCCCAGAGAGGAGCGCTGCTTGTGCTTGCCGGATTTTTCCTTGAACTGGGTCATCCGGTCCAGCCAGCCCATCGGGGTATTGCAAATCAGCATCCATGCCAGTTCAGGATGAGCCGGCACGCGGGCCTGGTTGAACAGGATCGATTTTTCCGGATCTACCCCGGCGGCAACCAGCGCTGCGACCATTTCGCGGCAGTTGGTGGCCAGTTCAACGGGATCATTATGGACGGTGATGGCGTGAAGATCAGCGAGGAAAAACAGGCATTCGCTCTCGTCCTGCATCTTCACCCAGTTCTTGATCGCACCCAGATAATTGCCGAGATGAAGATTTCCGGTTGGCTGAATGCCCGATACTGTCCGCATTTTTGGCGACATATTCTATGTTTCCTCCGTCGGAATGGGTTTGCGTTTGACCAGCGCGATGATCCGCTGCTTGTCCACCGCGCCGACCATGAAGCCAACGACAGCATAAACAGCTGCACCAGCGGCCACAAGCACCACCAGCGACCAAATCCGGGACCAGACATCGGCAGCGAAATAAGGCGTCAATCGGCCCATCAGGAACCACAATATAGCGGCCATTGCCGCGGTTGCGATCAACTGGCGGAAAATCCGAGATGCCAGAGCGGCGGTGAAGTGGAAAAATCCGCGCCGGTGGAGAATGGTATAAAGCAGGACGCAGTTCAGCGTGGCAGATGCCGCCGTCGCCGCCGCCAGTCCGACGATGCCGTAACCGGCATACATGACGACATAGATATTGAGCGCAATATTGACGATCAGCGCGGCCAGAGCCGTAAGCACCGGTGTTTTCGTATCGGATCGAGCGAAAAATCCGGGTATCAGGATTTTGATGATCACATAAGCGGGCAGGCCGGCTACCAGCGCAACCACGATATTGGACATTAACGCGCCGTCCGCTGCCGTGAATTTGCCGCCGACGAAAAACGCACTGGTAAAGGCGGGCGCGCAGATGGCGAGCGCAGCCGCAGCGGGCAGGGTCAGCAAGGTTGCCATCTCGAAGGCGTCGGCCTGCAGACGTTGCGCGAGCGCCTGGTTTTCATTCTGGATGTGGCGCGACAGCATCGGCAGGATGGCCGTGCCGAGCGCGATACCGACAATGCCGAGCGGCATCTGGTTCAGCCGGTCGGCCATTTTCAGAAGCGTCAACGATCCCTGAGGCAGGGAAGTGGCAAAAAACGTGTCGACAAACTGGCTGATCTGGTAAATTCCGGCGCCGAATGTTGCGGGCAGGATAACCATGCCCAATTGCTTGATTTCGGGCGTCAGGCGCGGGCGCTTGATCTGCAGTTTTACATCGGCGCGCTTCACTGCCCACCACAGGTAGATCAGCTGGACGAGGCCAGACAGGGCAACTGCTGCGCTAAGAATTTGAACGACAATCACATCATTGGTCGTATCGCCGCGAACATAATAGCCGATCAGGATGGCGCTGATCAGTGTGATGTTGAACAACACTGGCGCAATGGCACCCGGCGCAAAGCGGGAGCGGGCGTTGAGCAGGCCGGACAGCATTGCCACCAGACTGATGAAAAACAGATAGGGGAAAGTCATCCGGCTCAGGAAGACGGCGAGCTCGAATTTACCTGGCTGGGACTGGAATTCGGATGCCAGACCGTAAACGATCAACGGCATGGCGAGCATCGCTACCGCCGAGAAGCCGAGCAAGATCCAGATGAATATTGACAAGACGTCATCGGCAAATTCCTTTGCTTTCGCCTCGCCGTCCTCGTCGGCAAGCCGGCGGCTGTACATGGGTACGAAGGCTACCGAAAAGGCCCCTTCGGCAAAAAGCCGCCGGAAGGTGTTCGGCAGGGTAAAGGCCAGCTGATAAGCATCGGCTGCCAGGCCCGCACCCAATACTCTCGCCAGCAGCATATCACGGACGAAACCGAATATGCGGCTGATGATAGTAAATCCGGCAATCGTCCCGGTATTTTTGATCAGGCTCATCTCAAGCCCTCAATAGGTGGCTAACCAGCTCAGGCATTCCCGACCGGTTGTTCACCCGCTTGCTCTGCTGCCATCTGTTCGCGTTGCTGCATATAGAGCGCCGTGAAATCTATCGGTTCGAGCAACAAGGGCTGGAACCCGCCGTCGCGGACGGCATCTGAAATGATCGCCCGGGCGAACGGGAAGAGAAGCCGCGGTGCTTCGGCGAAAAGAAACGGATGCGCCTGTTCTTCCGGCACGTTGCGTAGTCCGAAGAGGCCGCAATAGAGCAGTTCTACGGCGAAGGCGACGCCTTCATCGGCTTTCGCTGTAACTTCGATTTTCAGTTCGACTTCATGGACTTCATCCGAGACTTTCGACGAACCGATATTGAACTGCACGTCAATCTGCGGCTGTGCGTTCCACTGGTAAACATCCGGTGCGTTCGGATTCTCGACGGAAAGATCCTTCACATATTGCGAAATCACGCCAATCTGGGGCTGGGTGTCTGCACCATTGGCAGCCGGATTGGGGGTGGTCACGTGTCCAGAGGGATTTGCGCCGGATTCGTTATTGTCATTCTCGTCAGCCATCGGGCTTGTCCTTTCGGAAAATCAGTCAAAAATGTCTTTTGACGCATATTGCGCCGCCATTCGCAGCGCGCCTAGCAGGCGACGGAACCGAGAGCAATTAAAGAGTTAACCGGAGTAACGGAGCCCGGCATTGCGGCGAATTCGTCAGCACCGGTTCACAAATTGGCCGGTACAAGATACTGGCCGATTGCGGCTTGGCGGCTTTTTCTCTAATGCCGTTTGAAACCGGCCCTTTTTCTGCCTATGTATAGGGCAACAGGAAAGATTGGATTCTTACAGTGACCATCGAAATCGTATTATTGGCAATGGTAGCGGCCTTTCTCGGCTTGCGGCTTTACTCCGTGTTGGGCAAACGCACCGGCCACGAGCAGGAACATACGCCGCGGAGCATTGAGCCACGCGCAAATGACCGCAGACCATTGGACGATTCCAAGCCACATGTTCCGGATATCGTTCCGGCCCAGGCAGGTGCGCCGGCGATGGTCTATGACAGCAGCGCCGAAGCCGGCATGCGGGAAATCCTGAGCGCCGACCGCAATTTTGATGTGGGCCGGTTCATCGAGGGCTCGCAAGCTGCCTATCGCATGATCCTCGAAGCCTTCTGGAAGGGCGACGAGGAAGAACTGAAATTGCTTTGTGATGACGATGTTTACGAGAGCTTTGTCGAAGTCATAGATGCCCGCGAAAAGCGTGGTGAAGTGCTGGAAAACCAGCTGGTGCGGATCGACAATGCACGCATTTCCGAAGCCGAATACCGGCGGCCGGTCGCTCGTATCACGGTGCAGTTTGATGCCGACATCGCTGCGGTGGTCAAGGACAAAAAGGGCAAATTGATCGGCGGGTCGCTATCCGACGCGGCCGAAACCCACGATGTCTGGACGTTCAGCCGGGATCTTTCCAGCGCCGACCCCAATTGGCTGCTCGACGAGACCGATGAGGCCTGATCCTCAGCCGTCAGGGAACAGCATCGTGAAAATCGGAACGCTTTTTGGCGCGCTGACGCTGTTTAGTGCCTGTTCGATGTCGATCATCCCGCAAGGGGCGGCACAAAGTCGGCCAACCCCTCAACAGAGCGTGATCGGGTCGGGCGAGAGTTCGACCGTAGTCAACTATCCGAGCCGCGGCTTTCAGACCGTCGAGGCGACTCAGCTTGTAAAAATCGGCAATGATCCGACCCGTGCATTGGGCGCCGGTATTGCTGCCGGGCCGGATATTGCGGCGCTCAATCTTTCGCAATCCAAAGCGACGTCGGCCCTCGACTCTTTTCGCACCAGCTGTTCCTCGCTGGTCCGGCGGGAAGATAATAGCGGTCTGACCAATGGTGCCGATTGGCAAGTGTCGTGCGATGCTGCCCAGAACTGGCCGGCCAATGATGCGGCACGTTTCTTCACATCCTATTTCGAAACCGTCCAGGTCGGCGATGGCGCGGCCTTCGCGACTGGCTATTTCGAACCGCAGATTCGCGGGTCGAGAGTCAGAAACAGCAATTATACAGTGCCCGTCTACCGGCGGCCGGCCAATCTGGTCGATGTCGATCTGGGTCTGTTTTCCGAAGAGCTGAAAGACAAGCGCGTCCGCGGCAAGGTCGAGGGCACTAAATTGGTACCGTATGAAGACCGGGCGGCCATTGACGACGGCGCCATCGCCGGTCAGGGGCTCGAGATTGCCTGGGCTCAGGATTATATCGAATTTTTCTTTCTGCAGATACAGGGCAGCGGCCGATTGGCGCTCCCCGACGGCTCGGTCATGCGGATCGGCTATGCCGGGCAAAACGGCCATGATTATACCGGTATCGGCCGGGTGATGCGTGAACGCGGGCTGCTCGCCGACGGCAAGACCAATATGCAGGGCATTGTCGAATGGCTGCGGGCACATCCGCAAGAAGGCATGCGGATCATGCGCGAGAACAAGAGCTACGTCTTCTTCACCGAACTGACCGGCCCGGGTCCTTTGGGTGCCATGGGTCATCCTGTGGTCGCGCAGACCTCGGTCGCCGCAGACCGGATGTTCGTGCCTCTGGGTGCTCCGGTCTATCTCGATATGGAGCATGATATTGCCGACGGCCTCTGGGTCGCACAGGATAGTGGCGGGGCGATCAAGGGTCCCAACCGTTTTGATACATTCTGGGGCGCCGGCGAAGAAGCAGCGCGGATAGCAGGTGGCATGTCTTCGCGCGGCAAAGCGCTGATCTTCCTGCCCAAAGGTACCGTCTCCCGGCTTTATGCGTCACAACGCGCCCCGGGCAAGTAAACCGTGTCCGACCGGCCCCTTACCGCCGGTGAAAAGGCGCTCTGGCAGAAATTTATCGAGACCGTAAAGCCGCTCGATCAGGAGCGGGTGAAACGCATCGAATCGCTTCCCGTCGCCAGGAAGCGGGTGCAAGATGCCGGACCAATCACAGCCGAATATTTTGGCGGCCAGCCGAGCAAAGCGGTTCCGTTACGTGACCAGAAACCGGTGCCGACCCGGCACGGTCTCGATGGCGGCTGGGACCGCCGCTTGGCCAAGGGCATGGTGCAACCCGATGTAACCGTTGACTTGCACGGCTACACGCTGTCGTCGGCGCATGGGCGTCTCGACAGTGCACTGGAACTGAGCATCGCGGCAGGCCATCGCGCAATTCTTCTGATTACCGGTAAAGCGCGTAGCGACGATGAGCGCAGTCGTGCGGGCGGTCGCGGAGCGATACGGTCTGCCATCTCCGACTGGCTCGCGGCATCACGCCATGCATCCCGCATTGCGACCGTCCGCAATGCCCATCCGCGGCATGGCGGCGCCGGGGCGCTCTATATCATATTGCGCCGGCCGCGCTGAGCAGCGCGCTGCCGGAGGCGGCGTGGCCGTTTTCAAAGGCCGACTAGCGGAGGGTGCGTTCTATAATCAGCGCGAAAATTTTCGACAGCTGTTCGAGATCTTCGATCGCCACCGCTTCGTCGAGCTTGTGCATGGTCGCGTTGCAGAGGCCAAATTCGACCACCGGCATGATCTTGGCCAGAAAGCGCGCGTCGGAGGTCCCGCCTGAAGTAGACAGTTCCGGTTCCACTCCGGTCACTTCGCGAATCGCGCCCGCGACGATGTCGGAAAATTCTCCGGGCGGTGTCAGGAACGGTTCGCCGGAAATAATCGGCTTCAGTTCGCCGCTGTGCCGCTCGACAATCTCCTTCACCATCGCACTGAGGCTTTCGCCGCTGTGACGGTCGTTGAACCGGATCGACAGTCGGCCTTCGGCCTTGGCCGGAATGACATTATGCGCCGGATTGCCGACGTGGAGATCGGTAAACTCGATATTGCTCGGCTGGAACCAGTCGGTCCCTTCGTCCAGCTGAAGCGAATCAATCTCGGTGAGAATCTTGCCAAGCTTGGTGATCGGATTGTCCGCATTGTGCGGATAGGCGACATGGCCCTGCATGCCGTTCACCGTGATCCACATATTGACCGATCCGCGCCGTCCGATTTTCATCATGTCGCCGAGCCGGTTGACCGATGTCGGCTCGCCGACGAGGCAGAGGTCCGGGACAATACCGCGCTCGGCCATCAGATCCATTATCGCGACGGTGCCGAACCGCGCAGGGCCTTCTTCGTCCCCGGTGATGATCAGGCTGATCGTGCCGAGATCATCGGGTAGCTGTTCCAGCGCGCCGACAAAGGCCGCGATGCTGCCTTTCATATCGACGGCCCCGCGACCGTAGAGCAAGTCACCGCGCTCTTCCGGAACAAAAGGATCGGTCTGCCAGCCCTGACCGGGGGGGACGACATCGAGATGACCGGCATAAGCAAAATGGCGCGATCCGGGCGCGCCGTGGCGAATGGCAAAGAGATTTTCGACGGGTCCGCCAAGCTCCGCCTCTTCCGGGGCATCGCCAGCAATGAACCGCGATATTTCGAATCCCAGAGGCGCGAGCATCGCTTCCATCTCGTCAAACACGCTGCCGGTCGCAGGTGTGATACTGGGCTGGGCGATCAATCGCTTTGCATAGTCGATAGTATTTGTACGGGTCATTGGCGGCCGATCAGCTTTTTGCCGTTTCCGGCTGTTCGAGGCGTTCGATCACCCATGGTTCCTCTTCGGCCGCTTCCAGCCACTGGGCGGTCCACTCGTGATCGATTATGGTCTGCATATAGCTGGTGGCGAAGCCGGGCAGGCGGAATCCGTAGGTCTGGAAGCGCGAGACGACTGGCGCAAACATGATGTCGGCAGCGCCATAGGTGCCGAACAGAAATGGTCCGCCGCCGCCAAATCGTGCCCGGGCCTGAGCCCACAATTCTATGATGCGAGCAGCATCGGCCTTGACCTCGTCGCTCAGGGAAAGGCCTTCGTAAATTTTCCGTGTGTTCATCGGACATTGCCGGCGCAGTGCCATATAACCGGAATGCATTTCGGCGGCCATCGAACGGGCCATGCCGCGTGCGGTCTCGTCCTTGGGCCAGAAACGGTCCCGGTGGGTCTTGTCGGCGAGCCAGTCAATAATCGCCAGACTGTCCCAGACCACGGTCTCGCCATCCCATAATATCGGAACTTTACCGCCCGAAGGGGCGAAATTCTCGCTCTCGCGGACATGGTCCCAATCGTCGCCGAATAAGGGCACGGTCAGTTCCTCGAAGGACAGGCCCGATTGTTTGCAGGCGAGCCAGCCGCGCATCGACCAGCTGGAATAGGCTTTGTTTCCGATTATCAGTTTCATATTCTGTCCCATAACCAAATATGGTGCGCTGTGTATAGAAAAGCGTCTTCGGGGCGGCGTCTAGCTCTGCACTGCCTCGAGAACGGCAAGCCGCAGTTCGTCGATACCCTGTTTCTTTTCCGAAGAGGTGAGGATCAGATCCGGGTGGGCGGCGGGATGTTTTTTGGCGATGGCCGCGACTTTTTCCGCCGTGATATCCAGTTCTTCCTGCTTCACCTTGTCGGCCTTGGTCATCACGACCCGGTAGCTGACCGCTGCCTTGTCGAGCATTTCCATCACTTCTTCGTCGACCGGCTTGATGCCGTGCCGCGAATCGATCAGGACGAACGTCCGTTTCAGCACGGCGCGACCGCGCAAATAGTCGTTGATCAGAAAACGCCATTTCTGAACCACTTTCGGCGGGGCCTTGGCATAGCCATAGCCCGGCATGTCGCAGATGCGGAAGATCAGCGGATCACCAATATCAAAGAAATTCAGTTCCTGGGTCCGTCCCGGCGTGTTGGAGGTTCGCGCCAGGCCATTGCGATTGGTCATCGCGTTGATCAGCGACGATTTGCCCACGTTGGACCGGCCGGCAAATGCGATCTCCGGGACCTTCGGGTCCGGCAGAAACTGCAGTTGCGGCGCGCTTTTCAGAAAGCTGATCGGGCCGGAGAACAGCTTCGGGTGGAGTGGGGCAGTCATCTACTTGTCATCCTGACGATCGCAAACCCGCACGATGCCCGTCACCATAATCATGTGTGACAGGCGGCCGTTTGGGGTCGCTTCCGCTGGAATGACAAGGCAGGGGCTCATGCCCCGGCCTTGTCAGCAGCAGCTTTTCTTGCTTTTTCTTCGGCTTCCTTCGCCATCATTTCCTTCATCTGGGGATGGCGGGAATAGAGCCAGCTTTGCTGGGCGATGGTGAGAATATTGGACACGGTCCAGTAGAGCTGCAGACCGGCGGCAAAAGGTGCCATGATGAACACCAATATCCACGGCATGATGCTGAATATCTGCTTCTGCATCGGATCCATCGGTGCCGGATTCAGCTTGAACTGGAAGTGCATGGTGATGCCCATCAGGATCGGCAGTATGCCGACGGCGAGAAAGCTTGGCGGATCGAAAGGCAACAGGCCGAACAGGTTAACCGGCGTTAGCGGGTCGGGTGCGCTCAAATCCTTGATCCACAGGATGAAGGGCTGGTGGCGCATTTCGATCGACAGCATCAGCACCTTGTACAGCGCGAAGAAGATCGGAATCTGCAGGAAGATCGGAAGGCAGCCCGCTAGCGGATTGACCTTCTCCTCCTTGTACAGCTTCATGATCGCCTGCTGCTGTTCTTGCTTGTCGTCCTTATGCTTTTCCTGAAGCGCTTTCATCTTTGGCTGGACAGCGCGCATTTGCGCCATGGATTTGAATTGTTTCTGCGCGATCGGGAACATGATCCCGCGGACGACGAAGGTCATCAGAATGATTGCGACCCCGAAATTGCCGACCAACTGGAACAACCAGTTGAGCAGATAGAAAAGCGGTTTCTCGAACCAGTAGAACCAGCCCCAGTCGATCGCCCGATCGAGATTGATGATTCCCAATTCGTCCTGATATTTTACCAGAACGGCGTTTTCCTTCGCTCCGGCAAACAGACGGGTTGTGGTCTTCAGCTGTTTGCCCGGGGCGATGATCTGAGCACTCTTCTTCGCGATTTCGGCCTGGAAGATATCGCCGCCGCCAGAACGGAATTTGGCATCAACGTCAGAAATATTGTCCGGGATCAGGGCGCCCAGCCAATATTTGTCGGTAAAGCCCAGCCAACTGACGTCCGTGTCATAAGCATTGGTGCCTGCGACAGCGGAAGTACCGAACATGCGCGCAAAGAAGCCAGGTTCTTCACCGGCAAGATTCTTATAATCTACATCGTAATTTGCCGCGCCTTCATAGACGCCGACAGGACCGGAGTGGATGGTCCATGTGCTGGCTTCGCTCGCCGGGATATTTGCCAGATCCCGTTTCCGGTTGATCAGGCCATAAGGTTTGATAGCGATAGCATTCTCACCGCGATTCGTCACATTCTGTTCGGCGGTGATCAGGTAATCAGCGTCGATCGACAGCTTGATCGCGTAGGTTTGTCCGGTCTCGTTAGACCAGCTGAGTGTCACCGGTGTTTCGGGAGTCAGTTTGCTTTGGTCGGTTGACCAGATCGTATTGTCATCCGGAACGGCGACGCCCTCGCCGGCCCAGCCGAAGCGGCTGAAATAGGCGTTCTCGGTACCAGAGGGCGAAAAGAGTCGAACAGATCCGCTGTTCTTGCTCATATCGACCGTGTGATCGGTCAGCGTGAGATCGTCAATGCGTCCGCCTTTGAGATTGATCGAACCCTTGACGCGCGGTGTGTCGATCAGGACGCGAGGATTTTCCCGCAATACGGTCGCCAATGGCCGGATCTTGTCCGATCCGGCGTCCGTGGCAATCTCGGTGCTAGTGGATGACGAGCCTGCCACCGGAGTCATTTTATCGCCAGGGACCTGATCATTAGCCGGAGCATTGGCCTGTTCGACCACTTCATTCTTGTTGGCCATATCCGGGAAAAACTGTTCCATCAGCATCGGCCATCCGAACAGGATGATTCCGGTGAGCAGCACCGCCATGATTATATTGCGTTTGTTGTCCACTATATCGTCCTGTTTTCGGCTATTTGTTGCAAATAGGATAGGTGTTTGAGGGTATCAAGGCACCGGGTCGTAACCCGAGCTTCCCCAAGGATGGCAGCGCAATAGCCGTTTAGCCCCGAGCCAGCCACCCTTAATTGCACCATGTTTCTCGATCGCTTCGATCGCATAGCTGCTGCAGGTCGGCTGGTAGCGGCAAGTCGGCGGTAATATCCGCGACGGGCCCCATTGCCAGCAGCGCACGAAGAAGATGAAAACGGACTTGAGCATCGCTAGGCGAGCTTTTTGGCCAGATATTTCAGGCCCTTTTCCAGTTCGGCTTTCATGGCGGCGAAGTCCGCTTCCTTATTGGCCTTGCGGCCGATCATGACGTGATCGACACCGGACATTCCGTCACCGGGCAATGTTTCGGCGAGCAAAGCGCGAAAGCGGCGCTTCATGCGGTTGCGCGCGACGGCGTTGCCGATTTTTTTGGTAACCGTGATGCCGCGACGAATCGTCGCTGCCGAAACGGGATGGTCACTGCGGCGGCGATGCGCCAGCAGGACAAAATTGGGGGTGACGAATCGTTTGCCGCGATTGGCAGCGAGAAAATCTGCCCGCTTGCGAATCACTTCGATAGACCGATTTGATTCGGTTGATGCCGATTCGGGTGAAGGCTGCTTCAAGTCCAGATGATCCAGCGATGAGCGTGCTTCGACAGGCGCAGCACTGGCGGTCATGTTGGTTTTAGGCAGAGAGCTTCTGACGGCCACGGGCGCGGCGGGCAGCCAATACTTTGCGGCCTCCGACGGTGGCCTTGCGGGCGCGGAAACCATGGCGCCGTTTGCGGACCAGGCGGCTCGGTTGAAATGTACGCTTCATCGCGGTTATCCTACGTCAAAATTTCAATAAAAAGGGGCCGTCAAAAATTGCGGCCGGTACGTTGTGGCTGCGATTAGGCAGGCAGGCGCTGAAAGTCAAGCGTTTGCGCTAGACTTTCTTGTCCCGATTGCCGGTTTTTACCTTGCCGAAAATCGGCAGTTCAAAATCCTCCGGAAGTGTCTTGTGGTGCCGTCTGCGCATGGCCCAGTCGGTCCATTTGCCATAATGGGGAAAACGCCGTTTGAAATCGACATAGCGCTTTTTTGCCCAGCGCGAGTTTTGCAGGACCAGAGCGAGACCGATCGGAAAAACGATGATGAAGCCGGGGCCGGGAATCGCGCCGATGATCGGCGAAACCAGAATTAACATGAATCCGATGACCGCGAGGGCGAATCGCGAACCCGATGTGTATTTCCAGCGTTTTTTCGTCAGTTCGTCGTTCATCACATTCCAATTGGTGCTTCGGGCCCAGACTCGCAAGCCTTGCCGGTACAACTAAAGCGCGCAAATGTGATTATCGTTCCGTCAGATGGATAAAGTATGAACGGCAGGCTGGGAGGAAGGTCCTAGTGGACGAGTTGAAAGCGAGCCATGTCGTTGCGGGACAGACGCAACTGGTCAGAGAAAGGCACGCTGTTGGTCAAGGCGTAAAACGCTCTTGCAGTCGGTGCTGATACGCCCATTTCCTGATAATAATCGAGATATTCGGCATGGACCGGATCGCTGGCTGGATAGTCATTCGCTTCCCGGCCGTCTTCGTCCATCCAGCTGTGCACGATGAATTCTGCATTCGGATGGGCCGTCCTCTGGACCCCGGCGAGAAAAAGTTCCACCGCACCGGAGCGAACCGAGCCGTTGGCCGGCACATGGGTGCTGATTCCCGCGCGGCGGATCATTCTGGCAAGTTCGAGATTGGCTTCTTCGTCGACCGAACCGTCGCAATCGAGCATTTCGATCCGTGTGATTCCGGGATATCGGTTCAGCATTTGGCGAAAAACTGCCGGAGTATAGCTATCCACGGTTCCGGTCATGACCACCATGTCCGGCGCGACTACTTGAAATGGGCCATATTGGGCAACGGCGTTGCCAAAGGAACTGGACGCCGACGCCTGCAACGGGGCGGGCTCGAATATCTCATATTCCAGCGTTTCGACTGTCTCGGTAACCACATAGCTGCTGGCGCTATGGGCCGCATTGGCGGGAAGCACCAGAAATGCCACGAGCAGGAAGACACTGATAAAAAATCCGCCTGAAGCGCTGTTATTGCCCGTTGATTCTGATTGGTTCTGCCGTTTCATCCTGCCCTATTGCAGCACAGGCGCTTGCCAAAGCGTAAGGGCGTGTGGTTGCGAGAAAATTAACCGCCTATGGCCCGCGACTTGTCGGGAGTTTTGACGGTTGCGGCCAAGCTGCGGTTGCTGCTCGACTCAATCTTGGGTCGTCGCCACTATTCCGGGTATGAAATTGGGGCGACTATGATGGTGGCGCTGGTTCAGACGGTGGCGTATCTCGGACTGGAAGCGCGGGGTGTCGAAGTGCAATGTCAGGTTGCGCCGGGATTGCCTGCGTTTAACGTCGTCGGCCTGCCGGACAAGGCCGTGGCAGAAAGCCGCGAGCGGGTGCGCGCTGCGATTTCGGCGATGGGACTGTCGCTGCCGCCGAAGCGGATCACGGTCAACCTGTCGCCCGCCGATCTGCCGAAAGCGGGTTCCCATTATGACCTGCCGATTGCGCTGGCGTTGCTGGGTGCGATGGGCATCGTCGATGCCGAGACACTCGCGAGCTATATTGTCGTCGGGGAATTATCACTTGATGGGCGACTGGCGGTTACGCCGGGCGTGTTGCTGGCTGCGCTCCATGCATCGGGTGAAAATCTCGGTCTGATATGTCCGGAGTTGCAGGGTTCGGAAGCCGCCTGGGCCGGTGATCTCGAGATATTGGCACCGATGAACCTGCTGGCGCTACTTAACCATTTCAAGGGGCAGTCGATATTGACGCCGCCGGAAACGGGGGCCGCGCCGGAACCGGATTATGGACCGAATCTGAAGGATGTGAAGGGACAGGAAACCGCGAAACGGGCCTTGGAAATTGCCGCGGCTGGCGGGCATAATCTGTTGATGAACGGTCCGCCCGGGTCGGGGAAGTCGCTGCTTGCGTCCTGTTTGCCCGGCATATTGCCGCCCTTGTCGCCATCCGAGGCGCTCGGCATTATGTAGCAATTGCACCAAGCTACATAGCCGCTCCATTAAGGAGTGCCGAGCGTGATTAAGTTGTCAGACTTCTTGAAAGCCCTGCTGAAGTTCACGATTGTGAATAGAGTATCTTTGCTCTTTATCCTCATTCCAATGACCGCCGCCAACTCGGTCAATGTGCATACTGGCGATCCTTTCAGTCAGCTTGCTGTCGGTTCCCCAAACATAGGATATTTTGACAAAAAGGCGGGGCATGAAATTATGAACTGGCCCATTGTCTGTGAGCGGATTCTCGGGAAGGGTTGCGGCCAAATCCTCGAAAGAAACTGGCTTCTGATCGGCGTGAATGACGCCTATCAAGCTGCCAATCCGTTTAGTTTCAAGTTTTTCAAAAACTGGGAGCGGATCAATCCACTTCAGACCAAAGTGCAAATAGAAAGCCAATTCAATTTCTCTCGCGCTTATCAGGCCGTCATTCGTGATAATGCCGGTGAAATCCCCTGTTACGTTTTGCCCCTCTCTGACAAAGGTTCCCCCAGCCTCTATGAACCGCAGTCTCGGCTCATTGGCCCTCTCATCCTGCCATCTCATAAATTTGTTGGAAGCCTGAGCTTCGGCGGCCTGTTTTCTAGTTTCACTAAAGGTAGTGTAAACCAAGAATATCCCGACCGAACTCAGAAAAACCCCAATTACCGCAGCGCTCCCCATAACTTTGGTCCACCATGCCATAGTCATTTGGGCGGCAAGATCATACTCGTTACGCTCATATTCGCGGGCGGCGTTTTCTTCTTTTGCTACGCAATCTGGGTAACTAACCGTGGGCAAGGCTCCGCAGGAATCCCGTATGCGGTCTTGGGCTTGTTCTGCATAATTTTGGGATTGATGGGCCGCATAGTCTATGTAGGCGCGATCAACTGTTGAGAAGTCCGATATAGCAAAACAAGCCGTAACTGCGGCTAGAGCCGCTAATATTAGTCCGACAATCTTAGGGAACTTGCCCCTATCGCTTCCAAACATTGTAATAAAAATACCGCTGTAAATTTTCCACGGCTGATCTTGTTCCTGATATTAGGCTCGGAGTCAAAGACTCCTACATCTGCCAACTTCCCGACTAGATCGGCATAGGTCAGGCCTTGCTTTGCTAATTCCACCTTCAAGAGCCGTTTCGCCTGATCCGCCCAGTCTTTGTCCGTTTTCATCCGATGTAATCCCTATGATGTGAAATATCATCATATACGATACAATTGCCATTGACAACAGTTCAATATGTCACTATAAACGATGCATAAGCAACGGATATGATGACAATGAAAACCAAAGGCCAACATTTTTTACTTTCTGCCAAAGCGCGGACGCTGTCTCTCAAGGCAGTTTTCACCATGGGCGAAGGCCAGGCTTACGAAGCCTTCAAAGCCATGCGCTGGCCTGAAACCGATGGCGAAGCAATTTGCCCTCGGTGCGGCTGCTTGGACACCTACAACATCACGACCCGCCAGCGGTTCAAGTGCAAAGCCTGCTATCACCAGTTCAGCGTGACCAGCGGCACTATCTTTGCATCGCGTAAAATGTCCTATGTCGATCTGTTGGCTGCAATCGTGATATTCGTGAACGGCGCGAAGGGCGTTGCTGCGCTTCAACTGTCACGCGATCTGGATTGCCAATACAAGACAGCTTTCATCCTTACGCACAAGCTGCGCGAGGCAATGGCTCAAGAGCAACAGGGCCGCAAGCTGGACGGGATTGTTGAAATGGATGGCGGTTATTTTGGTGGCTACGTCAAACCGGAAAACCGCAAGGCGGACCGCAAAGACCTGCGCTTGAAATCAAATCGCTCGGGCAAACGCGAATGCGTCGTCATTATGCGGGAACGGAACGGCAAGAGCCTGTCCTTTGTTGTCGCCAATGAAGGTGATGCAGTCCCTTACGTGCGCGATCACGTTGCCAACCTTGCAACCATCTATGCTGACGAAGGAACGGGCTGGGATGCCCTTCACGCTGGCTGGGATACAAAGCGCGTCAACCACAGTGTCCAGTTCATGGATGATGGCGTTTGCACCAACCAAGCCGAAAGCTACTTTAGCCGCCTTCGCCGGATGGAAGTCGGAACGCACCATCATATAGCTGGACCGTATCTCTCGCACTATGCTGCGGAGGCGGTATGGCGCGAAGATCACCGCCGCGTTGATAACGGACGCCAAGCTGCGATGGTTACGGAAGCGGCCATGCGGTCAAACGTCAGTCGGAAATGGGCAGGGTACTGGCAGCGGGCAGCATAAGATATTGGCAATAATGCAAAACGAAGCTAATCAAAAGAATGTCATTGAAATACGCTGTTGCGCCCAGAACGATACTTTTGTGTAATTATGATATGGGCGGCTTTAAGCCACCTGAAATGGTTAAAAGACGACCGGCCATAGTGCTATCTGCAAGACTCCCAAGGCGGGATAACTTGATGACCGTTGTTCCACTAAGTGGGTCAGAATCATCTGAAAAATATCACTGTAAAATTGAATTGGATTCGGCTTTACCTGAACCTTATGCTGAAACTTGTTGGTGGGTAAAAGCTGACATGGTTGCATCCGTCAGTTTCTCAAGACTGGACCTGTTCAGAACTGACCGCGATCAGAGCGGGAAACGAAAATATTTGAGTAACCTGAAGGTTTCAGAAGAAGTTTTTGATGAAATAAAACAAACAGTTAGAATATCACTCGGCCTGCTTTAATTGACAGTTAATCACCTATGACTCATATGAACATAGATTGCTTGTGGGAAACCATTAAGCCTCAAGACCTCGTGAGAGGCGGCTATGCCAGACGACGATAACAAGTCTTGGCATAGTTTGATCAGGCCCCCAAGTTTCGACTTGGGGGTCCTGTTATTTCTACCGCACAATAACCCAAAGCAAATGAAACCCGTTGCCCTCGGTCGATACGGCAAGCCCTTTGTCGCGCTGGATACGCAGCGCCACCCCGCACCGCTTGGTCATCAACCTGAGTAGCTTGTCGTCCATGGCCATACCGCGCTCTAGGATAAGCTGCGCGGCAATCTCACGCGATGTTAGCGGCTCTTTGGCCTGTCGCAGTATGTTCAGAACGATACGGCTCATCTGGCCGCGCTTTGACCAGTCGGACGGTGGCCGGAACATCTTTGGCCTTATGCTTTCAACCGGCATATCAGGCGCTACGATACGCAGCGTCCCGTCGATATGGTCTAGATCCTTTACCAGTTGATTTATCCTGTCGTGCAGGCTGGCTATTTCACCTGCTACTTCGCCGCGCTTTTTAACCAACCCTGTTACCATGTAATCTGTCATTTAATGGCTTTAGCATTGCGTATGATGGCAGTCGTCTATATAGTTGGTGCAATTGCTACATAATGCCGGAGGCGCTGGAAGTATCGATGGTGGCTTCTGTCGCCGGCACATTGGAGGGCGGGCAAATGTCCCGGCAGCGACCGTTCCGGTCACCGCATCATAGTGCCTCGATGGCGGCGCTGGTTGGCGGCGGGCTGAAGGTCCGTCCCGGAGAGGTCAGCATGGCGCATCTCGGGGTATTGTTCCTCGACGAACTGCCCGAGTTCCAGAGAGCGGTGCTCGATTCGCTGCGGCAACCGCTCGAAACCGGCGAAGTCAGCGTGGCCCGCGCCAATGCGCATGTTACCTTTCCGGCTCGCGTCCAGATGGTTGCGGCGATGAACCCGTGTCGGTGCGGGCATTTGGGAGACGCTGCTCTTGCCTGTTCGCGGGCACCGAGATGCGCAGCCGACTATCAGGCGAAAGTTTCTGGGCCGCTGCTCGACCGTATTGATCTCCATATAGAAGTCGAGGCCTTGTCTGCTGCGGATCTCACCATGCCCCCGCCGGCGGAAAATTCCGAGATCGTGGCAGGGCGGGTCGCCAGGGCACGGTCGGTCCAGCGGCAGCGCTATGCTGATCTCGATGCGCGAACCAATACGGAAATCGATGGTGATGCGCTGGAGAAATACGCCACGCCTGATGAACTCGGACGGAAACTGCTGGCCCAGGCCGCAGAAGCGATGCGGCTGTCCGCGCGCGGCTATACGCGGGTTTTACGGGTGGCCCGGACGATCGCTGATTTGGCCGGCGCAGAAGCAGTGGGCCGCATTCATGTGGCGGAAGCGCTCAGCTATCGGCGTCAAGCGCCTCGCAATTAGTTTGTGAATGTTTGTCGATCAGTACGGATTCGCACTAGATTGGAACGAAAGCGATCCGCTCATGTCCCGATCGAGCGCGATCGCACAACAGCGGAATCAAAGGGACCTGTCGCCTTCTGTCAGCTCCAGCGGGATAGCCATCTCGCTTTTGTTCAGCGTCGATTTGGCGAGATTTGGCGCCTGGTTGCTCCGGTGCTTGAATTTGCCGTCGACATGGCCGCCCTGTTCGATAGTCACATTTTCATAAGTGACGTCACCGCCGATGCGGGCGGTGGAAGCGATGGCAAGATCGCCGGCGTCGATCGACCCCTCGACAGAACCTGACAGGCTGGCGTGCTGGGCGATGATCGCGCCCTTGATCTTGCTTGATGGCCCCTGGACAAGCGACAGACATTTTACGTCGCCAATCACTTCGCCATCGATATGCAGGTCGACCTTCGATTCGATATTGCCGGTAATAGTGATACCATCACCGATGATCGAGAAGCTTGATCCACTGCTGCCATTGCTTCTAGCCACGGCTGGCGCCTGACTCTGCGCGCTTTGGCGCGTTGGCACGTTGTCGTGCGATGGCTTTAATCTTGAGAACATCTGTATTCGCCTCCAAAAATGGACGGGGATTAATTGCTTTTCCGTTCAGCCGCACTTCGAAATGCAGATGCGTTCCGGTCGAGCGTCCCGTGCTTCCCATAGCCCCCAATTGTATCCCCTGTTCAATTTTCTGGCCAGTGGTCACTCCAATTCGTGACAAATGCGCATATCGCGTCATCAATCCGTTGCCATGGGTAATTTCGACCGTGTTGCCATAACCGGATTTCCACCCTGCGTGGGTAACCTTGCCGCCGGCTGCTGCCAGAATCGGCTGACCCAGGGGCCCTTTGAAATCCATCCCGCTGTGCATAGCACCGCCGCCCGTAAATGGGTCCCGGCGATAGCCATAGCTGCTCGACAGCATCTCGGTGCTGGACGGCTTGCCGGAAGGAATTGCAATCAGCGTCCGTTCCAGCGCATCCATCCGTTGCAACGCCAGATTAAGCCTCTCCAGCGTGGGATGGAGCTGCTCGTGTTGTTTTTTGAAATAAGGAATCAACGGACCACCCATGGCATCCATGGAGTTCTGGGCCAGCTTGTCGGGGTTCAGACCGAATTTGCGAATCGCCTCTGCTGCTTGTTCGGTGCGTATTATGGCCGCCGACGTCAGGCGCCGGGCAAACAGGATCTGTCGGGCTTCCAGTTGCGCCAGATGGGCTGCCTCCGGGAAAGCTGCACTGATCTTTTGCGTATTTTTGGACAGTTGTTCATCGGTTTGCTTTGTTCCCGCTGCATCAGCAGCCTGGGGTTGTTCACCAACAAATTGCTCGGTCATCTGATCGAGTATGTCCTGACGCTGCTCCAGATCGGCGGCGACGTCATCTATCGAAGCTTTATAATTTTCGATCCGGCTTTCCGAGCTGTTCACCATGGCTTCTTTTTGCGCGAGGGCCATGCGCTCGCCGGTAACGGTAAGCTGATTGATCATCATCGCCAGCGTGATCACCAGCCAGATAGCCAGTGCCGCAGCGATAGAATAGGCGACACGCTTCTGCAATGTTGCCGAAATGGTTAGAAAACGGACCTGTCCGTGCGACCGCATGAAAAACTCGCGATCGGTAAACATATGGTCCAGCCGGGCTATAAGCCCTTGTCTGGTTTTTTGTGTTTGCATGACCCGCCGTTGTTATTCGTAATCCCCATCCAAGGGGTAGCAGAGACTCTGGTGTGATGCGAATCACAGGGCAACGACTCGTGACGAGTCGAACGAGTCACGCGATGAACTGCGAAATTTATGGAAAATTAATTTTAATTTGGCGGGATTCGAGCGAATCTACTGTTTACCAACAAGTAAATTTTCATTTGTCCCGAGGGTAGCGATTGAGGGTTAAATTGCTCACGCCGCCATGCTAGCAGCCACTTATGACAGAAGCTGTAAAACTGATCGCCGAAATGGGACACAAGGCGCGGGCTGCATTCACGATGCTGGCCGGCGTGAGCGATGCCCAGAAATCCGATGCCCTGACTGCCGCTGCGCGACATTTGCGCGCCAGCCAGGCCGCCATATTGGCCGCCAATCAACGCGATATGGAAAATGCCCGCGCGCGCGGGTTGAGTGACGCCATGCTGGACCGGCTGATGATCGACGAAGGTCGGCTCGCAGCGATTGCTGATGCGGTAGAGAAGGTCGCCAATCTTCCCGACCCAGTCGGACAAATCATCGACCGCAGCGAGCAGCCCAATGGCCTTGTAATGGAGCGCATCCGGGTTCCGCTCGGTGTAATCGGCATCATTTACGAAAGCCGGCCCAATGTTACCGCCGATGCAGCGGCCTTGGCTCTGCGATCCGGCAATGCTGTTATCCTGCGCGGTGGATCGGAGGCGATCGAAAGCAACCGGGCGATTTTTGACGCCATGACGGCAGGCGTGATCGAAGCCGGTCTGGCCGAACATGCCATCCAGCTTGTCCAGACTACAGACCGGGCGGCAGTCGGCGCGATGCTGAAGGCCAACGGGCTGATCGATATCATCATTCCGCGCGGCGGCAAGTCGCTGGTCAAGCGGGTGCAGGATGAAGCAAGCGTTCCGATTCTCGCGCATCTCGACGGCATAAATCATACCTATATCGGCAAGGACGCGGATCAGGACAAAGCCATTGCCATCGCCGTCAATGCCAAGATGCGGCGGACCGGCGTGTGCGGGGCGATGGAAACATTGTTGATTGATCAGGATTATCCGGCACCCGGAGCCCTGGTGCGGGCGTTGATCGATGCCGGTTGCGAAGTCCGCGGCGACGATTCGGTGCTCGAACTGGACGAACGTATCGTTTCGGCAGAAGCGGCTGACTGGGATACCGAGTATCTTGCGCCGATCGCGGCCGTAGCGATGGTCAACGGCGTCGATGAAGCTCTGGAGCATATTGCTGCCCATGGATCGCATCACACCGATGTTATCGTCACCGAGGACAAGGCGATTGCCGAAAAATTCATCCAGCGCGCCGATAGCGCGATCGTGATGCACAATGCCTCCAGCCAGTTTGCCGATGGCGGTGAATTCGGGCTCGGCGCGGAAATCGGTATTTCTACCGGACGCATGCATGCGCGCGGCCCGGTCGCGCTGGAAGGACTGACCACCTATAAATGGGTGGTTCGCGGAACCGGGCAAGTGCGGCCTTGAACGTGATTCGGTGAAAACTACCGGCCTTCTTGGCGGATCGTTCAATCCGGCCCATGGTGCCCATCGGTCGATCAGCCTGTTTGCGATGGAGGAACTGGCGCTGGATGAGTTCTGGTGGCTGGTTTCTCCGGGAAATCCCCTGAAAGAGGGAGCGAAAGATATGGCGCCACTGCATGCGCGTCTGGCATCGGCCCGGAAAATGGCGCGGCGGAGCGCGATCCGGCCGACAGCCATAGAACAGCAATTGGGCACGAAATATACCTATGATACGTTGCTCAAACTGGTTCGCCGCTACCCGAAGCGGCAATTTATCTGGATCATGGGTGCCGATAATCTGGCGCAATTCCACCGCTGGAAAGACTGGCGAAAAATTGCCCGCCTTTTGCCGATTGCAGTTATTTCGAGACCCGGCTATGATGACGATGCTTTTGCGGCTCCCGCAATG
>TARA_R110000850_G_scaffold70053_22_pt1 | contig 38852 bp, 36 predicted proteins | sample TARA_R110000850 | Tara Oceans TARA_R110000850 (sample SAMEA4397586) | marine metagenome | biome: Polar Biome; feature: [SRF] surface water layer (ENVO:00010504); material: water (ENVO:00002006), including particulate matter (ENVO:01000060) such as... | depth 5 m
GGCTCGGATCACTACATTCTGGAAGAGCCCCAGGTGCAGTTTGACCAGGACCTGGTGATCGTTCGTGCCACGCTCGTTGCGCCGCGCTGGCTCAACGAAGGCGAGATTGATCAGATCAAGGCCATGCTCGAAGCAAGGCTCGAGCGTGACATCCGGCTCGAACTGGAACTGCGGGTGCGGCGATGAATGCCGCGCCCTTGTTCAGGGGCAGGGAATGGTATGACGGGCGTGAATCTTCTCGATTTCAGCCAGAACATCATCAGACAGCTTAATATCGGCTGATGCGATGTTGCTGCGCAACTGCGTCATTGTTGTGGCGCCAATGATGTTGCTGCCCATGAAGGGCCGTGAGGTCACAAATGCCAGTGACATCTGTGCAGGGTCCAGCCCGCTGTTCTTCGCCAGATCCACGTAGGCCTGGGTCGCTGCTTCTGCCTGTGGATTGGTATAGCGCGAAAAACGCTCGAACAAAGTGATGCGACCATCTTCAGGTTTTGCGCCGCCCAGGTATTTTCCACTGAGAACGCCGAAAGCCATGGGCGAATACGCCAGCAGAGGAACATTCTCGCGGTGTGAGAATTCCGCAAGGTTGATCTCAAAACTTCGGTTGAGCAGGCTGTAGGGATTCTGGATGGAGACGATGCGCGGGAAGCTTTTCTCCCGCGAAACACGCAGGTATTCGGAGACGCCCCATGAAGTTTCGTTCGACACGCCTGCATAGCGAATCTTGCCCTGTGTTACCAGTTCCTGAAGTGCGCCCAGCGTTTCTTCAACAGGGACGGCATCTTCGTCCTTGTGCTGATAGCCCAGCTTGCCGAAATAATTTGTGGAACGTTGCGGCCAATGCACCTGATAGAGATCGATGTAGTCTGTCTGCAGGCGCTTGAGGCTGCCTTCGCAGGCGGCAATGACCGATTTGTGGTCCAACTTTGAGCCACCACGCAGATAGCCCATGCCGGGGCCCGCAACCTTGCTGGCCAGCACAATCTCGCTTCGTTTGCCGGTCTTCTTGAACCAGCTTCCAATGTGCTGCTCGGTGCGACCCTGCGTCTTGCCCATGGGCGGCACCGGATACATCTCGGCAGTATCGAAGAAGTTGATGCCTTGCGAGACGGCGTAGTCCATCTGCTCATGCGCCTGCTCTTCGGTGTTCTGTTCGCCCCAGGTCATGGTGCCCAGGCAAAGTTCACTGATATTGATTCCGGTGTCAGCGAGTTTCTTCTGTTGCATGCTATCTCCGATTTCGGTGCGTTGGCGTGAGCGGGTCGATATCGCGTGTGAGCGCGCGCCGCCGGTTGTGTGCGAGTGTTTCGATGGCAGGCGCGAGGATCAGTTCCATTGCGCGTGCCATTGCCGGTCCCGGTGTAACCAAGGTCTTTGGATTTGATTTGAACGCACCCTTGATGGCGCGCGCGAGACCATCGAGGTCGTAACGGATGCGGGATTGCTCGTTGAAGTGGATCACCACCAGGCTCTCTTCAGCGGTGGGAACCTGACGCACCGTAAACGGGTTGGAAGTGTCCACCAGCGGCACACGCTGGAAATTGACGTCGGTACGCGAGAACTGCGGCGTAATGTGCGTCACGTAGTCGGGCATGCGGCGCAGGATCGTGCGGGTGACATCCTCGGCTTCGCGCCCACGGTCCCAGGTGTCGCGGCGCAGTTTCTGAATCCACTCGAGATTGATGACCGGCACCACCCCAATCAGCAAGTCCATGTGCTGTGCAATGTCGGTGTCATCACTGACATAGCCGCCGTGCAGGCCCTCGTAGAACAGCACGTCGGTATCTTCTGGCAGATCCTCCCAGGGTGTGAAGGTCCCCGCGGGTTGCCCGGCAGCGATGCCTTCGGCTTCGGTATGCAGGTAGCGCCGAATGGTCCCGGTGCCGGATTCGCCATAGTCGCGCAAGAGCTTTTCCAGACGTTCCAGATGATTCCCGGCAGGGCCGAACAATGAAAAATTTTCGCCGCGAATGATTGCGCGCTGCAAAACCTTGTTGTGTTCTTCCCGGTCATAGGCATGAAAGGCGTCGCCTTCGACCAGTGCCGCATTCAGGCGCAGCGCACTGAACATGCGCTTGAATACTGTCATGGCGGTGCTGGTGCCCGCTCCGGAGGAGCCGGTCACGCCGAGGATGGGATGTTTGGCAGACAAGTGTTGAACAGAATCCTTGTGGAAGGTGAAAGATGTACCACGGGCAAGCGCGTCGCGTCGATTGGCCGCGCAGCAGTCGCAGTTTCCGACTCCATCGTGACAGCGATGTGTTGGCTTGCCATGCCAAGCCTCACAATCTGCCGCCCAGGCTTATTTTTTCTGGAACAGCAGATCAAAAACTGCGTGTCCGAGGCGGGTGCCGCGTGCCTCGAAACGGGTGATCGGCCTGCTGTCCGGGCGCTCGATGAAACTGCCGTCCTGCGCCATGTTCTGTATGGACGCATTGGCTGAGAGCACTTCCAGCATCTGCTCGGCATAGTTGGCCCAGTCAGTTGCCAGGCGCAGCTCGCCACCGGTCTTCAGGCGGGAGACGAGCAGTTGCACAAAGGCGGGCTGGATCAGCCGACGCTTGTGATGTCTTTTCTTGTGCCAGGGGTCGGGAAACTCGATCACGATCTCATCCAGTGCCGATTCCGCAACCTGATCGCGCAGGATCTCGACGGCGTCGCGGCTCATCACGCGCACGTTTTCAAGTTCGCGCGCCTGCACATTCATCATCAGGCGTCCGACGCCGGGACGATGGACTTCAACCCCCACGTGATTGATGTGCGCACGCGCTGTCGCGCGACCGAGCAGTGCCTCGCCGTTGCCAAAACCAATCTCGAATGAGACTGGTGCAACGCGACCGAAGGCCTGTGCGAAGTCCAGCGTGCCGGCCATGTGATCCAGACTGTAGCGCGGCGACAGGCTTTCCAGCGCCTCGCGCTGGCCATCGGTCATACGGCCTTCGCGTCGCACGAAGCTGCGAATCCTGCGCGTGCCCGCGCCACTGGATGTTTCGAGTTTGTCTTCTGCCATCGTCCTTACAGGGCTTGCTCTAACGGAACACTATGCTTGGCAAGCTTGTGCAACCGCAAATGCAGGTTCGCCCAATCAGCTGACAAGACCGTCAACAGGAGACGATGCGGAGGCATAGCGACGACGTGGCATCCGCCCGGCCAGGAAGGCTTGCCGCCCAGCCAGAATGCCGTGTTTCATGGCGCTGGCCATGAGCACCGGATCGCGCGCTTCGGCAATGGCCGTGTTCATCAGGACGCCATCGCAACCCAGTTCCAGCGCAATGGCAGCATCACTGGCGGTTCCCACGCCGGCATCGACAATGATCGGAACGCGAGCGTTTTCGACGATTGTGAGAATGTTGTAGCGATTCTGGATGCCGAGTCCTGAGCCGATCGGTGCTGCAAGCGGCATCACGGCAACGCAGCCCATGTCTTCGAGACGTTTGCAGGCAATGGGGTCGTCGGTGCAGTACACCATGACCTCGAAACCTTCCTTGACCAACACTTCAGCGGCTTCCAGCGTCGCAGGCATATCCGGATACAGGGTCTTGGGGTCACCCAGGACTTCCAGTTTGACCAGGCGATGATCATCCAGCAGTTCCCGCGCGAGCCGGCAGGTGCGCAAGGCATCTTCGGCGGTATAGCAGCCGGCGGTGTTCGGCAGAATTGTGAACTGATCGGGCGGAATGACCTCCAGCAGATTGGGTTCGCCTGGCGTCTGGCCGATGTTGGTCCGGCGAATGGCAACCGTCACGATCTGCGCGCCGCTGCTCGTGATCGCCTCGCGGGTTTCTTCCATGGATTTGTACTTGCCGGTTCCGACCAGCAGGCGGGAGTCATAAGACTTTCCTGCAATCAGAAGAGGGTCGCCCTGGGCGCTGTCAGCGGGTGCAGAAGGAGCAGAAGATGTGGACACGATATTCCTGATAAGGCGCAAATTGAAGAATCTGTGCGGGTCTAGCCGCCACCGATTGCCTGGACAATTTCCACGCAATCCTTGGCTTGCAGGCGGGTCTGTTCATGCAGTGAGCGCGGCACGATCTGGCCGTTGAGCTCGACGGCAACGCGTTTGCCGGCGAGCTGCATCTGCTCGATCAGGCCGAGTAGGGTCGTGGTATCGGCGACGACCATAGGATCACCATTGACCTGTACCTGCATGAATGACTGCCACTGCCAGAAGGTCGGCTAGTTTAGTGCCAGTGGCGGTAGCGCCCAAGCTCGCAACTCAGGGCAGGTCGTTCGCGCGGCTCGATTTGCAGACGCTCATGCACAAAAAAGCCTGGACAGCGTGAACTGTCCAGGCTCGTGTTTCGACCGCGTCGTTGAAGCGTCAGGCTGAGCGCAGATAGTCAATGTACTGCGTAGGCCACATGAATTCGCTCCATCCGCGGCCCGGCTTGCCATCCACGGTGCACTTCATGGCGGCCTCGTTAAGGGTGCAGGTGGGTTCCGGATGGAAGGGGAAATAACCGAAATATTCGCCCACGACCTTCACCTTGCGGCCTGCGGTGTCGTGCACGACCGCTTCAATGGTTTTCTGCACGTAGTTGTCGTCCACGGTGAAATCGACCTCAATCCGGGTGACTTCTGCCATGACGCCGTCCCTGGAAATGTATCCCCGCAGGGCATTCTTGCCGCGTGCCTGGATGTCCCAGAAATGAACGCAGGTGTCGTCGCTCTGCGCATGTAGCCATTTCCAGTGTTGCGGCACGCCCCAGTCGCGCACGCCCCAGGAGTGGTCGCGCGCGCAGGTGGTATCCACGGGGAAGACCTTGCCGTCGATCGTCAGGCTGCCCTTGAGCCGGCCAGCCTGCTCAAGGCGATCGGTGGCGGCCCAGTCCGGGCAGCCATCCGGATGCGAGCTGTAGGCGTAGGCCGGATGCAGCGCATCAAAGCTGCATTCGAAGGACATGCGTTCGCCCTTGCTGGCAATTTCGGCGTGCTGGAGCTTGAGATCCTGCTTGAGATGAACCGAGCCGACCGCCCAGTCGTCGAAGTTCTTGTCCAGCGGGACTTTCACGCCATCCACTTTCTCGGCGACCGGCTTTTCAATGCCCGGCCCGAACGCCACCAAGGCGGATCCGGCGAGGCTGTCCTTGGTCACCCAGGTGTAGATGAAGGCGCCGACGCCGTGCTCGGGCAGTGACACCACATAGGGAATGGACTCACGCTCCAGTGGCAGGTCGCGCAGTTTGTGTCGGCCGTCATTGACGGGGTCGAGTACGGGAATAGGTCGGTTGGGTTCAAGAATGCCCATGCTGGTTCTCCTCGATGTGCGGGTTTGATGTACGGATCAGGACACTTTTTCTGACAGAAGCTGCTCGATGGCGGGAACCGACTCAGGATCGGTTTCCCAGCCTTGCATCAGCAGCCATGAACGGTCGCGCAGCAGTTGTTCTTTTGATGTTTCAAGCACGCCGCGTGAGATTGCCATGCGGCTCTCCGGCGTGCCGTCGCAATACGTCTGGGTGACCAGCTCGCCGGTGGCGGATCGCAGGGCACGTACCATCTCATGAATCTGTTCGGGGCCGCTGCGCGCAGCTTGCAAGACTGCACTGGCTGCCTGGGCCTGGCTGTTCAGTTCGTCAACCGCAGCCTGTGTCTTTGCGCCGCCAATGGCTTGCGCCGCGAGCTTTTCGGACAAGCCCAGCAGTCGTTCCAGCTCGTCACAATCGAAACGAAACTGCAGCGGTAATTGTTTGGACATCAGGGTGAGCAGACCCATGGCCAGCTGGGTCTGTTCCTGTGCGAGTTTGTTGTTTGGATCAACGGCGGGCAGCACCACATCTGCGAGTGCCTTGATGATGCTCTTGATCTGGACTTCGGGTCGCATCTGCATGTCTTCAGACTCCTTGTTCGATCAGGTCACGCATTTCTTCCTGCAGCATCGAACCGATGCCCATGAGCCACACCACAAGAACATCCTGATGTGTCTTGCTGGCGCTGGCCACGCGGTAACCCGTTGCCAGGGTCAGCGCCACCATCATGTAGTCGTTGTAGATCTTGTACCAGTGCGTGATCTTCGGGTCTATATGCAGGCCGGAGGCCTTTTCATAGGCTTCCAGGAAGTCTTGTTCGGGCATCAGGCCTGAGGTGAGAAAGGTCTTGCCATCGGAATCAAAATGACCGAAGGCGCGGCTGGTGGTCCAGGCGATATCTTGATGACGGTCACCGATGCGGCCCAGTTCCCAGTCCAGCCAGGCGGAAATGCGGCTGTCGTGTTCGGTAAACAGGAAGTTACCGACCCGATAGTCAGCGTGGACAACCACCGGGCGGTCCATGACCGGCAGGTTATCGCGCAACCAGGCGGCGGCGAGGCGCATCAGCGGGATATCTTCGTCGCTGTCCTCTTCCCACACCCGTTCCCACCAGTTGATGCCCCATTCGGCGCATTGGGTGGTGCCAGAACTGGGCACATCAAAGGCATCGAGCCCCTTGTTGCGGAAGTCAAAGGTGTGGATGCGGGCCAGGTGATCGACAAACTGCGGTGCCAGTTTCGGGCGAAGGTCTGGCGGCAGATGGGTGCCCAAACCGCTCACGCCGCTGGCTGCGGTGGAGGGCTTGGTAACGCCCGGCGCAAAGCCGTAGATCAGGGCCGGGTAGGGCAGGTGCGCGCCTTCCGAGTCGCACCAGTACACGGGCGGGACCGGCACCACACCCTGAAAGGCGCGGATCAGCTGGAACTCGCGCAGGCGGCTGGTTTCGACGATGGATTCGCTGGGCTCCATTCTCAGCACCATGGGCGTCTGTGAGCGCCCCACGCCGGGTTGGTCCCAGTCCAGCGTGAACGCCATCTGCAGCTTTGATGCCCCGCCAGACAGCCACTTGGCGTCGCGGATTTCAAACGCACCGTCGTGCTCGGATTTGATCAGCGACTCAAGCCCAGCCACCAGGGTTTCGAGCGGCAACGGCGAGTAAGACGGACCACTGCGTCGCTGCATTTTGCGCGTCAGGATGCGATCGATTTCCGTTTCCATGGGAAAGCGAGCGCGCAGCTGCGCGATCCACTCAGCCGAGGGATGGGCTTTGTCTGGAATCATCTGGTCTCCTCAAATCTGGTTATCGAAGCCTGCTCGCGTCTCTGGCGCGGTGGCAGAAGCGCGCAACATCAGTTGTGTCTCTCGATGTTGTTCCGCCAGATGAGAGAATTCCATGCATTAGACACTATGTCAATGTAATATAGACAATATGTTTAACCGTCGGTGCTGGGCGCGCCTTGCTGCCTGTGCTCAGGGCTGTTCTGCCGCTGGCCGTATCATTGGCCGGTTCTAATCCGTCATTGTTGATATGCCCAGAATCAAACCCCGGCCCACTCGTGCGACCCGTGCAAAGCAGGGCGGCGCGCCGAAGCCTTCAATCGAGGACCGGCTCCTGGCCGCCATGGAGCGCCTGCTGGAGCAGGGGCAGCGGTTTGCCGTGGTGTCGGTGGAGCAGTTGTGCCAGGAAGCAGGCATTTCGCGCGCAACCTTTTATCTGCACTTCCGCGACAAGGGCCAACTGGTGGCACGGCTCATGGCGCACGTCACCGAGGAAATCATCGACAGCACCGGCACATGGATGAGTAATGCGGAGAATGCCGAGCGCAAGGACGTACAGCAGGCTCTGGTCGGCATGGTGCAGACCTTCAAGAAGCATCAGGCGACGCTGTCTGCAGTGATCGATACCGCGCCGCATGATGAGAGTGTGGCAGCCCTCTACCAACAGATGGTGGACCGCATCTGCGAGCAGAGTCGTGATTCGCTCGATGTCATCCAGCGCAAGGGGCTGAGCCGTCCGGGCGCGACCCACGATGTCGCTAACGACCTTGGCGCAATGCTGGTGATGTACTGCATTCGCGTGGTCGGCGATCTGGACGAAGAAGGTCTGGCGCGCCTGGCGGGCTCGCTGGGTTACATCAGCGCCAGCACCGCATTTTCGGATTCAAACTGATCAAGCTCAGCGTCGGCGCGGCTTCGTCATTCAGTACACCGTAGGCCGGACAGCAGGCCAGGTGCTGACGCCGTCGACCGGCACTGTTCCCGCTGCAGATATCGTCAAAGGCGTAGAACTGCGTAGCGGCAGCCGTCGAGACCAGCAGCGGGAACAGTGCCGAAAGTTGTGAGTCAGCGCGCGCACTGTAGTCCCAGCCGAGCATGCGCCAGTCATTGCGCTGGTCGCGCCCGGTGATGAACGAGTACGCCACCAGTGCCCAGGATCGTTGCCCCTCGTCACTGGCGACCAGGTCCTGGCCTCGGCAAAAGTGAATTGGCCGAAGCCGTAGCGCGCTTTGGCTGCATCAAAGGCGGCCTCACCTTCATCCAGCTTCTGCTTGAATTCCCGCGCGGCAATCAACATCAAGGGGAGATAATTCCAGCCTTCCGTAAAGCGACCCTGATCAGCGGCATGAGCGGCAAACTGGGTGCTCATGGCGCGGGTCATGGCTGAGCGCTGACCCGCGTTCCAGATGTTATCCGCCATGTACTACTGCACGTTGGCGGCATTTCGCGCGTCCTGAAGGATCTGGAAACGGGTGCCATTGGTGCGGTGCTCGTTACGCTCCGTGTCACAAGCCCCGGTGTTGCCGGTCTCGCGGTAGTACGCCTAGGGCAGGTATGCGCGCTAGGTGTTGGTCAGGTGGTGACCGTCCAATGGCGCAAAGCTGTGGTAGCTCGCGCCGGAATTGCCCTCCAGATGATGCCCGCGCCCGTGTACCGGCCCCGCGCCCAGCGCATTCCAGTTCCAGGTGTAGGTCACAGGCTGGTTGATGCAGCCGCCAGCGCTGCCGCAGTTGGTGACCGACTGGCGAATGTTGCCGTCCACTTCGCCAGAAATACCGTGGTATTCGTCGTTGCTGCATTCCTAGCCATTGGCGGTACAGAAGCTGAAAACTTCAGCTGGCTGCGCGGGAATGTCGAATCCGCGATAGCTACTCAGACGCGCCATTTCGTTGTAGCAGTAGACCAACCGACGCGCGCGACTTCGTCGATGTCCCAGCCTAGGTCCTCGGCCATGGCTTGCACGGTGTCCGCCATCAGGTCGAGCGGTTCGGTGACGTAGTGTTCCGGCGCGGCAATCTCTGCCTAGTCATATCTGCCGGCCGCGAAGATGTCGCCTGTGCTGTGGACGGCTTTTGCCGGCGGCACAGTGGGAGCGGTCTCGCAGGCATCACCGTCTCCGCGTCCGCAGCAACCTGCCAGACCGATGAGCGCCAAAAGCATCAAGCCATTACGCAGACCCTGAACCATTCGCTCATCTCCAAATTGTTTTCGCTTGGAGTCCGGGTCATAGGCAGGTGAATCGCTCACGGCCAGTCCTATGCTGAAAAAATGTTTATGTTACGGGAGCCAATAGGCAATCTCCTGCGTCGGTGTCTCGTCAGAAGCTTGCTGACAAGCGCAGCTGACGCGAAGCTTGGCGATCTCCACCCACTTCTAGGTCAGCCGCTCAGGGATGCAAGAAAAAAAATCAGACGAAGCCGGGGCCGACGTCCATGCAGCCTCGCCACTGCCGCTGGCTGGCCTGAAGGTGCTGGAGCTGGGGCAGCTGATCGCCGGCCCGTTCTGCGGCAAGACACTCGGCGATTTCGGCGCGCAGGTCATCAAGATCGAGCCGCCGGGAAAAGGCGACCCGCTGCGCAAATGGCGCATGCTCAAGGACGGAACCTCGGTCTGGTGGCAGGTACAGTCGCGCAACAAACAGTCCGTGACCGTCAACTTGCGCGAAGCGCAGGGTCAGGAACTGATTCGCAGTCTGGTGGCGGAGACCGATGTGCTGGTCGAAAATTTTCGGCCCGGTGCGATGGAGGAATGGGGGCTGGGCTGGGAAGTGCTCTCAAAGATCAATCCGGGGCTGATCATGCTGCGAATCTCCGGCTATGGGCAGGACGGGCCGTACCGCGACCGCCCCGGCTTTGCCGCCATTGCAGAAGCGGTTGGTGGTCTGCGCTACCTCACCGGAGAGCCCGGGCGGGTGCCGGTGCGCTGCGGCGTGAGCATCGGTGACACCATCTCCTCGCTGCATGGAGCGATCGGCGTGATGATTGCTCTGTATCACCGTGTGGCCAATGGCGGCCGCGGGCAAGTTGTCGACGTTGCCCTGAGTGAATCGGTGCTCAATTGCATGGAAAGCCTGATCCCCGAATACAGCGCTTTTGGTGCCGTGCGCGAACCGGCCGGTAGTGCCATGCCAGGCATTGCACCGAGCAATGCCTATCCCTGTGCAGACGGCATGGTGCTGGTGGCGGGTAACGGCGACAGCATCTTCAAGCGCTTGATGAATGCCATGGGCCGCGCTGATCTGGCCGACGCGCCGGACCTTGAACACAACGATGGGCGCGTGAAACGCATTGCCGAGATCGACGCTGCGATCAGCCAGTGGACGCAGACACGGCCCGCAGATCAGGTGCTGGAAACATTGATTGCCGCACGTGTGCCCTGCGGCAAGCTGTACAACGCGGCAGATATCGCGGCCGATCCGCAGTACCGTGCGCGCGGCGCCATCCAGACCATGACCACTGCTGATGGCAGCACGCTGGACGTGCCCGGCGTCCTGCCCAGATTGTCCGAAACACCGGGCAAAATCAGTAGCCTTGCTCCGGAGCTGGGCGCCGATACCGAGGCGGTTCTACGCTCTATCGGTGTTGATCCAGAACGATTCGCCGCGCTGCGCAAGCAGGGTGTCATCTAGCAATGTCGCTGACAGGCACACCTGCTCAATGAATGAAACCGACAGGCTGCGCGCAAAGGTGCGCATCGGGTGCACGCTTTTGCAGGTCGATGCCGCCATGATGTGTAGCCTGTGCGCCAGCGTGGCGACGTGGCATTTGAATCGAGCATGACCGTTCCTCCCATTGAACCGCTGACCGCTCGGGAAGCCGAGGTGTTCGAGTTGCTCCGATCCGGTCTTTCCAACCGGGAAATATCAGCCAAGCTCGCGGTCAGTGAGCAGACGGTGAAATTTCACCTCAAGAATATTTTTGGCAAGCTCGGCGCCAGCGGCCGGACGCATGCCGTGGCCATCGCGGCTCGCTGGGCTTCAGGTGAGGGCGGCAGCAAACTCGCAGATGATCCGCTGGCCGAACGAAAGGCCATGGAGCCAGCCTTGTCGCCGCTGGCGTATGCGCGGCGAACACGACGCTTGTACGGAGATCGCGAAGCGGTCATTGATGGCGATCAGGTTTTCACCTACGAGCAGTTTTTCCAGCGTTGTGACCGTGGTTCGGCAGCGCTGCAACATCTGGGCGTGAAGCCTGGCGATCATGTGGCGACACTGGCGTTCGATACGCATACGCATATCGAGCAATTCTTCGCGGTTCCACAGATGGGCGCCGTGATCGTTCCGATCAATCACGGGCTCAGCGACGAGGACATTGTCGCGCTACTGGAACACAGTGATGCCAGTGTGCTGATGGTGGGTGCCGAGTTCCTGCAGCGCATAGACGCCATTCGCCACAAGCTGGGAAAGGTGCGGCATTTCATCTCATTTGATGAGCAGTGCGACGGTTGGCTCGAACATGCAGCACTGACGGCTTCCGCTGCGTCTTTCGTTGCGCATGATGTTGGTGAGCACGATGCGCTCGCCATCAGCTACACCAGTGGCACGACGCTGGCGCCGCTGGGTGCCATGGTCAGCCACCGAAATGCCTGGATGAACGTGGCGGCGTGCATGCTGCATTGGCCATTGAAGGCCGCTGATCGCTACTTGTGGATGGTGCCGCTGTCACACGGCAACGGTTGGGGTTTTGTGTGGACGGTGACGGCCGCGGGCGCGGTGCATGTCTGTACGCGCCGCTTTTCGCTGGAGGTGCTGGGTACTGAAATTGCGCGTCAGCGCATCAGCGTTCTGTGTGCGGGGCGCTCTGCGCTGCAGGCCATTTCGCATCTGACTGACGATACGGGGCAGCAGATGCCGCGTGGCATTCGCGTTCTGACTGCCGGAGCCTCGCCTGCAGCTGCCACGATTGAACGCATCGAGTCCCGGTTGGGCTGGGAACTCACGCATGCATATGGCCTGAGCGAAACCGCGGTGTTCATCTCGTTCCGAAATGGCGAAGGCATGGAAGATCAATGGACCCCGACAGAGCTGGCTTCATGGAAAGCCGGGCAGGGGGTTGAGCCCAATACATCGTGTGAGCTGCGTGTCGTGGATGAGGAGGGTGTGGACGTGCCGCGAGACGGCGCGACCTTGGGCGAGATTGTCATGCGGGGCAGCAGCCTGATGCTTGGTTATTACAAGAATCCGCAGGCTACGCGTCGGGCCTTTGCAGGTGGTTGGTTCCACACCGGCGACGCCGCGGTGATGCACCGGGATGGATCAATCGCCATACGTGATCGCTTCAAGGACATCATTATCAGCGGCGATCAGCTGATCGCGTCCATTGAGGTCGAGAATGCGCTGCTGCGTCACCCCATGGTGCGAGAGGTTGCCGTGGTGGGTCGGCCAGACGACGCCCTTGGCGAAGCGGTTCATGCACTGGTGATTCTCAAGGCGGGTGCGAGCACCGGCATTGACGCGTTGCATGAAACTGCGAGTACTCATCTGGCGGCGTTCAAATGCCCGCAGCAAATCGAGGTCGTCCAGAGCCTGCCGCGAACCGGTTCCGGCAAGGTGATCAAGCGGCTGCTGCGCCAGGCGGGAAAGAAAAAGGGCTGACCTACTCGGATGAGTAGTGTGCGGGTCAGGGCGCTTGACTAGCATTCTCGCAGCGACGTTGCCGACAGCCGCTCCTGAAGTGCAGCGGCTGTGCCCTGCGCCCATGCGTCGCCACCTGACGAAAGCATCGTGCCGCGGGCACTGATCAAAAAAATACTGGAGGAAGGACATGAGTGATCTGGATAAGTATCGTGCTGCGCGAGACCTGCTGCTGAAACACCGTAGCGACTACGCAGCCGCCCGGCGTGAGTTCCGCTGGCCAGATCTACCTGAATTCAACTGGGCGCTTGATCATTTTGACGATATGGCGCGTGCCAACCAGAGCACCGCGCTGCGCATCGTTGATGAAGACGGATCGGAAGAAGTACGCAGTTTTGAAGCGCTCCGCCTGGCCTCGGATCGCGCGGCTAACTACCTGCGTGAGCTGGGGGTGCAGCGTGGTGATCGCCTGCTGGTGATGCTGCCGAATCGGGTTGAGCTGTGGGAGATCATGCTTGCAGCGATCAAGCTCGGCGCTGTGCTCAGCCCCGCCACCATGCTGCTCTCGGAAGCCGATCTCAAGGACCGTATCGAGCGCGGACAGATGCGCGCGGTTATCGTCGATGACACTTGCCGCGAACGGTTTGAAGGGCTCGCCGGGAAATGCATTCGGGTCTGTGTTGGCGGCTCCGCAGAAAACTGGAATCACTATGAGGATGCGGCACAGGCTGACGCTGATTTTGATCCTAAGGGCGTGACCCGCGCAGACGATCCCTGCGTGCTTTATTTCACCTCTGGCACAACCTCCAAGCCGAAGATGGTGTTGCATACGCAGCGAAGCTATCCGGTGGGACATCTGAGCACGATGTACTGGATTGGCCTGCAACCGGGCGATGTGCATCTCAATATCAGCTCGCCGGGCTGGGCCAAGCACGCCTGGAGTTGCTTCTTCGCGCCCTGGTCGGTGGGTGCAAGTGTTTTCATCTACAACCAAGGTGCGTTCAATGCGGCGCGCACCCTGGAAACCCTGGTGCGCTGTGAGGTCACGACGCTATGTGCGCCACCAACGGCCTGGCGCGCACTGATTCTGCAGGATCTAAAGCAGTACCCGGTGAAACTGCGCGAGCTGGTGAGTGCAGGCGAGCCTCTGAACCCGGAGGTCATTGAGCGGGTCCGTGCAGCCTGGGGAATGGAAATTCGCGAAGGCTATGGGCAGACAGAATCAACGGCCATGCTCGGAAATCCTCCGGGGCAGAGCGTTCGCTATGGTTCCATGGGACGCCCATTGCCGGGCTATGCGATGGAGTTGATCAACACCGATGGCCAGATTGCACGCGAAGGCGAGGTGAGTGTGACGCTTGATCCACGTCCGGCGGGTCTGATGGCGGGCTATGCAGGCGACGAGGCACGTACGCAAAAAGCCCTCGGCGGCAATCACTATGGGACCGGTGATGTCGCCACCGTTGATGACGACGGTTTCTACTGGTTTGTCGGCCGCACTGACGATGTGTTCAAGAGCAGTGACTACCGCATTTCTCCCTTCGAACTGGAGAGTGCATTGGTTGAGCACGAAGCGGTGACCGAGGCAGCGGTGGTAGAAAGCCCTGACCCGAAGCGTCTTTGTGTGCCGAAGGCCTGTGTGATTCTCAAGCCCGGCTTTGCTCCGAATGCGGATACAGCTTTGTCGATTCTCAAATTCACGCGAGAACGTCTGGCGCCGTATCAGAAAATTCGCATTATCGAATTCTGCGAGTTGCCCAAGACCGTTTCAGGAAAGATTCGGCGCACCGAACTGCGCAGCACCGAGGCAGCGCGTCGTGCGGCAGGTGAGCGCGCGGAACTGGAATTTTTTGAAACCGACTTCCCTGAACTGGCGAGTGTTCGCAAGAAAGCCTGAGCTCAGGAACTGGCAGCCGAGCGTGCTTCAGGACCGGCAAGGCGGTCCTGGAATCAGTGGCAGCCCCAGTTCTCCGCGCACGCGGGACAGCGTTCTCGCCCGTCTTGCCGGGTCGGCGGGGTAGCGGGCAAGCCAGTCCAGCAGCGCCGCGACGTCTAGGCTGTGAGTGCGGATCCAATGCAGGATGTCCTTCAGTTCTGCCTCGTTGTTCTGGTCATCGTCCAGATAGAGGCTGAGTCGCTGCGTCAGGTTCTCAGGCAGCATCTACCGATGCCTAAGCGCGCGCCAGCATTCTGGCGCTGGCATCGCTCAGACGTTTGAGGCTTGCACGCGACTGGCCGGCTCGCGAGCGAAGGGCAAGGCTGTGCATGGTGGTGGCGGCCAGTTTTCCCAGCATGGTCGGGTCGGCATCGGGAGGCAGTTCGCCATCGGCCAGGGCGCGTTCGAAGCGCGAGGTCAGCATCGCATCAATTCTTTGCAGCGTCCGGTCGAGATACTGGCGAATCTGCGGGTCGGCGTGAGCTTCGCTGGTTGCGGTGCACATGACCATGCACCCGCGCGGGCCGTCATCACCTGAAAAGTAAACATTGAGGACGCGGCCATAAAAGGCGCGCAGTGCGGCCTCTAGGGGCTGGTCTGCGGTCAGCACCGGCTCCAGTTGCCCGGCCATATGCATGCCGAATTTGTCCATGGCCTGCAGGTAGATCGACCGCTTATTGCCAAAGGCCGCATACAAGCTGGGCCGGTTCATGCCGGTAGCCGTGGACAGGTCATCAAGCGAAGTGGCGCTGTACCCGCCCGACCAACATGAATCCATGGCCTGTTGCAGGGCTTGCTCAGGATCATAGCTGCGCGGTCGACCGCGGCGCTTGGTGGTTTTTAATTTTGTATCGTCTTGCATAAAACAATTGACGTCTATAAATAGTTTGCGATACGGTACAAAAAAAGTTCGGTGCTGATCTTGCCAGAAGCAGATCAGAACTTGAATTCGTTCTTGTACCAGAAAAGCACATTGTCAGGTTTCACGCGCTTGCCCGACACGGCCATTTCAAAAAGCGTTTGGGCTTGGATAAACGGCATCTCACCCATCTGATCAGGCCGGTGTGCGCCTCGTTCAAAACACAACAATCAGGAGACGACATGAAAGTTCTCGCGTTGGTGTACCCCGGCATGACCTTGCAGGATCTGGTAGGGCCGATTCAGGCCTGGAGCTTCCTGCCGGACTACGAGGTTCAGTTTGCATGGCATGAAGCGGGTCCGGTGCCGACTGACAGCGGCTTGAGCGTGCAGGCGACGCACAGCTTTGAAGACTGCTGGGAGAATCCCGACGTGCTCATGGTGGGTGGCGGCGCAAAGCCCACCATTGATCTGCTCGGTGACCAGAAGGTTCTGTCGTTTCTCGCCGAACGTGGCGAACGCGCCAAATGGGTCGCCAGTGTCTGTACCGGATCACTGCTGCTTGGCGCTGCGGGTCTACTTAAGGGGTATCGCGCCTCAGTGCACTGGGGCGCGCGTGAACAGTTGGCTCAGTTTGGTGCTGAGTTATCTGAAGAGCGCGTTTGCATTGATCGCAATCGCCTGACCGGTGGCGGCATCACCTCTGGCATTGATTTCGGTATTGCCATTGCAGGCCTTTGGGCGGGCGAGCCGGTGGGCCGCATGATCGAGCTGATCCTTGAATACGCACCAGAGCCGCCTTATGGAACGGGCAGGCCTGAACTTGCAGACCCGGCAACGCTGGCCGCCGGCCAGCAAGCCCTGGGTCAGGCAATGGGGTTCTGAGGCAAATCAGATCTGCAGGATGTATCCGCGGTTGGCGGCCGCGGATCCATCCAGGAATGCGCGGTAAACATCTTCTACAGCCGCGGGGCCCTGTTGTCGTGCCAAGCTGATCCCGGTTTGCACGCGGGGCAGCAGGGAGGCCCAGGCGGTGTTGAAGCGCTGCTGGAATGCTTCAGCACCCCAGGCCGACATGCGGCTGACGATGTGATCGGGGGCAAAGAAGAATTCCGGCGTCGGTCCGGGCAGCGGAAGGCCGGGGCGGATGGCTGTCCAATGTGTGCCGCCGACGGTGATGCTGTGCTTTAGGTGGGCGCCAAAATGCTCATGCACACTGGTCTGCACCGTGGCGTCGCCAGCCATGTCGATGAACAGGCTGGGCTGATCCTGAGGCAGCGATGCGATATCGCTGTACTCCACAACGTCGTCATACAGATCGAGGCTTTTTACAAATTCCAGATTGGCGCTGGAGGTCAGGCCGATCTGCCGGGTCTCGCCACGTTCACGCAGAAAATGCGCCATGCCGATCGCGGTTTTGGACGAGGCACTGGCGAGCACGATGTCCTCCGCGCCCCAGCTTCCGCGATCCGCCAGATACTGATTCATCAGGAAGGCGGTCAACCCAAGCGGGCGAAAAATGGAGTGCCAGTCTTCGTCGTCGGCATTGTGTAACGGGTCTGCCGAGCAGCGCGAATATCGGTTGTAGAAAGGATTGAGCTGCTGGCGCGCTTCGGCGCCTTCGACGATGGTGCCCTGGTCAACGCTCTTGGGCGTGAGCATGGCGTGGCTGGCCATGGGCCAGTAGCCGAACAGGCGCTCGCCCACTGCGACGCCTTCGACTCCGGACTGGATGACATCGGCATAACCCCACACCGGAATCTGGCCCCAGCCTTCGGCGCAGGGATAGAACATCCAATAACCCAGAATGTCGCCATACGCGGCGTAGGTGATGTTGTTGGCGGTCAGCGCAAAGCGATCAACTTTGAGCAGAAGCTGGTTTTCCCGTGCTTCTGCGAGCGGCTGCTCAACCCATCGCGCCTCATGAAAATCATTCTGTCTGACTTGAAACGCTTGCAGGTTTTCGGTGTTGCTCATTTGTTTTCGCTACCCCATGAAGCCCAGATTGCTGCTGCCAAAATGATCCAGATTCGGAAACACCAGACCCAGGTCGGATTCAGAGACGCCAAACCAGCGCGCCAGCGTTGCCCCGTACTGGTCTGTCGAGAGTGTTGGGATGATGCGGCCCAACTCTGCGTCGTCCGGCCCGTTGATGGTCAGGTTGGGCATGGTGCCGTAAATGCGTCCGCCAGCAACCGCGCCACCCACTACCAGGGCATGGCCGCCCCAGCCGTGATCCGAGCCGTCGCCATTGGAAGTCAGGGTGCGGCCAAAGTCTGAAGCGGTAAATGTTGTGACATCGTTTTCAGCGTTGATTTCCGCCATCGCGTTCTGGAATGCGAGAAGGCCGGCGCTGAGGCTTTCGAGCTGGCTGCTGAGTCGTCCGGCCTGTTCGTCGTGCGTATCAAAATCCGGATAGCTGATGAAGAACATCTGGCGGGACTGTCCCACAGCACCGCGTGCCCGGATCATGCGCGCCGTCATTTTCAGTTGCTGCCCGAGGCGATCATTCGGGAAAACGGTATTGAGCGCCGGTACCGAAGCCAGACTGTCATTGACGAACTCAGCAAGATCCACGGAGCGGTTGCCTACGCCGGCATATTCGCGGGCGAGTAGCGATGGATGCGTGCGGGCCTGATCGAGCAGTTCCAGATAGGCATCGCCAGGTTCGCTTGGATCATTGATGACGCTGAATTCCGGTGCGCCGCCGGTGCCCAGTGCATAGGGCTGCGTATTCAGGCCGCCCTGCCAGACATTGCTGCCACTCAGACTGATATTGAATGACAGGCGCGGGTTGCCGGCCTGCGAACTGAGCAGATCGGCAATGCGTCCGCCCCAGCCAGAAGGCACCGAGCTTTGCGGTACCGAGGTCATCCACTGTTCCTGCTGATCGGAGTGCGAGAACAGGAAGCGCGGCAGGGCAACCGAACGGTTCAGATATTGGGTGCGTGTTATTGGCTCCACCAGCGTCCCGACATTGGCCACAAAGGCGGCCTTGCCACTGTCAAAGAGCGTCTTGACGCCACTGGAGCTGGCATGCAGACCATACTGACCGGCACCGATACCAGCCGGCGCAATCGGCAGCAGGCTGTTCTGCGGCAAGGCCAATGATCTACGGGAGGTCTGGTACACCTGATAGCCCGCATTATCCGAAGGCACAATCCAGTTGAAGCTGTCATTGCCGCCCGTAAGAAAAATGCACACCAGTGCCTTGTAACCGCTGGTGTCGCTACCGGCGGCCAGTACCCGCTCCATGCCGCCCAGCGTGGCGAGCAAGGTGCTCGAAGCCAGGGTTTGTGTGCCGACCTTGAGAAACTTTCGACGGTTCATTGGGTGTCTCATGAGCATGTCGTTCCTTATCTCTGGATCGCGTATTGCGGCGAGGTGATCACCAGATGTGCAGCATCTTGAAGGCGCCGTGTCGTGTTGGAAGCCGGGATCGATGACACGTGACTGACCAGCGTGGCTCGCATGTTGGCTGGCATCTGACCCGACATGAAAGTGAGGTCCAGTTCCTCGATCAGCGCCGCTGCATCGCGGGCCAGCGATTCCCACGGAATGTAGTTCAGGTAGACGGTTTCATTGCCAATCTCGGTGACACGCCGGCCTTCTGAATCCCGATAGTAGTTGGTGAAAACCTGAAACCGGTTGGCCAGCGTGACGATCGTCGTCTCGTTGGTGATCTGAAATTCCGGCGCCAGCAAGCCTGCGTTGCGTAGCGCGCCAACCGGGCTGAATGTGGGGCGGAAAAAATTGAAAACCGAAGGGCTGCGCAGCGGTGCCTGGCCGAATTCCTCTTCAGGAAAACGATAGCCATAGCGGTTGCGTCCGTCACGCGCTTCAAACACGCGCCACAGATGCACCAGGCGGATGATCGGTTCGCGCAACTTTCCAAAATTCTCTGGATCAGTGGTGTGGCCGTTGCGGGCTTCCTCATCCAGCAGGATCGCCTTGGCAACCGCGAACAGATCACCGCGCACCCCCGAGCCATTGTTGTTGAACACCTGCGCGACGCGCCGCACATAGGCGGGCGATGGATTGCTGGTCACCAGTCGCTGGATCAGCTGCTTGCCGATGAAGGGGCCGACGTTGGGATGGTTGAACAGTGTATCCAGCGCATCTTCCAAGTCTTGTCTTGCAGTCTGCCCTGCTGGAAGCGCGGTATTGCCGATGATGACCTTGGCTTCGTCATCATGGAACGTTTCATACGGGTCCATCGGTGCTGCCGGGTCCGAACTCGGATAGTCGATGAAGTCTTGCGTAGTGGTGCCGCCGGGATAACTCCAGCCAGTGAATACGCGGGCCAGATTGACGATGTCGGACTGGCCGTAAGTCGGGATCGGATCGCCGCTGGCATCGGTGCGGACAGTGCCATCGAGATTGAGCTCTGCCAGTCCGACCGTGAACAGCTGCATCAGTTCGCGGGCAAAATTTTCATCAGCGCGAATGCCTCTCGCGGGATCGGCTTTCTGATTGCCGAACATCGACAGATAGCGGCCCATGGCCTGCGACAGGGTCACCTCTTCCAGCAAGGTGCGAAAATTTCCCAGGGCGTTGTTGACCAGAATATCGTTGTACGCGCCCATGGCCAGTGCCATGTGTTGCGTGATGCCGCCGAGGTCCGAAGTGACCATGATCTCGGACAGTGCAAACGCCATGCGTTGTCGCAGCTGATCATTCCCGCGCACGGCATTGTTGAACCAACCATCGATGCGTACGTGATGCGCAATCTGCTGGCCAGGGCTGCGCATGAAAGGAAGGACTAGACTCGGCGTCAGATTGCGTTGCTGATTGAGCCAGCCTTCGAAATCAAGATTGCTTGCCAATGCGGCAATGCCAGCCGGTGTGGCGCCAAAGCTGGCTTGATTGAGAAACCGGGCCGCGGCCTGCTCCTCTGCACTTGATCCCGGGTCAGGCGGAGGTGTTGGAACCGGTTCTTCAGGATCGGGCTCTTCGGGCGGCGGCTCTTCAGGTTCCGGTTCTTCAGGATCGGGCTCTTCGGGCGGCGGCTCTTCAGGTTCCGGTTCTTCGGGGTCAGGCTCTTCAGGGGCAGGGTCGGGGTCTGGATCAGGAGTCGGCGTGGGCGTAGGAGTCGGTGTCGGTAAGCTCGCACCACTTCCCGCGTTATCGCTACCCCCACCACCGCAGCCACTCGCCAGTAAAGCCAATAGACTGGCCATCACCAATTTCCGAAGCATCTTCTTCCCCAGCCAACACCGTGAAATGATCAGCCTAGTCTGCCCGTTCAGGCTTGAATATGATAATTCGCCTGGGCGGTCAATTTGCGCTGTGAGACGGTATTTGGAGGTGTTCTCGCAAGCTGCACGTTTTCATTTCTTATCAATCTGGAATGCAAGGCAGCGATCCAGCGAAAAGATTCCGAATGATCATGTCGGCAACGAGTCACCAAGCTTGGCCAGAGCGTGCACATGAGGGCGCGTCGAAGCCGCCGATTCGCTCCCGCGCTAAACGGCGGCTGTCCGGTAATCGAAAAATCTCCTCAAAATGTGATGTCGGTCACATTTTTTGGTTGCAGCTTCAGGCCCTGCGTGAACCTTGTCACGCTGATCAGTTGTGGAGGTATCGGGCCGGTGCTAATAAATATCTCCCGAGTTCGCGAAATGCGCGGGCTCATCAGTTCAATGGAGATTCGGTATGAAATATCTCATCGCAACGCTGTTGTTATTTCCTCTGGGCGCGCAAGCCGGACTGTTCGACCTGCTCCCTATTTTTCCAAAACCGACGCCGACGCCCGCGCCAGAAATTGATGGTGGCCTCGCTGTAGTTGCCGTCGTATTGATTGGCGGAATCGGCTCGCTGGTCAAACGGGCCCGTGAGAAGCAAGCCAAACGCAATCTCCTCTGATCCCCAGAAGACACGCGTGATGGCCCCATGATCCGCAACAAGCGGGTGTGCTGATCATGGGGTCCCTGCTTTTTGCTGTATCCCCCCATCATGGCCTCGCCTTTTTCATCCCTTGATGGCCCGCAACAGGGTATGGGCCGAGGCGCAATCCCCCTGCTTGCCGTAACCGCTCTCCTGGGTCTGCAGTTCTTCCTTGCGGTCGAACTATTCAGCGTCAATATCTTCATCGGTCGCTCGGAGCCATGGGCGCAGGTGCCGCTCCATCGCGGAGAATTCGTGCGATGCCTGATCTTGCAGGTTGCACTCATCCTTTTCCTCGCCCGGCCCAGATTGAGAGGCTACTGGCAGCGCTTCATCGAAGTTTCGCGAGACCGCGCTTACCTGCCAATGATGATTTTGCAGTGCCTTGCATTTCTGCTGGCCTGCGGTTTTGCCAGTGTCGTTTATACCGACCCTTTTCCCTTTGATGGATGGCAATGGCCCATTGTCCTTGCCTGGTGTCTGGCGGCCACCGTCGCCGTGGCCCTGTCTTTTCTTGTCCTGGCTCCAATCCGTTTCTGGCAGGTTTTCCTGCGACAGGAAGCCACAGGCATTCTGGTCACCTCGGTTTTGATTCTTGGTTACATGTTTTTCCTGCGAGATTCCATGCTCGTGGTGCTGGAGCAGTTGTGGCGCCCTGAAAGTGATTTGCGTCAATGGACATTGCTCACCAGCGCCGCGTGGCTCAAGTGGTTCTATCCGACTCTGCTCCTGGATGTTCAAGAATCGGTCATGGGTACACGCGAGTTTCTTGTGCTCATCTCTTGGGAATGTTCCGGACTGGAGGGAGCAGCACTGCTGAGCATTCTGGTCTGTGTGTATCTCTATGCGTTCAGGACCTATCTCAAATTTCCCGCTGCTTTGTGCTTGTTGCTGATCGCCGTGCCCATGAGTCTGGGCTTGAACGTGGTGCGCATCGTTGCCCTGGTCATCATCGGAATTGAAGTGTCTCCGGAATGGGCAATCAAGGGTTTTCACACCTATGGCGGCGTGGTGATGCTGATGCTCGAATGCGGAGTTCTCCTGTTCCTGTCGCAGACCCGATGGTTCTCAAAGCAAGCCCCTGCATACCGGTTTGAACTGGATTTCGAGACTTGCCTCTTACTGCCCCTGCTATGCCTGCTCGCCATGACGCTGGTCACCGGATTGCTTACAGTCGAGTTCGCCTGGCTTTATCCGCTGCGCGTTCTCGTCGTCGGCCTCGTCATAGCGCTGTGCTGGAAACCGCTGCGTTCCCTGCTGATCAAGCCATCGCTCATGTCTGTGGGCGCGGGCGTTGCGGTGTTTCTGATCTGGATCGCACTGGTTCCCGGATCGGCCGAAGCAGACGCGGAATTTTCAACAGCTCTCAATGCGGCGCCGACTGCGCTGGCTGTGGGGTGGCTTTTCTTTCGCGTTATCGGTGCAGTGGTCACGGTTCCCATTGCAGAAGAGCTGGCATTCAGAGGTTACTTGCTCACAGTGCTATCAAAACGTGCCGTGCTTCCGCAGACGCGTTTGCCGTTTCAGTGGGTCGCGTTTCTGGGTAGTTCCATGCTCTTCGCCGCACTTCATGGCCAATGGATCGCAGGTTTGTTCGCAGGCATGGCCTACGCCCTGGTCCGTTACCACACCGGACGCATCAGCGATGCGGTCATCAGCCATGCGACAACCAATGGCTTGCTTGCGCTCTATGTCTTGCTAACGGGGCAGTGGTCGTATTGGTGAATCGCTTCGCGAACCGCCTGATAAACCGCTGACTGCAGATACAGGTGCGGTTCAAGGGTCTGCCCGTATAGCCGGTTCCTGCGTGCAGGGCCATCATCCTGATGACTGATGCTTTGCCATTCGACGAGCAAAGTGCGGGAGGAGAGATCATGGGACTGTGGCTGGTCACGGGCGCGGATCGCGGTATCGGGCAGGCCCTGTGTCGCCTGCTGAAGGCGCGCGGAGACTCGGTGATCGCCGCTTGCTTCGAATCGCATTCTTCCCTGGGCGATGAGGGTATCGAGATTGCGACGGGCATTGATGTCACCGACGCACGCAGCATCCAGGCCTTGCGAGAACAAGTCGGAACACGGCGCATTGATGTGCTCGTGAACAACGCGGGCCGCGTCATAGAAAAGCGCTTTGGCAAAATTGAAAGTGCGGATTTGCTGTCTGAGTACGCCGTCAATGCAGTAGCGCCGCTGATGCTGACGCAGGTGCTGATGCCTTGCATGGAACAAGGCTCGAAGGTGGTCCTGATCACCAGTCGCGTTGGTTCGTTGGGAGAAAACTCGAGTGGCGGCTTGTATGGATATCGAATGTCCAAGGCCGCTGCCAATATGGCGGGCATCAACTTGTCCCACGAATTGAAGCCGCGCGGCATTGCCGTTGCCTGCCTTCATCCCGGCAGCGTGCGTACGCAGATGACTGCCGGACTGAGCGACGTCACGACCGTGGGCCATCTTCTGGAGCCAGAAGATTCCGCACGTGGTCTGCTCGCCCGCATCGACGAACTCACTTTGGAGACGACGGGAAGATTCCGCCATGCCAGCGGCGAGGATCTGATTTGGTAGCGAGCGTTAACCAAGCCGTGCAGGAAGCGCGTCCCGATAGAGGCCGCGATATACGAGGAGAAGTGGCGATGATGAAAATGTATGGCTACCTGCCTGCCTGGGGGCTGTCTGACATGAGCCCCTATGTGTCCTATACCGATGCCTTCCTACGCATGGCGGAAATTCCGTTTGAGGCCGTCATTCTGGAGAAAGGCGATCTCACCAAGACGCCAAAAGGCAAGTTGCCCTGGATCATCGATGTGGATGGCACGAACGTTTCGGACACCCAGCTGATTCAGTACTACATAGAAGAGAAGTACGGCGATCCTCTGGACGGCTGGTTGACCCGAGAACAGAAAGCCACGGTGACCTTGATTCACCGCATGTTTGGCGAATGCTGGTATTGGATGGCGGTGCAGAGCCGCTATCGGCGTGACGAAGATTTCGCGATCTACGATCCGCTGTGGGTGAAGTTTCTGGCGTGGTTGCCCGAGGAGCAACGTCGTCAGCCCGTGGATGATTTTCGTGATCATCTGCTGACCCAGTTCTGGCATCACGGAACTGGCCGCAACACCGAAGAAGAAGTAGAAATGATCGCGCGGAAACTATCCGATGCGATGTCCGATCTGTTGGGCGACAAGCCCTACCTGTTTGGTGACAGGCCGTGCTCGCTCGATGCCAACATGTATGCCGCGCTTGGACATGTGGCGATGACCCCCTTTCCGAGCCCGATCGGGCAGTACATCCGCGCCAAGCCCAATCTCGCGGCGTTCATGAAAAGAGTATTTGATCGCTACTACCCCGAGATGCGTGAGGAGCGGGAGGCGGCGGAGGCTTATCTTGCGGAGAATCTCAAGAAGCCACGCGTGAATGATGCGCGAGCCGACCATCGGCTCGACGAACTTTTCAGACAGCCCTACGACGGGCCCGGAGTGACACGATGAGCCAGAAGCAAGGAAAGCTAGTGGGGCGCAAGGCGTTGGTTACCGGAGGTGCTTCGGGGATCGGTGAAGCCAGTGCGCGACTGCTCGCGCAGGAAGGAGCGGCAGTCGTGATTGCTGACATTGACGACGCTTCCGGTCAGCGGGTGGTTGACGAGATTGTGCAGGCAGGTGGCGTTGCCCATTACCGACATCTGGACGTCACGGATCGCGCTGCAGTGCGCGCCATGGTGCATGAGGTTGATGATCTGCTTGGAGGTCTGGGCATTGTGTTCAATAACGCCATGACCAATCCCAGCGCCGATTACACAGAAGATGAACGCTGGAACCTCATGCTTGAAAGCGGCCTCTCGGCCTACTGGGCCTGTGCAACTGAGGCCGCGCCCATCCTGGCCAAATCTGGTCACGGAGCAATTGTCAGCAACGCGTCTATTGCGGGTGCGCGCATTGGCATCGACTTTGCCAGCGAGGCCTACAGTGCGGCCAAGGCTGGGGTGCTGGGGCTGTCACGCAAACTGGCCAAGCGCTACGGTCCCGACGGTGTGCGCTCCAACGTGATCTGCCCCGGCGTGATTGAAACTCCGCGCTGGCGCAGCCCCGGCATGGAAGAGCCGCAGTTTGCGCGGCGCTGGCGTCAGATGGCGCCACTGGGGCGATTTGGCCGAACCGAGGAAGTGGCGAAGCTGGTGTTGTTTTTTGCCAGTGACGATTCTTCGTTCATTACCGGTCAGGACATCGCCATCGACGGTGGATTTACCATGGCGGCGCGATTCGAGTCCGTGGACTTCGACGCCGACTAGGCGATTCAGCGAATGTTGCCGTATCCAATCACGCGGATATGACGGGTCGCTCTGGCCCAGAGGTTTAGTTCATCCCTCTCCCTGCTCCGCTTATCGTCAGCCGGGTTCGCTTTCGTGTCGTTTTCTGCAGCAAAATTGCAAAGCAAGAACCGGAGTGTGAGGTGTCGCGGGTGTGCGCAGAATGTCGCCCATGACATCAACACCTTCGGGCAGGCGGACACAGAATGGCCACGGAAACGGACAAGACACAACGAGCGGAACAGACCCGGCGCGACCCACGCTGGAAACGCGTGCAGGCACGAGACAAGGGTGCAGACGGCAGTTTCGTGTACTCCGTCAAAACCACCGGTGTCTACTGCAGGCCCTCCTGCTCCGCCAGACCGGCAAGGCCAGAAAACGTCGCGTTTCATGCGCGGCCTGAAGAGGCGGTGGCGGCTGGCTTTCGGGCCTGCAAGCGATGCAAGCCCGATCAAGTCAACCAGGATGCCGAAAACAAGGCCTTGATCACCGCTGCGTGTCGTCTGATCGAGGCTCAGGAGCAGATGCCCAAGCTAAAGGAACTTGCGGCAAAAATCGGCTTGAGCGAGTTTCATTTTCATCGCGTATTCAAGCGAATCACGGGGCTTACGCCGCGTCAGTACGCATTGGCGCACCAGGCCAAACGCGTGAGAAGCGGCTTAAGCGGGAAAGGAACCGTGACAGACGCCATCATGGCCGCGGGGTTTGGTTCCAGCAGCCGGTTTTATGAAAAGTCCAATGATGTGCTGGGTATGACGCCGAAGCTGTTCCGGTCAGGGGGAGACGATCAGCAGATTCGCTTCGCCGTGGGTGAATGTTCGCTCGGGTCGGTATTGGTAGCGGCAAGCGGAAAGGGCGTGTGTGCCATCAGCCTTGGAGATGACCCTGATGCACTGGTGCGCGCCTTGCAGGATCAGTTTCCAAACGCGGACCTGGTCGGTGGGGACAAGGCCTTTGAGAATCTGGTCGCGCAGGTTGTCGGCATGATCGAATCGCCGGGGCAGGCGGTAGAACTTCCTTTGGATATCCGCGGGACCGCATTCCAGCAGAAGGTGTGGCAGGCGCTACGCGAGATCCCCGCTGGAAGCACTGCCAGTTATCTCGACGTTGCCCGGCAGATTGGCGCGCCGCGATCTTTTCGCGCAGTGGCCCAAGCCTGCGGCGCAAATACGCTGGCGGTCGCAATCCCCTGTCATCGCGTTGTGAAACAGAACGGCGCCTTGTCCGGTTATCGATGGGGTGTGCAGCGCAAGCAGGAACTGCTTAATCGTGAGGCTGTGCAGTGAGCACAGAACCCGCGCGCCCAGTTGCGCATCTGGACTCGTTCAACTGGCTAGAGATTGAACGCGAACTAGATGAACGCGGTGTGGCGGTCTTGCCGGGTCTGCTGACGCAATTTCAGTGCGAAGAGGTGCAGCGGTTTTACCCGCAAGCCGATCACTTCAGAAGCACCGTGGTCATGGCTCGGCACAATTTCGGCAAAGGCGAATACAAGTATTTTTCGTATCCCCTGCCAGACATCATCGAGAAATTGCGCACGGCCGCGTACTCGCGTTTACAAGCAACTGCCAATCGCTGGAACGCGGCCATGGGTATTGATGTGGCGTTTCCGGAATCGCATGCACAGTTCCTGCATCGATGCCATCAGGCAGGGCAGACGCGCCCGACGCCGCTGATGCTTCGCTATGGTGAGGGCGACTACAACTGCCTGCATCAGGATCTGTACGGCGATCACGTGTTTCCGCTGCAGTTGGCGGTTCTGCTCTCGCAACCCGGCGAAGATTTTTCTGGTGGCGAGTTTGTGCTGACCGAGCAACGCCCGCGCATGCAATCACGCCCGGAGGTTGTGCATCTGCAACAGGGCGATGCGGTGATCTTTGCCGTGCATCACCGTCCTCAGCAGGGCGTGCGTGGCACTTATCGAGTCAAGCTTCGGCACGGCGTGAGCCGGATTCGTGCGGGTCACCGTCATACCTTGGGCATCATCTTTCACGATGCGGCTTGAGCGGCAGGTCATCGATCGTGAGTTTGTTTGAGACAGAAGCTCTTGGATCTGCTGCGATGTTATTGCGGGGTTTCGCACTGTCGATGGAAGCAGCTTTGCTACACGCAGTCGATGAGATCTGTGATCAGGCGCCAATGCGCAACATGGTCACCCCCGGAGGTCATCGCATGTCGGTTGGCATGACCAACTGTGGTGATTTGGGGTGGATATCAACGCCCCACGGCTATCGCTATGCGAGCAAAGATCCGGAAAGCGGAAATCCCTGGCCCGCCATGCCGGAATGTTTTCTACAGTTGGCGGCTTCTGCGGCACAGGCAGCGGGCTTCGATGGTTTTCGACCGGATGCCTGCCTGATCAATTGTTATGAGCCCGGTAGTCGGCTGACATTGCATCAGGACAAGAATGAGCGGGACTTCGCACAACCTATCGTGTCGGTCTCATTGGGGATGAGCGCGGTGTTTCAGTTTGGCGGGCTTAAGCGATCGGCGCCCTGCGGCAAGCTGCTGCTTGAGCATGGGGATGTAGTGGTCTGGGGGCGCGCGGATCGGTTGCGGTTTCATGGCGTGTTGCCGCTGAAAGGTGAGCCGCACCCGCTGCTGGGCGAGCGGCGAATCAACCTGACCTTTCGCAAGGCTGGGTGAATACTTCGCTTACAGCAGGCCAGTTCGGTGCGCCGGGCAGGTGTCTGCAAATGCACTTCAAGTTTGCGTCTGCATATAGACCCTGTTGTTCGTGCAGGCCCGACTCACCCATTCAGTGTCCGGCGGCACCAGGCAGTCGTGACGCAAGCTCACGGAAGGCCGGGCCGCAGCAGAGGGGCGACAAATAGCTGACCAGCGCGAGAGTGAGTATGTTTAGATTTTCTAAACAAACACGCTAAAACAAATCAATTGCTGCGCTGCAACATGGGGCGTAATCTTCTTTCCATCGAGACGCCACCAAGGGTGAAAACACTCAAGGGGGCGGGGGCAAAAAAGCCACTCGATACCGGTGAAGAAGGTCTTGAAAGCTGAGAAATCGCTTCAATATCAACAACACCGACAGTCTCCTCCAGTCCCGCCACATGCGGGACCGCACTCAACGCCACCGCAAGGTGGCGTCTTTTTTTGTGCCGCGATCATACCATTGGTTGAGAACTCGGTCCGAGCCTCGAAAACCTGCGCGCACGAATAAACCGTGGGCTCATTTTCCCATTCATTGAAAACGGCCTGACCAAGCGCCTGCTGGTCAGGCCGTTTTCATATGCGCTTATCGCGATTGATAGACCGCCGATTCCATGTCCGTGTATAGCTTGACCACGTGCGGGTCAAAGAACGGCAGGATCTGGGTCAGGATGACACCCGTGACCTGCTTGACTGGGTCAATCCAGTAATAGCTGTTGGCCAGTCCGGCCCAACTCAGGCTGCCCGGCGAACGGCCCTGAGGTGTCTCGCGGGTGTTGATCGAAAAGGTCAGGCCCCAGTTGCAAGGAACATTGGGGTCCGTGGGGACTGCATTCGAATACGGCTGAGCGTCCGGCATGTCGGTAACCCAGAGCTTGCCCATGTGGTTTTCGCCCATGGTGGCGACCGTTTTTTCCTCAAGTATGCGTGTCCCGTCCAGGCTGCCCTTACCCAGAATCATGCGCAGGAACCGGAGGTAATCCGGCAACGCGCCGTACAGGGCGTGCCCTCCCATGTGTTGCTCAGGCTCTTGTTCCAGCACCAGGGGGTAAGGAACGATGGCGCCGTCCGGGGTTCTGGCATGCATGCCTGCCAGGCGGCTTTTCTGGTCATCGCCCATGCTGAACGCGGTGTCCTTCATGCCCAGCGGGCCGAGGATATTCTTCTGGAAATACTCTCCAAGGCGCATGCCGGACACTTCCTCAACCATTTTTCCTGCCCAGTCGATGCCAATGCCGTAGTCCCAGCGGGTGCCGGGATCAAAGGCCAGCGGCCGGTCCAGGCTGTCACGCTGGCCGCTGAGGATATTGCCTGCTCCGCGATACTCCAGTTCGCGGGCCATGTCAGGGTTCCAGATTTCATAACTGAAGCCGGATGTGTGCGTCAGAAGGTTGCGCAGGGTCACTGTTCCCTTGGCGGGCCTGAGCTTGGGCTTGCCGTCCGAGTCAAATCCCTCCAGGACCATCGGTTTTTCGAGAAACGGGCAAACCTTGCCGGCGGGGTCATCCAGCGAAAGCTTGCCCTGTTCCACCAGTTGCATGGCCGCTGTGCCAGTGACTGCCTTGGTCATGGATGCGAACAGCCCGACGGTATCCATGCTCATCGGGACAGTGCTGTCGACGCTGCGCGTTCCGGCGCAGCCTTCGTAGATCACGCCCGAATCATCAGCAACGCAGGCGATGACGCCGGGGATTTTCTGATTCTCGCAACCCGCCGAAAGCAGTGCGTCAATGGTGTTCTGAAGGCTCATGTTCAACTCTCTCCTGTTTCTATGGTTCTATAAAATGATTCCACGAGCAGACTTTGCTCGTTGCTGCTAAGCGGGTTCTTCTGCGATGCGAAAGCGACCGCCAAGTTCGCGCGCACTGCTGACTTCGAGCTTGCGCAGGATGTTGGCGCGGTGCACATCGACGGTCTTGTGACTGATATCCAGGTTGCGACCAATTTCCTTGCTGCTCGCACCCACGACCAGTTGATCAAAGACCTCGCGCTCTCGCGTCGAAAGTTTGGCCAGACAGGCGTCGTACTCGCAGCGCTTGCGCCAGTGGTCATGACGTTCAGAAGCGCGGCGGCCAGCCTGATTGACGCACTCGATAAAGTGCTGAGGATTGAAAGGTTTCTGGAGAAAATCGAAGGCGCCCAGCTTCATGGCTTTTACCGCACTGGGAACATCGCCATGCGCAGTCAGGAATATGACGGCCAGGTCTGGCCTGAGTTTGAGTGCCTGCTCGAGCAGCTCTACTCCAGAAAGGCCCGGCATGCGTAAATCCAGAACCGCGCAAGCTGCGTTTTTGCACTGGGCCAAATACGTGATGAAGTTCTGCCCCGAATTGAATGCGCGCGCCTTGACACCAACCGAATCCAGAAGCCATACCAGTCCGCGAGTTACATCGGGCTCATCGTCAACAAGCAAGGTTTCCACTTCTATGCCCACTAGCTTGCCCCGCGTGTCGTGGGCAGGCGGAACTCAAAGTGTGCCCCGACGTCTTCATCGTCGAGCAGGCGCAGCGTTCCGTTGTGCGATTCAATGATGGTCTTGCACATCATCAGCCCCATGCCAAGGCCGCCAGGCTTGCTGGTGCGGTAAGGCTCAAACACATTTGCGCGATCGCCCACCGGGACGCCTGGACCGTTGTCCGAAACCCGGACCTGGATTTGCCCGTCTTCGCCAGCACTGGCGTGGATTGAAATCGAAGGGGATGCATGGACTGCATCGCGCAAGGCTTCTACCGCATTCATGATCAGATTCACCAGGACCTGCTGGATTTCGACACGCGTACCGTGCAACTGATGGAGGTCGGGCGCAATACGTACTCGCACCACCACCGACGAGTCGCGTAGCTGCAATTGGAGTAAATCCAGAGTCTCGTAGACCAGCGGCGCCAGTGGAAATTGCTCATCCCCAGGCCGATGCCGGGCAACGAAGCTGCGGACATTGCGTACTACATGGCCGGCCTGCTGCAGATGCAGCTGAATATGGGCCAGCGCTTCGCGTGCTTCCGGGCGTTCTGCCAGTTCCGATCCCAGGCGATGCTCGATGCCAGCGGCATAACTCAGGCAGGCGTTCAGAGGTTGCCCCAGTTCATGTGCCAGGGCGGACGCGAACTGGCCCATCATTGACAGACGCGTTGCATGGGCCAGCTGTTGCTGTTGTTCCTGCTCGCGTGAGCGAGCCCTGCGTTGTTCAGTGCGATCGAGAAAAACCACCGCGCTGCCCAGATTGCTGACCGCCACACGGACGCCCAGCACGTCAAACCACAGGTCGTTGCCGGACGGCTGATCAAATCGAACGGTCAGATGTTCACTCCGCGGAACGAAGCGTGGAGAACAGCGGGCGAGGAGTTCCACCAGACCGACCGGCGCACTTTCTCCAAGCACCGTGCAGCGACGTTCACAGGCAACTTCCTGAAAGTCTCCAACGTCCGTCACATTAAAAAAAGCCTGCATTGCGGGATTGATCTCGATCACCTTCCCGGAAGCATCGGTAATTGCAATCCCGAGCGGAATGTTGCGAATCAGGACGCGATACTTTTCCCGGCTCTCGATCATCGCCCGTTCTGATGCGCGTCGGCGCTCGACTTCAGATTTGAGCGTGGCATTGGTTTTTCGCAGGTTGAGCGTCCTCCGCTCAACAATCTGCTCAAGTCGATGTGAGGTGCGATGCAGTTCGTCTTCCGCACGCTTCTTGTCAGACAGATCTTGCACCACCCAGACGGAGGTCGGGCTGCTGGCAGCGGGATCGATCATGCGGCCCGAAATCATGCACCAGAGCAGTCTGCCGTCCTTGCTGATCAAGGTGCGCTCGTGAACGTACTGGTTGCTGTTGGGAAAATGTGCGACGACCTGTCCCACTTCCTCGTAATCGTCCTGTTGTGCGTAAACCTGACGCACGGATACGCCAGCGAGTTCGCCTGGCGCATAGCCCAGCATTTGCTCCATCAGGGGATTGACCCGGACAAATCTGCGTTCGCGCATGAAGCAGATCCCGACCAGCGCGTTGTCAAAGATCTGCTCATACGGCAAGGCCGTGTTTCGCCCTGAGGCACCCGGGCGTTGGGCTTCACTTGCGCTGGATTTCCGCGTTGGAATCATGTGATCTTGGGAGGCCGCGTGCGCCGCATGGAGCGAGCTGAGTGCCGATTCTAGCGCTCCTGGTGTAGTGCTCGACCCAAGTGATTTGCGCGCTAAAGCCGGCGATCATGCTAGTCAACCTACCCAAAGAGTGGGGTGAAGCGGCATGAAGGAAGGGTCAAATACCGATACACGATCTGAACATTGCGTTCATTGACGAGAAGAGAACATGCGAATCATTGAATTTTTTGACCGCGGCGTGGGGCTCGATCCAGAACGGGTGTGTCTCAAGGATGCGCAGGTTTCAAGAACCTACGCGCAGGTGCAGCGGCAGACCTACATCATCGGCAACAGCCTGATTGCTGATGGCCTTGAGCCCGAGCACAAAGCGGCTGTTTACAGCCCCAATGGCGCGATCGCGTTTGAGTGCCTTCTGGGCATTCTGCGCGCAGGTGGTGCCTGGGTGCCGATAAACGCTCGAAATACAGCACCGGAGAACGCCTACATTCTCGACAATTGTGATGTCGAGGTTTTGTTCTACCACAGCGAATTCGAGTCCAACATCGCCTTGTTCAAGGAGCAGTGCCCGAAGATTCGCCAGTACATCTGCATCGACAAGAGCGGCGGGGCGGGCATCTTCCTGCAGGACTGGGTAAAGGGTGCTGCAGAGACAGACCCGGATGTACCCGCCGGGCGTGATGCGATTGCTTCTGTGTTCAGTTCTGGAGGCACGACCGGCCGGCCCAAAGGCGTGTTGTGGACCCATCATGTGTGGGAAACCATGATTGCCAATTTCTATTCGGCATTGCCGGTGGGCAAGCCGCCCGTACATCTGGTGGTGGCGCCGATGACTCACGCTGCGGGTGGCGTGGCCATCATTCTCATGGCCATGGGCGCAACACAGATCATTCTTCCCGGCTTTGATGCCAAGAAAGTGGTTGACGCCATCGAGAAGGAGAAGGTGACGCATCTGTTCCTACCGCCTACGGCCATTTACGTGCTTCTCGCCCATCCCGGTCTGCGCGAACATGATTTCTCTTCGTTGGAGGCTTTCATCTACGCGGCAGCGCCGATGTCGGTTGAGAAGCTCAAGGAATGTCTGGATGTGTTCGGGCCCGTGATGGTCCAGACCTTCGGTCAGGCCGAATCACCGATGGTGTGTACCGTTCTGGATCAGAAGGATCATCAGGTCATTGGCAATCCGGATCTTGAACATCGTTTGGCAAGCTGCGGTCGTCCGACGCTGCTGACGCCGGTTGGCATCATGGACGACGACGGCAATCTCCTCCCGGCAGGCGAACGCGGCGAAATCGTGGTGCGTGGCAACCTCGTCATGCCCGGGTACTACAAGAATCCCGAGGCAACGGCAGAAGTTTCCGGATTCGGCTGGCATCACACCGGTGATATCGGGTATCTGGACAAGGACAACTTCCTGTACATCGTTGATCGCAAGAAAGACATGATCATCACCGGTGGATTCAACGTGTATCCGAGTGAAGTGGAACAGGTCATCTGGGCCCACGAAGCGGTGCAGGACTGCGCCGTCATTGGCGTGCCAGATGACAAATGGGGCGAAGCCGTAAAGGCCGTCATTGAGCTCAAGCCAGGCAAACAGGTCGGCGCCGACGAAATCATGGCGCTGTGCAAGCAGGCCCTGGGCAGCGTCAAGACACCCAAGAGCGTCGAGTTCTGGGATGCGCTTCCGCGCAGTCCGGTTGGCAAGGTTCGCAAAAAAGATATTCGCGAGAAATTCTGGAAAGCGGCACAACGCAGCATCTGATGGCGATCTGCGAGCCCTCCGCCTCCAACGGAGGCGAGGGCGGCCACAGGTCTGTGCAGAATCGTTTGTCCTACAATTACTGACACGCTGAACAATCTGTAGTAGCTTCGAATAAATCGATAAGCCAGCAGGGCAACCGAGCTGGCACTTGCAGGGCGAGAGCGGCCAGACCACTCAGAGCGCATCGAGTGGCTGAAGCGGTTCCAGGAGAAATGCGATCGAAGCTTGAATCTCCGACGCGGATTCTCCCAGGCAGGAGGGGTGTCATGGGTAGTCGAAGAGCGAGTGGAGCGAGCGTTCGCATGGCCATTGCGATCGTGGCCGGGTTTTCATCAGCAGCAGTCTTGGCTCACGGTAAACCAGGCGGGCACGACGACGGGCTGAATTGGAATTTCAGCGGCTTCGTCCGGTATGACGGTGCTTTTCGCACCTCATCTGACGAGAACATCAAGAACCAGCGCGGCAATGTGTTCAATGGTGTCACCGTCAATCGGGATAGCACGGCGCTGGGAGGTGGTCCGGATACCGTCACCCGCAACGGAGAGTCTTCCGACAACGACTGGAACCTCATGCAACTCCGGGGGCAGGTGGATGTCTCTGCCAACCTGAGTCGCAATGTGCAGTTTTTCGCACGATTACGCGGCGTGTATGACATGACGCCCTTTGATGATTTTGATCCCGAGGCAGTGGGTTCACGTGCATCGGGATTCAACTATCAGGAGCCTGAGTACTTCGAGTACCGCAACTACGGCAACGGTGGCAGTGCCAATCCGCTCGAAGTCGCAGGCCGCCGCTACATGCTGGATCTCCCAGCGTTCTATCTCGATTACCAGAACGGACCCTGGTTGGTTCGCGTTGGCCAGCAACAGATCGCATGGGGGCAGGCGCTGTTCTTCCGGGTCTTGGATTTACCCAACGGTCTGGATCTGCGCCGCCACTTGTTTATCGACTACGCACCAGAGGAGTACGCGGACGAGCGCATCGGGGCGCTGGGCATCCGCACGACCTGGCAAGCCAGCCAGGCGTGGGAAATCGATGGATTCGTGCAGAAGTTCCAGCCCACCATTTATCCCAATGCCAATACGCCCTACAACGCAATTGCATCCCAGTTCAGCGTGCACGACCGATATCGGGAGTTTGATGAGCGCCTGAATGGCGGACTGAGAGCGCGAGGTAATTTCGGGCAGTGGAGCACCCAGTTTGTAGTGACACGTCGCTACAACCCCGATGGTGTTTTTCGGTGGACCCGGTCAGAGGTGAACCGTGATCTTCCCGGCGCGCCCGGCTCCGGTTTTGTGCTGCAGAACACCGCTTTCGAAGTGGATTCCTCCGGGGTGGTGTCGGCGCAGGAATGGTTTACCTATGCCGGAGACGCGCGGCTCAACGGCTTGACTGGCCTGAACGCCTCCATCGACGAGTTTCAGAGCGGTCCGGCGGGCACAGGCGCAGATGCCTTGGGTGCGGCAGCCGTTCCCACCATGGATTTGGCCGGCGCCGAGCTGGACCTCTTCTTCCAGTTGTCCGGTGGCTTACGCGGCCATCTGGCGCGGGAGTATTTTCGCGAGACCAACATCGGTGCGGGTGTGAGCTATGTCTTCAATGGCGCGCCCGGATCGGTGCTGGACCAGCTGATCGTGAATCTCGAAGCCACTTTCACCCCAGACCGCCGGTTTACCAATCCCTCACTGAGCCGCATGTATTTGCAGGAAGACGAAACCATCGCGGCGCTGGTGCTGGAGAAGTATCAGCGTTTCAGTCAGAACTTCCCGGCGACCTACATGGTGTTCCAGTGGATGCACAGGACGCATTCTGATCTTTTTGGTCGTCACCTCGATGGCATGGGCGGCGATGTGAATCAGCTTCCCACGGGTGTGAGTGGCGGCTGGAACGGTCTGGTCCTGGCCTTTCAGCAAGCTTCGCCCACGCTGACATGGCGTGTTGATGGCTCCGTTTTGTATGACACGCAAGGGGGCATTCTCGTGCAACCGGCCCTGCGGTACTCGCCCAATACCGACTACACCTTCGAGGTGTTCTACAACTTTCTGGAAGGCGATGTGGGTGGCGCAGACCCCAATTCAAATATCATCCAAAGCATCGATTACGCGGACGAACTGGGGTTCCGCATGAGCTATCAGTTCTGAAGATTCGAGCCCCGGTGCATGGACCGGGGCTCCGCTTCATCGGCTCAGACGATGCTGACCTGAATAGGTGGCAGGCCATCAACGTGGCCATGCAAGATGTCGCCTGCAATGACCGGCCCGACACCTTCCGGTGTTCCGGTCATGATCAGGTCGCCGGGCTGAAGCGGTTCGTACTGCGAAAGAAAAGCGATGGTCTCGGCAACACTCCAGATCATGTTGTCCAGGGCGGCGCGCTGTCTGGAGGCACCATTGATGTCCAGGAAAATGGTGCCGCTTTCAAGATTCTCTACCGTCATGGCCGGCGCGATTGCACCAATCGGCGCAGATTGGTGGAAGGACTTCCCAAGTTCCCATGGTCGGCCCTTGTCGCGTAGTGCTTTCTGCACATCCCGCCGCGTCATGTCCAGGCCAACCGCATAGCCGTAGATCAACCGGCCGGCCTGATCCTGGCTAATCTCAAAACCACCGTGGCCAAGCGCAACGACAAGCTCGACTTCATGATGAAAGTCTGCGGTCTTGGGCGGATACGCAATGCTGACCGGGGCACTGGCATCAACCAGTGCGCTTGCTGATTTCTGGAAGAAGAACGGAGGATCGCGTTCATCGCCGCCCATCTCTCTGGCATGCGCGGCGTAGTTGCGTCCGACGCAGAAAATCCGGTTCACCGGAAAGCGTTCACTTCTGCCGGCAATGCTGAGTGACGGAACGGGAGGGCGGGCGATGGCAAATTTCATGAGGCGCTGAGATTCAGGCAAAGGGACACTGGCAAGATGCCGTTGACCAGTATTTTGCGCGATGCTCAGCGACAGGTCATGCGCGGCGCACGCTGCTTGCACAGTGTCCGGGCGCTGTCATGACAAGCTACCAGCGCAGGATCGGCAGCGGATTAAGCGGGTGGCGAAGCATCCACTTGAGGCTGACCTTGAGCACGTGGTTGGGATAGAAAGCAGCAATCGGAAATGCTGCACGGACCTCGCTGACATAAGCCCTGGGCAAGCCAAAACGGAACAGGGCGAACGAAATGTCACACCAGTCAGCCCGCCGAATCGGTTCGACCCACTCGCGGCTTTCCTGTGTGTAGGCGGTGATCTTGTGGTGCGACTCAATCATCAGACGCATTTCGGGCTTCCAATCACTTCGTCCGCTTTGCTCAAGATAGGCATCGGCCTGATCTGCTGAAGGTCGCAGATAGTCGAGGTTATCGTTTGGCCAGGCAGCAATGTCATGAAACGCAGCGCAGATCGCGATCTTGTCGTCTCGCTCGGCGCTGGCGGGCGTCCATTGCCGGGCAAAATTGAACATGCGATAGACATGGCCTCTATAGGCCGAAAACACGGCATCGTCGCTGCCGAAGACGGCACGTCGCGCGTCGAGCAGTTCGTCGATCAGCGCGTAGTCGTGAACGATCTTGCTGCCCCTCGCCAGTGTCTCGTCAGGACATTCGGCGCCTTCTGGAATCGTGCCCTGTGCATGCGCTGCACAGCAGGAATGGATCTTTTCCGGTTTGGATGGCTCGCTGTTCATGGCATCGCTCTCTTGACTAGATATGGCCTGACATTACGCCCTGCTCTTTGTCAGTGCCAAGTGATAATGTGCAAACACATATTGCACATATGCAACACAAGATGATTGCCTCTAATGCGCAGCTGGACTGGAATGACATCCCGATTCTTCTGACCCTGGCCAGGGAGGGGACAATGCGGCGGGCCAGCGCCCGTCTTGGAATGGATACCTCCACCATCAGTCGCCGTGTTGCGGCTGCCGAGGCGCGGCTTCAGACACGACTGTTCGTTAGAGCTTCCAGCGGTTACGTGCCGACGGATGCCGGGCGCACATTTCTGGCTGCGGCAGGGAGCATTGAGGGCAATGTCAATTCTCTGGTGTCCGCGACACAGGCGGAGTCTGAAATGCCAGCCGGATCAGTTCGAATCACATCGGTGGATACGGTGCTCAACGACTGGTTGATTCCCAACCTGCCGGGGTTGGTCAGACAGTATCCCGGGATGCAGGTCACGGCGTTGTCAGACAACAACACGTTGTCTTTCATGCGTAGCGAGGCTGATCTGGCACTGCGTGTGGCCAGACCTCGCGAAGATGCGGCTCTTCTGATGCGGCGAATCGGATCGGTTGGCGTCGCAATCTACGGCGCCCGGAAATTCATCCGAACGCCTCGCAAGGCCTTGGAAAAAATGCCGTGGCTGGCATTCAACAGGGATCTGTCTGGCAGCGCTGAATCGCATTGGATGGAGAAAGCGGTGCCAGATGCAAAGATCGTATTTCGATGCAGTTCAGTGTCCGGCTTACTGAAGGCCTGCGAAGCGGGATTAGGCCTGGCCTTGTTGCCTTGTTTCGCTGTTCAGTCCCGAAAGCTCTTGCGACTGAGCAAGGGCGTGGAGTATCAGCGTGAGTTATGGCTTCTGAGTCATCGAGATACCGCCAGCATTCGCCGGTTCCGCGTGGTCAGTGACTGGATTGCAGCACGGGCCAATGAAGATCAGGCCCTGCTGTCAGGTAAGCGCTAGAGGTATCTGCTCGCTGCAGGCTAGCAGCGAACGCACACTTGGCCAATAAAAAGCCCGTTTGATGTGCGATGAATTGCGCATCAAACGGGCTG
>TARA_R110000850_G_scaffold982_1_pt1 | contig 38808 bp, 34 predicted proteins | sample TARA_R110000850 | Tara Oceans TARA_R110000850 (sample SAMEA4397586) | marine metagenome | biome: Polar Biome; feature: [SRF] surface water layer (ENVO:00010504); material: water (ENVO:00002006), including particulate matter (ENVO:01000060) such as... | depth 5 m
TTTGCCTTAATTCAATAGACTTTAAAAGCGCTTGTTCGGCTTGTTTATAAGCATGCTGATGTGTAGGAGCATTAATTACAGTCGGCTGATTTAAAATACTTACTGATAATATTTTTATATACGCATTCAAGTGCCAATAATGAGGATGGCTTGGCTCAAACTTAGCTGCTAAAGTAATAGCTTTTTCGGCCTGCTTTAATTCTGAGCGCTTAATTGGAGAGGACAGCTGTTCCAGCGTATTTCTAGCGTTAAAATACCAAGCATTGGCGCGTATGCTTTTTATACTGTAATAGGCAATAAACAAAGTTATAAGCGCTAAAACAATAATAGGGATTAACCTATTTAATTTAAAACTAATCACAAAATAGTGACTCAGTTAAGCGCCAAGGGTTAGTTACAAATAACATATGTGCTTTATCCTCCCCTACTAAATTACTCACAATGTGTTTTGCTTTACTAAGTATTGGCGGCCTACGTTTTACCGAATGCGCATCAGAGGCAACATAATTAACTAAATTACCTTTAAGCATGTCATTGCTAATTTGTTTTGCTTTATCCCCCCACCCACCTTCAATACTTGAAGCGGTTAATTGAAACTCACAACCTAACTGCTTTAAATGTTCTATATAAAAAGGATTAGCCTGAATATCACGGTTACGTTCAGGGTGAGGTATAATCACTTTAATATTTTGTTTTACTAACCAGTCAATAAACTTATCGTAGCCTGGTGGTACATGAGAATGTGGTAGCTCTAACAATAAGTAATTTGCTCCGGCTAAATTCCCAATGAAGGGCAATTTATTTGCCTTTACCAGTGCCATTAACTCTATATCAAGGCGTACTTCTGCCGCTACTGCTAGTTTTATAGTAATTTGAGCCTGTTTTGCATGCTCTTTTAAATCAGCTAAGTCTCTGCGAAGTTGTACCGCGGAGTTATCAAATCGCCCTATATGAATATGCGGAGTAATCACCATATGTGTTATTCCATCACTTTGCGCTAGCTTTAATAATGCTAAAGATTCATTTAAATTTTTAGCGCCATCGTCAATACCGGGTAAAATATGCGAATGAATATCAATCATAATTTAGCCATTAGGTTTAGGTTTTTCTGGCGGTTGTGAGTAATCATAATAATCATAGTATCCGTAGCTATGCTCATCTTTAGTTTTGCTCATATCTACTTGGTTAAGTATAACGCCTGCCACATGTGCTTTTACCTCAAACAAACGCTCTAACCCAGCTTTAATCGGTTTTACCCTTGTTACGTCTGCTCTCACTACATACACTACCGAATCAACACTTTGTGCAATTACTAATGCGTCACTAACCGCTTGTGTTGGGGGAGTGTCAATAATGATGTGATCGTACTTGGTTTTTAAAACCTTTAATAACTCATCAAAACGGGCGCTAGAGAGTAACTCTAACGGATTTGATGGTATTTGCCCACTTGGCATAATAGCAACACCAGAGCGCTCATCTAAATGTACGCACTCAGAAAACTGCTCTGTACCAGTAATTAAATTACTTAATCCCGGGTGAAATACAGGTATATCAAACCGTTTTGCTAAGCTGGGTTTACGTAAATCAGCATCAATCAGTAAAACGCTCCCCATTTGCGCAAGCGATAAGGCTAAGTTAGCTGATGTGGTGGTTTTCCCTTCACCTGGGACGCTTGATGTAACTGCTATTATTTGATGATTTCGGTCTAACTGAGTAAGCAATAAGCTTGTTCTAAATGTACGCACAGATTCTGCAAAGCGACGGTATTTATCCTCTAAATATGCGTATATCGGAAACGGATTCTTTCTCGATATTTTAACTTTGGGTAATAAACCTAGCATGCGTTGCGCTAGTTTACTTTCAACGTCATTTTTTGTTTTTACCGTATCGTTTAATGCATCAAATATAAAGCTCATCACTACTGCAAAGGCAAAGCTAGCTATAAATGTAATTATTACAATAAGCTTTTTATTGGGCTTACTGGGATATTTAGGTGTGTATGCTCTATCGGTAAAGCGAGCTGCTGCTGAGGTGAAGTCGCTGGTTACTTCGGTTTCTTTAGAGCGAGATAAAAATGTATTAAATATATTTCGGTTAGTTTCAACTTCACGTTTTAACTGATTATACTGCGTTTCTTTGCGTGTAATATATTGATAATCATCTCGGATTTTTTTTAGATCAGCTTCTAATGTATTAACGGTTCGAGTTGTTCTGTTTAACTCTTTTTCGATACCTGTAACTAGGCCTTTAATTTGCTTATTTAAATTAGCTTTTACAGTTGCAAGTTCAGCTTTAGCAGAAATCATTTTTGGGTGCTTATTGCCATATACTTCGCCCAAGTCACTCACTTTTCGCTCAACAAGTACTAACTCGCGCTTTACATCTTGTACTACTTTATGTGATGTTATTTCCGGCATACTACCTAAAAATTCTATATTATTATTTCCATACTCCTTGATTACTCTGTTTATACTCTTTAAATTATTTCTTGCAGCTCGAGCATCAACTAGCTGCTGAGACATTTGCTCTAGCTCTTGTGTCACTAGCCCCGCAATACCTTCTATATCAACTAATTGCTGCGCCTCTCGGTACGCCTGCAATCGAACCTCTGAGTCATCTAATTGGATCCGTAATTGTGACAAACGTGTGTTTAACCAGCTTGTTGCCTGTTGCGTTATCCCCATTTTGGCGCGCATTTGGCTGTCTATGTATACCTCACCTACCGTATTTGCTACTAAGGCTGCAAGTTTAGAATCACTCGACTCAAAACTCACCCTAACTAATTGCGTTTTACGAATTGGTGAAACTATTAATGCTTTATTAAATATACTAAGCAAATCTTGCATTTGTTGCTCAACTTGATCTTCATACGAGAGCGCAGCAACTTCTTTTTTATTTAAAAAAGGCAGCAACTCTTTAATTAGTATATTAACTTCATTAAATATTGAAGGTTTTGGAATAAAGTCAGTGTGTGACTGCAGATCTAGTTTCGTAATAACTTCACGCGCAATACTGTCTGACTTTATTACCTCAAATTGAGTTAAATAATATTCTTTTTGGTTTGAGTCTAAACCATATATTTCTTCAAAACTAACCGCTTTAGCCTGCTCAGCTTCAATTAATAACGTTGCACTTGCTTTATATTTAGGTATTAAAGTTAACGTAATCATTATCGCTAATAATGTAATAACTATCGCAAAGCTCAAAATTCGCCACTTTGCTTGCTTAATAACATTAAAGTTAATGCCCAACTCAATTACATCATCATTATTATTTAATTTTTCTGATTTTTGATTCATTCATCACTGCCTTTAACGGCTTAAAACAAGCGCTGTTCTATTTTAATGGTGTCGCCCGCTGCAATTTGACTGTTTAAACTGCCTCTAATTTGTTGCTCTTTGGTTTGTTCTTTAAAAATATATATTTTATCTATCGATGCTCGCTCTGTTAATCCACCGCCAAGTGCAATCGCTTGATTTACTGTCATTGCCGGCTGATAAGGGTATGCACCTGGGTTATTTACCTCACCATGAATATAAAAAGGTCGATATTGTGTAACTTGCGCATACACATTGGGGTTAACTAAATAGTCAGGCTGTAGCCCTCTTATTATTATTTGTTCAACCTGTGATGTATTTAGGCCAGCAAGCTTAACTTTTCCCAAAAAAGGGTAATTAACTTTGCCACTGTTACCTAATAACGCCGTCACATCTAAATCTGGTTGGCCAAAAACTTTTATTTCAATTTTGTCACCTGGCCCTAGAGTATAGTTTTGCGCATTTTGGCCAAAACTATTAAAACTTAATAAAAAAGCCAGGCAAACAAGCATCCAAAATTTCATCGATTAGCCTTTAAAACAAAGGTAAAATTAATCCCGACAATGACACGATCATATTCAATCGTATTTTGATTAGAGTTTTTATCTATAAAATCAACGTAACTAGATACCATCCCAAAGTTACTAACCAAATAGTTTAAACCTAGTCGAGCCGCTGTTGTTTTATCTTGTCTGCCAACATCCCCAGTGTATTGCTCATCTGCATAATTTAAACTTGCCAACGAACTAAAGTAATTACTCCAATTGTGATCCCAGGTAATGTTATAAACACTCTCTTTAATATAATCACCTGCTACTAAGGGATCTTTAGCTGAGCGGCTAGTTAAAAATTGTAACGATGAATAAGTAAGTGGTTGCCAAAGTACTGCGGCTTCCCAGCTTAAACCGGTAAAATCTTCACGTAGGTCAGAAAAAAAATCTTTGTCTTGATAACCGACTTTGAAGGTACCGGATGTTACCGCCGTTGCCTCCCACTCTATTCCCAGTAATATTTTTCTGTCATCTGAATCTCGTGAAATACCATTGGCTTGCAAAACATCATAGCGGTACTTTTCTTGTGTTAGCTCCAAAAAAGTGCGCGTTGCTGCAAGCGTATTGTAGTAACCGGTTATTCCCACTAAAGTTTTATCATAATCGCGATATTGAGATACAGGTCTAAAATTTTGGTATTTTTTATTGAAAAAACCACCAATAAGCGCAACTTGAGCTTTAGAGCTTTTTGCGCCATATTCATAACGCGTTGTTACATTTTGCTGTTGGTACTTTACTAATTCATTAACAATATCCCCCAAACCTTCGGTTAAACCACTACCTCTGGGTTCATATAACCAATCTGCATCACCTTTAATATCGAGTCTATGCTGTTGGGTAAACTCTTTATGAACGCTCGCTGCTGTGGTCACTTGAGTGAAGTTATCTGTGGTATCTTTATTATGAAAGGACGTTATTGTTCCAACATTAAGCTTATAATTGTCTGGGCCATCTTCAATTACAGCCGAAATGTTAGGTGATATATTCCATATTAACCGCGATTCCTCATTAGTTGGTGTTCTAAAAAAGTTATTATTAGTACTCACTCCTGTTTGTAGTGTAGGCGTTATTTCGGCACCATCTTTTGTAATAATACTACCTGGTTTTAGGTTAGCCGTTGCATAAGGACTGCCCCCAATACAAACAACGAGTAGGCAAGGGGCAATTGTATTAGTAGGCATTTTCATTCTTAAATCCTTTAAATATTGTTATGATTATTATTTTTATATCAAATAGTAATGACCAGTTCTTAATATAGTGTAGGTCATACTCTACACGTTTCGCCATTTTTATTAACGTATCTGTTTCACCACGCCAGCCGTTAACTTGCGCCCACCCTGTAATGCCTGGTTTGGCTTTGTGCCTAAACATATAAAACTCTACTTTTTTTCTATACTCTTCGTTGTGCGCAACCGCATGAGGTCTTGGGCCAACAATGGACATGTCACCTTCAAGTACATTTAAAAACTGAGGAAGTTCATCAAGACTCGTACGTCGCAAAAATCGGCCTAATTTTGTTATCCTCACATCATTTTTTGTAGCTTGAGTTACCACTTTGCTGTTTTCTGTTACTGTCATTGAACGGAATTTCCAAACTTTTATTTTTCGTCCATCAAGTCCGTAACGATCTTGCTTAAATATTACAGGACCAGCTGATGTTAATTTCACTGCCGCGGCAATAACTAATAGTAATGGCGAAATCAAAAACAATATAATCATTGAAAACACAATATCCTCTGTACGCTTAATAAACTCATGAGCACCAATGCATGGCGACTCAAACACACTCAAAGTATCAACTTCGCCAACATGTTCAATACGCGCATGTATAAGATTAGAAAGCAAAAAGTCAGGTATTATATGCACATCAACTGTGGTATCACCCAGCTGCAATAAAATGTCTGCAATACGTTTTTCTGCTTTCATGGGAAGAGCAATATATAACACATCAACTCTGCCCTCTCTTGCTAAATCCACAGCTTTTTGTATGTTGCCTGCAACATCATGAGAGGCTAATTTACTAAATAAACGCTCTGGGTTTCTATCATCAAAAAACCCTAAAAACTTAAAGCCTAACTCATCATTCTTCTCAATTTCATCATATAAGTAAGCAGCGGTTTCTGTAGCACCAATGATGGCTACATTGCGTAAATATGAACCAAATTTACGACGATTTCGCTTATACAAGTACACAGCTAAGCGCCATAAATATAAATAAAGCATGCTTAATAAAAACCACAAGCTAATGCCAATCCGAGATAAGGATTCTGAAAACTTAAAAATAAATGATATAAAAAACAAACAAGCGAATGAAACTAATAAAGCGCCCCAAACACACAACATCATTACCCTAAACTTCCCTGCTCGCCACGATCTATAAGTGGAAAATATTTCAGCGCAATATAAGTAAATTAATGCAACACTTAGCACTGATACCATATAAAAAGAGCTTAGATTAAAGTTATAAAATAAGGCGGAGCATTGAAAAGCAAAAAACAATGCAAAAATATCGAAGAGTCTATAAAAGCAGGCATCTGACGAACCTGATAACTTAAATGTCCTTGAAGAGCTCATAACTATTAATTCCTATTAATTGGTCTCAGGTAAGAAGAAGCATCACTAGACTATGGAATTAATACTAAATTAACATCTCAAATTGCACAATTAACATACAGGCGGGTTTACTAATATACAAAAGGTTAAAGCTATTTTATTAAACATATTTCTTAAAATATAAATGTATCTAAACTACAACTCCCCATCTAAACAACAGCCCTTTTTTATGTAATCATGCTTAGATATTTAAATAAACAATGCATGAATCCATCTGGTTAATATTATGAGTAGGGTATACGTAACTTACTCTCTCAGTAAAAACTATGCCGATGAATAAAAGCTAATAGCATAATATTACAATAAATTTTGCACATTTTTGGCTCTGTTCTTGATGTGTAATTTGCCCTACAGCTATTTTTAATTATCATCTACTTAGTTTTAGCAACTACATTCATTTACTAACAACATAATAGCAACCTATTACCTTGGGGCTTAATTACTGTTTACTTGAAGGTTTTAATAGTTTTATTTATAGCCAATAAAATAAACAACTTAAAAAAACAAACACAAAATAAACAAACATAAAACAAAAACAAACATAAAAGATCGCTTTATACAGCCTGCTTATCAGTGTTTAGGTTTAAACTGCGACTATATAAAAACTACTATCAACCAAACCCTGTGAAATAGTACATTTTTACCCTAGTGTAATCCTTTAGAAAAATAATAGGCTGTACAAAAAGTAAGAGAGCAGACCGCTAACTGGTTTAGATAATAATTAATAACACAACCGAAAACACGTTATAAGTGTTTGCTTCTAAGTTTTAAATAAGCATAGTGCGTCTATTATTTGGTGGGTTTAAGGTAGCCTGGGGGAATGTTATACTGCACACGGTGGCAATGACTAACCAGTAAGGCTTACACAAACGTTTGGCGTTAGTTAATAAACAAAAAACGCTAAGTACTGAAGAGCTTAAGCGCAAACAATATCAAGCCTAAATACGGTGAATACTGAAAACTTAGCTTTTATATTTTGAGTTGATGGGAGCCCTACACACTTGCAAATTAACAATAATATAAGCTAGGCTCTATTTATCTAAAGAACAAGATAAGTCTTTGTAAATAAAGTTAATATAATTTTTTAATCTGATTTTTTATGCCACGAGGTATAAACGAAGCCAACCGTTCTTTTAAGCTTGTAACTGCTTCATGCTTTAGATTATAAAAGCCGTTGTTAATTATTTGGTTACTAGCTGCACAAAAAACTGGTTTTTTAGTGATATGATTAATTTCAATACTTTGCTTATAGTCGCTTTCAATAAAAAGCTCTGCACTACTTTTTTGATAAAATAAAGCTTTATGCTTTGCATGACTAATTTGCTTTTGTCCTCCTTCTTTACCAGGTAAATCTTGCATAATTAAATACTCGTATTCTACTTTATACTTTTTTAACCATATCTCAGTCTGTTCTCGATACTTTTCTGACCGGCTGGTAACAAGCGCATAAACTTTTCTAGAGGGTATAAATAATGGCTGTGCATTTAAAATAAACTCAATGTACTTTTCGGCATCATTAGTTTGCTCTTCAGTAGGGTCAATACACAAAACACCATCTATATCTAAACAAGCAGTCGTTAAAATTGGATGATGAAAAATGTTCCATTCAAACACCCTTGGTGATGGTAGGTACTCTAGAAAAAAATCAACATCATTTCTTTGTTTTAGCGATGAGTAAATTGCACATGTCGTAATTTTACTGTGTAAATATGTGGGAATTAAAGCCATATCAGCTTTAATCGAGTCACCTTTTGCAATACTGTCATCCACTAATAATATTTTTTGTGCGTTTTGTGGGTATTTTAAATATTGATTTTTACTTTTTCGTGTACTTCCTGTTTTGAGCTCTGAATTATTAATTAAAGAAATCAAATCCGTACAATGAATATTCAAATACAATGCCAGCATATTAGCTGGTGTTAAACCACTTCTTGGAAGGCCTACAATTAAATCAAAGTTTAAACTCTGTATTTTAGGCAAGTGTTCTTTTATATCCTGACTTAAATGACAATAACTTTTATAATTCATTAGAATCACCCTCCCTTAAAAACATTTTACCTAACATACTAAAATTATTATTAATTACATTGCTTTTATTAAGGTTAGTACAATTTATCGCAATAATGTAGATCTCACGTCAAAAATAGCCATCAAATTGTTATTATATCTTTGATTTAAGCGTTAGCTTCACGCTAATAGAAATTAACTTTTACCACTCCCTTTAATTACAAAACTCTTTTAGTACTGGAGCGATATACATTTAAAAAAAACAATGGGATCCCGACAACATAACGAGAAAATAACCTTTTAGGCTCTAGAGCAAATCTGTATAGCCACTCAAAACCAAGCTTTCTAAATATCGTCGGTGCGCGCTTTACCCTACCCGCTTGAAAATCCAATATTGCACCACCACATATTATTATCATTTTATTTTTGCTCTGTAGTTTTAGTTGTGTAGCTATCAGCTCTTGCTTAGGCATACCCATAGCAAGAACGACTACGTTAAGACTCTCAGTTTGATACTGTAAATTGTGCTCAAGATAACAGTCGACATCTTTAAACCCATTTAAACTATAATATTGGGAGGTGTTAAAAAGCGAGGTTGCACCTATATCTAACCAAGGTTGCTGAGTACCGTACGCAAAAAGGGTCATTTCCTTGTTAGATAAATATAATTGCGAGATTAATCGCGGAATAAAGTCTGTACCATTTAAGTTAGATTGAGGGTCAATATTGTTGTACAAGCACGCTAATTCAACCCCTTTACCGTCTCTGAATAAATAATCTAAATCGAAAAAGTTAGCTTTTATAGCATCACTACTACTTATTAAGTTATATGCATACTGATTTAAAAAACCGATCGAAATTGCTTTATCCGTATTTGTGATACGCTCTAAAATACTGGCTAAAGATACCTCATTGACTAAAGTTAATGACTTTAAGATAGGGTCCATCGCTTTAAGCTCCTATTTTATTACTTTAAAGTCAGCAAACTTTATTTTTCTTTGTGAATAATAAAAAATACCAACCATAAGCTTTCGCAAATAGTGATAGTAAAGAGCAGTACTTTTTAGTTTGTGGTTATTTAATACCGCGAAAGAGCCTTGAAAATACTTATATCTAAATTCTGGTAATGGATCACGATGGCCAATAGCTGCAGAGTTCATAAAAAATATAACCTTACTAATAAGTGAAGCTTTTATTGCAAAGTCCAAATCTTCACCTCCATTATTTTTAGCGCCGACGCCAAAGTTTTCATCAAACAGCCCTACTTCATTAAATACTTTAGATGCATAAAATGTAGTGTTAGATGATGCGTATCGTATTAAGTTTGACGAATTATGTTCATTAGAAGTAAAGGGGCTAATACTTGGTGCTGATGAAAATTGAGTATAAAACAATTCAAATCGACTGAGTGCTTGTAGTTCATTAAAGCTATTCCAAAACCCTTCTGGGTACCAACAGTCATCATCTGGGCAGGACACGAAATCAAAATTATTCAATGAATACCGACTGTTCACTTCTTTAATAAGCTTATTTCTGGCCTTTGATAACGACACAATATGACTTTGACTAATTGTGATTAGCGTATAGTTACTAGCTAGCCCAAGTAAACACTCTTCACTGTAGCCATCTGCACTTTGTAATAGTACATAGTGTACAAATTGAATGTTTCTTACACTATTTATCGATAATATTAGTCTTTTTAAGTCTTTGATATTTTCGTCATTACATATACATGTTGTTAGTAATAAAATTTTCATTACAATCCCTATAAGTAGTTATTACATAATATGAAGTTAAAATTTTATAAAGAAATAATGGTGGAACATTCCGTTAAAATCGAAATCAGAAATATAAATTCTGTACCACAAAAATAAAATAAACGCGATTAAAGATAATGAAAAAAACAGTAGCTTTAGCCTGACAACACGTAGTATTAAAGAAAATATATATACCAAGCCAATCCATCTAAAATAGTCAAAGTAGGCATAATAGCGTAGCTGTAAGAAGTTTGTTGTATGCATAAAACAAATTAATACGATAATACCTATATAATAAAACCACATCTTATCAAATGTCGATTTACGCCTAACCATATAGGCGAATATAGAAAGCAGTACGATAGCAACATCTAAAAGCTTAAATAGTATTCCTGAACCTCTATCATCTAATTCTTCATAATTGGTAAATGTGGCGTAATAAACTAAAAGGTATAATATTGATATTGCCGCAGAGCCCATAACGACATATAAAATTTTGTATCTATTACTTCTTTCATCAGAGGCCGTAACATAATAAACAACAAAATAAATTGCACAAACAACCACGGCTGCATTATGTGTTAATGATGCGATGACACCAAAAAAAATGGCGAAGCGTATTTTGTCAAAATATAAAAAAAATAGAGTAATAATTAAGAAAGAACCTGAGCAATAATGCCGTATCATGTTAAACATGTTTGTAAATTTCATTGAATAAAAAATAAAAAACATCAGCGCTAACGCAATTAACACCTCACTAAATTTAGCTGAATCTAATATCTTGTAAATAACAATACATGCTGGTAAATAGATAAATAACGTAATCGTATACGTATAAAATATATAATTGCCATTCGTTAATTTTGAAAAGAAGTAAGAATAGCCATGATAAATCGGCTCCGATATTTTCGGTTGTACCAAAAAGCCATCATTAATAAAAATTGCATAATCTTCATCAAAAATACTCAAAAAACCATATTGATAATTATTGAATGCAAACCATTGGGTTGAATACCAGCCTAAGTCATTGCCTATTCCTAAAAAATCGCCAAATGCCCATGCTTCTTTGTGTAAATTCATATTGCAAAAAAGCAAAATAAAGCTAATAAAAAAAACGTAAAGCCACTCAGATCTTTTAGTTGTTAAATACGTGAATAAAGCAAAAATTCCTATATAAAAAGGCGCTAGCAGTGAAACTAATGATACAAAAACAAGAATCAACATTGTTCTATTTAACAGAAAAGTTTTATTGTGATAGATCAAAATAAAGCTTCCTTTTACTTTGAGTAATATTGATATTTCATCCCAAACTTTACGAGTAACTTAAATGATTCATAAAGTTGTTCGCTTGTTCTTGAGCGCCATACTATTTTTGTGAACAAAAATTTAAATAAAGAGAAATTGCGCCCATGTTCAAGCCAGTAATTATGATAGTCAATTGTGCTCCACCTATAATTCAAATCGTTTTGCTCTGAAGCTGACAACGTGACCTTATTACTTAGCTCTTTTTCTAATTTACACCTGAGCTGTACGCCTGCTATTGGTCGAGTACCTGTGGTAATACTCGCTCCATTGTGGATTGTATGCACAAAGACATTTTCAGCAAATATGCACACACTATAATTTTGAATAAAGGCCTTTAACATTAAGGTATGATCTTGTAAGTAAGGTGTATCATAAAACCCACCTATGGCTTCTAAAACACTTTTTTTAATCATTATCATTGAAGTATAACAACTCCCAGATAGCAAAAAGGTCTTAGCGTCATGGCCTACAAACTTATCATCGTTTGCTAAAACACCTTTACCATTTTCTTCTACTTGCATATGGCTACAACAGACAGCAGGCTGCTCTTGTTGGTGTTTAAAAAAGTTAAGTTTTTCGAGTAATTTCCCATCTATAAAAAAATCATCATCGTCTAAAAAAGTAACATACTCGCCATTGGCTTGCTTAATACCAATGTTTCTGGCAATCCCTGCTCCTGAGTTTTTTTCTAATGGTATGTATTTTATTTTTTTAGAGACAATTAAATCCTCTAAAATAGACTCTGTATTTAGCTGATGCTCTGACCCTTTACCATTATCATCAACAACTATTACCTCACAAAGTGAGTTTATAAGTGCACTTTGTATTGCATTTCTTATTTTTGTGACTCTTCCATAAGTAGGAATAATGATGCTTAACTCTACCATTTAGCTTAATCCTTTTTAATTTTTATAAATGAAATTTAGCATAACCAAGTTTTTAACTTTGTTATTTTATATACATCAATCGACATCCAAATATTCCACAGCACTAGACTCATGCTTACAGCTAAAGCCGCCCCAATTGCTTGATAGATAGGCACTAAAATAAATAACAACAACACGTTTATTAATAATGTAGCCAACAATGCTTTTAATGAACGTTTTTCATTTCCTGTCATATTCAGCACTAAACCAACAGAGCCAAAACAAATATTAATTATTTGGCCAATACATAAAATAATAAGAATTGGATGGGAAGCCAGATATTGCTCTCCAAAAAGTATTCTTATAAACCAATCCCCAAAAAAAATTAAAACAACCGCTATTGGTATTGAAAAAGTGGCGCTTAACTTTACACTTTTAGTTAGTAAAGCCTGTGTTGACTGTATATCGCCACTTCTATACAACCTAGCAACTTTAGGGCCTATAATATTGTTTACCGCTGCAAACCCTAAGGTAACTAATGTCACCCCTTGTAAAGCTACCTTAAAAGAAGCGACAGACTCTTTATCATCAAAGTAGCCTAAAAATACGTTTGCAAGCTGTGTATTCATGGTGCTAATAAATATCATTAGCGTAAACGGGAGTAATGCAATATGCCATTTTTTAAAATAGTAAGTAGGTTTAACATGGTTAAGGTTATTCGATCGCTCTTTAAATATTAGCCCTAAGCCTAATAACAGCGTTAATGCCGATGTTATTAACTGTACTTTTATAAGCAGTAAACTGGTGAACTCAGTTTTTGATACAATAAAATATAAGTAAACTAAAATGGCTAAAAATGGCATCAAAATAAACTCTGGAAATAAGCCTAGAATTGGTTTTCTAAAACCGTTTAAAATAGCTCCTTGTTTTGCAGAAAAGCTTTTTATAGGGATCAAAAAAATTGCAAACCAAAGTAAACTAGCAGTCTGGGAACTTATTAAGCCTAAATATAAAATAAGCATGGTCGTAAGCATCACAAGCGCAGAAATACTGATAATAAATGCCGATGACCACCTGAGTAACCCCTTTAATTCTCCCCATTTACCTTCTAATTCAGCATGTGCAATTTCACGGATCAATAATTGTGGTAAACCTGCTATAACAGGTATTGTGACTATGGCAATAATTGATAAAACATAGGTATATAAGCCATATTGCTCAGGTCCTAAATAACGGGCAAGTATTACGCCTGCTATAACGGATAAAGCACGGCTTATCATTTGTAAACCGGCTGTGCCTAAAAACTTATTTAAAATAGCTGGCGATTGGCTCAAAAAACTTACCTTGTAATAATAGAGTCATATTTATAACTTCAATAAATCAAAATTTTAAAATTCAATAACTAAATAAATTAACTGACTGACTGTTTTAGATTTATAAAGATCTCAGTGTAGTAACCATATTAGTAATGTGTACTGCTTTATTAAAATTCACTAATCACTGCTACGTAAAAAATGCGCACATAATTAGTACTCATATACAAACATCGATTCCTATGTCGACTTTTGTGCATATTTAACAGTACTTTTTTGCCCTAAAAAAATTCGTGATGCGTAATTACTTTTTGATAATACAATTTCAACTGCAATCGGACCAAAGATCCCAAAGAACATGCCAAATACAATATTAAGCTCTGTCGATTGCACACCTAAATAAACTAGTAACATTCTAGATAAAACCAAAAAGTAAACATGGTATAAGTATATTGAAAATGAATATTTACCAATAAACACAAGGGGTATAATCTTTATTTTTGCAAAGTAAAATAATGAACAACCAACAAAGCCAGTTACTAGCCCCATTAGGCTGTTTCTTTCAAAGTTACTCTGGCTTTGTAGTTGTAAAAATTTATACAACATAAGGCCAGCAAACAAAGTTAATAATATTGTAACTAACTTTATATTTAGCTTTTCTTCGCTGTGTCTTTTTGAGCTAAGTAAGCACCCTAACGAGAAGAAAGGTAATAAAAAGAAAAATCCAGATAATGAAAAAAAATAAATTTCTGTAGGCATAAATACGCATAAAATAATCCCCGTAAATAGCGCAAATATGTATTTATTTTGAGTTGTAGTTTTTATAAATGATGATAAGCCATAAAATAAAAACACCAAAAACATTGCTTGTAAAAACCAAAAATGAAATTTACTTTCCCATATCACGCTAAAGTAATAAGTAATATTGGTTATTTCTATTTTTTGATTTGCTCCTAAAGTATGTGCCTGAATAAATAGATAAATTGGGCCTACAAAAATTAGAGGAATGATTAGTCTAAAGTACTTTCCTTTTAACATAGAAAAAAATTGCTCTGATGTCACTCCTCTAAAAGAGAAAATAACGCCGCCTAAAAATGCAAATAATGGCATTCTGACATTTTCTAACATTAAGTTAAAAAAATAAAAGTCGTTATTTTCGGGTAACTTTAAACCTGATATATTTGGTTCACCTATTAAGTGATTAAGTACTAATAATAAACAAGCCCACCCTCTGAGTGTTTCTAGGCTGAGAATTTTTTTTATTTTCATCTTCACTCCCTTAAAGTAAAAGCGTGAACCATTTATTAAATATACTTATTCTCTTAATTTATTAACCATTGTTTTTAAAAGCTAATTTCATTTTACTTGCTAACTCCCTATCAAACTTTTCAGGCAAGAATTTAATGTACCCATTCCCAGGAGTAAACGTTAATTCACCAAAATATATTTTATCTTGAATATAGAGATCAACTCTTACAAAAGAAAATGAGCTACTCAATGCTTCTACAATTACAACTGCCTCTGCAAAATTTTTTGGTTTGAGTTCAACTTCTCCAATATCACATCCAGCCCTTAAGATTGGAAGTGGTTGCCATAACCTTGAATAGTAGTTGTGCGTTTGCTTATTGCTTGTCCTTTGTGAAATTACCTGCACAAATTCAATTACGCCCTCTATACAATAAAATTTATAGTCTTTTAGGCCATCTGTTGATTCAATAAACTCTTCACAAATAACTAGCTGCTCAACGTTTTTATACTGTTTTTCTTTACTTATTGCATAAAAATCAGACTTTAGCCATTGTGTAATTAATTGGCGAATTTCAGCATTACAATGATCATTTTTATTATTGATAACAAGATTATAGCCACTACCGTTATTTAGTTTTATGACAAATTTATCTGGCATTTCGGTTAAATTAAAATCTTCAGCTACGGTACAAGTTTTTAGTAAGGTTGGAAGGTATTTTTCACCGCACTTATCAGCGACAAATGCTCTAACTTTATATTTATCCACAAAAATAGAAAAATCAGTTAGTTTCTTACTAAGTTTCCACGAGAAAATCCTATCGCTAAAAGTAAGCACTTTCTTTTTTGAATAAAATTTACGGTGAAGCTTTAAATATTCATATCGAATATATATAGAGTCAGGTATCAATACCTTTAATTTATTTTTCAACAGTTTCAAAAATAAACCCATCCGTTGACTCTCTTAAATTTACTAAACGTAAAATAATTTTTCTAACTCCAAAATTGGAGCTACCATCAAACTCACTTGGTTTAAAATAGAACAATTCATCTTATAATAGATCAACTTATAAGATTAAACTTTTAATTTACTTAGTAAAACAGATCTCAAAAAACTCATAAACATTGTATTTTCATGTGCACCGAGATTGTGTTTAATATTGAGCCTCTCATGTATTACTTAAGCTTTAAGTAATTAATATATATGGTTTATCAATGGTATAACTTAACAATGTAGTGTATTTGCTACATAGCACTTTATATCAATTGCCATACAATTTAATAAAGTCAAAATTTAGTGCCAATTTTTATTATATCCAACGAGCAATCTTTAAAACTTTTAACGCATATGTTGTGGTCACTAATCGCGATTACGTACATTTAAAGTACAAAACAACGCAATTCAATAAACATTAAACCACACCTTTTAATTAGTCAATGCTAACAAATTGTTTCATTAAAACTTATTTAACCTACTTTATTGCTAGTTTCGGTTTTAATGCTAATAATATAATAAGTGTCGCATCTAAATTTTAAGGAACTACTTGTGCGTTTGGGGTGCTGCATTGTTATCTTGTTATCTTTTTATGTTTACTCACAAGACACAATCAATTACTTGCGTAATAGCGAAATAATTGAACGTGCAAAACAACATTATGGTAAAGATGGACATAATCGCATAAAGCAATGGCTTAGGTTTATTGATGCATCGATTGATAAGAATGAATGGCGGCAGGTACATCTGGTTAATAATTTTTTTAATGAACATATAAAATACAAAACAGATAATGAGCTTTGGAATAAAAATGATTATTGGGCTACACCAATAGAAAGCTTGGGTGTAGGTATGGGGGATTGTGAGGATTACGTTATAGCTAAATACTTTACTTTAATTGCGCTTGGTATTCCTGAAGAAAAAATAAGGTTTATGTATGTGCGTCAACACACCATTAATCAGCCCCACATGGTACTGATATACTTTCCTGAAGCAGACCAAATTCCTTTTGTTTTGGGTAACTTTAATACCCAGTTACTCCCCGCAAATAAACGTCACGATTTAACACCTATATACAGTTTTAATGGCCAAGGTTTATGGTTAGCCAAAGCAAAAGGGCTTGGTAATAAAGTTAAAAATAGTAGCGGTGTGTCGGCTTGGGATACTATGCTAAAAAGAATTGAAAAAGGTGAGCTTGCACTCGTAAATGGAATTGATACAGGAGATGAAAATAATGTATCACCCTTTTAAACAAGGTATGAGTCTTAAAATACAGATCTACGGGCTAATAATTTGTATTTCCATTTTATCTTTTTTTGTAAGAATTATTATTGATGTAGATACAACCCGAGACTATTTACAAACACAAATGGCAAGCCATGCAAAAGACACAGCTACAAGCCTAGGACTTTCTATCTCCCCTTATTTGGATACAGATGGACTCATAATAGGGCAAACTATGGCAACCGCAATATTTGATTCTGGTTATTATAGTAAAATACGCTTTATTAATACGAAACATGAAACGCTATTCTCATTAGAAAACCCTACCCATGTAGATTCTGTGCCTCATTGGTTTACAAACACTGTAAAATTAAGCGCGCCTACAATGCAATCTGAAATAAATACGGGTTGGATCATTGCTGGTACACTTGAAGTTACCAGCCATTTAGGAGAGTCATATTTAACTTTATGGCTGCACACAAAGCGTAGCTTTTATAGTTCGCTCATATTATTAATTGCTTCACTGCTGATCACTTATTTTATTTTACAAACAATATTCAAACCTTTAAAAGCAGTTGAGAAGCAAGCACTGCTTGTTACTCGCAAACGCTTTACACTCAATAATAAAGTGCCGTTAGCCCACGAATTGCGCATAGTAACCAAAGCAATTAATAATATGGTGCTTAATTTGCAAAGTACATTCGACTCTTTAGCTAAACAAACCCAAGCGCTAACAAACGCCGTGTATAGTGATCCACTAACAGGATTAGGTAATCGCAAATCTTTTGAAAACTATTTTAACGCCGTTACCCACTCCATTACCTCTGAGCGTCCAATGACAGCAACAATGGTCACACTTCCCTCGCTAGTAAACATTAATCGAACACTTAGCTATCAAAAGGGTGATGAGTATGTGACTGACGTTGCTAAAATGTTAAAACTCTCTTTAGCTGAACTAAATAATTATAGGTTATGCCGAATAAATGGCAGTACTTTTGTTTTTATTGCGCCATACGATATTACTTTTTTGTATAATTTACACGCTAACCTTATTGACCTGTTTAGCCAAAAACAGCACAGCTCACATAATAATGGTTATGCACGCTTAGCTTCTATAAATGTTGAAAAAAGCTTAACACTGAGTCATTTACTTTCGTCATTAGATACCAAATGTACTATTGGAGAAAGTACGATTGACGCTAACATTGATAATAAAATAGTCTTCAGTGTTGAAGAGTGGCAAAAAATAATTCAGAGCATAATTAACTCTGGGGAAGTGAGCTTTTCAGTACAGCCTGTGAAAAAAAGTAATACCGAGTTTACACAGTGCTACTTTGAAGTATTTGCGCACTTTATCTATAACAATGAAAAAATAAACAATAGTCACTTATTCGCTATGGCCGAAAAGTTAAATTTGACAGAAGAACTGGATAAAAAATTAATCCGTGATTTTATTAATATTAAAATGCAATATCCAGAGGATAAATTCGCATTAAATATAAGTAAGTCCTCGTTATATTCACCGGAGTTTATACAATGGCTAGGTGCGTTTTCTCAACACTACCCCTGCCTCAAAAACAATCTTATTTTTGAGCTACATGAATTGAGCTTACTAAGTAATATACGCGTTGCTGCACTTCATATTGATGCGATAAAAGAGGTTGGTATTAGTGTGTGTGTAGAGCACTTTGGCACCAGTTTAACCTCTTTTAAGTATTTACATGGTCTTGATATTGAGTATGTGAAAATTGACGGTAGCTACATCCAAGATTTAATTGATAATCCGCAAAGTCGCTTTTATATTCAAACTGTAAATAATATTTGTCATGGCTTTGGCATTAAAGTCTTAGCGTGTTTAATTGAAAAGCCCGAAACATTAAACATACTCGAAAGCTTAGGTTGTGATGGTGTTCAAGGGAATTTAATTTGCTCCGCCTCACAAGTAATCAACATTATTGATGAAAACACAAATAAAAAGTTTACTTTTCATCCAAATGTATTAGAATTTTGTAAGTAGCCTATTTTTTAAACAAGGGTCGATCATGAAATCAATTATCTTATTTGGACTAATAGTAGGGCTGTGTGTATTTTATGTACCGCAAACTTACGCACAAACTAATACATCAAAATCTGTTCAGTCTGCAGGAATAGACAACTTGATTTCGATTTTAAGTAATGCACCAATAAATGTATCTCCTGAGCAACTACAACAAGACTTAGTTGCCGCCATTAAAATTATTTGTAAAAATAATATAAAAAACCAACTAGACAAAACCTTGCCACGAGGCAATTGTAGTAACGCTCAGGTTGATCAAATGATTACTGCCGTTATTGCTGCTTTTGGTGTAGACAGCCCTATGGTTGCTACTTTATTAGCCGCACTTTCTGCATACGGAGTAGATTCAGACACTATTACACTTGCTGCAATTAATGCGGGCATAGATGCTACTATTGCTTCACAAGCCACGGCAGCAGGCCCTATCCAAGCACAACCTAATCCTCCTATTAGCTTACCTGTATTGCCTACACCTCCTGGATCGGGTGGTACTGGTGGTGATGCTGGTATATCTGAAGTTGGTAACTAACTTTATTAAATATAAATGCAGCCTTAGCGCTGCGTTTATATTTTGAGATGGCTGTGGGCTGTGAATCGCTTTATATTTTTTGTTATATGTTTAATTATTTTTTTACTCCCCCTACCCCTTGGCAGTTACCGCCCATGGGCAATATTAGCTATAGGCGTGCTGATTAGCTTTACGTTTTTATTGCATTTATTTAATAGTGCTATTAAAAATAAACAACTGCTTTATCCTCCTTTATACTCTTGGCCTATATTTATTGCTCTTGGCGTTGTTGTTTTAGTTTGCACAATACAGCTATTTAGTATAAGTGTTGATCCGTTTCAAACTCAGCAAATGTTAATTAAAACCTGGTTTATGCTATTATTTTGCTGGTTAATTTTTATTTACTGTAACCACTCCCTACGAATTAAAAAACTAGTTTACACTGTTATTTTTGCTGGGGTTTTTCAGGCCTTATATGCAAGTTATTTAAGCTTATCACCCGATATTATTAGCCCATTATTTAGTTATAAACATACCGATCGTGCTATTGGTACTTTTACTTATTCTAACTTTTTAGCCAACTATTTAGCGCTGTGCTTATGCTTAGGCATAGGTGTGTTGATCAGTGAGTTAAAACGCTCTGCTAACGACAATACACAATCACTCGCACAAACATTACGTGACTGGGCTGGTATATTATTAAGCTCTAAAATTGTATTACGCGTATCATTAATTATTATTATTGTTGCCTTAATATTAACTCGCAGCCGCATGGGTAACTCGGCATTTTTTATCGCTTTAATGGTTATGAGCTTATTGGCTTTATTTATTTACAGACAAAAGCCCAAAGCGTTTAAACACCTTATTATTAGCTTTTTTATTATCGATTTAATTATTATTGGTGCAATATTTGACGTTGAAAAAGTAAAACAGCGTATTAGCGAAACCAGTATACACTCAGAAACGCGTGACGAAGTGGTACGCGACTCTATACCACTTATATTAGATAAACCATTGCTGGGATCAGGTGGGGGTACTTTTTACACTGCTTTCCCTGCGTATCAATCAGAGCCCTTTTCTGGCTACTACGATAATGCGCATAACGATTATATACAATTTGCTGTGGAGCTAGGTATACCGGCAACATTAGCACTTGGTTTGCTGATACTTTATTGTTTATGGCTCTGTATTGCGACCATGCGCCAACGCAAAACCGCACTTTATCAAGGAGTAGCATTTGGCTGTGCAGTAGCTATTATTACTATGCTACTGCATTCTTTAGTCGACTATTCGCTGCAAGCAGGCGCTAATTCAATGCTGTTTATGGCTATTTTATGCTTAGCTATTTTAACTAATAAATTACCTGCGCCTAAAACTATAAAAAAAAGACGTAATCAAGCCGACTAGCGCTGTGCTAAATCAAACTCAGTTAAGTGACCGTCGCCATGAATAAGCTGATAGCGGGCCAAATTACCTTGCTCTAGCGTTATTAAGCTAATAGCTGAATCGCTCACTAAATACTTTTGCCCATCGCCTTTGGTTTGGTGTTTATCAACCTCCATATGCCAACGTTTAGTAAAGAAATTCAGCGGACTTTTCGGGCTATATAAAATTGAATCGAGTTTATCGAGTATATTTATTAATTTACGCGGAAATTCATTTTTTATACCACTGGCAGTCAGCTGCCACACTCTATTAGGATGATCGCCAAAACGTTTTTGCACCGAAAAACAAAAGGAATAATGTACATCACCAGATAAAATTAGCGTTTCGTTTGGGGTATCGTCTCTTCTAAAAGTATCGAGCAATTTTCTTGCCGAGCCTTCGTGAGCCATCCAGTTCTCTACGTCTACCGTGAGCGGTTGGCCGCACATATTAAATAGCGCTTGAATAGCTTCAATCGATTTAACGCCAAATACTGGCGCGGGCGATACAATAATAACTTGATCATGGCTCAATAAGCTCTGCTCAAGATCAGTAAGTCGCTCCCAATCAAGTAGACCAGAGGGCTCATTAAAATTTTGCTCATTACGCCAACGATGTGTGCGAGTGTCGAGCACCACCACTTTAGGAACCGTTGTCAGTTCATAATGCCAATGACTAAATTCTGTTAGTGTTTTATCAAATGTTTTAAATTGCCAAATATTACTACTCGCTAAGCTGTGCTTAAACGCAGTGATTAATGTGCCCGTTTTAGTGAGCGCATCATTTCCCATCCCTTGAAACAACCAGTAACTAATTAAACCATTGCTTACAATACGTTTACTCACTGGGTTTTGACTAATCGCTTGCTCCCATCCAGCTGTCAGGTTCCAGTCATCGGTTACATCATGATCGTCAAATATCATTAATGTAGATACATTGGCAAACAACCGCTCTACATCACTCAATCCTTTTGTATAATCAATCAGTGCTGATTTTTCGGCGTTAAAAATAGTCTTGTTTTGCTCGTTTTGACCTGCATACGTTGTGCTTTGTATATCTACACACTGCCAAGCGGCAGCACTAAAATTTAATAAATAAAGTGCTATATATTCTTCAAAGTGAATAAGGTGATTGTGGGCTTTTACACTTGAAAAGTGAGGTTCATCTTTTTTCAGCCAGTAACTAACACCTAACTTTGAGCGTTTTTGCCAAGGTGTTTTTGGTAAGAACAAATGGCGATTATAAAGCTGCTCATTTATATCGTTCGGTAGCTCAACTGTAAGTGGTTGCTCTTTATAAATACCTAAGGCTTCAATTAACTGATGAATGGCTAATAACATAGGTCCTGCTACGTCATCGGCATAAACCTGATCACCGCTCAGTAATAGCAATTGTGCACCTTGGTTGTTATTACCGCGCTGAGTATTTTGCCAATGACTTGCACAGACTAAACTGTCTTTTGCGGGATGATGTGCATTACGACATGATCCGTGCAAAATATCACTGAGTTTATTGGGAATTACAAATGCAGGTGTTGCTTGATTGCTATAGCACCAAGGCGATAAATCAATTGGAGTATCGTCAACTATAAGTTCGTAGCTTAATAAGCTGTCAGTAGGAAACTTATGATTTATTGGCTTTATAATGACGAAATGCAGATATAAGTGCTCGCCGAGAGAAACGCTGTGCTGATCGCTGTAACATTCATAATTTAACAGTTCAATGCGACAGTTTACAGGCTTAGAGGTAGCAAACTGAATGCATACACTGGTTTGCTCTGCACGGCGCACCATAGGCCCCATTAATAAAATAGGAAGTTGCGCCGTGTGAGTTTTCATGTATTTAGCCTTTGGCTGCTAATTTAAATAAAGAGTAAAAGTTCTCTGTAGTCGCTTTTGCCAGCTCGTTAAAGCTAATTCCCTTTAATTCACTAATGTAATAAGCCACATCTTCTACATATGCTGGCTGATTAGTTTTTCCGCGATACGGTACTGGTGCTAAATATGGAGAGTCGGTTTCTATTAACAAGCGATCGAGCGGTATTTGTTTTACCACTTCTTTTAACTCTACGGCATTTTTGAAGGTAACAATGCCCGAAATCGAAATATAAAAGCCCATATCAATGGCTTTTTTAGCCATATCCCAATCTTCAGTAAAACAATGTAGTACACCACCGCAATTTTCGGCGTTATGCTGTTTCATTAAATTAATGGTATCGCTACGAGCGTCACGAGTATGAATAATTAATGGCTTTTGTAGTTGATTTGCTACTTCTATATGACCAACAAAGCTTGCCTGTTGTACGGCATGCGTGTCTTTTGCGTAGTAGTAATCAAGTCCTGTTTCACCAATGGCGACGACTTTATCGTGCGACGCTAAATCGATTAATTGTTGCTTATTAAGCGCATCTTTTTGATCAAGTGGATGTACGCCACACGAAGCTGACACATCATCATAATGCTTAATTTTATCAAGCATATTCGGGAATTGATCAAGTGTTACGCTTACACATAAAAAGTGTTCAACCTTTTTTGCACGCGCTTTATCAAGCACTTGGTCAAGGTTTAAATCGAGCTTATCAAAATCAAGGCGGTCTAAATGGCAATGAGAATCTACAATCATGGTACTACTTTACATGGTATAAGTTGGATTACCGGAGTTTAACATAGTCCCCAGTAGTTTTTCGATCTTGGCGTTTAGGTTTGTTTTATCATCTAAAAAACTAATACCTATGCCAGGCGGGTTAGAGCTTTGCGCTCCTTGTGGTGTGATCCACGACACTTTCCCGGTCACAACGTCATCCTCTAACGCATCTGGAAGGGTAACTCGTAAAGCGAGTGAATGCCCTACTTCGTAACGCATATTAGTGCGTACAAATAAGCCACCTTTTTTTAAATAAGGCATATAACAGCAATATAATTCATCTAAATCGTCTATATCTACTAATAGCTCTTGCATGCTCAGTCCTTTAATTATTTCGCAGTACGGACGCTAATCTCGATACTGCTAGCGGTAAATTTAGCCCGAGTATTTTGGTATTATTTTGTAAAAACTCGTTTAGAGCATGTTGCACATTTTGATAAGCGTCAAAGCTCATGCCTTGCATAAGCTGTTGTTTTAATTGCTCGCTTAAAAACAACGTAAATATACGAATAAGCTCAGGCTGTTTATTTATTATTGCTATTAACTCAGTAAAATTATGACTTTGTTTAAACTCAGTTGCAAATTTATAAAGTGTATTTATATTTTTTAGCTGATTTTGCTCTTGCCAGTATTTAACTTGCAGTGGTTGGCTGTAAAACAGCGGCAACCAGGTGTAATTAGTTATTTCTAGCGATTCTAACCATTGCTGAGCAAGTGCTAAGTTTGTTACTTTTACATCCGTTTTTGCACAGCGACTTAAAACAGTGGCTGGCAATTGTGTAGCTTGACTGGTTGTGAGAATTAAAAACCGGCTTTGACTTGGCTCTTCTAGCGTTTTTAATAACGCATTTGCAGCAGCGGTAGTCATTTTTTCGCAGTTTTCGATAATAGCGACTTTATTACCATTTTGCGCTGCCGAATGATGCATAAAATCACTAATACCACGTATATCGTCTACGCCAATACTCTGCCCATCAACTTGCGTTAAGCGCTTATCAGGGTGAGTACCTGCCTTTATTAATAAACAACTTTTACACTGTCCACAAGCTGATAATACACTTTTTTTTGCCGCAACTTGCTCGGCTATATTGTTGCACAACAATGCATTTGCTAACTGGTTTGCAAAAGCAAACTTGCCAACACCAATAGGACCACTAAACAACTGCGCATGATGAAAGCGCTGTGCTTTAAAACTTTGTGTTAAGCGTTGCTCTATATCGTGTAGCCAAGGCAGTCTCATATTATTTTTGCTCTGCAAAAAATGTGCGTAATACATTCGTTATATCACGATGTACGTGCTCAATGCTTTGGTTTGCGTCAACAGTTTTAATGGAGTTGTCGTCATTAGCAAGTTCTAAATAACGCATCCGTGTACGCTGAAAAAACTCAATCGCTTCTTGTTCTATTCTATCTAATTCGCCTCGACCTTTAGCGCGTTCAAGGCCAATAACCGGATCAATATCTAAGTAAATGGTTAAATCGGGTTTTAGCCCTTTTAATACCATGGAAGAAAGTGATGCAAGTGTATTAGCACTAATACCACGCCCACCACCCTGATACGCCTGCGATGACAAGTCATGACGATCGGCAAGTACCCATTGCCCTTGCTCAAGTGCTGGGTTAATAACATTATGCATTAGCTGCGAGCGTGCAGCGTACATAATTAATAACTCAGTTTCGAACGCTATTTCTTCGTCATGTTGTGCTTTTACTAATGTACGTAACGACTCAGCAAGCGGCGTACCACCGGGTTCACGCACATTAATAAAATCAATTTTTTTGCTGTTTAAAAACGACTGGCACAAAGCAATAGCGGTAGATTTACCGGCCCCTTCTAACCCTTCGATTACTATAAATTTAGGTTTCATAAAAAATTAGTTCTTTTTGTTTAATATATACGTTTTAACTGCCGCATTGTGTTGCTTCAATGTGGTTGAAAATTGATGACTGCCATCACCTTTTGAAACAAAGTAAACATACTCAGTTGTGGGTGGATTAACCGCGGCTAAAATAGCTGCCTTTGATGGCATGGCAATGGGTGTTGGCGGCAGGCCATTAATACGATAGGTGTTATAGGGCGTGTAGTTACGCAAGTCTTTGCGTTTAATATCGCCGTCAAAGCTCTCCCCAATGCCGTAAATTACGGTTGGATCTGTTTGTAGACGCATATTAGTATTTAGTCTGTTTACAAATGCAGAGGCGATTAATGGCCGCTCACTGGCAAGGCCCGTTTCTTTTTCAATAATGGAGGCCATTATCAGTGCTTCGTACGCTGTTTTATAGGGTAAATTTTGTGCACGCTGCTGCCAAGCAGTATCAAGGGTTTGCTGCATTTTTTGGGCGGCGCGTTTTAGCACACTGCTAATTGTGTCGTTATTATGATAGTGATAGGTTTCGGGAAATAACCAGCCTTCTAAGTGCATATCACTGCCAAGTATTTGCTGACTTAGTTGCTGCTCTTTTAAATCATTTTTTAAGTTATTGGCATTTTTAATAGCGGCTAATACTTCGCGCAGCGCTTGGCCTTCAATAATTGTAAAACTAAAGCTAACTTGTTGGCCATTATTTATTTTTTTTATATTGCTAATAACACTATCACTATTAAGTGCGTAAAGCCCCGTTTTTAAATCTGTGAGTGTTGGGTCTAGTTTAGCAAGTAATTGGTAACGCCAGCAGTTTTCTACCCAGTTATTGGCTTGCCATTGCTTACATAACTGATTAAAGCCAGTACCTTTTTTCACTTCAAATTGGGTGTTATTCGCTACTTTTAATGGGCTATGGAGCGTTGCTTGTAATTGCTGATAACCAAAAACACTGGTAATTATAGCTAATAATAATACCGATAAAGTAACTTTTAACACTTAGCCTCCTTGGCTAATAATTTATTTAATAATAACTGGCTATGCACAATATCAAAGCTACGCTGCTCAAGACGATTAATAGGCACTACGCCCATTAAGCTATTACAGATAAAAACCGCATCTGCTTCAAGCAAGTCTGCAATACTTACGCACTTAAAATCAACGGCTAATTTATCACATAATGATTGTAGATAAACCCCCTTTATCCCGCACTCATTAAGGCTTGGGGTAAATAATTTATTTTGCTTAATAGCAATAATATTTGCTGCAGAGGCTTCTATCACATTGTTGTTATAATCAAGTACAAGCACATCGTCACAAGGTTGCGTTTGCAGCGCTTTTTTTATTAATACTTGTTCAAGGCGGTTTAGTGTTTTGAGCCCTGCAAGCAAGGGTTGTGCGGCTAGTTTAATGGGGCTGATGTTAAGGCTTATACCCTCATTTGCCAGTCTGCTGTAATTTTGAGGATACTCTAAAACAGTCAATAACACGGTTACATTACAGGTTTGCGGCAAACCATAACCGCGCCCTCCTTCGCCTCGCGTTATTACAATTTTAAGCACACACAACGTATGCTCCGCTATACTTTTAGCTATGTGAGCTTCAAGTTCAGCAATATCTACTAATGGAAAACCAAGTCGTGCAGCACATTCAATTAAACGTGCTTTATGATGTGACCAATGCTCTACTTGCCCATTTACTACTTTTGCAGTTGTAAAAAAGCCATCACCATAATTTAAGCCACGATCGTACGCGCTTATAGTGCTGTTTTTAACTGTTGTAATAATAGTTTGTGTGTTTTTTTGTGTTTTTTGCATATAAAAAAAGCCCAGTTAAACAACTGAGCTCTTATAGTCTGGTCTGTTGTTAAAAAAGATTATACCTTTTTAAACAGTAACGAGCCATTAGTACCACCAAAGCCAAACGAGTTACATAGTGCAAACTCTAATTTTGCATCTCGGGCAGTGTGCGGTACATAGTCTAAATCGCACCCTTCATCTGGGTTATCAAGATTAATTGTTGGGGTAACTTTTTGATCGGTTAACGACAATATTGAAATAATCGACTCAACCGAACCAGCAGCACCTAATAAGTGACCCATCATAGATTTAGATGAACTCACCATTACGTCTTTTGCTGCACTGCCAAAAACACTTTTAACGGCCGAGGTTTCTGCTTTGTCGCCTGCATGAGTCGATGTACCATGTGCGTTAATGTAACCAATTTGGTCCGCATTTACTTGCGCATCGTTTAGCGCATTTTCCATCGCTAATGCTGCGCCTGCACCATCTTCTGGTGGTGAAGTCATATGAAATGCATCACCACTCATACCAAAACCAACTAGTTCTGCGTAAATTTTTGCACCACGTGCTTTTGCGTGTTCGTATTCTTCAACAACCACAACACCCGCACCATCTGATAATACAAAACCATCGCGGTCTTTATCCCAAGGACGCGAAGCCGCTTGTGGATCATCGTTGCGTGTTGAAAGTGCACGAGCAGCATTAAAGCCCCCCATACCAATTGGTGTACAGGCTTTTTCAGCACCGCCAGCTACCATAGCATCTGCATCGCCATACGCTATCATACGAGCAGCATGGCCAATATTATGCAAACCCGTAGTACAGGCTGTAACAATAGAAATATTAGGGCCACGTAGTCCATTCATTATTGATAAATGACCAGAAATCATATTAATAATGGTAGAAGGTACATAAAATGGGGATAACTTACGCGGTCCACTATTAAGTAGTTTTATATGGTTTTCTTCAATAAGCGTTAAACCACCAATACCTGAACCCACTGCTACGCCAATACGCGTCGCGTTTTGTTCAGTTACTTCAAGGCCTGAATCTTTAAATGCTTGGATCCCCGCGGCAATGCCGTATTGAATAAATAAATCCATTTTTTTAGCATCTTTTGCTGGCATATAAGCCGATGCATCAAAATCATTGATTAGACCCGCGAAATGCGTACCAAATTTTGATGTATCAAAGTGTGTGATAGTTTGAATACCACTTTTGCCATCTAATAAGCCCTGCCAGGTTGATTGCACATCATTACCTAGCGGCGTCAACATTCCTAAGCCAGTTACGACAACTCGACGTTTAGCCACGGTTTGCCTCCAATAAGGTGTTTTATAAGGGGATAATAATACCCAAGCAACTTCAAAGTACTCGTCTCAAATTAGATTTAAAACGCATAATACCAATAAAATCAGTGTAAATTAGATTGATGTTTAGCTTTGCTTTGAATCATATACTTTGAAGTGGTTTGGATATAGAGATTAAGGGCAGCGAATGCTGCCCTTAATATGCGATTAATTACTCAGCGTGAGCTGTAACGTAATCGATAGCAGATTGTACTGTAGTGATTTTTTCAGCTTCTTCATCAGGGATCTCAGTATCAAACTCTTCTTCAAGAGCCATTACTAATTCAACTGTATCAAGAGAATCTGCACCTAAGTCATCTACGAAAGAAGATTCATTCTTCACTTCTTCTTCTTTAACACCTAGTTGTTCGATGATAATTTTCTTTACGCGTTCTTGGATATCGCTCATTCTTCTTTCCTTTATTAAAAACGCCAATGCGTTATTTTCAGATTGCGGCGTAGTTTACGTCGCATAATTCTCTGATTCAATCTTTTGACCATAAATAATTGTCTGGTCAAACCTCTTGAGTGTACGTTTCGTCTTTTATCGCTTATTTTAACCACGATTTCAAGTATGTTTAAAGCAAGATTGCCAATAATTCAATCTTTTTTGGCAATTTAATTACTTATATTTAATTACTTTCTTTGCACATAGGCTATTAAACCATGTACATCGCACCATTTACATGCAAAGTTTCACCCGATACATACGCAGCCGCATCTGACGCTAGGTAACATACAGCAGCAGCAATTTCATCTGGTTGCCCTAAACGCCCTGCTGGTACATTTGCCAGTGTGGCTGCTTTTTGCTCATCCGTAAGACCATCGGTCATATCGGTTTGAATAAAACCAGGCGCAACTACGTTTACCGTAATACCACGCGACGCTACTTCGCGTGCTAGTGACTTAGAAAAGCCAATAACACCGGCTTTAGCCGCTGCATAGTTAGCTTGCCCAGCATTACCCATAGTGCCCACTACTGAGCCAATATTGATAATACGACCGTTCTTTTTCTTCATCATTGGGCGTAATACTGCCTTAGATAAACGGAATATAGAACTTAAGTTAGTGTCGATAATATCATCCCACTCACTTTCTTTCATGCGCATTAATAAATTATCGCGAGTGATGCCGGCATTATTTACCAATACGTCAACATCGCCAAAATCAGCTTTAATCGCCGCCAATGTCGCCTCAATAGATGCAGGATCAGTTACGTTTAACGCATAGCCTTTACCGCTTTCACCTAAATACTCGCTAATTTTAGCAGCGCCCGACTCACTGGTTGCCGTACCCGCTACTTTTGCGCCTTGGGCAACTAAAGTAGTTGCAATGGCTTTACCAATACCACGGCTAGCGCCCGTGATCAGGACAACTTTGCCCGCTAATGAAAATAAATTAGTCATATTTTATACTCTTATTTTGCAGCATCAATTGAGGCACAGTCGTTAACTGAACCACAGATCATTGCTTTATCAATTCGTTTTGCAAGGCCAGTTAATACTTTGCCTGGGCCAAATTCGTAGCTTTGCGTTACACCTTGTGCAACTAATGCTTGTACTGTTTCAGTCCAGCGTACTGGGCTGTATAACTGGCGTACTAATGCGTCTTTAATTGCATCAGCTGACGTTTCAGCTTTTACATCAACATTATTAATAACAGCGCATTTAGGCGCGTTAAATGTTAACGCAGCTAAATCAATAGCTAGCTTTTCAGCGGCCGGCTTCATTAGCTCACAATGCGATGGTACGCTAACAGCAAGTGGCAATGCACGTTTTGCACCTGCATCTTTACACGCTTGAGAAGCGCGATCTACAGCCGCTTTATGGCCTGCAATAACAACTTGCCCAGGAGAATTATAATTTACCGGAGAAACCACTTCACCCTGCGCTGCAGCGGCGCAAGCCGCTTTGGTTTCATCGTCGCCTAAGCCAATAATAGCAGCCATTGAACCCACACCTGCAGGTACGGCTTCTTGCATATATAAACCACGGTTTTCTACTAGCTTTACCGCTTCACTCAAGCTTATTACTTCGCTGCATACTAATGCTGAGTACTCACCTAAGCTGTGTCCAGCCATAACAACATCTGCATCAGGGTTAGCTGCTAACCAGTCACGGTAAATAGCAACACTGGCTGTTAATAATGCAGGTTGAGTGCGGTGAGTTTGATTTAGCTTTTCTTCTGGGCCATTAAGAACCAGTTCTGCTAGGTCATATCCTAACGCCGCTGACGCTTCGCTAAAAGTTGCTTTAACAATGTCTGAGCTTTGGAGTAACTCAGTTAACATGCCAACACTTTGTGAGCCTTGACCTGGAAATAGAATTGCAATTTGTTGTGCCATATTTTGCTCTTTTTAATTAAACAAATAAATAATGTTATAAACACGGCAACTCAATTACTACTCGTTCACCGTGTCTTTAGAATGTATTTTTTCAAAAATTGCGGCTATTTTGTCAGGAAGTTGACGTTCAACCTCCTTTACCGCTTCATCAATTGCTGCTTGAAATGCTTTAGCTGAGGCATTTCCATGGCTTTTAACCACAATACCGCGCAATCCTACCAGACTTGCACCGTTATACTGGTCGGGGTTCACCCTTTTATAGAGTTTTTTTATTATAGGACTCAGCATAAACGCCATGCATTTATATACGAGGTGCTTTTCAAGCGCGGCGGTAAACTTATTCATTATAAGTTTTGCAATCCCTTCACAGGTTTTAAGCGCCACATTACCCACAAAGCCTTCGCATACAATAACATCGGCTTTTCCGGTAAATATATCGCTACCTTCACTGTAACCAATATAGTTGATTAAAGGGCTTTGCTGCATTAATTGTGCAGCTTGCTTAATATCTTCATGGCCTTTGATATCTTCAGAGCCAATATTTAATAAACTTACTTTGGGATTATCGCAGCCAAGTGCTTGTCCTGCGACTACCGACCCCATAATGCCAAATTGATACAAGGTTTGCGCATCGCAATGTACGTTAGCACCCAGATCGAGTAAATAAACAGGGTTTTTTCGCTCTGTAGGTACCGCAGAAATAAGTGCTGGACGTTTTACACCAGGAAGCATTTTTAACACGTAATGTGCCATAAAGAATAACGCGCCAGTATTACCTGAACTTACGCATGCTTGAGCCTCGCCCGATTTAACTAAGTTAAGGGCAACGCGCATAGATGAATCTTTTTTGGAGCGTACAGCAACACCGGGCTTACATGCATTTGTAACAACTTCGCTACAGTGGCGAATAATAAGTCGAGGGTGTGCTAGTGAATCGAGTGATTCGAGTTGTTTTGATATGACTTGCTCATTACCGCATAAAATTAGCGTTAAATTAGCATGAGCATTTACCGCGTTAACGGCAGCGGGGATAGATGAACGGGGGCCGTAATCGCCCCCCATCATATCTAACGCTATGGTTAGATTATTCAGCATAAAGAAATCTCTTATTTAGAAATTACTTGAACGCCTTTGTAGTAACCATCTGCAGTCACATGGTGGCGACGATGAGTCTCACCAGATGTTTGATCTACAGTTAAGCTTGGACCACTAATCGCATCGTGTGAACGGCGCATGCCGCGTCTTGCACGAGACTTTTTGCTTTTTTGTACAGCCATAGTCTTCTCCTAAGAATCTTTCTTAAGTTGTTTCAAAATATCAAATGGATTAGGTTTCTCATCTTCCGCCTTTAAAACACCAAAGCTGGCAGGCTTTGCTGAATAACTGCATGAAGCTTCGTTGTGGGTAGAGACCAATGGAACTGCTAAAATTAATTCGTCTTCAATTAAATTAAAAACGTTAATTTCACCATTTTCATCAAGCGCTACTTCATCGTAGTCTTCTGGAAAAATGTCTGATTCTGTTTCATCACCAACTGGTGAATAAACAAAATCTTGCACCAAATCCAACCCTAAATCACCATTACAACGTTGACAAGTGACAGTTACGTGTGTGGACAAATTGCCTCTAATCACAACAAAACCTTGGTCGTCGTTTTTGCAATGAATTTTTACCGCTATTTCACCTACTTCTTCCTGCACAACTTCTCGTAAACGAGTTAGTTTCTCAAGCGGTACAATGCCGTCATACTTTAAACGGTGTTGCGCTGCTTTGCCTGGATGAAGAGTGATGGGAATTTTCACCTTTTGCATAGGGGCTGCATCATATAGATAGTTAGTTGGTTAGTCAAAGTAAAAAACCATATTTACGTGGTTTTTCACGTGTTTTACTCACGGATCTGATTTATCCTAACTCAATCTGATTTTGGTTAGGAAAACAATCTATGAAGTACCCACTTATATTAGCCTCAAGCTCACCCTTTAGGCAGTCTTTATTACAAAAATTCAATCTGCCATTCGATACATTTTCACCGAATGTTGACGAGTCAGCATTAAACAATGAAACCCCTGCACAACTAGTTAAGCGTTTAAGTGAATTAAAAGCCCGCGCAGCTAGTAAACACTTTAGTAAAGGCTTAGTGATTGGCTCAGATCAGGTTGCTGTATTTAATGAGCAAATTTTAGGTAAACCTCATAATAAACACAATGCCGTAAAGCAGTTATCCCTTTTTAGCGGCCATAGTGTAACATTTTTAACTGGCCTGTGCGTTTACGATCTTATATCTGGGGAGAGTAAAACCTGCATTGAACCATTTAATGTTACTTTCAAAACACTCACTGATGCGCAAATAAGTGCTTATTGCGATGCTGAGCAGCCCTATAATTGCGCAGGCAGTTTTAAAAGTGAAGGCCTAGGGATTTGTTTATTTGAAAAATTAACTGGAGACGATCCAAACAGTTTAATTGGTTTACCACTGATCAAACTCAGCCAATTATTAGCTGAGTTTGGCCTTGATGTGCTAAGTGCGCAATCAAATACCCCCCTTAGTTAATGCTCAGGCAGCAATAACTGTTGCAACTGCTGATAACTATCAACAGTTGCAATCGGGTTAAACTCGCTAAGTTGCTTTGCGTTATGTACACCCATAGTGACACCTATGCTATCCATACCCGCGGCTTGCGCCATTGCCATATCAATTTTTGTATCGCCAATCATAACCGCTTCATCGGCGCTTATGCCAAGCTCTGCTAATAATTGAAACAACATATCCGGCGATGGCTTAGAGCTTGCGTCATCACTACTACGCGTTGCACTAAAATAATGCCCTAACTCACTTTGGTGTAATAAACGATCGAGTCCTGCGCGCCCTTTACCTGTTGCCACGGCTAAAATAATGCCACTGTGCTGTAGTGCTAATAGCACTTTTTCTACATCGGCAAATAATGGTGTAGCCGTAGTATCTGTTTGGTAATGCTGCTTATATCCACTAATTAACGCTTGGTGCTGCGCTCTATGCAGCGGAAATAATACCGCAATGGCTTTATCAAGCGACAAACCAATAATGCTTTTTGTTGCTTCATTGCTTGGCGGTTCTATATTTAACGCAACGGCACTGCTGCAAATACAATTAACTATTTTAGTTATTGAATCCATTACTGTGCCGTCCCAATCAAAAATAACCAGCTTGTACTTTTTGAGCGAACTGACTGCTATCACGTTTTATTAGCACGCAATTTAACTAGGCAATTAGCCAGTGCTTTATCAAGCGGTGCTTCTACGCGCATAGTTGTTTCGTTTTTAGGATGATAAAAAGTTAAGTCATGAGCATGTAAAAACAAACGATTTAACCCTGTTTTACGCATCGAATTATCAAACTCTTCATCGCCATATTTATCATCACACGCAATGGGATGCCCTTTGCATTGTGTATGCACACGTATTTGGTGAGTACGCCCGGTAACCGGTGACGCCTGCACTAACGAGCACTCGTTAAAGCGCTCAAGCACTTTAAAGCGGGTATGTGAGGGTTTACCTTCAGTGTTATCTACACGCACTACGCGCTCCCCAGACTTAAGCGTATTTTTACGCAGCCCTTCGGTAACATTTTTAGTTTTAGAGTCCCATTGGCCATCAACTAGCGCCCAATAGTTTTTTTCCATGGTTTTTTCACGTAACTGCTCATGTAAAGCAGTCAGTACTGAACGGCGCTTAGCAATTAATAAACACCCCGACGTATCGCGATCTAGTCTATGCACAAGCTCTAAACTACGCTCTTCTGGGCGTAATACTCGCAGCGCTTCAATTAAACCATAACTTAAGCCACTGCCACCATGTACCGCCATACCCGATGGTTTATTAATAACAATCAGGTATTTATCTTCAAATATAATATCATTTTCAAGGCGTGTTACTTTATCAAGTTTTGAAGGCACAAACTCTTCTCGTTCTGCCACCCTAATTGGCGCAATACGAAGAACATCTTCTAGCTGCAGTTTATATACCGGCTTAATGCGTTTTTTATTAACGCGCACCTCACCTTTACGCAAAAGTTTATAAATTGCGCTTTTAGGCACCCCTTTTAAATGGGTAATAAGAAAGTTATCAATTCGTTGACCTAAATGGTCTTCGTTGATCGTGACATAAGTTACTTGTAAGTCGTTTTTTTCTGACATTGCCTAATCACTAATTTAAGAAAAATAATTTAGTTGCTAACACAGTTATAATAGTGGGATAATCAGCAGCGCAAATATTTAGTATTTGCAAATAACAACGGTGCTTTTTAACGCAGTAATACATTCGTGATGCACATTCTGGGTAATTGATCATACAGATCCGAGTTAAGTTTTCCAAAGCTTTTATACATACCCAGTCAACACGTGCGATCAATTAGCGGCAATGCGCGTAATATATTGCCAGTTAAGTTTGAACATGAATTGATTTTTAATGCGATTGAAAAAGCAATGAACAGATAATTTGTCTGATAGTGACGACGTAAAAACGTCGTTCAGCACTTGCTCAATTGTAGTACCGTACAGCAGCTTATTTAGAACTAAAAAAATCTAATAAATAAGTCGTCATTAACATTGGCAGCGATTTTTGCTCACAAAAATGGATTTTAGTAGTACATCACATTGTATTACTCACTTACTTAACGAGCCCTATGCGCCTAAATATGAACGGCATTTAATAAGATTAGTATGACAGGCCAACTTCTGGGTAAAACGTGTAACGTAGCTGAAAAGCCGACAGTTTTAGCCCTGCTATGAATTTAATAGTAATAAATACACTATTGTTTGCCTGCATTTAAAAATACTGCGTACGCAAAAAACAGAGCCGTTCCATTAAAGACCCAGTCGTGAGGCTGCACATTCTAAAAATAGGAATAACTGAACAGACGTGAAAACAGCGTCATGTCAGCGACACAAACTAGTAGAGTAACAATATGAAACGTATGCTAATCAATGCAACGCAGCAAGAAGAAATGCGCGTAGCACTGGTTGACGGCCAGCGCCTATATGATTTAGATATAGAAAGCCCAGGTCACGAACAGAAAAAAGCCAATATTTATAAAGGCAAAATCACTCGCATTGAACCATCTCTTGAAGCAGCATTTGTTGAATACGGTGCTGATCGTCATGGTTTCCTTCCTTTAAAAGAAATTGCCCGTACTTACTTCCCAGCTGGGTATACTTTCCATGGCCGTCCGAATATTCGTGACGTGATCAAAGAAGGTCAAGAAGTTATAGTACAAGTAGATAAAGAAGAGCGTGGCCAAAAAGGCGCAGCACTTACTACCTTTATCAGCGTTGCCGGTAGCTACTTAGTTTTAATGCCTAATAATCCTCGTGCTGGCGGTATATCTCGTCGCATTGAAGGTGATGAGCGTACTGAACTAAAAGAGTCACTTAGTCGTTTAGAACTTCCTAAAGGTATGGGCTTAATTGTTCGTACTGCTGGTGTTGGCAAATCGTTTGAAGAATTAAACTACGATTTAAAAGCCTTACTTGTTCATTGGGAAGCAATTGGTGTTGCAGCCGACAGTGCTAAAGCGCCGTTTTTAATACACCAAGAAAGCAATGTAATATTTCGTGCAATTCGAGACTATTTACGTCGTGATATTGGCGAAATATTAATTGATAAACCACGTGTTTTTGAAGAAGCTAAAGCGCATATTGAACGTTTTCGCCCTGACTTTATGAGCCGTGTTAAGCTTTATCAAGGTGATACGCCATTATTTACGCATTACCAAATTGAAAGCCAAATTGAGTCTGCGTTCCAGCGTGAAGTACGCTTGCCTTCAGGTGGTTCAATTGTAATTGATCCTACAGAAGCATTAACCTCTATCGATATTAACTCGTCTAAAGCAACAAAAGGCGGCGATATTGAAGAAACAGCACTTAATACTAACTTAGAAGCAGCAGATGAAATTGCACGTCAATTACGTCTTCGCGACTTAGGTGGCTTAATTGTTATCGATTTTATCGATATGACACCACCACGCCATCAGCGTGAAGTAGAAAACCGTCTAAAAGACGCTGTTCGTCCTGATCGTGCTCGTGTGCAAATTGGTAAAATTTCACGTTTTGGTTTACTCGAAATGTCGCGTCAGCGTCTGCGCCCTTCATTAGGTGAAGCAAGCCAAGGCCCATGTCCACGTTGTAGTGGTCAAGGTACGATTCGTTCTAACGAATCAATTGCACTGTCTATTTTGCGTTTAATTGAAGAAGAAGCAATTAAAGACAACACTGCACAAGTTAATGCTCAAGTGCCTGTTGCTGTTGCCGCTTATTTATTAAATGAACAGCGCCGTAGTGTTCATCGCATGGAAAAACAACATAAGTGCGACATAGTGATCATTCCTAATCAACACATGGAAACACCACACTACGAAGTAATGCGCTTACGTAAAGACGAAACGATTGAAACAGTAAGCTATGGACAAATTGTTGCTCCAGAGCCTGAAGCATTTGAAATGTCTAAGTCGCCTGTAGCACCAGTACGTGAAGAGCCAATGTTAAAAGGCGTTGTAATGCCTGCAACACCAGCTCCACAAGCGGCTCCTGCTAACGTTGTTGCCCCTGCTGAAACTAAAGCGCAAAGCGGTTTACTGGATGCAATTGGTAAGTGGTTTAAATCTTTATTCGCCAGCGAAACCGTTGAAGTGAAAAAAGAAGAAACACAAAAACAGCAACAAGAAACGCGCGACAATACGCGTAATAACGATAATCGTCGCCGTAATAACAACAATCAGCGTCGCCGTAATAACCCTCGTTCTAAGCCACGCACTGAGCGTACTGCGGATGAAGAGGTTAAAACTAACTCTGTATCAACACCTGAAGCAGCAACGCAAACTAACGAGAACCAAGAGAGAGGCGAGAATCGCAATAAGCGTCGTCGCAATCCTAATTCACGTAAGCGCCCAGAGCCACGCACTGAAGATAAAGATGCAGTAAAAGTTGATGCACCTGCAAAAGCAGAAGCTGAAACTAAGCCAGTTCAAGCCGAAGAGCCAAAGGATCAAAAACCAAAGGTTCGTCGCCAGCGTCGTAATTTGCGTAAAAAAGTACGCCTGCAAGATGAAAATGCTGAGCAAGTACAAACAACAGATGAAACACCTGTACAAGCTACAGAAAAAGAAACACCAGTAGCCCAAGAGCAAGCACCTGTTGTAGAAAAGCAAACTCAAACAGCGGCAGAAAAAACAGCTCATATTAAAGAAGAGAAAGTTGAAGATGTTGATTCTAACGATGAAACACCTACAACCGAAGACGAGCAAGAGCAAACTCGTACACGTTCACGTCGCTCACCTCGTCATCTTCGTGCATCAGGTCAGCGCCGTCGTCGCCCTGAAGGTGAAGGCAATGAAGCTAAGTCAGATGAAGCACCGGCATTTGTTCCTGTTGCCGACCAGGCTGCTGCAGAGTATGAAGCAGAGCTTAAAGCTAAATCTGCAGCTACACCTGCGGATGCAGCGCAACAAGTTGAACAAGCCGTTGCGGTTGAAGACTTAGCCAAAGTTGAAGCTGTAGAAGAGCCAGTACAAACTGAAGAACCAGCTAAAGTTGAAACTCCAGTTGTAACTGAAGAGCCAGCTAAGGTTGAAACTCCAGTAGCAGCTGAAGAGCCA
>TARA_R110000850_G_scaffold85460_6_pt1 | contig 38773 bp, 29 predicted proteins | sample TARA_R110000850 | Tara Oceans TARA_R110000850 (sample SAMEA4397586) | marine metagenome | biome: Polar Biome; feature: [SRF] surface water layer (ENVO:00010504); material: water (ENVO:00002006), including particulate matter (ENVO:01000060) such as... | depth 5 m
CGAAATGCTGCACCAGAAAATGCGCGTCCAGATCGCGGAACGCGTCGATAACGGAACTTGCGGCCTTGTTGGTTTCACACAGCACAATGCCGCGACCCTGCGTACCCTGGGTCAGCTTGACCACGCAGGGCGCGCCACCGACCAGATCAATCAGATCTGCGGTGTCATCCGGGGCATGTGCAAACCCGGTGACCGGCATGCCGATTCCCTTGCGCGCCAGCAACTGATGCGCGCGCAGCTTGTCCCGAGAGCGCGTGATGGCCACCGACTCGTTCAGGGAGAACACCCCCTGCATCTCAAACTGCCGGACCACCGCGGTGCCATAAAACGTGACGCTGGAGCCGATACGCGGTATGACCGCGTCAAAGCCTGTCAGCTGCTGCCCCTGATAGTGAATCTCAGGATGATTGGGCTCGATATTCATGTAGCAGCGCAGCACGTTGACGATCTGCGTCTCGTGTCCGCGCGCTGCCGCCGCCTCGACCAGGCGGCGCGTCGAGTAAAGGTTTGCGTTGCGGGAAAGTATTCCGATCTTCATCTATTGGGTCCAATTCTGATGCATGGGTTTCAGGTCAAGGGCCGGCCACGAAACTGCGTCCAGGATCAACCACAAATCGCTCGGCAAGGGCAGTTCGCCCAAGCAACATTCGGAACATCATGCTGTGTCGCGCACTCAAGGTGATTTCGATATTCCAGCGCTGTCCGGCAAGCACGAGCGCACTGGAAATAACCGGACGAAACTCGCGATGCCCACCCGAGTCGGTGACCCATCGTTCATCCACAATGTCTCGCTCTACCCAGATTTCGCGATTGCCGCGCTGGTCCGGGTTCATCGCAAAGCGCACACGTGAGGCAGAAATTCGGTCTATCGAGAAGGCATGGATGGCAGAGGTTCGTGCGCCGGTATCAATTTTTGCCTTGATGCGGTCCACGCCCAGTTCCGGCAGCGCCACCCACTCGCGCCAACCAATGATGGTGGACTCGCTCATGAGGTTCGCGGCGGGAAACAGTCTGGGAAATGACACATGCGATCATGCTATCGCAAGGTCCGCCCACCCGCCCTGAATATCACCGATAGCTGAATCGGAGCTTCAGCGATCCCGCCGCTGGCGCTTGGTCAGGTCGTGCACTTGCGCTACTTTGTCTTCCCTGCGCTGCTCGATACGCAAGGCCTCGCGAACGGACTCGCGATCCACAGAACGGCCAACCAAGTAATAGGTCTGGATCGGTGCGCGGCCCTTGATTCGGATCGGCTCGCGCTCTGCAAAACTGAAGGTCGAGCCCAATGCCTTGCGCGTAGCGGAGCTCACATGGATTCCGCCCAATGCCGAAGACGACTGCAACAAACAAGCGGTGTTGACCGTCTCGCCCCACAAGTCGTAGCAGAAACGCTTTCGCCCGATCACGCCTGCAATCACCGGCCCGCTGGCGACGCCAATCCTGAAATGCACCGGCTGGCCACGGTCGGAGCGAAATCGCTGGGCAATGCTTCGAATTCGCAGCGCCAGTGCCGCAATGCGCTCGGGATGATCGCTGCGCGCATCGGGAACTCCACAGGCCGCCATGTAAGAGTCGCCCAGCGTCTTGATCTTCTCGACGCCGAATCGGGCAGCCGCTTCATCAAACTCCTGGAACAAGGCCTCGAGCAGACCAATGGTCTCTCCCGGTGACATCGTCTCGGCCAGCTTGCTGAAGCCTGCGAAGTCGGCAAAAAGTACGCTCGCCGACGGATGCAGCTCCACAAGAGACTCATCATTGCTTTGCAGTCTCTGGATGATGGAGGGCGGCAGGATATTGTTGAGCATCGCGTCCGAACGAAGACTGGTCAGCCGGATTTGTTCCTGTTGCGCAAATCCAGCGGCGCAACTGCGCATGACAGCGGCATCGATTACCAGCGCTGCAATGCACACACAGGCCGCGTTGATCGAGGTGTGCAAGGCTCCCGCAGAATCCATTGGCGAAAGGTTCAGCCCCAGCAACAGGGGGGCCAAGGCCGCAGGATAAATGAGCAGCTTCACGGGATTAGGCAAGGGCAGCATGACCGCAGTGCCGATCATGAAGATCGCGAAGATCGAAACATCGCTCGCCAGCCCCTGATACGCGATGCAGAACCAAACGCCCAGCAAGGGAACGGCCACTGCCGCGGCCCAGGAGAATGACCGGTCCCGCGCGGCCTTGCTGGGTCCGATGTGTCGCAGCGCAAACAGCAGCAACAGAATCGTGAACACACCCATGCGCCAGGCAAAAATCTCGTAGTGCGCAGGCTCCAGCTCCCAGTGCCCGGCAGACCAGGTTCCGTAGTCGACGACTGCGCACAGGACCAGATTGACGACCAGAACGACGATCATGGCCAGACGTGCCCGCTCATCGCTGATGCGGTAACAATGTTCGGCAAACGCGGCTCGCCCGGCTGGCTGGATCTCATCCAGCCCGAGCAATCGGTTCAGCCTGCCGCCGATGGTCTGACTCACCCCTGTATCCCTCGCTTCGTCTGAAGACCTCGTACCGCACGCCGGCCCATCAGCGATGGGCCGAATACCGAACGGCCGATTCCGGGGGCTACAAGCTGAGCCGCCTGATATCCCCCAGAAGTTGGCTCAGGTATACAACAAAGCGGGCAGCAGCGGCACCGTCAATGACGCGATGATCGTAGGAAAGCGACAAGGGCACCATCAGGCGCGGGGCAAATTCTTTCCCGTTCCAGACCGGTTTGGTGACGGCCCGGGACACTCCCAGAATGGCCACTTCGGGGGCATTGACGATGGGCGTGAAGTGCCCGCCGCCGATGCCGCCGAGACTGGAAATGGAGAAGCATCCGCCTTTCATTTCATCAGGCTTGAGCTTGCCGTCACGCGCCTTTCCGGCCAGCTCTGACGACTCCTGCGCGAGCTCGGAAATGCCTTTATTCCAGACGTCCCGCAGCACCGGAACCACCAGGCCATTGGGCGTGTCTGCCGCAAAACCAATATGGCAGTAATGCTTCATGATCAGGCTGCCGCCGTCCGGGGAAAGCGAGCTTCCAAATTCGGGGTACTTGCGCAGGGCGGCAGCCACTGCTTTCACGATAAAAGGCAGCAGCGTGAGCTTGGCACTGCCCTCCTGATTGGTCTGCTTTCGAAAGGCCTCCAACTCGGTGATATCGGCTTCGTCATTTTGTGTGACGTGCGGCACATTCAGCCACGAGCGATGCAGATGCGCGGCCGAAATTTTGCGGATTCGCGCAAGTGGTTTCTCTTCAATCTCCCCGTACCGTGAGAAATCCTGTGCCGGAATTGGTGGAATCCCCATGCCGTCGGCAGGGGCTGCTTGCGTCTTGTTGTTGATTCGCGCCTTCACGTGACGCTGCACATCCTCGATGAGGATGCGATCTTTCGGGCCCGAGCCCGAAACCTCGCTCAGATCCACGCCGAGTTCGCGGGCGAACTTGCGGGTTGCAGGCCCAGCGTGAGCCAGGCCGCCGCCTTCTTTACTCTTTGAAGGAGTTGCTTTGTCTGAAGAAGAACGCTTTTCAGACGAGGTGTCGGAGGCCGCTCCTTCGGACTTCTCCTCCGCCTTCGGCGTGGACGCTGGCTTGGCAACCTGTCCGGCCGACGCAGACCCTGAAGTGCTGCCGCCGGTGGTCTGCACCTCGACCAGGGCATCGCCCTTGGACACCTTGTCACCGACCTTGACCTTGAGGCTGGCAATCTTGCCCGCGTGAGGGCTAGGCACCTCCAAGGTTGATTTATCAGACTCAAGAACCAACAGGGCCTGGTCAGCTTCAACCTCATCACCTTCGGCTACCAACAGCTCGATGATCGGGACCGATTCGAAATCACCGATATCCGGCACGGTTACGGTCTGCAGCGCCGGAGCGGAGTCACTCTCGGCTTCGGGCTTTTGCTGCTCCTTGTCCGCTGCGGTGTTTCCGCCCCCGTCATCCGCCTTGTCTTGCGGTTCCGCTTCAGGCGCGGTTTCAGGTTTTTCTTCAGCTTCGGCATCGCCACTGTCGGCATCTTCAGCCTCCAGCTGGCAGATGCGGTCACCCTTGGAGACCTTGTCATCCACCTTGACCGATAGATTGCGCACTACCCCGGCACTGGAGGCAGGCACTTCCATGGTCGACTTGTCGGATTCGAGCACGATCAGCGCCTGGTCGATCTCCACCACATCGCCTTCCTTGACCAGCACCTCGATGACGGGCACTTCGTCAAAATCGCCGATGTCCGGCACATCGATATTAATGTTCTTGGCCATTTCTTATACCGTCCAGGGCGCCGGGCGCTCCGGCACAATGCCATAACGCTGGATCGCTTCCGAGACGCGTGCCATCGGCAGCGAACCCTGCTCAGCCAGCGCCTTGAGGGCCTTGATTGCAATCCAGCGTCGATCCACCTCAAAAAAGTCACGCAGCGCGGGCCGGTTGTCCGATCGTCCGAAACCGTCTGTTCCGAGCGTGTGATACGGCGCCGATATGTAGGGCCGCAGCTGTTCGCTGTAGGCGCGGACATAATCTGTGCTGGCGATCACCGGGCCGGTCATTCCGCCGAGGCATTCGTCAATATAACTACGGCGCGGTTCGCTCTCCGGGTGCAGCAGGTTCCACCGCTCACAGGCCTGACCATCTCGGGTCAACTCGTTGACTGACGGCACGCTCCAGATGTCACTACTCACACCCCAATCTGACTTGAGAATCTCGGCGGCGGCCAGCACCTCGCGGAAAATGGAGCCCGAACCCAGCAGCTGCACATGGGTCTTGGCAGGTTCCTCTTCCGACTTGAACAAATACATGCCGCGCACGATGCCACTCTCGCAGCCTGCCGGCATTTCCGGGTGCGCGTGATTCTCGTTGTAGATGGTGAGGTAGTAGTAGTTGTCCTTGTTTTCTTCAACCATCTCTTTCATGCCGTGCTGGACGATAACCACCAGCTCGTAGGCAAAGGCGGGGTCATAAGCCTTGCAGTTGGGTACCAGCGACGCCATGACATGACTGTGCCCGTCTTCGTGCTGCAGGCCTTCTCCATTGATGGTGGTGCGCCCGGCGGTAGCCCCCATCAGGAAGCCGCGCGAGCGCATGTCGCCAGCAGCCCAGCACAGATCCATCACGCGCTGGAAACCGAACATGGAATAGAAAGCGTAGAAGGGAATCAGGGTGGTGCCGTGATTGGCATAGGAGGTCGCGGCCGCAATCCATGAAGACATTGCGCCGGATTCGGTGATGCCCTCTTCCAGAATCTGACCCTTGATGTCTTCCTTGTAGAAGGCCAGTTGATCCGCGTCTTCAGGCTTGTACTTCTGCCCGACCACAGAATAAATACCCAGGCTTCTAAACATCGCCTCCATTCCGAAGGTGCGCCCCTCATCAGGGATGATCGGCACCACGCGCGGCCCGAGCTTCTTGTCGCGCACCAGCACTTGCAGGAACTGCACGAAAGCCATGGTGGTACTGATTTCACGGTCGCCACTGCCGTCGAGCAGACGCTGGAAAGTCTTGAGCTCCGGCACTTCCAGCGTTTCATTCTTCGGCAGGCGCGCGGGGAGATGCCCGCCCAGTTCTTCGCGACGTTTCTTCAGGTAGGCAATTTCCGGAGAATCATCTGCCGGCTTGTAGAACGGCAGTTCCTCGATCTGATCGTCGCCCACTGGAATCTTGAACCGGTCGCGGAATTTCTTCAGCGCCTCCAGACCCATCTTCTTGGCCTGGTGGGTAATGTTCTGACCTTCGCCGGCTTCGCCCATGCCGTAACCCTTCACGGTCTTGGCCAGAATCACCGTGGGGCCGCCCTTGTGTTTTACCGCCGCGGCATACGCTGCATAAACCTTGTGCGGGTCATGGCCACCGCGATTGAGTTCGGCAATATCCTCGTCGCTCATGGTGGAGACGAGCTTGGCCGCCTCGGGATCTTTGGAGAAGAAATTCTCGCGGGTGAAGCGACCGCCCTTGGCCTTGTAGCTCTGGTATTCGCCATCGACAGTGTCATTCATGATGCGTTGCAGGTGGCCGTCCTTGTCACGTGCCAACAGGCCATCCCAGGCGCCGCCCCAGATCAGCTTGATCACATTCCAGCCCGCGCCCCTGAAGATACCTTCCAGCTCCTGGATGATCTTGCCGTTGCCGCGCACCGGTCCGTCCAGCCGCTGCAGATTGCAGTTGACGACGAAGATCAGGTTGTCGAGTTCCTCGCGGTGCGCAATGTCGATGGCCCCCAGGGATTCGGGCTCATCCATCTCACCGTCGCCGCAGAAACACCAGACCTTGCGGCCGGTCATGTCCTGAATACCTCGGTGATGCAGATACTTCATCAGGCGTGCCTGATAGATCGCCATGATCGGCCCCAAGCCCATCGACACCGTGGCGAATTGCCAGAAATCAGGCATCAGCCAGGGATGCGGATAGCTGGACAGACCCGGCTCAAGTGCCTCCATGCGGAATCGATCCAGCTGCTGCTCCGTCAGGCGGCCTTCCAGAAAAGCGCGTGCATAGATGCCGGGCGTGACATGGCCCTGGATGTAGACCAGATCCTGACCCTGAGGATGCTCGGGACCCTTCCAGAAATGGTTGAACCCCACGTCATAGAGGGTGGCAGACGATGCAAAACTGGCGATATGCCCACCAATGCCTGCGTGCTCCTTGTTGGCATTGACGATCAGCGCCATGGCGTTCCACCGGATATAGGAACGCAGTCGCCATTCCAGCTCATGGTCACCCGGCGATCGCTCTTCCAGATGCGGCGGAATGGTATTGACGTAGGCCGTGTTCGGAGAAAACGGAATATAGGCGCCGGAGAGACGCGCTTTCTCGATCAGACTCTCCAGCAGGTAATGCGCCCGCTCAGGTCCTTCCTTGTCGAGCACACTTTGCAGTGCATCTATCCATTCCCCGGTTTCCTGAGGGTCGTGATCTTTGTCCGGCAAACTCATGTGCTCTCCTTGCTCGCGCTGAATGAGTCCTCGCCTACCCGGCAAGACTCGGATTCACCATAGAGAGTTCCGAGGCTTCATGTCCAATATATATATTCTGCGTTATTGATATATATTTTGTATCAAATGGAACTCAGACATCTTCGCTATTTCGTGGCCGTGGCCGAAGCGCTGCATTTTCGACGTGCTGCCGAGAAGCTGGGCATTCAGCAGCCCCCGCTGAGCATGCAGATTCGGCAACTGGAGCTGGAAATCGGGACGCCCCTTTTTCTTCGCAGCAAGCGCCGCATCAGCCTGACCGATGCTGGCCGCTCGTTTCTGGAAGATGCACGAAACATTCTGTCCGCAGCCCAGGATGCGACGGGGAGGGCACGCACCGCAGCGCTGGGCGAACGCGGTCGACTCAGGGTGGGGATGATCAATTCAGCGCCGTTCCACCCGCTGATCCTGCAGATTCTTCGTGAATACCGAAACCGCTTCCCCGGTGTCTGGATGACACTGGAAGAAGCCAGCACACCGGAACTGGCAGAGAGCGTGGTCTCGCGCAAACTGGATCTCGCATTTGTCAGGCCACTGCTGGACACCCCGCCCGCCTTGCAATCAGAGCATCTATTCAACGAACCGGTGCTGGTTGCCCTGCCTTCCGGCCACCCGCTATCCCGGCGCAGAAACATCAAGCTGGAAGCTTTGTCCGAAGAACCCTTTGTCCTTTTCTCCCGGCACATCGGCTCAGGACTGTACGACCAGATCATCTCCGCCTGTCATCGCGCAGGCTTCAGCCCGCGCGTAACGCAAGAGGCACTGCAGGTCACCTCGATCGTCAATCTGGTTGCGGCCGGACTAGGCGTTTCCCTGGTTCCGGCATCCATGCGAAAGATTCACTCTGAAGGCATCGCGTATCGCCCTTTGGTGCGCGATGCACCGATTGCCCAGATGAGCGTCATTCATCGTCGCGAAGAGTCCATGCAGGCCGTCAGGAATCTGTTGGAACTCGCGTTACACCTCGCTCAATAAAAATCCAGATTTCCGGGCGACGAAGCCGGTGACATGCGCAAGACAGGTATATCGCGCATTTTGCGCTGACCCCTCATCGGGCAGGTGATGACGTCCGACAGTTTCATAAGCTGCTGACTCACTTCCGCCCTGGATCTGTAATGCGTCAGATCAGACCTATTCTGATGAATTACGGCGCCGCACATTCATTTCACCCAGCAATGCACTTCGTACGATGAAGCCCCGTTCGGCCGACACTTCAGCAGGTTCACCGGCAGGCCACTCACCTTTTTCGTTGCACAAAATTCTGAAATGGCGAGTCGTTCACGTCGGCAGCAAAAGATCCAGAAACTTCCTTGAACGATGCGCGCACCAACACGCGCGCCGCTTGCACCGTGCAACGTCAGCTACTAGCTTGTTTCTGTATCGCAACTGAACAATCAGTCGCGATACACCTTATTCAAAGGAAAACAGGAAACAGGGATTAATGAATCGAATCAGCACGTCTTTCGCCGCATTTCTTCTGGCCGGCATCTCAACCCATGCAGTCGCCGACGAACCATTCGCACTCTTCGCGCAAGCTGCCGACGACACACGTTCAATGATGATGTTGGACGTTGACCCGACCAGACCGGGCAAGGAAGTACTCGGCCTGCGCTTCGACTGCATCGAATCGCCGCGCAATGGACAGGATCATATTCGCGTCACCCAGCGCTTTCGCATATCGGCCAAGGCTCTGGACAACACCACGGTCTTCAACCCGACCGCTTTGCCTTCCGTGACGTCCGGCTTTTTCCCTGACCCGAGTCTCGCTCGCTTCCAGCAAGGCGGACCGGACGAAACTCGATACGAAGCATCGTACGAGCATCTGGGCTACGACTACGAGTCCTATTTTCGAAACGAAGCACCTACCCCGGGAAGCGACTTTGACTATTGCAGCGACTATCCGACAGGCGATCTTTTCAGCGTCGGCGCTGCCAATTCAAACGGAACCCGCGTCATCGTGATTGGCTTGGGCCTTGAAGGCCTGTTCTTCAATGATGATGTGGGTTATGAGGACAGTCCGGACACTAACATTTCCCGGTACAGCGTTACCGTTTACAACAATGTGCTTAACAGTCAGCGATGGAGCCGGAATCTTCCTGCCTATGTCGGCACCTTCAAGCTGTTTCCGGACTTCGCGATGGTCGGCGATTTCCTCGGCGATGATGGCAATGACGAGATTCGGATCGCCTACTTGCGAGGAAATGCCAACGACAGTCTGACCTGGCAGTACCGCTATTACGATGTGCTCAATGGCAACTTGATCACAACCGCAACGATCACCGAGTAAAGCCTGCGACTGGCCGCTGGAGTGATATCGGAACATCGCTCACTCCGGCGGCTTTTCCATTACTTATTTCATTTGCTGACGGTGCGCCCGAAACAGGACGCGCGATAGAAACCGCTCAGAAACGCCTAAATGAAAGCAGAGGTCTGGAGACGCATTCAGACCTCCTCGCCAAGCACTTCACAGCACGCGCGATAACGCTCTGAAGCGGCGGCTCGATCATTCGCCTCTGGCAGCGCGTCCTTAGCCCCGTTCGCAACCATCTCAGCCTGCTTTTTCAGGGCTCGAAGATCGTCAGCTCGAGTCGCAGCCTCCGCGATCACCGTGATCATCTCCAGCAGCCGAATACTGACCGCAGCGTTCGCCCGAGCGTTCTGACGAATCTGGTCAAAGCTCGCATCCACCAGATCCGCGAATCTGGTTTGAGGTGTCAGCACGCGAAGCTTCATGTCCTGATCAAGACGCAACATTGAAGGCATCTCGCGGCGGGCCAAACGGCTTAGACCGGAGCCGAGCCGATCGATGCAGCGAATCGCAGTGAAGGGATCGTTCACACCGGGTGACAAGGCACGAACCGCAACTTCCACCAGCTGGTGAATCGAGTATTCAAAATCCTGTGCGGGCGTTCGCTCACTGCCCAGAACAAATGCACTGCGCACATCATCCTCCAATGAGGAGGCAATGCCATGCTCGCACCAGACCCGGACCAGACAGCTGCCTTCAACCACGTACTGGCCGGGCCTGTTCATGATCTGTATCTGCAAATCCTCTCTTCCTGCAATCTCCATCAACTGGTCCGCATTGACGATCTGCAGATACCCATCGCCAATGGCCTCCACAGGTGCCGGCGTTCCACGCAATAGGGATTCGGGATCATCATCGGACGCCCTGTCGTCAGGATCTGCCGCCTGCCCGATCTCGGAAGGAAACAGCCGGCCGATGCCTCGATCCATTTCCTTGACGATTCTCGCGACGATATCGTCAGCCTGAATGGACACTGAGACGTGATGAATGAAGAAGATCAGAACCCACAGACTCGCCAGCGCAAACGCAACACCCAGCGTCACGGACAGATGCGGCACAAACGCATCGTCCACGCCGTGACGAATGGCCCTGAGCACAAGCAGGCAGTAGAGAAATGTAGCGACAAAGGTGCCAAGCACCATCTGATTGGTGTTGTCACGCATGAAGTTTCGCAGCAGCCGCGGCCCGAATTGCGAAGACGCCAGTGAAAGCGCAACCAGAGTGAGCGAGAACACCACGCCGGCAATCGTGATCATGGAGCCCGCGATGGTCTGCAGCACCGCGCTTGCACCCTGTGCGCTGCCTGCATAAGCCCAATCCGGCATTTTCATCGCACCCTCTGCCACCGATTCATCTGCTGCCACCATGACAAACGCCAGGCAGACGGCTGCTGCGGCCATCAACGATGGCAGGAACCAGAAGCTTGATGAAATGCGATCCAGATACTTGAGCAACTGCGCTTTCATTAGACGACCTCAATTAATACATGTCGCAAGGAGACGTTCTCAGTATGCGGCAGTCCCGAGAGCGAAACGTCATCAGCTCGCCATGAAAACTTCAGGCTGCGCTAAGGGCTGGTCCGTAATCTGTACATCCGCTTCATTTACTGACGCACGAAGACATTCATATGTCATAAGGAGTAACGCATGAACGCTGATCAAGCTAAAGACAAAGTCGAAGAAAAACTTGACGACGCTTCCAACAGCGCCGCAGCCGACAAAGCGCGTGGCCACAGCGATGAACTCATTGGCTCGGTTAAAGAGAAAGTTGGCAGCGTTATTGGAGACGACAAGCTCGAAGCCGAAGGCCAGGTACAGAATGCCGAAGGCAAGGCCGAGCGCCTCAAAGGTGAGTTCAAGGAGAAAATTGACGATGCCACCGACAAGGTGAAAGCCGGCGTTGGCGCCGTCAAGGACAAGGTTAACGAATTGCTCGATAAGTAGGTCGACGCAAACGGGCTGCATCAAAACCCAGCCATCAGCCCTGCGCGCGAGCAGCCCGCAGGGCTTTTTCATTTGCATTACGACGTTGCAAACGCTCGGCTAAGCTATGGCCTTGTCATCTAAATCTTGATTCCAATGTCTATTGTCCTGACAGATTTTGCGCGTGCGCGTTTGTTTCCCAAAGCATCTCGAAAAAATACCATCAAGGACGCTAGCCCAGGCTCATTCGAACAGCACCTGAACCAGACGCCGCCGATCAAGGTTCTCGACGGTTACGCCCCGTTCTGCAAGCTGCATGTTCACGAAAACTGGACATCGACACGTTGCCTGACCGTGCCGATCACCCAGGAGAACGCCCACCTTCTACGCTCTGGCTACGAGGCGCGGTCGCGCGGTGAATTGCCCGTCCTCACGCGCTGGTTCGAAGGAGTGGAGGCGCCGGTCGCCCGTTATCTGGTGGTGATCCTTTACTCGCGAGAACAGATGCACAAGGAAGGCGACAACATCGATGCTGATTGGGGTGTCGTGGGTTGCCTTGCAACCGCTGAACCTGAAGAAATCCCCATGGCGCCCATCACCATGATGCGCAATGCGCTGGGTGTTGAGGAAGGCGGATCAGGCGTCGCACTGGATCGCGACGCCTATGCCCGCAGCGTGTATTTCTGGGAGAACAACGCCAACTGGCGAGCTTAGGAAGTTGATTTGTTTTTCAGCTTCTCCAGCATCACACCCATGTGCTGATGAATCAGGTTCACCGCCTTGAGTGGTCGCAGCATGACCTTAAAGCTCGTGATCTTGTTGTCATCGCTCCAACTCATCATGTCGACGCCGTTGACCTGGATGCCGTCAATTTCCAGCTCGAATTCGAGAACGGCATCTCGCTCGCCGTGGAGTTCGCGCACATAGCGGAATGAATCATTGAAGAACACGGAGAAGGCGGAAACCAGGTACAGATTGGTTATGGCCTTTCCCTGCTGAGGCGTATGAACCACAGGAGAGTAGAAGGTCACATCCTCTGCCAGCAAATCAGCAATGCCTGCTGCATTACGGGCTTTGACCAGTTCGTGCCAAACGGCAACTGCGTTTTTGCTCATGTGTTACTCCTGATTGAATTTGAGTTCGCGTGAAGTGAATGCTTTGATCTTGATGCAGCCTGCTCAGCTCAGATAGGTGTAACCACTCAATCCGGCCTGCAATTCGGACATCAACGCCTCGCTTTCGTCGTCGGGAAGACCCGCTTTGGCGATCTTTTCCTGATAGCTGCGAGCAAGTGCCTCCGGCTCCAAATGCACATAGCGAAGCAACTCGTCGGTGCGGTCGCCATATTCCGGACCTTCCAGTTTCCAGCCTCCCGGCGCGTCGGCATCCAGAATGACATTCACCGCATTGGTGTCGCCAAACAGATTGTGAATGTCGCCGAGAATTTCCTGGTAGGCACCCACCATGAAGAATCCGAGCACATAGGACTCATCCTTCTTCAAGCCATGCAATGCCAGGGTTGGGGTAATGCCTTCACGGTCGACATAGGCGTCGAGGCGACCGTCTGAATCGCAGGTGAGATCACACAGACGTGCACGTTGCCCGGGATGTTCATTAAGCCGCTGGATCGGCACGATCGGAAACACCTGGTCGATGGCCCATGCGTCTGGCACTGACTGAAAAACCGAGAAATTACAGAAGTACTTGGCCGACAGCTTTTCCCGCAAATATTCCAGGGTTTCCCGATGCGCGCGGATGTCTTTGTCCAGCAGCGGAATGACATCTCTTGCAACTGCATAGTGCGCCTGCTCCGCCCATCCGCGTTGTTCAAGACTCAGACTCCCTTCGGTGTAGTGCGCGTGTGCTTCTGACAGAAGGGTTCGTGATTCAAACAAACTTTCCAGCGGCCCTCGCTCCACAATCTCAGCCATGAGATCACGCATTTCCTGCAAAACCGCAGGTGCGTCCTCAGCCAAAGCTGAAACCTGCCCCTCCCCGATAATCTCGCTGTCCACCACGTTGGCCAACAGCACCGCGTGGTGCGCGGTGAGGGCACGCCCGGACTCGCTGATGATGTTCGGCTCCGGCTCACCGGCTTGCGCACAGACTTCCTGCACGGTTCGCACGATGCTTCGCGCGTACTCGCGAACGGAGTAGTTCATGGAACAGTAACTGCGTGATCGCGTGCCTTCGTAATCCACGCCAAGGCCGCCACCTACGTCAATGACATCAAGCGGCGCGCCGAGCCTGCGCAACTCAACATAAAAGCGTGTGGCCTCGCGCATGCCACGGGCAATGTCCTGCACGTTGGCAACCTGGCTACCCAGGTGAAAGTGCACCATGCGAACCGCATCCAGATGCCCGGCCTGCTTCATCATTTCCAGAGCTTCGAGAATCTGCACCGTCGCGAGGCCAAATTTGGATTTCTCGCCACCGGTATTCTGCTGTGAGGAGTCCGTCTGGCTGGCAAGCCGCACCCGCAGACCAATGAGCGGCGCCACGCCCAACCGCTTCGATTCTTCGATGACCAGCGGCAACTCGGAGAGCTTTTCAACAACGATATAGACCTTGTGGCCCAGTTTCTGACCAATCAAGGCCCGACGAATGTAGGCGCGATCCTTGTAACCGTTGCAGACGATGACGCTGCCCGGAAGAGCGAGCCCGAGTACGGCGGCAAGTTCGGGCTTGGATCCGGCCTCAATGCCGACTCGCGTGCCGCCCTGACTCAGGATCGTCTCCACCACCGCTCGTTGCTGGTTGACCTTGATCGGGTAGACACCGGTGTAACGGCCGCCGTATCCGTACTCCTCAATGACCGTGGCGAACGCGCCTGCAAGCGCTTCAACCCTGTCCCGCAGGATATCGGTGAAGCGCAGCAGGACCGGCAGTTGCAGATTCTGCGCCGGGAGCTGTGCCGCCAGCTCATGCAGGTCAATGCTGAGCTCGGACGCGCCGGGGCGAGGCCGGACCACCAGATGGCCGGCGTCCGAAACATCGAAATAGGATTCGCCCCAGTTGGGGATGTTGTACAGGGCGCGAGACTGCGCCGGGGTCCAGGAAGTCACGTCGGCATTACCAGAGGGGGAAGACAACATCGGGCTGTCATCCCGAGGCCATATAATCATCGTCGCTCAATTCTAAGGGTTTGCATATGTCACTGGATGATTCCTGGTTTTCCGAGGCCGTAGAAGCTACTGGTACCGCGTTTTCGCTGAAAGGCCGCAAATTGCATGAAGAACAGACGCCGTTTCAGGAGATTGCGATCTGGGAGACCGACACCTTTGGCAAGTTGATGACCATTGATGGCTGCACCATGGTCTCCACGCGCGATAATTTTCTCTATCACGAGATGATGTCGCACCCGGCGCTGAACTCCCATCCGGCGCCCAGGAACGTAGTCGTGGTCGGGGGCGGCGATTGCGGCACGCTCAGCGAGGTGCTGAAGCACCCTGAGGTGGAGTCGGCAACGCAGGTCGAGATTGACGAACGCGTAACGCGCCTGTCGGAGATCCACTTCCCCGAACTGTGCAGCCGCAACAATGATCCGCGCGCAACCCTGTTCTTTGGCGATGGCATTCAGTGGATGAAGGACGCCAAGCCCGGGTCGATTGACCTGATCATCATTGATTCCACCGATCCGGTCGGCCCTGCGGAGGGCCTGTTCGGCAAACGCTTCTACGCGGATTGCATCAAGGCGCTGGCGGACGATGGCATGCTGGTTCAGCAGACTGAATCACCGCTGCTTCACCTGGACCTGATCAAGGATGTTCACGCCGCCATGCGCGAGTCGGGCTTCGCCAATACCTACCTGCTGAATTTCCCGCAACCGATCTACCCTTCAGGCTGGTGGTCAGGCTCCATTGCCAGCAAGTCGGCAGCTCCGCTGGCAGCGCGACTGGACGCTGAGGCCATTCGTGCTCTGGATGCCCGGTATTACAACGCTCAGACTCATCAGGCAGCCTTTGCGCTGCCAACTTACGTGGCGCAAGCACTGGCCAAATAGAAAACGCTGAAAACCGGCAGCTCCGTCGATAGACGGGCTGCCGGATCGCGCAGGCAGCTAGCGAATCTCGAAGCCTTCGTAGCCTTTCTTGACCACGTCATCGCATAGCTGGCGATAGTTGCCGACGTGGATATATGACAGCACGCGCTTCTGTTTGCCCGGAATATTGGCGCCGGTCCACCACGAGTCCGTCTTCGGAATCAGGGTGGCCTGGGTCACCTCGTCATGATGCTTGACCCAGTTGGTTTCAAATTCCTGCGTAGGCTCAATGATTTTTTCCGTGCCGGCTTTTTCGACATGCTCGATGCAGTCCGAGATCCATTCCACTTGCTGCTGAATGCAGGTCGGCACATTACAGAAGGCGGCCACCGGGGCCAGCGGAGCACCGCAGGTAAACAGGTTCGGGAAGCCAAATTTCTGCAGCCCCATCGCCGTAGTGATATCCCGGTCCCACATCTGCTTGAGCGGCACACCCTTGTTGCCGCGGATGTCGATGCGCAGGATGGCGCCGGTAGCCGCATCAAAGCCGGTCGCAAAAATAATGGCATCCAGCGGGTACTCCTCGCCGTTTTCCGTCTTTATTCCGGCGGCAGTGAATTCCTGGATGGGCGATTCCTTGATATCTACCAGATGTACGTTGTCCCGGTTGTAAGCTTCGAGATAACCGGTATCCAGAGGCGGGCGCCGCGTACCAAAACCGTACTTTGGAACCAGCTTGTCGACGACTTCCGGCTTGGTGATTCTGGCCCGCATCTTGGCGCGCACAAATTCGGACAGTTCCAGATTTGCCGCTTCGTCTGACAGCACTTCACCAAAATTTGCGCCCCAGAACATCAGCGAACCGTCGGCCCAAAGCTGTTCAAAAATCGCGTGGCGCTCTTCCTTGGTGGTTTCCGCCCAGGGGTGGGCCTGCAGGTCAAAGGCAAAACCCGTGAGGGTCTGACGAACTTTCTCCTTGAGTTCCGGATAGCGCTTGCGCAGAGCCGCGCGGTCCTCATCGCTGTATTTGGGATTCCGCATGGGGATGGCATAGGTCGGCGTGCGCTGAAAGACAAACAGCTCGCCCACTTCCTTGGCTAGGGTCTGAATCACCTGCACACCGGTTGCGCCGGTACCAATCACGCCGACGCGCTTGCCCTTCAGATCAAGCCCGCCTTGCGGCCATCGCGAGGTATGCAGCAACTCTCCTTTGAAGTTCTCGTGCCCTTTGATATCCGGCATCTTGGGTTCGGACAACAGCCCCAGACAGGACACGAGGTAGCGGCACCGCACGGTCTGGCCCTGTTCGGTACTCACGGTCCAGAGCTTGTCCGCCTCATCCCAGTGGGCGGCGCTGACGCGTTGCCCGAACTCGATAAGGGGTCGGAGTTCCAGGCGGTCCGCCACGAAATTCAGATAGCGCTCGGTTTCTTCCTGCGCAGGGAAGCGCTCGCTCCAGTTCCAATCATTGAGAATTTCGTCAGAGAACCAGAACTGATAAACCTCTGCCGCAGAATCGGTACGGGCGCCAGGATAGCGGTTCCAGTACCAAGTGCCTGCGACCCCGGTGCCGGCTTCGAAGCCGATTACGTTCAAGCCCAGATTGCGCAGCTTGTGCAGAGAGTAAAGACCCGCAAAGCCGGCGCCCATGACAACGGCATCAACCGTCCTGGCAGACATTTTCTTGGAACTGCTCATCGCAAAATTCTCCTCTTCCGTTTATTTGTTGACCGGCTTCGACGCGCGCTGGTTCTAGCCCTTGATTGTGCATACAAAAGGCGGCGAGCACCCTACCCACCCGGATAGTCCGGACATCGTATTGCCTCGAAAACGCGCCGCTACCGCTGCAGAGCGCTTCGACCGTCACCTTTCATTCAATCTCTTGAGGGTTTTGGCGGACGTCTATCGGGCAAACGCAGCCAGGGCTTTGACGTAGTTGCTCTGATAGACGATGGAGGGCTCGGTCACGGTGTAGGAAGCATCCGGCCAGGGCGTATTCCAGTCTCGATAGGCCTTCTGCGGCGGCTGGTTCACGGGCGGCTGAATGTCCTGGGGTACGCCATCGGATTGTGCATTGGCGTTGGGCCCGCCCACGAAGTAGCCCGGCGCTGGCCCGCATTCTGAAAGACGCGCGTTGGAGAATCGCGTGCCATGCGCATACCACTGATGAAAGATCTCGTTGGCGGAGTAGGTTGCCCCTTGGCCATACATATTGCTCAGGTAAACGATGCCGAATGGATTGACGCCGTGAAAGTAATGGACGGTGTCGAGGGCGCGGCCCTTGTATTGAGCAGCTTCGGCTTCATCGACGCCGTAGACCAGCATGTCGATGTTGGTATTGGCGTAGCTCGCGCGCACCGAGTTGCTACCCCAGTGGTACTGCTCGCCGCGCAATGGATTGCGATACAGATCGTCTGCGCCATCACCGTAGATGTCGGAGTTCGACCGGGCGTCTTCAAGCTTGTCCGCGAGAATCGTTTCTCGCAGCGCCTTGTCTGCGTTCGGCAACTGGGTGTAGTACAGCAATGCCTCGCCCATCTGCGGGTTATACGTTGACCAGCCCTGCAGCTTGTACGGCCAGAGATCCCGATAGTGCTTTTTGAGATAGTCGTGATAGCGGTCCTCTCCGGAAACGGCGAAAAGATAAATTGCGGCCATGGCGGCGAATCCATCTTGCGTGTCAGCGTCGCGATCCGCGTCGCCGGAGAGCACCTCCCCACTGTCGCAGTCTTCCTGTTTTTCTGGCGCCGCCAGATAGGCGGTAAATGCCTTGGCAGCTCGTTGGGACAAGTCTGCCGCGTCATCTTTCAATGCGGGGAATTCGCTGAAAACATGCGCGGCGTGGCCGTACATTGCGGCGGCCGCGATGGTCGAGGAGGTGCAGGCGCCGACGTAATAGCGGGGAAGTTTGTCAGAGCTGGGAGGTGAAGCGGTCTTGTGCTCCAGCACCCCCACCTTGAGCAGCACCGACCCATCATGGTTCTGCATTTTTCGCAGCCAGTTCATTTCCCATCGCACTTCATCGAGCAGATCCGGAATGCCGTTGCCGGACTCGGGAATGTTGAAGTCGTCGGTGAATACATTCGAATGGTTCTGATAGGCCATCAACAGCTGATGAACCGCCTGACTGGCAAAAGTGACGTACTTATTGGTATCGCCAGCATCGAACCAGCCGCCGCTGAGATCGCGTTCGCTGGCCGGATCATCCTTGAAACGGACATCTCGGGCCTGCATGTCCTGACCCTTGCGCAGATAAGCCGCTTCGTCGGTCCAGCAGGCCTGGGCATGCGGCGCCTGCTTGGCAAACCCACACCGCTGATAGAAATACATGCGCACCGCGGCTTTTAGGGCCTCGCTATAAACATCAGCGCCAATGGGGAAAACAGCGGACCGGCGATTATTGTCGCGGTCATGAACGTAGTATTCGCCGGGCGTGGTGACTTCGGAAAAATCGAACCACCAGCCCACATCGCCGGAAGAGGCCTGTACTGCGCCGCCATTCCAAGCTGCGGGCGGGGCCGACAGGATCACCTCATCGTCACTCACGCGGCGCAGTTCAATGAGTTGCCCGGAATCAAACGCCTGGCCGACATCAAAACCGACCCGCGCACTGCGAATCACCGCAAGCTTGTGATCCTGGGGCCGGTAACCAAACTGATCAACCAGAATCCGCAGGTCCAGCCGGGGCTCTGCCGGGCCACGCTGGATGGGGCCCGCCTCGCCCGCCGGACCGGCCGCAAGCGAGCTGGAAGGCAGGACAATTTTTCTAAGCGCGGTGTCCGCACCCAGAATCCACACCAGCGCTGCAAGGCCAGCGATAAAAAAAACGGAAACAAGCAGCGCAACCGGACGGCTCAAGGCAGGCACTCCAATGAGGCTTGAAATGGACTGGCAGCATAGCCCAGCAGCGGCGCAGAACCGCCGCTTGAGGAGCGAGGAGCCAGAAGCGGCTAAAATGCCGGCCCCGATCGCCCCGCGATCCTGGTATCAGCCCCTGATATCGCCCTGACTGACCCCAAAATTCAGTTTCTATCACGTCACCCTGGAGCCTTTTAAGTATGAAAAAGCCCGTCAAGGTCGCCATTACCGGCGGCGCCGGCCAGATCGCCTATTCGCTCATTTTCCGCGTTGCCAGCGGTTCCATGCTGGGCCCCGACCAGCCGGTCATCCTGCAACTTCTCGAAGTGCCGGTGCCGGAAGTCATGGAGAAGCTCAAGGGCACAGCCATGGAAATCGACGACTGCGCATTTCCGCTGGTCGCTGGCGTTGAGCTGCACTCGGACCCAATGGAAGGGTTTGATGGCACCGATTACGCATTGCTGGTCGGCGCTCGTCCGCGCGGCCCCGGCATGGAACGCAAAGACCTGCTGACCGCCAACGGCGGCATCTTTGGCCCTCAGGGTCAGGCGCTGTCAGAAAAAGCCTCACGCGATGTGCGCGTCCTGGTGGTGGGCAATCCTGCAAACACCAATGCGCTGATCGCCGCCACCGCGGCCAAGAAGCTTGATCCGCGTCAGATTCACGCCATGCTGCGCCTCGACCACAACCGCGCGGTCAGCCAGCTCGCCACCAAGACCGGCCAGAGCGGCAACGACATCGAGAAGATGGTCGTGTGGGGCAACCACAGCTCTACCCAGTATCCCGACATCAGTCACTGCACTGTTGGCGGCAAGCCGGCCAAGTCACTGGTTGACCAGAACTGGATCGAAAGCGACTTCATTCCCACCGTGCAGCAGCGCGGCGCAGCCATCATCAAGGCACGCGGCCTGTCCTCAGCCGCATCTGCAGCCAGCGCTGCGGTTGATCACATGCGCAACTGGGCACTGGGCTCAGACGGCAAGTGGGTCAGCATGGGCGTCCCGTCTGACGGCAGCTACGGCATCGAGCCAGGCATCGTTTACGGCTACCCCTGCGTGTGCAAGAACGGCGACTATGAAATCGTCAAAGACCTGCCGGTCGACGACTTCTCACGCAGCCGCATGGACGCCACCGAGAAAGAACTGCGTGAAGAACGCGCAGCGGTGGAAGACTTGCTGAAGTAAGGTGCACCACCCGCTACACACGAGCCCCCGCCGAAATTCGGCGGGGGCTTTTTCTTGGACTTAAAATTCAGTTTGCCGCGACCCAACTACTTTTACGGCAGCGGACGAAGCACTGGCGCGCAGAACGACAAGGGGTTCAATAGAATGCGCCCCTTGTTCAGGTGGCTACGTGAGTATGCGGCCCCTCTGATCCAGCTTGGCCAATCAGGAACAGTATTGAAAGCTTCAGTTACCAAGGGCACGCAGGCACGTCGCGATGAGCTCGCGCGACCGTACCGGGTGCGCTATGCAAACGAGCCGCCGACGCCGAGCGATCGTCTGCTGGCCTGTGTCGCTCACGGCCCCTGTGTCGATATTGCTGAGGCTTTGAAGGGTAATCCGCGCATGATCCGCGTCGATCTGCCTCTGCTCGCCGGTCCAAAATTTGAAATCTGGGAGAGCACTTCTCCGGTTCAGACAGGCTTCCATCAGGACATTGCGTTCGCACATAACGAACGTGTTCTGCTGGGACAGGTTCGGCTATCCGCCGCCGCTCTGCGGGATACCGAGAACAGCGTTTTCAACACTTACGCGCTGATTGACGAACTTCTGAAAAAAACTCAGTTCCCCCACTGGCTGCGTGTGTGGAATTACCTGGGAGACCTGCACAAAGGCAGCGGAGATCAGGAGCGTTATCGCCAGTTCGTGGCCGGTCGCTACAAGGCTTTGTCGCTCCAGAACAACTTCGAGCATCACTTGCCTGCTGCTACAGCCATCGGCACCGCTGGCGATGAGCTGCTGATCTATTTCCTGGCTGGCAGATCTGCCGGCTGGCAGATAGAGAATCCGCGCCAGGTCAGTGCGTTCAGGTATCCGCGGCAATACGGCCCGCGCAGCCCGAGTTTCTCGCGTGCCATGCTGATACCTTGGCAAGATGGCGCCGAGTTAATGGTATCCGGCACCGCGAGTGTCGTCGGTCACGAGACCCTGCACCCGGGGAACCCTGCAGCGCAATTGAGCGAATCGATGACCAACATGCAGGTGATCCTGCGAGGCGCTGCTGAGAAAATCAATCTGCGCGAACAAGACTGGATTCCACAGATCGGCAAGCTCTACGTGCGTAGCAGTGCCGACGCGGATGCCGCAATGAGCGATCTGTCTCAACTCGTCTCTCCTTCAAAGCTTGTTGTCATGCAGGGCGATATCTGCCGTAGTGACTTGAGCCTGGAATTTGAGGCCACACTGACCGCTTCATGTTGATCGCGCTGATTAGCGACTGAATCAGAGCCCCATTGACACTGATTCTGGCGAAGTAAATTACGCACGGCCGTTCCTGATCGCGGCTGCTCTTCTGCGCTTTGGCCGTCATTAGATTTGAGGCGACCAATCTTGTTGCTCAACGACACTGGCTTGGCGTTGGTGCAGAATCGCCCCATTCCTGAACGAGATGCGATGCCGGTACGTGAATCAATCCGCATGTCACTAGCAATCAACTGGAGCACCCGCCTGCAAGCGGTAAGCGTCCCGCTACCCGGCTTGTCTCCATATACCAGCGCGCGTCGGCTCAGCGTGGAAGGACGGTTCGATCAAACACTGATGTGCGACTTCCTCACTGCTCGCCATCCGCATATATCGATTGATATCTGGGAGCGTGCAGCAACAGAAGGACGCCTGACGATAGATGGTCAGTTGGTTCGCGATCTGAAGCGAAACGTGCGGGCCGGGAATGTCATTTCTCACGTGGTCAAGAATGTCGTGGAACCTGCCGTTTCAACTGACATGCGCCTTCTGCATGAGGATGATCGATACATCGCCATCGACAAACCCGCGCCACTGCCCGTTCATCCCAGCGGGCGCTACAACAGACATACAGTGGTTTCATTTCTGAAGGCGATGTATCCGGATCTTGCGTTCAAGCCCGTGCATCGGCTGGACGCGGACACCACGGGCGTATTGCTGCTGGCCCGAACCAAAGAATCGGCTAACACCGCCGGACAATATTTTCGGAACAAACATTTCAGCAAGATTTACCTTGCGCGTGTGCACGGTCGCTGGGCTGGTGGTTCCAGATTGATCGAGCAGGCCATCGGCAAGTCGCCTGTCGCCAAGGGCGCCAGAGCACTCGAATCATCCAATGGCCTGCCTTCCGAGACTGCCGTGGAGTTACTCCAGTACTTCGAGGAGGACAACAGCAGTTTGCTCAAAGTCATGCCAACGACCGGTCGCACCAATCAGATTCGGCTGCACCTGGCGTCCTGCGGTCACGCCATCATGGGTGATCATGCCTACGGACAGCCTTCAGATGCCTCCGATTCCAACCGCCCGTTCACATCGGGTTTCTTGTGCCTGCACGCGCACAAACTGATCTTGTCTGCACGTAATGATGATCCAGGCCTGGACCTCGAATCACCGTTGCCAGACTGGGCCCTTATTGCCTGAGTCAGCAAGAACCGGACGCGGTTCAAGCGCGGCCATAAACACTGGCGAATGAAACTCTTGGGTCGCCCGGCTGCCACGCTTTGACTTTGGGCATGACGGCCTTGAATGCATCGGACTGCAGCAGAGGAGATAACCAGGCCTCAATCAGAGGCTCCGCCCCAGCGAAGTTTTCTGGATTCACGTTCCTGAATTGACGCACGAAAGGGAACACCGCGATGTCGGCGGCTGAGATGACTTTTCCACATAAATAGGCGTGCTTTCCGAGGCGGTTTCGCAGCGGCGTCAGTGCCTGTCTGGCAAGTTGCCATTGCTCGTCTGCGTCCACGTCATCGTAACGTCCGGAATATTTGTAACGATCAAGGTGATGCTTAAAAGGGCCGTCGTTATTCTCGATGAGTTCATCAAGCTCTGCAGGATCACAATTAGACAGCCAGCCCAGACCATCATCCTGGCCTAGGGCCCATTTCAGAATGTCCCCGCTTTCTTCCAGAACCTTGCCGTCTTCCAGTTGCAGAACAGGAACCGTTCCCTTGGGTGAAAGTGAGAGCATGGCCACCGGCTTGTCTCCAAGCGACACCTCTCGCAATTCGCAGTCAATACCCGCAGCCCAAAGCGCCATGCGCGCTCTCATCGCATAAGGGCAGCGCCGAAAACTGTAGAGAAGCTTCGCGCGCATGGCTCAGGATTTCTTGCGAAGGCGGCTCTCGGCGTTCTTGCCCATGTGCTCTACGCCACGTTCCTGCGCAAGTTGCAGTTGCTTGATCCGCTCGCGCAAGCCGTCACGGCGATGTTCGCTGAGCTGATCAAGGCAATACTCGCAAGACACACCCTCTTCGTAAGCTGGATGTTGGCGCTGCTCGACCGTCAGCGGACTCTTGCAGCCGAAACACAGCCGCGCATCGCCTTCCTGCAACCCATGCCCCACGCTGACGCGTCCATCAAACACAAAGCATTCGCCTTTCCACAGACTTTCTTCGACAGGCACGGTCTCCAGATATCGCAAGATGCCGCCCTTGAGCTGCGATACGTTCTGGTATCCCTTTTCCAGCAGGTAAGCAGACGCTTTCTCACACCGGATACCACCGGTGCAATACATCGCGATGGGCGTATCCGGATTGGCCTCAAGCTTTTCCTCAACATATTGCGGAAACTCGCCAAAGCTGACCGTTTGTGGGTCAATCGCTTTTTCGAAATGACCAATGCGGTACTCGTAGTCATTGCGCGCATCAATCAAGATCACATCATCTCTAGCGATCAGCTCGTTCCAGGCCTCAGCGTCTACATACTGGCCCGTTCGCCTTGCTGGATTGATGGACGGCACGCCCATCGTGACGATCTCTTTCTTCAAGCGAACGCGCATGTGACGAAAGGGACGCTGTTCCGCCGTTGATTCCTTGTACTCGAGATCCCTGAACTCTGGTTGGTCTCTCAGGAACTGAATCAAATCGAGGATCGAAGATCGACTCCCCGCAATCGTGCCGTTGATGCCTTCGCTGGCCAATAAAAGCGTCCCGCAGAGATCGAGCGCCTCACACTGCGCTTCGAGCACTGGCTGAAACGCCCGATATCGCTCGAACGAAGCAAAGTGGTAAAGCGCAGCGACGGTGAAGTTCATACTCGCCTCACTCCGCACTATGAACAGCAGCAACCAGCCCCAAGGCGTTGCGTCTTAGAAGTTGCGATAAGAGCACTGTTGTCTCGATGCATTATCAGTGTGGGCTAGAAATGGTCTCATGCCTGACCAGCTTATCGGCATGCACTACGAGTTGGTTCAGCCCGCGACGCTGACGAAGGCCTTGAGAAAATTGACCTAGGCCTAAGCCCGGCGAAACAACGGGACCCAACCGAATAACTCCGGTTGGGCCTGACACGCTGATTTGGCGCGCCTGAGACGATTCGAACGTCCGACCCCTGCCTTCGGAGGGCAGTACTCTATCCAGCTGAGCTACAGGCGCATTTCACTTTGAGGGGCTTGATTCTAGCTTATTGTGTGGCTTTGCTTTCTCGTCAGCGGATTTTTTCAGTGCCTCAGGGAACTGCGGCAGGCTCGCCCAGACGCGGCTGTCGTGAGCCGGCACCACGACCAGTTCTGGCATGCGTTTCATCAGCCGGTGCATGTGAACAATGTTCTGTCTGACCTCACTGCCGACAATATCTACCAGCAGGCGCGAGAGCATTGGTCTTTCGGCCGGTATTTCAATCCCCTCCCGCTGCCAGACCAGATCGCCCACAAAGGCGTAGCGCTTGGCGTCTTCAGTGTTGACGAAGACAATCACGCTGCCTGGGGTATGCCCCGGCGCCGGGACAATGACGATGCTTCCGTCGTCATATAGATTCTGGCTGGTTTCAAAACCCAGGTATGGGCCGTCACGATAATTGATCGGCGTGATGGGCACCCGACCAAAGCTGCGCATCAGGTCCATTGCGCTGTTATCACTGTTAATAAATGCGGCCTCTGCCCGCGTGGTCAAAACGCTGGGACCGACGAGATCGGGGATGCCGCTGACGTGGTCCCAGTGCGCGTGGGTCAGCAGGATCTGGCGAATCTGGCTGATCGGGAATCCGGCATCGGCCAACTGCTGTGCCACCGTACGTCCCTTGCTGTACTGGGTGGTCGCGCGCAAGATGATTGGCGAGAACTGGGCATGTTGATCGAGGTCAGTGCCAAAACCGGTATCAATCAAAATGTTGCCGCGCGGATGCAGAACCAGAATTGCGCCGACAATAAATTCTCGTTCTTCCTTGAAGCTGCCGCCACGATAGGCCAGCGCGGCCCTCGAGTGTATGGCGCCCGTCCTGATCGCGGCGATCCTGACGCCATCAACCGGAGCGGAATTCTCGATATCAATGGGGGCAGCGTCATGCCATGTCAGCACCGCGGGCTGGAAACTCAAGTAGAGCAACCCGCCGACAAGCAGCAGAATTGGAATAAACACCTTGAAGAAGAACTTCACTGTCGGAATCTCCACATACCCTTGACGCTGCCCGGTGGACAAGCGCTGGCTTCATGATACTCGTCAGGCGGGCCAGCCGGGCTCCAGCCAGAGCCTGAACTCTGCAAGCGCTTGAATTAAGCTTGCCTGCTACGGCCCTTTTTCCAGCAAGGAACATACACAGCCATGAAATCTAAATTGATCAGCCTGCAGAAAGTTGTGGAGCAATCCATTGAAGATGGCGCGACCACGGTTGAGCAGGTACACAGCTCCATTGCCAGCATGCCTTTTGACGTGCTGGAGCGTATTGATGCTTTGCAAAAACCCGCCAGCAAGGCGCGCGAGATTCACGATGAGACGGTAGGCAATATCTACGAGACGATCCGTTTGTTGAATGATCGTGCGGGGGAGATCGCCCGGAAGCTTCTGGACGCACCGGAATAGCGCAAGCCGCCTGCATTTATAACCAAAAAGGGGAGTCAGGGGTGCTCAAGCAAGTTTCGAAACGCTTCCGCTGGGCGGTGGAAAAAGTAGTGCCGGACACCATCATACTCACCGTACTGCTGACTTTCGTCACGGTGATCATGGGCGTCATTATCGCCAAGCAGACGCCGATGCAGATGGTTGGACACTGGTACGGCGGCTTCTGGAATTTCCTGTCATTTGCCATGCAGATGACCATGATCTTGCTCACGGGATATTGCCTGGCCATGGCGCCCGCGGTACAGAGGCTGATGTCGCGCATCGCCTCCATTCCCAAGACACCGCTGTCTGCAGTCACCATGACCGCGTTGGTTTCGGCGGCTGCGTGCTGGGTCAGCTGGGGATTTGGCCTGGTGCTGGGGCCCATCTTTGCGCGCGAAATTGCCAAGCGCGTACAAGTGGACTACCCGCTGTTGATCGCTGCGGCGTACAGCGCAGCCATTGCAGCGCTGACCGCCGGCCTGACAATCACCGCCCCCATCACAGTCAATACGCCGGGGCATGCTCTGGAAGCACAGATCGGATTGATCCCGCTGAGTCAGACCATCTTCGGGCCCACCCTGCTGATTACGGCATTTCTGGCGGTGGCCGGTGTGATTTGGGCGTTCCGACAGATGCTGCCAGACGACAAGGACGCCATCATCGTAAAGCCGGAAGATCTGGCCAAGCTCGATGCTCCCATGCCGGAGCCACCAAGCGCCGATGCCAACTTTGCAGAGAAGCTCAACCACAGCCGAATCCTGAATTACACGCTGGTATTGGGTGGCGCAGCCTGGATTGTTCAGTGGTTTGCCACGCAGGGCTTTGACCTCAATCTCAATATCCTGAACTTCATATTCCTGATTGTGGGTCTGGCCTTGCACGGCAGCTTGCAGCGTTACGCGGAGTGCTTTGCCAACGGCGCGCGGGCGGCTTCCGGGATCATCCTCCAGTTTCCTTTCTACGCAGGCATCCTGGGCATGATGGCGGGTTCCGGCTTGGTCATTATCATTGCGCAATGGATGGTATCGGTGGCAACGCCCTACACCTTCGGGTTCCTGGCCATGCTCTCAGCTGGCCTGGTAAATATTTTCATTCCCTCGGCCGGCGGCCAATGGCTGATTCAGGGGCCGGTCCTGATTGAGGCTGCCAAGGAGCTGGGCGTTTCACCGGCGGTGGCGGTCAACGGGTTCACCATTGGCGATATGTGGACAAACTTCCTGCAGCCATTCTTCGCACTGCCGGCGCTTGGCATCTCAGGTCTGGGCCTGAAAGATATCTGGGGTTATTGCCTGGTAATTCTGGTCTTGTTTGGTCTGGCAGGTTGCGTTGGAACGCTTCTGGTGCCGCTGGTCTTTGGCAGCTAGCAATAGATAGAAAACCGGGCTCCTAGGGCGTTGTCTGCGTCAGCTTGAGCGCCAAACCCGCTTGCGCATCTTCATCAATCTGGCGGGCGTCCTGTGGCCCGGTGACCAGGCCAAAGTGCCCCCACCAGTCAAAGTAGGTCCAGGCCATGTTGCGCTCTTCAAACAGTGAGCGTGCGTCGTTGAGCCAGGCCCTTCGGGAGGCGGACGGCGCCACGTCGCGCAGCACCCCAAACTCGCTGCACCAGACCGGAAGATTGTGACGCTTTGACCAATCGGCAGCCTGGTCGATGAACTCGGCCAGCTTCTTCTTGTTCCATTCCTGTTGCCCGTACCAGGCAATGTGCTCGCGAGCGAGCGGTGTCAGCTTCTCTACAACAGGCTCCACGTTTTCAGGCGTGGATGGATACGGAATATTGTGAAACACCATCCACATGTGCCAGCCCCATCCGGCACCTTGATGGGTGAAGTTATGCGGCTCGTAAAAATGGAAGCTGTAGATGACCCCGCGCACATCCAAGGGGGCCATGTTGACCAGATCGTCAATGTCGGAATAATGCGCGCCGCCGACGGCCACGATGCGTTCAGGGCTGATTTCACGCACTGCTTCAATTAGCTTTTTCTGGATGACCCGCACCCGTGCCACATCTTCGATTTCGGGTTCGTTCAGGACCTCGAAGAGCAGCCGGTCATGGGCAACCGTCTTGAACTGACTCGCGGTCTGTCGCCAGATATCAGCTACAAGCTCGACAACGCTGTCGTCTTCGCCCATCTGCAGCTTGTGTTCCTTGGAAGGCTGCATGGCCAGCACAACCAGCAAGCCTTCATTGAGCGCCTGCGTGATTCCTTCTTCGAGATAGCGCGGATGAGCGCCATTGAGCTGCAGCCATTCGGCGTCTACCAGCAGCCTGACATGTCGAATACCCATTCGACGCATCAGCGAAAAATCGTTTGTGGTGGGCCAGCCGGGCTGTTGTGTCGCATCCGTGCGATGCGTAAACCAGGTGGAGACGTTCACGCCTCGGGCAAGATCAGACTTCACCGAAGCCGGAATTTGCGACCAGACACCATCGGCATTCCTGGCTTGTGCCGACAGCACGCCGCCCTCACGCTCACCACAAGCGCTCAGCAGGCCAGCGGCCATCAGCAGTGCCAAGGCATAGCGCAACATCGGAATCAACGGCGCCTCCATAGTCCTCGCGGCGCTGATGCGCCGCGTTGCAATCAGTGGAGGCCGCAGTCTATCAGCGCGGCAACTCGGACTCGCCCATGAGGAATTCATCCACCTCACGTGCCGCCTGACGGCCTTCGCGAATGGCCCAGACCACAAGTGACTGGCCGCGACGGGTATCACCTGCGGCAAAAACCTTGTCCACTGAGGTCTTGTAGCAACCCTCACCATCGGTGGTGGCCTTGGCATTGCCACGGGCATCCTTCTCGATGCCGAATGCCTCGATGAGCTGCGGCGCAGGATGCAGGAAGCCCATGGCCAGCAGGACGAGGTCGGCCTTCATCTCGAACTCGGAATCCGGCACTTCCGTCATCTTGCCGTCTTTCCATTCCACTCTTGCCGCGATGAGTTTTTCGACCTTGCCGTTCTTGCCTTCGAAACGCTTGGTGGCTACTGCCCAATCACGCTCGCAGCCTTCTTCGTGTGATGAGGAGGTACGCAGCTTGATCGGCCAGTAGGGCCACACCAAGGGCTTGTTCTCCTGCTCCGGCGGCTGCGGCATGAGTTCAAATTGGGTCACGCTGGCAGCGCCGTGGCGATTGCTGGTGCCCACACAATCTGAGCCCGTGTCGCCACCGCCGATGACCACAACGTGTTTGCCTTTGGCGCGAATCTGGTCGGGAACCTTGTCGCCGGCATCCACCTTGTTTTGTTGTGGCAAAAACTCCATCGCAAAGTAAATGCCTTCCAGCTCACGCCCCGGAACTGGCAAATCCCGGCCCTGCTCGGAGCCTGCGGTGAGCAGGACGGCATCAAAGCTCTTGAGCAGTTTCTCAGGTGCGATGGTTTCCTTTGCCCAGTTGGTGATTTTCTCCAGAGGCTCCTTGCCGATGAAGACGCTGGTCTTGAAGGTGACACCTTCGGCAACCATCTGCTCGACGCGGCGATCAACAAATTGCTTGTCCAGCTTGAAGCCAGGAATGCCATAGCGCAGCAAACCGCCGACCCGGTCATTCTTTTCGAAAACCGTGACCGCGTGACCCGCGCGTGCGAGCTGTTGTGCAGCGGCTAGGCCAGCAGGGCCCGAGCCGACAACGGCAATCTTCTTGCCCGTTTTCTTGGTAGCGGGCTGGGGCTGAATCCAGCCGTTTTCCCAACCCTTTTCAACGATGAACAGTTCGATGGACTTGATGCCCACCGGATCACGATTCACGTTGAGCGTGCAGGCGGCCTCACAGGGTGCGGGGCAGACGCGGCCCGTGAACTCCGGGAAATTGTTGGTGGAATGCAGGGTGTCCAGCGCGTTCTGATAATCCTGCGTGTACACCAGATCATTCCAATCCGGAATGATGTTGTTGACCGGGCAGCCCGTCATGCAGAACGGGGTGCCGCAATTCATGCAGCGCGCTGCCTGCGTGGTCGCCGCATCATTTTCCAGAACCAGCAGGAATTCCTTGTTGTTCTTCAACCGTCCCTGCACCGGAAGATAGCGATCCGGCTGACGGTCGAATTCTTTGAAACCTGTGATCTTGCCCATGTCTTGTTCCTTGTAACGCTGCCCCCGGTTCTGTTCCCGGGGGCGGTCAAATCAAACAATAAGTGGCGACATCTTCAGAATGCGCCACCGGTTTGTGCTGTCGCCAAGTTCAGGCCGCTGCGGATGCCTTGTCGTCTTTGGGACCGTACATCTCGCCCAGCGCGCGCCGGTACTCATGCGGGAACACCTTGACGAACTGCGTGCGCGAAACTTTCCAGTTATCCAGAAGCTCGCGTGCCCGCGTGCTGCCGGTGTAGCGGAAGTGCTTCTCGACAAGCCCCTTAAGGATGGCTTCGTCGGTCTGGCCTTCTCCGCCACGCTCAAGCCGGTGCCACAGCCAGGCGTCGGTCGTCTGCTCCTGTTCGCTCGAGGGCAGAACCGGGTCAAGGGCAACCATGGCCATGTTGCAATGCGCCTTAAAACGACCATCCGGGTCATACACGTAGGCAATGCCACCTGACATGCCTGCGGCAAAGTTTCGCCCGGTGTTACCCAGCACCACCACGGTGCCGCCGGTCATGTATTCGCAACCATGGTCACCGGTGCCTTCGACAACCGCCGTTGCACCGGAGTTGCGAACCGCAAAACGCTCGCCGGCTACACCCTGCAGGAAGGCCTCACCGTTGATGGCGCCGTAAAGAACAGTGTTGCCGGCGATGATGTTTTCGACAGCGCGACCGCGGAACTCGGTATTGGTCCGCACGATGATGCGGCCGCCGCACAAGCTCTTGCCGACGTAGTCATTTCCCTCGCCCACCAGATCCAGCGTGATGCCGTGGGCAAGATAAGCGCCGACCGATTGGCCCGCGGTGCCCTGCAACTGGATGTGAATGGTGTCGTCGGGCAATCCGTCATGGCCATAACGCTTGGCCACTTCAGCCGACAGCATTGCACCCACCGTCCGGTTGAGATTCTTGATCGGCGAGATGAACGACACGCGCTCACCCTTCTCGATTGCAGGACGCGCCTGTTCGATCAGACGATTGTCCAATGCGCGCTCAAGACCATGGTCCTGCCCCATGACGCGATAACGCGGCTCTTCAGTCGGCGGCTGATAGAACAGCCGGCTGAAGTCCAGACCGCGAGCCTTCCAGTGCGTAATGGCCTTGCTCTGATCCAGCAACTCGGAATGTCCGATCAGATCGTCAAACTTGCGAACACCGAGTTGCGCCATGATCTGTCGTGCTTCTTCTGCAACGTAGAAGAAGTAGTTGACTACGTATTCCGGCTTGCCCGCGAACTTCTTGCGAAGCTCCGGATCCTGCGTAGCAACTCCCACCGAACAAGTGTTCAAGTGGCACTTGCGGAGCATGATGCAGCCTTCTGTTACCAGCGGCGCGGTGGAGAAGCCCATTTCATCAGCACCGAGCAGACCGGCGATCACCACATCGCGTCCTGTCTTGAGCTGTCCATCGGTCTGCACAATGATGCGGCTGCGCAGGCCGTTGAGCACCAGGGTCTGCTGGGTTTCGGACAGACCCAGCTCCCAGGGAGCGCCCGCATGTTTGACGCTGGACAGCGGTGACGCACCGGTGCCGCCATCATGGCCCGCGATCACCACGTGATCGGCCTTGGCCTTGCACACGCCAGCGGCAATGGTGCCCACGCCAACTTCCGAAACCAGCTTCACTGAAATATCAGCGTTGCGATTGGCATTCTTCAGATCGTGGATCAGCTGCGCCAGATCTTCGATGGAGTAGATATCGTGATGCGGCGGCGGAGAGATCAGGCCGACACCGGGCACCGAGAAACGCAGGCGCGCAATGTATTCACTGACCTTGCTGCCCGGCAGCTGGCCACCCTCGCCCGGCTTGGCGCCCTGCGCCATCTTGATCTGGATCTGATCCGCCGAGTTGAGGTATTCCGTGGTCACACCAAAGCGACCAGCCGCGACCTGCTTGATGCGTGAACGCAGCGAGTCTCCTGCCTTGAGCGGAATATCGACTTCGATCTGGTCCTTGCCGATGATCGAGGCCATGGTGTCGCCGTCCTTGATCATGATGCCCTGCTTCTCGAGCCGGTAACGCGCAGGGTCTTCACCACCTTCGCCGGTGTTGGATTTACCACCGATGCGGTTCATGGCCACGGCCAGCGTGGCGTGGGCCTCACTGCTGATCGAGCCCAACGACATGGCGCCGGTAGCAAAACGCTTGACGATTTCAGACGCCGGCTCGACCTCATCAATCGGGATGGCCTTGGCAGGATCAATCTTGAATTCAAAAAGCCCGCGCAAGGTCATGTGGCGCTTGCTTTGATCATTGATGATCTGCGCGTATTCCTTGTACGTGGAGAAGCTCCCGGCGCGCGTTGCATGCTGCAACTTGGCGATGGCATCCGGCGTCCACATGTGTTCTTCGCCGCGAACACGGAATGCGTATTCACCGCCGGCATCCAGTGCGTTGGCCAGCACCGGGCTGTTGCCGAACGCGAGCTTGTGCAGACGGACGGCTTCTTCGGCAATCTCGAACACGCCAATGCCTTCGATGCTGGACGGCGTGCCACTGAAGTACTTGTCGATGGTGGCTCGATTGATGCCGATGGCTTCAAAGATCTGCGCGCCGCAGTACGACATGTAGGTTGAGATGCCCATCTTGGACATCACTTTCATCAGGCCCTTGTTGATGGCCTGCGTGTAATTCTTGATAGCGTCTTCTGCGCTGATTCCGCCGAGCATCGCGGGCGCGAGATCGGTCAGGGTTTCCATCGCAAGGTAAGGATGGATGGCTTCTGCACCGAATCCGGCAAGAACGGCAAAGTGATGAACTTCACGTGCAGAAGCGGTTTCAACCACCAGACCTGTCGAGGTTCGCAGTCCTTCCTTGACCAGATGCAGGTGAATGGCAGACGTGGCCAGCAGCGCCGGAATGGCAACGTGATCGGCGTCCATCTTGCGATCGGTCAGGATCAGGATGTTGCGGCCATCCTTGATCGCGTCCACAGCCTTGGCGCATAGCGAGGCAAGACGTGCTTCGACGCCTTCCTTGCCCCACTCTGCCGGATAGCAGGTGTTGATCTCGAAAGACTTAAACTTGCCGCGCGTGTGCTGGCTGATGTCCCGGATCTTTGCCATGCCGTCCGCGTTGAGGATCGGATGCGTGACTTCCAGACGCATCTGCGGATTCAGGTTGGCGGTATCAAGCAGGTTGGGCTTGGGCCCGATAAAGGACACCAGCGACATCACCAGTGCTTCTCGGATAGGGTCGATCGGCGGGTTGGTGACCTGAGCAAAAAGTTGCTTGAAGTAGCTGTAGAGCGGCTTGCTCTTGTCCGACATCACCGGGATCGGCGAGTCATTGCCCATTGAGCCTGTGGGCTCCTGGCCATCCTTGGCCATCGGAATGAGCAGGGTGCGAATGTCTTCCTGCGTGTAGCCGAAAGCCTGCTGGCGATCGAGCAGGGAGGCTTTCGGGGCCTTGCTCTTGCTCGGCTTGGCGGGCTGGATCGGCTCAAGCTCGTCCAGATGAATACGGACGCGCTGGATCCAGGCCTTGTAGGGTTCAGCACCGGCGAAGGATTCCTTGAGTTCCTCATCGTCGATGATGCGACCTTCTTCAAGGTCGATGAGGAACATCTTGCCGGGCTGCAAACGCCACTTCTTGGTGATGCGGGCATCGGCAATGGGCAGCACGCCAGACTCGGAAGCCATGACCACAAGGTCGTCGTCCGTGACGATGAATCGAGAGGGGCGCAGACCATTTCGGTCGAGGGTGCCGCCGATGTATCGACCATCGGTAAAGGCCAGCGCCGCCGGGCCATCCCAAGGCTCCATCATGGCCGCGTGATACTCGTAGAAGGCGCGTCGGCTGCTGTCCATCAAGGTGTGGTTTTCCCAAGCCTCGGGCACCATCATCATCATGGCCTGAGCGATCGGGTAGCCGGCCATGACCAGCAGTTCGAGCGCATTGTCGAAGCAGGCCGTGTCCGACTGACCTTCATAGATCAGCGGGAAAAGCTTCTGCAGATCGTCGCCGAGTTCGGCCGACTTCATCACGCCTTCGCGGGCGCGCATCCAGTTGAAGTTGCCCTTGACCGTGTTGATCTCGCCGTTGTGGGCGAGCATGCGATACGGGTGGGCCAGCGGCCATTCCGGGAAGGTGTTGGTGGAGAAACGCTGATGCACGAGGGCCATGGCCGACACGCATCGCTCGTCCTGGAGGTCGGTGTAGTAGACGCCCACCTGGGCTGCGAGCAGCAAGCCCTTGTAGACGATGGTGCGGGCCGACATCGAAGCCACAAAATATTCCTGACCGTGGATCAGGTTGAGGTGGCGAATGGAGTGCCCGGCGACCTTGCGGATGACATAGAGCTTTCGCTCCAGGGCATCCGTGACAAAGATATCCGGGCCGCGGCCGATAAAGATCTGGCGGATCACCGGCTCTTTTGCTCGAACCGTGGGGGACATGGGCATATCGCGGTCAACCGGCACGTCGCGCCAGCCGAGCACGATCTGACCTTCTTCGCGCACCGCGCGCTCGATTTCCTGCTCGCAGGCAATGCGCGATGCACTTTCCTTGGGCAGGAACACCATGCCGACGCCGTACTCACCAAGCGGCGGCAGCGTGACACCCTGCTCGGCCATGTCGGCGCGGAATAGCGCATCGGGCAGCTGGATCAGAATGCCGGCTCCATCACCCATGAGTTCATCCGCACCCACGGCGCCACGATGCTCAAGATTTTCCAGAATCAGCAGGCCGTCCTGCACGATGCTGTGCTTTTTCTCGCCTTTGATATGGGCGATGAAACCGATGCCACAGGCATCGTGTTCGTTGGCAGGGTTGTACAAGCCTTTTTCTTGGGCTTCTGCGAGGTTGTGCGCCATAGGAAAAGCTCACTCAAATAGTGCGGGCGGAGGAGGATAGGGCACCGCAACATTGATGCCAAGACCTGATAAATGGGGTCTGTCCCTAAATAACGAAAACAGCAAGAAGAATCAGATTAAATGAGGGACAGATCATCACACGAACCAGCATTCAGGTTTGGGCAGCGTCCTCCCGCTGCGGTGCGCCTCAATCAGAAATTGATCCGTACGCTTGGCGAACCCTAGACCTTGGGCGAACCCGCACCTGACTCACTCAGCACTGCGGAGGAACCCCGGGGCCGACCTGGCCTGGCGGCACGTACGCGCCGTTGAGTATGCTGCTGAATTTCCGCAAGAAAATCGTCGTCACCCAAGGCCCAGCTCTTGTTTGCACAGTTGTCGATGGCGGCGCACTGGCTGGATGTCAGCCCTTGCTGAATGAGCGCCTGATACCGCGCCTGGCGCGCAAAGGGGGTATTGCCCAATGCCCAGTAGCCAGCATGTGGCGTAAGAATGGGGTCGTGCCGGACGCCCAGATAATGTTGCGTACTCGACCAGGAATACGCCTCTGCTGGGGCGGCGAGGCCCGCATGCTGAGCCGCAAGGTCGATATAAGTCATGCAGGCCAGGAGGTAAGCCTCGGGCTCGAGGACCGCCGCGCGGTAGCGACCTTCCCACAGCGTGCCCCGCCTTTGGTGGCGTCGGTTGAAAGCCGGGACGTACATGCGGCTGACACTCTGCATGAATCGGGACAACGATGCCTGCGCGCGGGGCGTCAGGAGCAATTGCATCTCACCGGGCAGCAACGTGTAGGCGTGGACGGCAATCTCGTGCTGGCGGGCCTGCTGGCCGATGATGCTGAGCATGTCGAGATAGTCTGCTTGCTCAGCGAAAGCGGGCTGTGTTGTCAGCGCGCGCTGCACAACAAGGTGCGGCAGACCCGGGATGCTCAACCTGGGCAGGCGGGCCACGGGAGATCAGTGCAGGCGGCGCAGGTCGAACAGACGTTCATGCTCGTCCAGCGCGTAGCGGTCCGTCATACCGGCAATGTAGTCGGCAACAGCCCGTGCGCGCCCTGCTTCGCCCACGCGCTGCTCCATGCGCTGCGCTTCCTGGTGAAACTCCGGCGGCATCAGCTTAGGATCGGAGAAGAGTGCTTCGTAGAGATTGCGCACCACGGTTCGGGCCTTGCTCATGACCCGATAGACCTGGTGATGCATATACATGGACTCTCGCAGAAAACGCTTGAGCTGAACGTTTTCCTCCTTCACGGCATCGCTGTATCCGACAAGAGGACCCGGCTGCGAGCGCACATCGTCAATGCTGCCTAGGTTCGCGACTTCAATTCGGCGCTGACTCGCCTGGATCAGGTCGGTCGTCAGGGTATTGATGATGCGCCGAATGGTTTCGTGCCGTTCCTGCTTGACGGACATGCCCGCATGCGCCGCCCGCGCAGCATCGTGGTGGCGGGCGAATATCGGCACACCGCGCATCTGCTCAATATTCAGCAGCCCGGCGCGCAGGCCGTCGTCGATGTCGTGATTGTTGTAGGCAATCTCGTCGGCGAGATTTGCGACTTGCGCCTCGAGTCCGGGCTGCGTGCGATTCAGAAAGCGCTCGCCAATATCGCCCAATTGCTCGGCATTACGTCTGGAGCAGTGTTTCAGAATGCCTTCGCGCGTTTCAAAGCAGAGGTTGAGGCCGCGAAAGCTCGCGTACTTGTCTTCAAGTTGATCCACCACGCGCAAGGACTGCAGGTTATGTTCAAACCCACCGTGGTCCTTCATGCATTCATTGAGCGCATCCTGTCCCGCATGACCGAATGGCGTGTGCCCGAGGTCGTGTGCCAGTGAGATGGTTTCGCAGAGATCTTCGTTCAGGCGGAGCGTGCGGGCAACACTGCGCGCAATCTGCGCCACTTCCAGCGAATGTGTGAGCCGGGTGCGGAAGAGGTCTCCCTCATGATTAACGAAGACCTGGGTCTTGTACTCGAGCCGACGAAATGCGGCGCTATGGACGATGCGGTCGCGGTCGCGTTGATACTCAGTGCGCAGGCCGGGCGCCGGTTCCTCATACCTCCGGCCTCGACTCTTCTCAGGGTCTGCGGCGTAGGGCGCAAGCATCGTGATCAGAGCGAGACGGCGAAGGCGTGCGCAGGGCCAGCGCTGCAGAATTTTTCCAGCGTTGCTTCCAAGGCAGCCGGGTCGAAGTCCGGTGTCAGCACGGCTTCGCCAATGCTGCGCATGAGCACCAGCCGCAATTTGCCCGACTGGACCTTCTTGTCCATGCCCATCAGCTCATGAAAAATCTGCGGCGTCATGCCCTCTGCCGGCGTCGTTGGCAAGCCGACGCGGCCGAGCAGGCGGGTGGCCCTTTCGAGCTCCAAGGGCTTGATCCAGCCCATACGATGGGAAAGGTCTGCCGCCATGCAGATACCGGCGGCGACAGCTTCACCGTGCAACCACTCCGTGTAACCCGTGTGGGTTTCGATGGCATGTCCGAAGGTGTGCCCAAGATTGAGCAGCGAGCGCGGGCCGCCCGCTACACTCTCGCGTTCGTCCAGCCCCACGATGCGGGCCTTGATGGCACAGCAACGTTCGATGGTTTCGGCAATGAACTGAGGCTCCAGCGCAAGAATTCGATCGAGGTTCTTCTCAAGCCAGCCAAACAGGATGGGGTCGGCGATCAAGCCGTACTTGATGACTTCTGCAAGACCGGCGCGGACTTCCCGGTCAGGCAAGGTTCCGAGCGTATCGGTATCTGCGATAACGGCAATCGGTTGATGGAAGGCGCCCAACAGGTTCTTGCCGCGGGCATGGTTGACCGCGGTCTTGCCGCCAACGGAGGAATCGACCTGTGCCAGCAGTGTTGTCGGCAGCTGCACGAAATCGATGCCGCGCTGATAAACCGCGGCACAGAATCCGGCGAGATCTCCGATGACGCCGCCGCCCAGTCCGATCAGCACGCCGTCACGCCCCAGACCTGCAGCCAGCATCCAGTCCAGGACATCGCCTGCCTGATTCCAGGTTTTCTGCGGTTCACCTGGCTCGAGAATGAGCGCTTGCTCTGGCTGTAGTTTCAGCGCGGCGAGCGCCTTGTCCAGATGATGCTCGGCAACATTCTTGTCCGTCAGCAGCATGGCGCGACGCCCGCGCAGAATCTGATAATTGAGTGGCTCATGCAGCAGGCCACTGCCAATTCGAATGGGATAGCTGCGATTGCCCAACTCTACGTTAAGAATGCGAATGTTCATGCCTTGGTCATGGGGTGTCCGGGACTTGCTTCAAGTGCTTCTGGATTTCCCGGACAAGGCCGCGCGAATTGCGCCCTTCCGTCGGAATGACCAGATCAGCGACTTCACGATATAGGGGATCACGCTGTTCAAACAAGCGCCTCAGGATGACACGAGGTTCTTCGCCGGTCCGGAGCAGCGGCCGGTGCCGGGCGCGCGTGGTGCGACTCACCTGCAGTGCGAGGCTGGCACAGAGGTAGATCACGAAGCCACGTGACGAGAGCTTGGCCCGGTTGACAGGGTCGAGAATGGCGCCGCCGCCGGTTGCCAACACGATGCCGCTGCGCTGAGTGAGATCATCGATCACGCAACTTTCGCGCTTGCGAAAGCCTGACTCGCCTTCTTTTTCGAAGATGTAGGTGATGTCGACACCGGTGCGCGATTCGATTTCCTCGTCGCTATCAATGAACTGCATGCCACGGGCCTGCGCCAGGCGCTTGCCGAGCGTGGTCTTTCCAGCTCCCATGGGTCCGACGAGGAATAGATTGCCGCGCAATGTTCCGCCTGTTTGCTTGCCCTGCCGTCATCAAGGTGACGGCACTGTTGCGCTGCGCCGCCTCATTTTGGGCAGCCGCGCGATCCATCGGGGGAGTATAGCGAGGCTC